>OMDW01000297.1_pt1 | contig 13989 bp, 9 predicted proteins | sample 1673661 | NCBI WGS metagenome assembly OMDW01 (sample SAMEA103958118, study PRJEB25191) | human gut metagenome
AGTCCCGGCTGACCGGCCGCATACGATTCATCGCCCTGCTTGCCGGCGGCATCCTTCCGGGGCCGCACGGCGTCCAGGATCAGGGTTTCGAGCTGGGGCTCGAATGCGTCGATCCCGATATCGCCGCTGCGGCGGATCAGGCTGAGGAAACGCCCGAACCAGTCGGCGTCGGGCAGGAAGATGTCGCGGATCTCCAGCTTGCCCATCCTGAGCGCGCCTTCGGACAGGATGGCGACCTCGGTGGCATCCAGGGTCACACGCTTCCAGGTGCGGCGGTCCACGCCTTCGATGTTGACGGCGGCGACGGAGCTCTGCATCTGCGCCTCGGGGGCCGTGCTGCTGATGCGGACGGGCCCGTAGGTGACCTTTTCCGCGATGAGGGCGATCATGAGTTCGCCCTCGGGCACCTGCTGCCCGTTCAGCAGACGCTTGAGCACGGCGGCATCCATGGCCACAGGACCGGAGCTGAGGCCCTCCACCGTGCAGATCACGGAATCCCCCGGTATCAGAGACTTCTCGATGAGATCACGCCCCGTGGCGCTGGAGAACAGGGCCGCGTCCCCTGCGGCGGGCAGGATGCTGTCCCGCAGGAAGGGCACGCAGGCCAGGACGAGGCGGGGGCTGAGCGTCATGGAGATTTCTTTCAGGACCGTGTCATATGTGCGCTGGTCGGAAAGATGGACGTTGCCGAGTTTCAGGGTGAAGCCCAGGGGATTGATGTCCACCGTCTCCACGCTGCAGATGGTGGCGTCAGGGTTGATAGTGCGCAGGGCGTCCCGCACGGCCTGCTCCACCAGGGGCTTGCAGGCAAACAGTCCCCCCATGACGGCGAGGACACAGATGATGAGCGCGGCCAGCAGGCCTTTGGCTGTTTTCGACATGGCAGTAGTTCCTTGGGCAAAAAATGGATGGCCCCTGTGAGGCCGGAGCTTTTTCAAAATAGCCGGGCTCCGGCGGCTTGTACAGGAAAAATGCCCGGGGCGACGCGGAAAACAGGAAGCGCCGTGGCCCGGAGGTCACGGCGCTTTGCCGGCAGGGAAGGGAGGGGGCTAGTCCACGCGGTGGTGGCAGCCGATGCTGTTCTTGTTGCGCATGGCGGCCTGGGTGATGACGTAGGCCGTCTGGGAACCGTGGAAAAGGTCCACCAGCGGCTTGGAGATGCGCGTGCCCTTGTAGAAGTCGTGGATGTGGCGCACCAGGTCGCGCATGTCTTCAAACGCCCGGCGCAGGCGGGCCTTGGAGCGCGAGATGCCCACATAGTTCCACATGGTGTTGCGGATGTTGGCCCAGTCCTGGGCCACCAGGGCGGGGTCGTCGTGGTGTTCGTTGCCTTCGTGGCGCCAGTCGGGGATGGCGGCCGCCAGGGCGCGGGGGATGGCTTCGCGGCCGGAGGCCGTGATGCGCGCCAGATGCTGGCCGCAGCTCCGGCCCCAGACGGCGGCTTCCAGCAGGGAAGTGCTGGCCAGACGGTTGGCGCCGTGCAGGCCGGTGCAGGCGCATTCGCCGATGGCGTACAGGCCGGGCATGGACGTGCGGCCGAAGGTGTCGGTAAGGATGCCGCCGCAGAAGTAGTGGGCCGCGGGCACCACGGGGATGGGCTCCTTGCGGATGTCGATGCCGATCTCGAGGCACTGCTCGAAGACCGTGGGGAAGCGCGTGGGCAGGTCCTGCTTGACGCCGCTCACGTCGAGGTACAGGCAGGGCACGCCCCGGCGCAGCATCTCTTCCACCATGGCCTGGGCCACCACGTCACGGGGGGCCAGGTCGCCGCGCTTGTCGTGGCGGAGCATGAAGGCCTCGCCCCTGTCGTCCAGCAGGCGGGCGCCTTCGCCGCGCATGGCCTCGGTGATGAGCGGGCGGCGGTAGCTGCGTTCCTCATACAGGGCCGTGGGGTGGAACTGCATGAATTCCAGGTTGGCCAGCTCCACACCGGCGCGGAAGGCCATGGAGATGCCCGCCCCCACACAGCCGGGGGCGTTGGTGGAGTGCAGGAAGACCTGCCCCACGCCGCCGGTGGCCAGGACGGTCCAGTCGGCCAGGATGGTCTCGGGCTCGCCGGTCTCGGCATTGAGCACGTAGGCGCCCAGGCAGCGGTTGGTGACGCTGTAGCGGTACTGGGAGTTCTTGGCGTGGTGGTGGGTGGTCAGCAGGTCGATGGCCGAATGGTTGTGCAGGCAGGTGATGCGCGGGTGGATCTTCACCTGGGCGGCCAGGCCGTCCATGAGGGCGCGGCCGGAATAGTCGGCCTTGTGGAGGATGCGGTGGGCGCCGTGGCCGCCTTCACGGGTGAGGTTGTAGGTGCCGTCCTCGTTGCGGTCAAAGTCCACCTGGGCCCGGTCGATGAGCATGCTGTCCACGCAATCGGGGCCCTGGCGGCAGAGGAAGCGCACGGCGCGGTTGTTGTTGTACCGGTGGCCCGCCACGAGGATGTCGTGTTCCAGGGCGCGGGCCTCGGCATCACGGGGGGTGTCCGCGGCCTTGTAGATGATGCCGCCCTGGGCCAGGGGGGTATTGCCGTCATCCAGGTCGGGACCGGCGTTGATGAGCAGCACGTCACGCCCGGCATCGGCCAGGGTAAGGGCGGCAGTGCAACCGGCGATGCCGGAACCGATGATCAGGATGGTGACGTGGCGACGTGTCGAGCTCATCTTGACTCCTTGTTTCTTGCGCTAGCGTTGGGCCGCGCATACCTGGAGCATGCGGGTCAGGGATGCCCGGGCGGGCGCCAGCTGCTCGTCCTGCAATGTCATGACGGGGGCCGTGCCGGCCACGACGCCTTGCAGGCAGGCCAGCAGGTTTTCTTCCGTGACCTTGGCCATGTCGGGGCAGATGGCGGGCGCCAGGGGCTCGATGCGGCAGCGCCCGGCGAAACGGTCACGCAGGCGGTGGACAAGGTTGGTCTCCGTGCCGATGATCAGGGTGCCGCCTTTGCCGGCGGCCTTTTCCGCTTCCTTGATGAGATAGGAGGTGGAGCCGGCGCCGTCGCACAGGCCGATGAGCTCGGGACGGCATTCGGGATGGGCCAGCACGCGGCAACCGGGATGGGCGGCCCGGGCGGCCTGCACGCTTTCGGGGCGCAGGCGGCCGTGGATGGCGCAGCAGCCCGGCCAGAGCAGCAGGCGGCGGCCGGTGGTGGCGCTGCCGGGCAGGCGTTCGCTGTCGGCCAGCCCCTTTTTCCCGCTCAGGCGCAGCACATGCCAGTCCCCGGGGCCCAGGCCCAGCTGCAGGCCCGTGTTGCGGCCCAGGTGCTTGTCGGGCAGAAAGAGCACGGCGCCGTCGGGCCCGGCTTTTTCCAGGGCCCAGGCCAGCATGGTGCGGGCATTGGCCGAGGTGCAGACGGCCCCGCCGAATTCGCCCACCACGGCCTTGAGGGCCAGGGTGGTGTTCACATAGGCCAGGGGCACGACCCTGCGCCCGGTGGCCTGCAGCTGCAGTAGCACGGTGCGGGCGAGCCCGGCCGGCGTCATGAGCGACATCATGCAGTTGGCGTCCCAGGCGGGCAGATGCACGCTCTGGCCGGGTTTGGCCAGCAGGGCCGCGGATTCGCCCATGAAATACACGCCGCAGAACACGATATGCTCGGCATCGATGCCTTCGATGCGGCGGGCCAGTTCCAGGGAGTCCCCGGTCACATCACAATGCCGCACCACATCATCGTGCTGGTAATGATGCCCCATGATGCACAGGCGGTCGCCCATTTCCTGTTTGATGGCCGTAATGGCCTCGGTGGATCGAGACATGGTTTCCTTTTGGGTTGGGGATGATCAGGCGTTGGCCAGGGTCATGCTGAAGTCGGCAGCCACGGCGGAATGCGTCAGGCGGCCCACGGAAATGAAATCGGGATGCCGGGGACCGGTGAGGGCGATGCCGCGGATGGTCTCCAGGGTCACGCCGCCGCTCACTTCGGCCTCGATGCGGGCGGGCACCAGCGCCAGGGCCTGGCCCAGCAGGGGCGCGCCCATGTTGTCCATCATGATGCGGTCGGCCCCGGCGGCCACGGCCTCGCGCACATGGTCGAGGGTGCGGCACTCCACCTCGATGGGCGGACAGGGGGAGTAGACCTCGCGCAGGCGGGCCACGGCGCGGGTGATGGAACCGGCGGCGTCGATGTGGTTGTCCTTGAGCATGAGCATCTCCACCAGGTTCTTGCGGTGGTTGCAGCCGCCACCGGCCTGGACGGCGTATTTTTCGGGCCAGCGCAGGCAGGGCGTGGTCTTGCGGGTATCCAGCAGGCGGACCCCGGTGCCTTCCAGCTCATGCACATAGCGGGCCGTGAGGTTGGCGATGCCCGAAAGGTGGGTGATGAAATTGAGGATGACCCGCTCGGCCTTGAGCAGCGCGATGGCCGGGCCTTCCATGCGGGCGACTTCGGTCATGGCCGGGACGGTGGAGGCTTCCTCCACCAGCAGCTCCACATGCGGATGGGCGTTCATGGCTTCAAAAACGTCGTGGATGACGGGCAGGCCCACCACGCGGGTGTCTTCCTTGGCGCGGATGACGGCGCGCATGGGCGCGTCAGCGGCAAAAAGGCCTTGGGCGGTCAGGTCGGGGCCGTCCTCGTCCAGGGCCAGTTCTATGGAGCGGCGCAGGTAGCGCCGGCCTTCGTCGGAAAAAAACGTGCTCCAGGGTGTGAACATTCTTCTTGTCCCGTCTATGGTGTGCATGGTAAGCCCTGCGCATAAGCACGGCATTACATAGTGATAAATGGCCCGTTGGGGCGCGTCAAGTTTGAGAGCTTTTTCACAACGGAGCGGCAAAAAAGCATTCTTTTTGTCACGAAGATGCGGTAGGATGCCGCCGTGTTGTGGAAGAAGTCCGCCGGGAAGGCCGAGGCCCGGCACGCGTACAGACGAGGGAGCTGACTGCCATGAGTGAACAAAAGAAGATCCAGACCGCGGACGACCGGCCGCAGACGGCGAACCCGATCCCCGAAGACGACGGGATGGCGGAAGGACATGGCATCAGCATACCCGAGGCCTGCCGCGAGCTGGGGGACGAGACGGAGTTCGTCCATCCCGCCGACCTTGCCGACCATCTGGAGAACCTGAGCCTGGAAAAGCAGGTCTGTGCCCTGCGCCACATGCCCACGGAGGACGCCGCCGAGGCCCTGGCCGAGCTGGAAGGCAGCGTGGCCGTGGACGTGCTGGAAAATCTGGATGCCGACGTGGCCGCCCAGATCATCGCCGAGATGGAGCCCGACGACGCCGCCGACGTGTTGGACGAGCTGGACGAGGAACACCGCGACGTCCTGCTGGGCAAGCTGACGCGCGAAGATTCGGAAGAGCTGCGCAACCTGCTGAACTTCGACCCCGACTCCGCGGCCGGTGTCATGAACACCGAGCTGATCCTGCTGGAAGAGAACATGACGGCCGACGAGGCCATCACCCACATCCGCAGCGAGATGGAGGACAAGGAGAGCCCCTACTACGCCTATGTGGTGGACAGGAACGACAAGCTGGTGGGGGTGCTTTCGCTGCGCGACCTGATGCTGGCCCGGCCCGGGACCATCGTGGGCGATGCCGTGGCGGGGCAGAGCGTGGTCTCCGTGCCCTATGACATGGACAAGGGCGAAGTGGCCAACCTGCTGTCGCACTACAACTATCTTGCCATGCCCGTCGTGGATTACGAGGGGCACATCATGGGCGTGGTGACCTATGACGACATCATGGACATCATGCACGAAGAGGCCAGCGCCGACATGCTGGGCATGGTGGGCGCCGACCCCGAAGAAAGCGTGGACACCCCCTGGAAGGAGAGCGTGCGCAAGCGCCTGCCCTGGCTGGTGGTGAACATGGTCAATTCGGCGCTCTCGGCATCGGTGGTCTACATGTTCGAGGGCTCCATCGCCCAGATGGCCGCTCTGGCCGTGCTCATGCCCATGGTGGCCAACCAGGCCGGGAACACCGGCCAGCAGGCCCTGGCCGTCATGATCCGGCAGCTGGCCACGGACCGCTTCGAGCCCAAGAAGGCCTGGATGGCCGTGCTGCGCGAGGCCAAGATCGGTCTGGTCACGGGGCTTTTCATGTCCATACTGGCCCTGTGCGGCGCCTGGGGCTTCACAGGCAACCCTCTGGTGGGTATGGTCATGGCTGGTGCGCTGCTGTGCGACATGATGCTGGGTGCGGTGGCCGGCGGTTCCATCCCCCTCATTTTCCGGGCCCTGGGACGAGACCCGGCCCAGGCCTCCAGCATCTTCCTGACCACCATCACAGACGGCGCGGGCTTCTTCATCTTCCTCGGGCTGGCCACCATGTTCCTTTTCTAGGCCTGCCCGCACAACGCAAAGGCAGGTAGCCATGCACGACGTTTGCCGCATCCTGCTGGTGGACGATCACAAATTGCTCATGGAGGGCATCCGCAGCCTGCTGGCCCCCCACAGCCATTTGCGTGTGGCCGGCATGGCCCCCGACGGCAAGGAAGCCGTGGGCCTGGCCGCCACCCTGTCTCCCGACCTGGTCATCATGGACATCTCCATGCCGGGCATGAACGGCGTGGAAGCCAGCCGCGCCATCCTCCAGATCCGTCCCGAGACGCGCATCCTCATCTATACCGGCCACGAGGACCAGCGCCACCTGCTGGAGCTCATCCAGCTGGGCATCATGGGCCATGTCTGCAAAAGCGATCCGCCCTCCGTCCTGCTCCAGGCCATCGATACCGTGCGGCAGGGAGAGGTCTTCCTCAGCTGCGCGGACCCCGGCGGCTGCATGGCGGCCCTCATGCGCCAGAACCGGCAGCGCCTCAGCACCGCCGGGAGCGGGCCGGACATCGGCACGCTTTCGCCGCGCGAGAAGGAGATCTTTCGCCTGCTGGCCGACGGCTACAGCGTCCGCCAGATAGGGGACGCCCTCAACATCAGCCCCAAGACCGTGGAGACCCACAAATACAGCGTGCTGACCAAGCTGCGCGCCGGCTCCATCAACGAGCTGACCAAGATGGCCATCCGTCTGGGCCTGGTCTCGCTGTAGTCCGGTTTTCGGGCCTGTCCTTTCATGGCCATGTGAGGCCGCCTCCCCGTGCCGTCCCCTGCGGCAGGCGTGCGGCGGGTCGTATCCTCCATGTCCGTCGTCCCGTGTCCTCTTCCCGCCGTGACGGCGCCTGTCGTCCCCGGCGGACTTGCCCGCTCTTTCCCCGATCGCCCGTCCTGCCTGTCCGGCCAGGCCTGTCTGCCCGGACGTCCTGCGGCATCCCTGTCCTGTGCGGGATATTCCTGCCGTCGTGCCCGTGGCGGCAGCGGCCGTTGCCCGGCGCGCCGCCCGTGCCGGGCTGGTGAGGGACGGGCATGGCCACGGGCCTGCGGCGTCCCAGGCCCTGCGGCAGGGCCCTATGCCGTGGCGGGGCCGTCCTGTGCCGTGTCCTCTGGGGCGGGTCCTCCCCAGAGCGAGGCTTTCAGATAGTCCAGGAAGACCCTGGCCGGTTTGGAGAAGAGCTGCTGTTTTTTCCAGGCCACGTTCAGGCCCACTTCCATGCCCGGGCGCAGGGGGCGGAAGCAGAGCGGGCCGTCTTCCGGCAGGCGGATGATCCTGTCCAGGCAGAGGGCATAGCCCATGCCTTCCTCGACCATGATCGACGCACTGTAGAGCAGGTTGTAGGTGGCCACCACCTGCAGGGCATCGTGCGCTGCCCCCAGCCAGCCCGCGACCTCGTTGTTGACCATGTTCTGCCGGGAGACCAGCAGGGGCAGGCCGCGCAGGTCCGCAGGGGCGACGGATGGCCGGGCTGCCAGCGGCGCGTCCTTGCGCATGAGGACGCCCCAGCGGTCCTTGACCGGCAGGCGGAAGAACTCGTAGCCCGAAAGATCCACGGGCTCGATGAAAAGGCCGAAATCCACCAGATCCCGGTCGATCTTTTCCATGACGTCCTCGGCATTGCCGCTGAAGATGTGGAAGGTCACCTGCGGGTGGTCCTGCCGCATGCGGCGCGCGGCCCGGGCGATGAGGCGCATGGCGTCGGTCTCGCCGCCGCCGATGTGGATGTCCCCGCTCAGCAGCGCTTCCGGTGCCCTGAGTTCCGCCGTGGTCTTTGCCAGCAGGCTGATGACCTCCTGTGCCCGCTTGCGGAAAAACGTGCCCTCCTCCGTCAGGGTGATGCTCCGTTTGCCGCGCAGGAAGAGCGTCTTGCCCAGTTCCTCCTCCAGCTCCTGCATCTGCCGGGACAGGGTGGGCTGGGTGACGTGCAGGGCCTCGGCGGCCGCGGAGATGGTCCTTGCCTGGGCGACGGCCAGAAAATAGCGGAGGGTCCTCAGTTCCATGGGATGCTCCTTTGCCGGGATGCCGTGGGTGCTGACCGTCCTGCCCGGTCAGGGACGGCGGAAGATGCGCAGGTCCGGCCGCGTGCCCGGAAAGCGGTTGCAAAAGATCCCGCCGGGCGCGGCAGGGCGGGAACAGGGGCAGGGGAGGCGTGCGGCGCCTTCTGCCGCCGTCCGCGCGGCCGTGCCGCCGGCGGGAGGTTGCGGGGAAAGGGCATCCGGGAGAGGCGCCCCGCATGGCGGGACCGGCCCCTTCCCGGAACGCCCCTGTGCGGCGGGACCTATTCGTCCTGCAGGGCGGCGCCCCGCCGGGGATCGAAGTCGTTTTCCGTGCGGGAGATGAAGATGGCCGCGGTGGCGTCGCCCAGCACGTTGATGGTGGTGCGGGCCATGTCCATGATACGGTCGATGCCGGCCACCAGGGCGATGGCTTCCAGCGGGATGCCCACATGGGTGAAGATCATGGAGAGCATGATCAGGGCCGCTCCGGGCACGCCCATGGTGCCCACGCTGGCCAGCAGGGCGATGAGCAGCACCGAGACCTGCTGGTCGAGCGGCAGGGGCATGCCGTAGATCTCGGCGGCAAAGATGGTCACGATGCCCATGTAGATGGCCGTGCCGTCCATGTTGATGGTGTTGCCCAGCGGGATGGAGAAGCTGGCGACGCTGCGGGAGGCGCCCAGTTTCTGCACGCTGGTCAGGTTGGTGGACAGGGCGGCGGCGCTGGAACAGGTGGTGAAGCTGGTGAGCAGCGGCGCGCTCAGGCCGCGGAAGAAGGTGCCGGGCCGGAGACCGGCGTAGCGGATGCAGGGCAGGTAGGTGATGATGACGTGGATCAGGCAGCCCAGGTACATGATGCCGATGAGATTGATGAGCGGCAGCAGCACTTCCAGCCCGTGGTTGGACACGGTGTAGGCCATAAGGGCAAAAACGCCGATGGGCGCGTAGAGCATGACCATGCTGGTGACGCGGATCATGACTTCGCTCATGGCATCGAAGAAGGCCGCGGCGGGCCTGGCCTTGTCGCCGCACAGGCTGATGGCCATGCCCATCAGCACGGCGAAGAAGATGATCTGCAGGATGTTGCCCTTGGCCAGGGCATCCACGGGGTTCAGGGGCACGATGCCCATGAGCACTTCCACCAGCGAAGGCGCGGCCACTTCCCTGGCGCTCAGGTTGGCGGTGGAAAGGTCGAGGCCCACACCGGGCTGGAAGATGTTGCCCAGGACAAGGCCGATGGCCACGGCCAGGGCCGTGGTGGCGAAATAGAAGACCAGGGTCTTGGCGGCGACCCGGCCCAGACGGCCCACATCGCCCACGCTGGCGGCGCCGGAGACCAGGGTGGCCAGTACCAGCGGCACGACGACCATGCGGACGAGATTGATGAACAGGTCGCCGAAGGGTTTGAAGAAGGCGGCGCTGATGCCCATCCCGGGGGCCAGCGTGCCCACCAGTATGCCCAAAACCATGCCGATGCCCATCTGCAGGGGCAGGCCCATTTTTTTGCGTACGCTCATAGAAACCTCACTGCGTGTTGCGTAGTGTAACGATACGGGGGCCGACAGTAAGCAAGATTCATTCGGTGCGCAACGTTTTCGTCATGCGGCTGCCCGGCCGGCTAGGGCCGTTCCAGGGGGCAGCGCATGTCATACCAGCAGGCCCGGCCGTGCCGGCTGGCGGATCGTCCCAGCAGCCGGAAGCCCAGCGAGCTGTAGAAGGGGATCAGCCCCTCCTTGCAGGTGAGGACCACGTCCGCCTTGCCCCGCTGCCGGGCCGCTTCCAGAAAATGGCGCACCAGGGCCGCGCCGATGCCCTGATGCTGCCGCTGCGGATCCACCACCAGGCCGAAGACGGCCTGATGCGGGGCCTCCTCCCGGTGCAGGGAGGCATCGTGATAGAGCTCGTCCCGGCAGGTGGTGAAATCGGTCATGCAGCCGTTGATATGGCCCACGATGACGCCCGCGTCCTCGGCCACGAAAAAGCAGTGGGGAAAGACGGCAAAACGGGCCGCAAAGCTTTCCGGCGATGCGGCTTCGGCAGGGGGAAAGCCGCGTGCTTCCAGGGCGGCGATGGCGGGCAGGTCGTCGGGACGGGCTTGTCTGATATGCATGGTATCTCCTGGGCTGGCCCCGCCGCAGCGGGGCCCTGTGGCTAGGGCAAGGGGCCGTCGTGGCAGGGCATGACGGCACGGAGGCCGTCCGGTTGTCCGGCGCACGGGTCCTTTCCGGGGCGGGGCGCCAGGGGCGGCCGCTCCCGTGCTTTTCAAGGAAAACGGGGGGTACCGGGAAGGCGGGTCACCCGGGCCGCCGTCAGCGACAGGCCGCTCCCCTCCGTGGGGGTTCCGTCGGCCTTCGTGGCCCGCGGAACCGTCAGCGGCATCCCCCGCGATGCGTGCCGCCTACGCCGCTTTTTCCGCAAACAGGCCCCGGCGGGCGGCCTCGTGCAGGATCTCTTTGCGGTAGCTGTCGTGCTGGCGCAGATAAAAGGCCAGCGCGTTGGCGAAGTTGTCCCCCAGCAGGCCGTCCAGCACCTGTGTGGATATCTCGCGCTGCAGGCGCAGCAGGGAATGCAGGGCCAGGATGCCTTCCACTTCCTCCGTGGGCATGCTGCCCAGGCGGCGCCAGAAGATGTCGTGCGAGCGCGGCAGATAGTACCACATGTACATCAGGTCGAGCAGGTGGACGATGGCCTGCCGGGCGGCGTTGGGATCCTTTGCCAGAAGCTGCTGCCAGAACTCGCGGGGCTGCTCCTGCAGCAGGCGCCGGATGGTGGCCTGGGGGAAGAGCAGGGCCAGCTTCACGAGGTTGCTGAAGATCTGGCTGAACTTGCTGTCGTATTCCAGGGTGCGCATGCGCAGGTACATGTTGCGGTCCGCGAACCCCTCGATGACGGCGGCCACGATGTCCGAGGAACACTTGGAGACGATGGCGGCGCAGTTTTGCAGGGCGCCCACCGGATCGGCGATGTCCAGCCACACGAAGCAGACCAGCAGCCCCTTGCCCAGGGCGATGGACAGGGGGATGGACAGCGCGCTGCGGAACAGATTGCCCACGATGGCTTCCTTGGGCAGGCCGCGGAAGATGTTGTGCCCGGATATGTAGACGCTGTTGATCATGGCGATGACCGTATAGACCAGCAGCGCGTTGTTCTGGACCGTGATGCCGAGCCAGTCCTCCAGCAGCCACATGCGGACCACCACTTCCAGCAGGGGGACGGATATGCCCGTGTAGAGCAGGGAGTCCGCCATGCGGCTCCAGCTCACATAGCGGTTCCAGGGCAGGAGCATGGAACGGCAGAAGGCCCCGCCCCCCACCATGGATTGCAGCACGTTGCGCACGGCCGTGATGGCGAACCAGAGCAGGGCGCCGATCCAGGTGAGGATCCACCAGCTGTCCACATACCAGAAGGCCCACTGCGCGGGGATGAAGCCCAGCAGCACCTTGAGCACGTTCACCAGGTTGCTGTTGAAATAGTGGACGTTCCAGGGCGTGGCGGCATCGCGCATCGTGCGCATGGGATCATGCTGCTCCGCATTGATGCCGCGGGCGTCCACGCCGCCCAGGGTCACCAGGTTGCCGCCGTCGGGGCTGATGGTAGTGGTCTTTTTTTCCAGCGCCCAGCCCCGGACCACGCGACAGCCCAGATGGTGCAGCAGGGGCAGGCGCCGCAGGGCCTGGAGCCAGCGCGACGGTGCCGCGGGCTCGTGGTAGTGGGTGAAGCCGTAGATGTCGGTATGCACGGGCAGGGTGAGGCGCTGGCCGCTCTTTTCGTGGCGCAGGGCGGCCCGGGCCTGCGGGGGCAGGGTCTCGGTGAAGACCAGGCCCATGCCGTGGGTCATGTGGGAACGGCTGGTGGAGTCCGTGCCGACGCGCGAGCCCAGCCAGGAAAGTTCGTAAAAGCTCCGCAGCTGGGGCAGGTTGTCCTGCACCTCCAGCAGCAGTTCCCGGCGGGGCGAACCGGCCGGCTCGTCCTGCACGATCCGGCGGACCACCTGCTTGAGGCGCAGGGGGCTGCCTTCGTTGATGGCCCGCTGCAGCTCGTTGATGGCCTCGATATGCGGCAGCTGGCCCTTGGACCAGGTGCGCAGGTTGAACAGCTCCAGATGGGTGATGAGCCCCTTGCCGCGCCAGAGCAGCTCCAGCGTGTCCTGCACGTTCAGCCCTTCCAGGCCCAGGATCATCTGGCAGGGATGCAGGGGCACCAGGGCCTGCAACAGGACCTCGGGATCACGCAGCAGCACCGGCGGCAGGTCCTTGTGGGGCGCCACGGGGAACACGATGTCCGGGTTGGCCTGCGGTCCCAGCCATTCCTGGCGCAGACTGTCGGGCATGAGACCTTCCAGCATCTCCAGGCGGGCACGCAGGAGGGCGGCCTCCTCATCCGCGCCCTCCCGCCGGGGATCGTTGCGGAGGCGCTCCAGGGCCTGCTCCAGGGCGGGCTGCCACTGCTGGAGGATGTATTCGGCCAGATGCAGGGACGAAGGCTGGCGCTGGCCCACGAAGGCCAGGAACGCGTCCGCATCCAGCGGAGGCGGGGGCGGGACGTCCAGTTTGCGGGCCAGAGTGGCCGCGTGCTTCTGGTTCCAGGCCTGGAGCAGGCGCAGCACGTGCTGGCGCATCCACTGGTTCACCGTGGCGTATTCCCTGAGGATGGCCGCGATGTCCGGGCGCTGGAGCAGCTTGATGAAGGTCCGGCTGCTGTGGACGTTGAGCGGCGACCAGGTGAGCTCGATGAGCTTGTCGTGGAAGGTGGCCCGGAACTCGATGCCGATGCGCACGGTGATGCCCATGATGCGGGCCGCGCGCAGCAGTTCGCTGGCCGCTTCGGGGTCCACGGTATTGTAATAGACGACCGTGATGAAGCGCAGCCCCTTGATCCAGGCGTCCATGACCAGGTGCGTGGGGCTCTTGCGGCCCTTGGTGTTGGCATCGTGGACATGGTGGTCGAAGGCCTGCTGGTTCCAGTCCTCGGGCATCTCCAGCAGATGATAGCGGCGCAGCAGCGCGCGGATGACGTGGGGCGTGCCGCGCACCGCCTGATAGAAATCATGGGCCAGCGGCAGCTGGACATGGACATGCGGCGCGGCGCGGACCAGGTCTTTCATGATCTGGATCAGGACGCGGGCCGTGTTCTTCTGCAGGCTGGAAAGGGCGGAATAGAGGACTTCGTCATGCAGGCGGCGCAGGGCCTGCAGGCGCTCCTGCGGGCCGCGCGCCTCCAGGCTCTCCAGCAGGATGATGACGGAGCGGGCGATGCGCATGCCGGGGTCCGTGGTCAGCTTGATGATGCCGCGCGGGTGCAGGCCTTCTTCAGGCTGGACCAGGCTCATGGACATGTTGCGGGCGGCCACGAAACTGTTGACCAGCTGGATCAGCTGGTGGTCCTGCAGGTCGAACAGCCAGGACGGTTTTTTGTCCGGGCCGGAAGTGGTGACGGCGGTGGCTGAATGTCTGGTGGCGCACATGACATTTTCCTCGATTGGTGGAGATGCGGACGATACGGGGCTGCGGCCCCTGCCGTCGGACATGCCGTACCGTCCCTCCCGGTGTGAAAGAAGAAAATGTGACAAATATCGTCGGGGATTGCAAACGGATGGCGGCCGGGCTTCGGAGAGCGGGGAAGGTCCGGGCGGAGCCGTGCGCTCCGGCATCCTGCACGCGGGGGAGGCGCCGAAAGGAAGGGGACAGGCGCCAGAAACAGAAAAACCCGCTGATTTCCCAGCGGGTCATTTTCTCGGTGGCGGA
>OMDW01000307.1_pt1 | contig 13743 bp, 9 predicted proteins | sample 1673661 | NCBI WGS metagenome assembly OMDW01 (sample SAMEA103958118, study PRJEB25191) | human gut metagenome
TCTGCAATACGCATCTGACCCCTATCCCTTCATTCCTGTTTTTGAGCAGGCTCCGGAAGTCTTTTACACAAGAATGGGGAGAAGCGTACCGGCGCAAAATCCCGGCAGTCATTCACATAGAAGTATGTGCGTTTGCCTTGGCAGTCCAGTTCCACCACATCAGATGGAGCCAACGGACGGCCTCTGTAATCTTCCGGCAAATGCTCATTAAAGTCCAAGAACAGGCGCCCCAGCACTTCCATGTCATTCTGCCCCTTTGGGCAACAGACCTCTGCGCTCCATACCGTCTGATAGGCGACGGCAGGCGGCTGTTCATATCCAGCTTTACGCAGTGCATCCAGTTGCTTGAACGCGAAAGGTACCGTCTGTGTCTCACCCAGGCAAAGCTGGTAAATGCAAAATCTCCGGAAAACTCTCTGGCTGTCCAGAATATCCTTCAGCGCCCGATTGCCCTGAGCAAGAAATATCTGATACTCTTCCTTTGTCAGCCCCAGATACTCTGTCAGATCCAAATCTTTCTCCGCTCTGGTGTGCCAAAGCTCGACGCAGCCATCTATATAGGTAAAATCACACTTACCGCACAGATATTGCTGCTTAAAATTCATTCTCTGCACCTCCTTTTCCTTCTGTTCTTTCTCCCGAAGGGCAAGCTGCCAATCATCAAACCCTTTATAATTCGGATTCCAGGTCAGCCGACGACATGCCATTCCATTTTTTCGGGCCATCAGATAGATCTTAGATGCCCCATTAGAGGTCATTTGGTTACTGTACTTATCCATATCATGAGCCTCAATGATCTCCTCAGTGCCATTCTGTGCCAACAGTGCAAACAGCGTATCCAACTGGCTTGTGTTGTTTGCGCCGGCAATCGCCGCAAAAGTCCGGTTTGTCAGGCAGTGTGAGATGTCTGCTTTCAGCAGTCCCTCAATGACATAGACCACTCGAGCAGATGGATGGCCGATAAAATGTACCGGGCTCCCGGATGTGACGCCCATATTTTTGGACGAGGACGAAAACCAGATGTATTTGGCTCCTGACTTATCCGGTGGATCATCTTTTTGCTTGAGCGGACTATCCAAAAGTATCTGCAGGCCATGTATCATACCGTCGTATCCCACAGCCGGAATCAAAATCCCTGCGTTTTTTCGGTAGAAGTTCATGGTCCAGCGCCCGCTGTCATCCAGATAAAAGCCGGGCACCCCCTCCACCTTGCATCCCTGTTTCATCAGCCGCTCGGTAATGGAGCGGCAAAGGAATGGGGGTGGAGTGCTCTTGAACCCAATCCGGTCGATCTGTTCATCCGACAGTCCCCGTTTTGGGGAGTGCAGATGGTTGCGGTGGGCAGGCTGAAGAGGCAGCATAGCGAGCAGCAGCGAAAGCGTTTGATGAATTTCCTGTCCGCTGGCCCGTTCTGCTTGCTGCACTGTTTTTAGTTCGCCCCTCCTCTCATATCCGGCAAGGTCGGTCTGAGTCCCCGAAACCGGGGACCCAGTGCCAGCCTGCTGGTTTCCTGCCATCTCATATCCAGAGTTCGGCCGTTCCCTGTGAAAATCGTTGCACAGGGCTTCTCCTATCTCCCAATACGCATCGGATGTAGTCGTATTGTTTAGCCGCGCATAAAGCGCAAGCATACCGCCATGCTCATCACAATAATTGCACCGCCAGACATTTTTGACGAAATTCACATTCATCTTGCCGCGGCGGTCACCACAAAACGGGCAATCCACATATACACTGTTTGCCTGTCGGCGTCTGATTCGTAGATGTAGAAGTTCCACTACATCCATAATACCGAACGGAAAATCTCCTGGATATGAGTCCATCTGTTCTCCCTCCCTTCTTGACCCCATAGATGGGGCTGCTTATCATCCGGCTTTCTGTGCGGCCATACCATCGAGCATGATCTGCGCCGCAGCACGAACGATATTGTTGGTGCTCTTGTTGCCTGGGGTGAGGTAGAATTTCAGACTCACCGGACGCTCCTTGGCAACTGTTGCCATGGTCTTTCCTTTGCTCAGACCACTATCCACCACCACATTCTGCGCTTCTTCAAAGGTCATTACCTTCAAGATGTCTTCTACCGGAGTGCTCTCCGTATAAGAAGGCGCCACAGGCTGATCGGGTGCTTCCTGTTGGACAACAGGCGCCACAGGCAGTTCTTCCGGTTCATCCGATTGGAATACGGAGGCGGCCGGCTGCTCAGACGCATCATCCTGTTTTGGACTGCTATCCAATGTAACCTCGCGGCTCGGTACCGGCAGCTCCATATTGGGAGCATTCTCCTCTACCTTGCCGGCAGGCAGTGTATCCATATTCTCCTTCTCTTCTGCAACCATCTGTTGGACAACTGGCTGTACCGGAGAAACCGGGGGCTGTTCATTCTGAACCGGCTTTGCCGCAGGTTTCTGAATAGGCGCCGGACGAGCAGGAGCATTACGGCCCTCTACGGCGTTCTGAGGCGCTCTTTCCGGCCGGGCATGAACTTCCCCGCCAGATTGCCGCAGCGCCGCTCCAGGGGCTTCTACGGGCCTCTGCGCCGCATTTGGCATCGGTTGCTGGATAGGAGCCGTCCCGGAAAGCGGAATACTGCTTCCAAACACCTTGCCCGTACTGTCAACAGCAACATCGGCAAACTGCAGACCGAAACCGGCATCCGACAGCGCAGCACTCAATGCCTCATCCTGGGCAGCCTGTACATAGTCGGTACCTTCTTCTGCACTGTGTTGCGAAATGTAACTACTGATAGGCTCTGCATCACTGCGGTCCAGATAAACTCTGGCCTCCATAATCGCAAGCTGTTCCGTGATCCGCAGAGTAGTCAGTTTCATGCGGCCCTGGGGGTGACGCAGGCGAAACCACAGCTTCTGATAGGGCAATTCCAACTGCAGCATTTCCTCATTGGTTTTTCTGGACACCTTATGGCGCAGAAATTTGAGCGGGTCAAAGCCCGGCACCTTGTTCAGTTCTGCCACTGCCGGAATTGTTTTGTACATCATAGGCATCGGATTACTTTTTTCGTTCATGTTGGAAACTCCTTTCTGACATAAAAATAGGAGACGCCAAGTGCCATTTCTGCACCTGACCTCTCTTTTTTAACTTGCGTTCTTTAATTGTTCTTCCAACGCAGCCGGAATTGGGATACCGGCTTTCTTTGCGTAGGCTTTGAAGTACATCTGAATACGCATACCCAGCAGCGTATTCCGCTTGCCGATCTCATTACGATGGATTGCCATAAACAATACCTGTTTCTGCCCAATCAGCACCACCCGCTTTTTGGCACGCGTGATTCCGGTGTAGAGCAGATTACGATACATCATGATGGTGTGCGCTTTGAGCAGCGGCATAATAACGGTCTCATACTCAGAGCCCATAGCCTTGTGGATCGTAGTAGCATAAGCCAGATCCACATTGCTCAAATCATCTACGCCATATTCCAGCGTCCTGCCAGCACCAAAATCCATGCCGATCTTTTTGCCCTGGTCAGTGTCCTTAATATACCGGATGAAACCCAAATCACCATTAGATACCTTTTCTGTGTTCTTGGTCTGCATGATGCGGTCATTGACCCGGAATATCCTGGGGCCAAACTTGATTTCCTCCTCCGCAGAGCGGAATGGGTTGACCAATTCACGAATGGTCTCATTCAGCTGTTCCGACGACGCGGCACCTTCTGAACGGAAAGGTGAAAGAATCTGCACATTCTCAATGCCACTCTCCTGTATCTCCAAACAATACCGTTCTGTAATCTTTTCAGCGGTGTCTTCCTGACTATCACCAGACACGAAAACAAAATCCGGTCCATAAAACAGTTTGGTATTGCCCTCGTTGATAAATTTGGCATTATAGGCAATCAGACTATCCTTCGACTGACGGAAAATCTGATCCAGCACCGTTACTGGGACGATTTTGGTCTCGATGATTTCACGAAACACATTTCCTGCTCCTACGCTCGGAAGCTGATCTGGGTCGCCTACCAGTACGATTCTGGCATTTATCTTCATGCGTTCAAAAAATTTCTCAGCAAGCCACATATCCACCATGGAAAACTCATCCACAATGATTAAATCGGCCGACAGTGGCTCTGACTTTCTGTTCCGGCTACCCTCATCCTCTTCACTGGTCAGTCCCAGACCACTGTGTAATGTTCGGGCATCCTCAAAGCCGGTACTCTCCGACATCCTGCGGCTTGCCCGACCGGTAGGTGCCATAAGAGCAATTTTGCCATCAGGGTGCAGCCGCCGGTAAACCTCAAGTATCGTCCGCAGCACTGTTGTTTTACCAGTACCAGGAGAACCCGTAATTACTGACAAGCCATGCCTAAATGCTGCATAGACCGCAGCCTCCTGCTGTGCAGACAGGCGCAGTCCCATTTCAACCTTGACCTGTTCCAGCACCGGCGCAATATGCTCTACTGGCATCTGGGCGACCAGACGCTGGGCGATCCGGCGCGCCGTTTCGTCCTCTTGGGCAAACACTCTGGGAAGATAGATATTATCCTTCACGGAAACGACTGCTCCATTCAGGATCATTTCCTGCATCATATCCCTGACTTCCTGCTGATGCAGGCGAAGCTCCGGTACAGGTATCTTCTCATTGAGCAGTTTCAGCGCTGATTTCTCCAGTTCTTCAGAACTGATGTACAGATGGCCTCGTTTACTCTTGCCCTCATCCAGCGCACAAAAGATAGCCCCTTTGATACGCATAGAGTCATGGAGATTGCCCCCGCTCTTTTGTACGATTGCATCTACCCGCCGAAATCCAAAGCCGGAGATCTGGCAAAGCTCAAATGGGCTCTTTTCCAAAATCTCTACGCTGGTCGGGCCGAAATATTGATATATTTTCAATGCCGTCTTGGGAGTAATCTTAAACGGTGCCAGCAAGGTCATAATTCCTTGGAGCATACGGTTTTCTGCATAAGAAGCTTTGATGTCCTCCAATTTACTTTCCGTAATGCCCCGGATCTCCAACAGCCGCTCCGGCTGGTGTTCCAGAATATCCAGTGTGTCCACACCGAACCGCTCCACAATGTCTGCGGCAGTTTTGGGACCAATCCCTTTGATAAGCCCGGAGGCAAGGTAGCCCTCTACGCCGTTTTTTGTTCTGGGCACAATTTCACGCCACTGCTCCACCTGGAGCTGGACACCATACTTGCCCTTTGTCCATTCACCATCCAGTTCCAACTCTACCGCATCTGTCCGTGGAATCTCATACCCCACAGCTGTAAAGCGAATCAAATGGTCTTTGTATCGCCTGTTTGACCTGGCCTCGGCTGGCACGCTCTGATCTGCGGTTTTTACACTGACGATACAAAACTTATTGGCAGGATTATAAAAAATCGTCCCGTCGTAGGTACCAATACAATTCATCCTTTTTCACCTCACTAAGCGGCCTCCATAATCGAGGCTCTAACACTGAACCGTCTGGATTCGGATACTGTAACAAACTGCTCGTAAATATCCGGATGCTCCAGTTTCAACCGAAGCAGGTTATCCTTGTCGATGATGGACTTGCGAACAGGGGTATAGGTAACCGTATAGTTCACTCCCTCCTGCTCACAGACTGCAGTGCAGCTGGTACCCATTTCCGCAATCAACAGTGCCTTCAGACGCTGAATATCCTTGTCGATTTCTTTGGAGTACACCTCTGCATTTTTCTTTTCATCCAAAAGCCGCAAATACTGCATGAGTTTTGCAGTCATATCCAGGTCGAGTGCAATGGCCGGGGCATTTTTATCTGCCGGGCCAAAGTGTTTGCGTGCGCTCTCAATAATCAAGGCCCCACTTTCTGTATAGGGCGGCGGCACATGGCGCTGCACATGGTTTTCCCAGAAATACTGCTCCAAAAAGACCATCTCAGCCTCATACTCGAAATCACGCTTGACCTCCCGGATAATAACTTCCTCCTCGTTGTTACCATACAGGCAGCAAAAGAAACATCGGTCAAGATCCGTTACTGCCATATAATGACGCCCCTGAGATTCATAGTAGACTGGAACAGTCTCCTTCCCATTCATCCACCAGTTATCTCTGGCATTATAGTTTGTGGTCTTGATCTCAAGGATCGCTGTGGTGCCATCCGGCAGTTCCACAAAGTAGTCCACATCAGCCAGCATCCAAGGATACTGGGGGTGCTGGAACATCTTTTTGATTTGGTAGACCCGATATCCGGTTTTCCGCTCGAATATCTTTGCTACCAGAGGCTCCAGCAAATGCCCCATTTCCATGGCAACCCAGTTGCCCTCATCATCTTCCACTGACGCTATGTTCAGTTTGTCGTAGTACAGATCCCTGGCTGTCCGGAATGGAGAAGTGCCAAAGATCGCCGATACATCGCTGCCGCCGATTCCACGGCGCCGGTAATCCAGCCAGTCTTCTTCTGAAAGATCTGCCGTTTCTACCAGCACCAGCGGTTCATGCCGCTTTCGTTCAGCACTATTGCTGCCAGACATATCAAATCCCCCTTCGTGATCTTCGGGGCAAAATAACTGCCCTCGCCATTGGTGCAACATTTCGGGGCCGGAGCGAAGATACTGCCTGTCTCTTCATCTTCCAGTCCGTGGAGTGTGCCGGCTTGACCCGCCGACCATTCTGCTTTCTTTTCTGCTTCACATTCATGTACATGACCTGCCTTTCTCAGTTTTGATTTATCCTTAAAGCCCTTTCAGGCTTACAGGCAATAAAAAAGCGAGAATGACAGACGGCATAAAGCCTGGCGTCCATAGTTGCCTATGAACCGATGTCATTCTCGCAATGGTGGGTAAATCCCGTAAAATAAAAAAGCCAGCAATATACCGGCCTGAAAAGGCGCAGTGATACTACTGACACAAGTACAAAATTAACAGCGTGTGCAATGCAGTCATTACTCCGCAACACAAGCCCTAAAGCCTGTGTACCCTGACGGGCAACGCACAAAAATCAATTACATTGCAATTCTAACACAATATATAGTGCTTGTCAATTCAAAGTAAGCGTCAAATAAAACAGTGTATAGAAAAATAACCGTCAGCCTTTTATACTAAAAGGTCAACGGTTATCGACAGAATTCTTTTACAAGAGGATTCCAAGGCAGATAATCATCCAGATATTCAGGATGTTCAAGAAAAGCACTCCCCGGCATGTCGGACAGGATATATTTTATATATTTCATCGGGGCAAGCCCATTCGCTTTCGCTGTCTCTACCAGTGTATAGATTCCTGCACTGGCTTCCGCCCCTTTCGGACTGCCAGAGAACAGCCAGTTCTTTCTGCCGATCACAAAGGGACGGATACAGTTTTCCGCAAGCGAATTACTGATGGAACAATTCCCGTCTTCCAGATAATTCCAAAAACCTTCACGGTTATTTAAGGCGTAATGAAAAGCTTTTGAAAGTTTGGATTTCGGCAGCTCTCCGATGGCACTTTTTTCTGCCCATGACCAAAAAGCCTCGAGAAGCGGTTTCTCGCGGATAAGACGTTCTTTTTTCTTCTGATCAGGAGGGAGCACCTCCAACTCTGACTCTATGTTAAAGAGTTGATTCAGACGGAGGATTGCTTCCGCAGGTTTTGATGCTTCCGAATTATGGATGTCTTTTGGGAGCGCATCCACGAAAGCCCGGCGCAGATGCGTATAGCAAAGACATCTTTTTACTCCTGAAACTGCATTGTATCCGGAGTAAGCGTCTGTATGGATATAACCTTCATATTCCCTCAGAAACGCTTCCGGATATTTCCCGCTTCGTCCCGGCTGGTACTCGAAGTAGCGGATGGGATTTACAGCATCTCTGATGCTACAGTAAACCCACATATAGGAATCGGACGTATTTTTCCGTCCCGGTTCTTTCAGCACCTGTACATGTGTTTCATCGATATGAAGGTATCTCTGTTTCAGAAGTTCCAGCTTCAGACGGTGGACGATGTGTACAAGCCAGTCCCGATAGACAACCAGAAGCCAGTTTGACATAGTCGCTCTGCTTAAACGTAATCCCAAAGCCTCCCATTCTTTTTCCTGTCTGTACAGCGGGATGCTTAATTCAAACTTCTGGTGGATGAGCCAGGTGATGGTAGATGCAGATGCCAGAGAATGCAGGACGGGAGGATATGGCACCGGAGCCTTCTCCATATAAGGAGTTCCGTTTTTCCGGCACGACCTGCATTCATACGTTTCCCGGTAATGGTCAATCACCTTGAGTTTTGCAGGGATAAACTGTACTTCCGTGCGGACGAATTCTTCCCCTACTTTCACCATCGTACTCCCGCAGTTATCGCATATCTGTTCCCTTTCATCTATGGTATGGAGTACTTTGCTGTGATGGAGATTTTTTACCAGTTCTTCCCGCTGACCGGTGTACTTCCTTTTACGTAGGTGCTTCTCTATCTCAACAAGCTCCGGTTCGTGTGCATCAGGATCCGCACAGGTTTCGATTTCATTAAAAAGAGACATCTGCCCCTCGATTTCGAGAGTAGATGTCTTCTCGGATTTTGTTCCATAAAGTTTACGGGTCAGGAAATCAACCTGCTCTTTTAGGAGCCGGACCTGCTGTTCCAGTTCTTTGATATGATTTTTATACTCCTGTTCCGTAGCTGACATAACCTGAAAACTCTTTCGCTTCGATAGGATTATTATACCATAGAATCGTCAGATTTCCCAGCATTTCTAAGGATTTTCAGTATTTTCAGACTTATGCGGGAGCCATTTCTGAACCGCCTTTGGCTGCTCCGGGTTCAAACCTTCCAGAAGCCAGCGCAGCTGCTGATCAGAAATCTGTTTTGCTTCTTTGCCGGTCCGCGGCCATTGGAGACGTCCGTTTTCGTACCGTTTGTATAAAAGGCAGAAACCGTCTCCTTCGTAATGGACTGCTTTGATCCGGTCAGCCCTCTTTCCACAGAACAGGAATAAGGAATTGCTGTAAGGATCCAGTTTGAAGTTGTACTGGATGATATCCAGCAAGCCATTGAGCTGCTTCCTCATATCGGTGTAGCCGCATCGGATATAGATTTTCTCCACATGGGAAAGCTCTCCTAACATGACTGCACGGCTTTCAGAATGTTTTCCAGCATCTGGGCAGATGTGTCTTCATAAAGTTCCACTGTTATGGATCCGATATGAAGTATGGCTGCAGGAGTGGAACGGGAAATGTTTCTGTCCGGAAGTGAAAGCTCCGCAAACTCAGCCGGGGATTCCGTTAAAGCAGTTGACTGTTGGTCTGTACACATGTGGATGCCGTTTTTCTTGCGAGGCAGTTCTTCCAGGGCAAGCTTTCGAATTTTGGAAAGCCAGTAATAATAACTTTTCAAAGAGATATCGTGTTGTTCACACCAGATCTGATTTGTCAGTCCGGAGGCCCTGCATTGCCGTATTACATCCAGCCAGTATTGAAGTTTCACCTGTTTGTCTGGAGTCAAAGAAGAAAGATTCATAAGCCTGCTCCTTAGATTAGATTTAGAGTTTTTAGAGTCAACTCCCAAAACTCTAATCAATAGTTTACATGCAACAGCCAGAAATTTCGATACACCCTCTTATTGGACGCTTACAATTCAAACATTCTATATATTGATTTTTGGATTTTCTTTAAATTTTCTTTCCTCTTTGCAGAAGTTCTTTCTTCCCCGCCTATTTATAGGATGTATCGGATCATTTGGTAATACCGGATGATCCCTACGCTCTTTTAGTACCTTGACAAATTCATAACCTCTATGGGGAGTTATACAGGAATTCTGGACAGTGTGCGATGACCACAGAAGCGCGCCCATAATCGAAGTGCTGCACAGCAGCAGCCTGAAATACACGGCAGAACCGTTCTGGCGTAGGAAATGGCCCCATTAGAGTTCTTTTGTTATTTCAATACCTCCTGACCTCAAGACCGTTTTCATTGTTTTTGTTGAAAACCTTCTTCTACAAATCGTAAGGGATCATTGTAATCGAAAAAAGGAGGACGATTATGGAGAAAAGAAAACCGAATGACCTACCGCCGGAGCAGTGCTTGGCTGTTGATACCGATACCCTTTGCAAACTGTTGTGCTGTGGAAGGCACACTGCAGTACAGATTGGGGATCTTGCCAATGCACGCATTACCATGAACACCCGTGTCCTATGGAGTGTCCAGCGTATCAAAGAATATCTTTATGATATTTCCGGCTAAATAACCATGCCAGTAAGGCGCACTACACTTTTATAATCAGGAGGTACCAGTAATGGCAAAAGTGAGAAAAGACAACAAAGGACGAAATCTTCGGCCCGGAGAAACACAACGGGCAGATGGCAGCTATATGTATGTCTACAAATTAGGCACTAAAAAGAAATATCTTTACGACTCCGATCTCGCAAGTCTTCGTGTCAAAGAAAAGCAGATCAACAAAGATAAGGATGATGGCATCCGTACTCAGGAAGCCATGAAGCTTACCCTGAATGATATGTTCAAGGTCTACATGAATAACAACATCAAACTGAAGCCCTCTACCAGAGCAAATTATCTTTACCTGTGGGACTTCTATGTGAAAGAAGAGCCTTTCGCTAACATGCCTCTGCCACAAATCCACAGAAGTGATATTCTCGCGTTTTATACCAAACTGCTGAAACACGGCTTTGCTATCAACTCACTGGAGAGCATCAACACCATTGTTCACCCTACGCTTGAAATGGCCGTGGACGACGATTACATCCGCAAAAATCCCAGCAAGGGCATTTACCGCAAGCTCAAAACGGATGGCAGCGCTCCAAAGCCTAAACGGCGGATCGCGCTCACTAAAACGCAACAGCAGAATTTCCTGCGTTTTATTGCCAAGTCCCCTACATACAGCCATTGGCTCCCCATCATGACTGTGCTCCTTGGAACAGGAATGCGTGTCGCAGAATGTACCGGCATTACCAAAAGCGATATTAACTTGAGCGAAAACACAATCTCGGTCAACCACAACTTAATCTACCGGGTCATTGACGGAAAAGCCGGATTTCACATTACCACTCCCAAAACTGAGAGCGGTACACGAATTATCCCTATCCTCTATCCAGAGGTGGCCGAGCAGCTTCGCCTCCAGATTGAAACCATCGACGCATTGTATCCAGACGATCAACTGGTGTTAGGAGGAGTGCACGGTTTTGTTTTCCGCAACCGAACCGGCTCATTCATGAGCGCCCACAATATCAATCGGGCGATTGAGAGAATCAGCGTAACTTACAACATGGAGGAAATGGATCAGGCTGAACTGGAAGACCGTGAACCGGATCTGCTCCCTCATTTTAGTGTTCACAACTTGCGGCACACCTTCTGTACCCGGCTCTGCGAAAGCACCAACGATGTTAAATTCATTCAGCAAGTCATGGGGCATGCCGATTTCTCTACTACAATGGACATCTACACCCATATCACACAAGAGAATATGCAGGAGAAGGCAAAAAACATTAGTGTGAACATGAAGCTGATGTAAAAAAGAAAGGCGAATCTGCATTTTATAAGCAGATCCGCCTTTCATATTGCTTCATCCGGTTTCGTAGGGTCTCGCGCAAAAGTTGTAGAAAAGTTGTAGTAACGCGATTTTTTGTAGTAAATGACCTCTTTAGTACAGCTTTGCTCCTGCCGGAATACTGTCATCCAGCATCAAAAGATTTAAGCCTTCCCGTCCGTCATACTCGTACACTGCGGAAATCAGCATACCCTCGGAATCAATACCCATCATCTTTCTCGGCGGCAGGTTTGTGATTGCCACACAGGTCTTACCAACCAGCTCTTCCGGCTCGTAATACTCGTGAATACCGCTTAAAATGGTGCGTTTCCGGTCTGTTCCGTCATTCAGTGTGAATTTCAGGAGCTTCTTGGACTTCGGCACTGCCTCACAGGCTTCGATCTTAACCACTCTGAAATCAGACTTGCTGAATGTCTCAAAGTCTACATCATCTGCAAACAACGGCTCGATTTTCACCTTGGAAAGATCAATCTGTACGCTTGGCGCGGACACGGTTGCATCCTCTGCAGAACCATTTACCGCTGCTTTTTCGGCTTTGTTTTCAGCCTTCTTTGGGTCCAGGGTCTTCATTGTCGGGAACAGCAGCACATCACGGATAGAGGCACTATCGGTGAGCAGCATCACCAGACGGTCTACGCCGAAGCCCAGACCGCCCGTGGGAGGCAGGCCGTACTCCAGTGCGTTGACGTAGTCGTAGTCCACCTGTGCCTTGCACTCGGGCTCCAGCGCCTTGCGCTCGGCCACCTGACGCTCGAAGCGGCCCTTCTGGTCGATGGGGTCGTTCAGCTCGCTGAAGGCGTTGCCGTACTCGGTGCAGTCGATGAAATACTCGAAGCGCTCGGTGAAGGCGGGATCATCCGGCTTGCGCTTGGCCAGCGGGCTGATCTCCACAGGATAATCGTAGATGAAGGTGGGCTGGATCAGCTTGTCCTCCACAAAGGCATCGAAGAACTCGGCCAGAATGGCGCCCTTGGTGGGCACCTCGGGCAGTTCCACGTTGTGCGCCTTGGCGGCAGCGATGGCGTCCGCATCGGTCTGCCAGTCGTTGAAGTCCACACCGGAATACTTCTTCACAGCCTCCACCATGGTCAGGCGCTCCCAGTGGCTCATATCGATCTGCTTGCCCTGATACGGGATGACCAGACTGCCGCAGATCTTGAGGGCAAGGCGCTTGTACAGCTCCTCCACCAGATCCATCATGCCATGGAAATCCGTAAAGGCCTGATACAGCTCAATGGTGGTGAACTCCGGGTTATGCTTGGGGTCCATGCCCTCGTTGCGGAAGATGCGGCCCACCTCGTACACGCGATCCATGCCGCCCACGATCAGGCGCTTGAGGTACAGCTCGGTCTCGATGCGCAGCACCATGTCCATGTTCAGGGTGTTGTGATGGGTGTAGAAGGGGCGTGCAGAAGCACCGATCTCGAAGGGGGTCAGGATGGGGGTATCCACCTCCAAAAAGCCCTTCTCGTCCAGATAAGCGCGGATCTCCTTCAGGATGCGGCTGCGCTTGATGAAGGTGTCCTTCACCTCCGGGTTTGCGATCAGATCCACATAGCGCTGACGGTAACGCATCTCGGTATCGGTCAGGCCGTGGAACTTCTCGGGCAGGGGGCGCAGGCTCTTTGCCAGCAGGGTCAGCTCGGTGGCGCGCACGCTCAGCTCGCCGGTCTTGGTGCGGAACACCTCGCCCTTCACGCCGATAATGTCGCCCACGTCCAGCTTTTTAAAGGCGGCGTAGGCCTCGTCACCCAGCTCGTCGCGGCGGACGTAAAGCTGGATATCGCCCTTGTCGTCGCGCAGGTGGGCAAAGCTTGCCTTGCCCATGACGCGCTTGGACATCATACGGCCTGCCAGCGCCACCAGCTTGCCGCTGTCGGTCTCGTTGGGCAGCTCCTTAAATTCTTCCTTCAGGTCGGCGGAATACGCGTCCTGCGGGAACTTGGTCAGGGTAAAGGGGTCGTTGCCGGCGGCCTGCAGGTCGGCCAGCTTCTGGCGGCGCACCTGTACCTGCTCGCTCTCGGACAGACCCGCAGCGGGGTTTCTCTTTTGCTCTTCCATGGTTACTCCTACTTAGTTTGCAGAATGGGTGATGGCCAGCACGGTGTATTCCACAGTCTGGCCGGTGGGCAGCAGCACTTCGACCTTTTCGCCCACAGCCTTGCCCATCAGGGCGTGGCCCACGGGGCTCTCATCGCTGATCTTGCCGTTGAAGGCGTCAGCCTCGGTGCGGCCCACGATATCGTATTCCTCGGCTTCGTCCTCGCCGGTCTCGCGGATGGTGACGTGAGTACCCACGGAGACG
>OMDW01000311.1_pt1 | contig 13689 bp, 7 predicted proteins | sample 1673661 | NCBI WGS metagenome assembly OMDW01 (sample SAMEA103958118, study PRJEB25191) | human gut metagenome
CCAGTCGTTGCGCAGGTCGGTGAATGAGAAGCGCGTGCTCGTACCCTTGCCCGTCGAACCGTCGATGGTCACCGAGTTGCTCCACGTAACGCCCGTTTCGAAGAGGCCGGTGAACCAGTCGTCGGCGTATACCCACGGCAGGGGGGTGAACTCCCCGGTCTCCCAGTTCTTCGACATGTAGAGATAGCGCAGCTTGCTGGAGTCGAAATGCTCGCCGTACGTGTAGCGCGAGATCTGCTGGCGGACGGGCTGCCCGTCGTAGGTCATCGTGCCGGGAAGGCCCCATGCCGATGCGACGCGGTTGGTGAGCGACGTGGTGACGGCCGAGGGGCCGTATTCCTCCTGGAATTCGGGCCAGAAGCCTGCGGTCTCGAAGGTCACCGAACCGTTGTAGGTAACGCCGATACCACGCTGTTCGCGGCCCGACTTGGTGGTGATGAGCACCACGCCGTTCTGGCCCATCGAACCGTAAAGCGCGGCTGCGGCGGGGCCTTTGAGGACGGAGACGTTCTCGATGTCGTCGGGGTTGAGGTCGGAGATCGGGTTACCGAAGTCCACCGGGGCGTTGCTGTTGGCATAGTTGGCGCCCGAACCGGAGGCTACCGTGCCGTTGCTCATCGGGATACCGTCGATGACGAACAGCGCTTCGTTGGCGCCGTAGTTGAGCGACGTGTCGCCGCGCAGCGTCACACGTACCGTACCGCCGGGGCCGGTGCCCGCCGAGGACATCGACATACCGGCGACCTTGCCGTTGAGCCCCGTCACCCAGTTGCTCGATATGGATTTGGTGAGTTCGTCGCCCGAGACTTTCGAAACGGCATAGCCGACCGATTTCTCCGAGCGGGTCAGGCCGAGTGCCGTGACGACCACTTCGTCGATCTTCTGCGCCGATTCTTTCAGCGTGACGTTGATCGTGGTGCGGCTTCCGACCGTGACCTCCTGCGGGTCATAACCCAGCGACTGGAAGACCAGCACGTCGTTGTCGCTGCCGACATGGATCGTATAGGTTCCGTCTGCGTTCGAAATCGTGCCTGTCGCAGTCCCCTTCAGGATGACGGTGGCCCCGACGAGCGGGCTTTTGCCGTCCGTGTCGAACACGATGCCCGTGATGTTGCGGCTTTGGGCCCAGGCGGCCGAAGCGACCAGCAACATTACCGCGGTTGCCAAAGCATTCCGTATGTATGTTTTAAGCTTCATATTGTTGATTTTTTTAATTCGGGTTTTTTTGTCGAACGGCTGCGGTCGTCCTGCGGGCGGCCGCAGCCGTCAAGGTCGGTTTAGGGTACGATCTGTATTCTCGGGCTGTCGGCTGTTCCGGCTCCGCCCCAGCGTATCGTTCCGCCGTTGGGCTTGGTGAGTGCGCCCTTGCCGTTGGCCTGCCAGTTGGCTGCGCAGACGAACCGGAATTCGATGTTGCCGCCGGAGATCGCATTGGCATAGGTGACCGTCACGTCGACCGTGATGTAGGTCGTCCCGTCGGCTTTCATGGCGTGGGTGTAGGAGACCTCTTCCCCCGTTTCCGTGGTCGTTTGTAATGCCGCGGCGGGTTTCCAGGTGCCGCCGTCGTTGTACTCCATCCGCCAGAATTTGTGGCCGGTGGCCGAGGTGCGGGTGATCGCCGTGAAGCGGACTTTGGTGCCTGCGTCGAGGTTCGTCACCGGGACGGCGAACGTCCAGTAGTCGCCCGGCCAGCCGCCCGTGATGTACGGATGGCCCGTACTGCCGACGATGCGTTCGCATTTCTTGTCGGGATCGCTCGGTGCCGTGTGCGTATAGGAGAGGTACCCCGGCCCCGATTGGGCCAGCACCGTGTTGTACGGGCTGTCGGGCCCGCCCTTGAAGTCCTGGGCGTAGTTGCCCATATCCTCTTCCGAGAACGACCATTGTACGGGAGACGCCAAGTTCCATTTCACCGTTCCGGGCGATACGGGCTGCTGCGAAAGCGCGATCTTCTCGGTAAGGGTTGCATCGCCCTCGGCCGCCGTGATCGTAAACTCGCCGAAGCGGCGGAACGAGAGGTTCTGCTCAAGCGCCTTGACCGTTACCTCCACGTCGGTGTTGGCGGCACCCTGCCCGGGGCTCACCTCGTACCATGCCGCAGCGCCCGATGGGGCGATCGTCCAGGGATAGGGGGCGTTGACCGTGAATTTCACCTCGGCACCCGATTCTGTGGGGTTGTCGCTGAGCTCCAGCGTATTGTCCGTTAGCCCTTCGATGGTGATCTGTGCCCCGGAAGCCTGCGTGACAGCAACCTTCTCGATCTCTGCGCCTTCCGACTTGATGATGATATGGCCCGTGCGGCTTTCGCCTCCGGAGTTCCTGCCTACTTCCACCTTGGTGGTGATGTAGGGCAGCCCCGTGGCCTTGACGGTCGCCACGCCGTTCGAGAGCGATGCGCCGTTGTTGGCGCCCGTTACCGTCGACGGGTCTGCGTCGCCGCAGCGTACGGTGGTGATCGTCAGCCAGTCGCAGTCGGTCTCTGCCGTCCAGGCCTTGTTGACGCGCACCGAGCAGGTCAGCGTGCCGCCTTCGGCAACCACCATGCTGTTGGCATCGAAGAGACTCGGATCGGAGGTATTGACGATCTCCTTGTCTAACGGGGTGACGAGTGCCTCCGGTGCCGGGGCTTCGGGGTTCTCGTCCTTGGCGCGCGTCACGGTGATGTTGTCCAGGTAGAGGCGGCAGTTCACTTCGCGCTCGCTGCCGAAGGTGATGCGGGTTTCGTTCGTAGCGCCGTAGACGATCAGCGAGTAGCGTGTCCACTCCCAGACGTTCTTCACTTCGACCAGCGCGGAGGTTTCCACCAGGTCGCCGATCGTGCCGGGGCCTTCGATCGTGACGTCCATGTGGTCGTCGCCGTTGTCCACCGTGCCGCCTGCCGACGAATAGGCGGCTGCGTCGAACTGCACGAGCAGCGTCGCGGCCTTGCCGGCGTCGATGCCCGTGAGCGCGGGAATCGTGATGGCGCCCATGTTGGTGGGCTTACCCAGCTTGACATGGCCTTCGTAACGGGCATATACCGAGGGGGTGTAGGTGTAGCCCTTGGCCGCTACGGCCTCTTTCATCCCGTCGGTCGAAAGGGCGAACTCGTTGCCGTTCGTGCCGTCGATCGATACGCTCGGCCAGCCGTACTTGGTGTAGGGGCTCACCCAGTTGTCGGGAATCCACTGGAAGTCGTCGCTGAAGAAGACGTATCCCTCGGCATGCGTGTCCTTGGGCATGTAGGGCGCCTGAACCAGCTCGATGATCTCTTCGGCGGTGTTCTCGCCGAATTCGGCGTCACCGGCCGTGATCGTGATTTTCGACTCGTGGCGTTCGTCGGTGGTGTTGGCCTTGGGCGTGATGGTGACTTGGGCCGCAGAGCCGGCCTTGCCGCTCTTGGGCGCTACCGTCAGCCAGGTCTCGTTCTCCACCGTGAGCGTCCAGTCGTAGGATGTCTCGACGGTGAAGACCACCGGATCCGTATCTTCGGCTTCGAATGCCAGCAGGCGTTCGTCGAGCCCCGTTATCACGATGCCGGCCGCCAGGTAGGCGTCCTGTGAAAGCGGGATGCTCTTCTCCGTCAGGCAGGGATGGAGGTTGTTGCCGCTGTTGGCGCGGATGGTGAATTCGCCGTCGCGCGCCTCGCCCTGGTTCAGGGCCGGGGTGACGGTGACCTGGATATTCTGGCCCGCCTCGCCCTTGTTCGGGGTGACGACGAACCAGCCTGCGGTCTTGGTGATCTCCCAGGGCGCGTCGACGTTCATGGTGAATGTATGCGGGGTCAGTGCCGAATAGAGGAACTTCAGTCCTGCATCGGGCAGGTTTTCGGTGGAGAGTGCCGGGGGAATGGGGTTCCCCGAATCCCCTTCGGTGTCGTCGTCGCTGCACGCCGCGGCTCCCAGGAGCGTGACGCATAATAACGACCACAACCATTTGTTCATTATACGCTTCATTGTCTTAAGGTTTTTTGAGGGTTATTTGGTCACGTCGGTCGTGAGCGCCTTGGGCCGGGTCATCGACTCCGTGCTGACGTTGCCGAAGCGGTCGGTAACCGATATCTCCAGCGTGGAAGACGCCGAGGAGGCCGTAACCTCGAACATATGCATGCAGGAGGTCGAGGGGAAGGTGAGCGTGCCGTTGTTGGCCGCGCCGCGCGGGATGTCGTACGAAATGCTGTGCAGCGGGTCTTTCTTGCTCCAGACCTGTTTCACGTCGAGCGGGGTTCCGTTCTCCGTCACGGTGACCGTCCAGCCCGGCTCGTAGGCCCAGACGTTGATGTAGACGGCATTTTCGCCCACCGTCGAATAATCCTTGTCGCGGTTTCGCATGTCGTTGCCTGCGGCGAAGGCCTTGAGTGCCGTGGCGTCGGTGGCCCAGTACTCCTTGACCTCGTTCATGTCGTAGGTGATGAATTGCTTTTCGATGGGAAGCCCCGTGGCTTTGTACTGCCATTTGAGGTCGGTTCCGTCGACCGTGAAGATCTTGTAACCCGCGGGCGAACCGTCGGTGCAGACGTTGTTGTTGCCGTACTGCTGCGTCCACCACCAGGTGCCGCAGACCGCCGCGATGTTCTGCTCGTAGACGTTCGCATAGGTCGGCGACTGGATATTGCGGTTCACGTGCGTGTGCCCCGTGACGAAAGTCACGTTGCTGAAGCCGGCGAAGCAGCTCAGGATTTTGTCGATGTCGGCCTGGGTCTGGAGCGCTACGCTCACGCCGCCGCTTCCGCTGTACGAGTAAAGCGGGCAGTGGCATCCCACGACGATCGGGGTCGATTTGTCGACATGGGTGAGTTCCTCCTTGAGCCATGCCAGCTGCCGGTCGTCGAAGCGGCGGTTGTAATTGCGCGAACCGACCGTACCCTGCGAGCCGCCCGTGTTGAGGTACTCGGTGTTGTCGAGCATGATGTAGTGTATCCGGCCGATGTTCATGGCGTAGTAAACCGGGCCCATGTGTTGGCGGTAGGGGCCTTCGGCGCCGAAATCGGAGGCTACATAGGGGTCGTTGTCGTGGTTGCCCATCACCGACCACATCTGGAAATTGAAATCCTCGACGGTCTGCTTGCATTCGGGCAGCGCCCACTTGTTGTCGTACCAGTAGCCGTCCCACGAGAAGTCGCCCAGGTTGAGGCAGTATACCTTTCCGGGTGCGGCGGAGTTGTAGGCCGATGTCAACTCCTTGACGAAGCCGTCGGCGAACTGAACGTAATCTTTCGGGGTGTTGCGGTTGGCCAGGTGCATGTCCGTGGCCACGAGCATGGTGTGGGAGTCGTTGTCGGCCCTGAGCAGCTGGAAGTCGAGTTGTTCGACGGTGTTTGCGTCGAGCGTGCAGGGCTGCCAGAACTGGGGCATCGCCTTGACGGTGGGGACGTCATAGCCCGCAGGCAGGATGACGAAGGCGAGTTCGTTGCGTTTTTCGGAATTGAGCCAATAGAAACCGTTGGCGTCGGTCTTGGTGATCAGGTCGCCGTCCGAGACAAGGACGTCGGCGATGCCTTGTCCTGCCAGGTGGACGATACCCTTGATCGTCGCGCCCTCCTTGTCCGGTACGGTGACGCCGCCCAGGGAGAGGTTGAGTTTGGCGGAGCCCAGTGCCTGCTCTTCTGCGCCGCGCTGCAGGGTGAATTCGCAGTCGCCGTCGGCGGCGTTCTGGGGAATGGTGAAGGTCAGCGAAGAATCGTCAGCACCCTTGACCGGCGCTTCGAACTTCCCCCCCCCTTGCTCCAATAGGAGTTTGTCCGTAGCCATGAAACCGCGGCCGCGGATCACGGCGTCGCCGCCCCAGTTGCCCGAGATGGTCTTGCCCAGGTCGACGTCGATGGCCAGTTGTACGGTCATCTTGCTCGATCCGAGCACCTGGTAGTCCTGTGCCCGGTTGAGCACGACCTTATAGACGGTCTGGTCTGCCGCGCCGTCGGGTATGACAAACGTCAGCAGTTTTTCCGATGCTACCGTGGTCGCTGCCGGGAGATCCTCGCCGGCGCGTAACGCGATGGCGTCGCCTTGGGCGAAGCCGTAGCCGGAAACGGAAACCTCCATCCCGCGGTAGACGGTCATCGAGGTCGGAATAACTACATCGGTGACCAGCCGGCCATCGTTGTAGATCTCCTTGTCGCTGTCGTCACAACCGGCCAGTCCGACCGGCAGGGCGACGAGCAGCAACCCGGCGATTAAAGTAATCAGTTTTTTCATAGGCTATTGATGATTTTGGTGTTGGTGTCCTGTACGTCAGTCTGCGTGCCCGAGTGCGATGCGCTCCGAGTAGCGGCGGCCGAAGCGGTCGGTGGCGACCACCTCCACCTCGCGGGCCGATGCCGAGGGGCGTGCCGTGAAATAGAAGTTCGTCGGGCGTGGGCGCTGGACTTTGGAGATTTTCCTTCCGGCGGCCTTCAGCGAGTCGATGTGCGCGGTATAATCCGGGTCGTCGAGCGTCGTACGCTGCATGGCGCCGCGGTAACGGCCGTCCTCATACCATACGACCGTCCAGTACGAATCCCAGTTCCACACCTTTGCCACGACGCTGGCCGGGTGCTTGGCCACCTGGCCGGGGTGCCATACGCGGATCTGCCGTGCCGGGGACTCGCCGAGGCTCCGGTATTCCCACGAGAATTCCCCGCCGCATTCGCGGAACAGCTGGAAGCCCTTGGGCGTACCGTCCCAGTTGATCGGATCCCACCAGAGGTTGCCGCAGACCTGCGCTACGTTGTGCTCCGTGACCCCCTCGCGGATGTCGTAATTCGAGTTGAGGTGCGTATGCCCGGTGATGAAGTGCAGTTCGTGCCCGGCGAAGGCGTCCATCAGCCTCTCGGCCGACTCCATGACGCGGTTCCCGAGCCACGATTTCATGGCCGGGGCATGCATCGCGATGCAGACGCGCGACCCTGCAGGCAGGCGTTCCGCATAGGCGGCGGCCCAGCGCAGTTGCATTGTGTCGATCTGCTCCTCGTATTTCTTCGCGCCGTGGTAAACGATGTCGTCGAGTACGATATAGTGCGTGCGCCCCATGTCGAAGGCATAATAGGTGGGGCCGAAATGGCGGCGGTAGTTCTCCGTCGCCTCGCGGTCGGTGTATTTGTTCAGGTCGTGGTCGTGGTTGCCGATCACGCCGTATACGGGTACCCCGAGCCCGGCGAACTCCGCTTTCACGCCTGCGAAGAGTTCCGGGGAGTCCCATACGATGTCCCCGAGCACGATCGCGGCCTGGTTCGCGCCCCGCGTTCTCCCGTTATCGGTTGCCGCCTGCAATGCGGGCATGACCTCGCTCCGCAACCGCCGGAAATGCTCTTCGGTCTTGGGCTGCGGATCGGCGATCGCCAGCAGTTCGTAGCATTCGCCCGAGCCGGGCCACGGTTGCAATTCGAAGTCGTAGCGTTTGGCCGCCGGGTCGTATGCGCGGTAGAATTGCGGGATGCCCCCATCGAGCGGAGCCAGGTAGCCGGACGGGGTCACCAGACTGATGAACAGCGCCTGGTCGTCGGCATCGAGCGTGAATATGCCCTGCTCGTCGCTTTGCGCGAACGTATAACCGTCGGTTACGGTCACGCCGCCCATCGGCTTTCCGCCGCATTTGACCGATCCCCGTATCGGGCGGGCTGCGGCTGCGGCGCCGAGGCTGCAGGCCAGCAGGAAAAGTAACAGGTTTTTCATGGTCGGGTTTGTGCTGATGGTTTCTTGGTGTTTCTGTCTTTTTATTAAATAGGTGGGAGCCTGTGTCGCTCCGGCTGCAAAAATATTTTAATAATTGGCTCCGTGTGTCGTTGTCACCGGAATGTAATCCTTTTTTCATACCCTGGCAATCGGCTGCCGCTGCGAAAGCTTGTCACTGAAACGGATGCAGGCCGCGGGTGCTGCCCGCGGTTTGCCTTTTACGGTCGTGATTGGATCTCGTGCCGCTTTTTACCTTTTTTGGGTTTTTCGGTTGTATTTGTGTTTTTTATTGTGATGTGTAATATTTTTAATTTCATTATGAAACAAAAATAAATCTTTAATTTTATTTTCCAAAATAAAACACAAAAAAATTGGACGAAATATCTGCTTTTTTGTGAAAGAATGGTTTTGAATCGAAATGCACGGTCTCCCTCCGGCCCCGGCCGCGGAAATAAAAAATCCCCGGACTTGGGAAAGTCCGGGGCCGGGGAAACGCTTGTCGCCTCTTGTCAGAATACCCCGAGGTTGTCGAGGAAGATCAGCAGCAGCACTGCCGGGCAGACGTAGCGCAGCAGGAAGCTGAATAGCCCGTAGATACGGAACTTCAACTCTCCGTTGTTGGTGATCTGCGCCTTGAGGATGTGGTGGTCGAGCTTCCAGCCCACGAAGATGCAGGTGAAAAGCCCGCCTGCCGGCAGCAGGATGTTGGCCGTCAGGAAGTCGAGCGAGTCGAAGAGCGAAAGCCCGCAGACCTTCCAGCTGCCCAGCACCCCGAGCGACAGCGATGCCAGCGATGCCAGGGCGGCCGTGGCGGCGGTCGTGAGCCATGCGGCGGCCTTGCGGCTCAGGTGCCACTCCTCGTGCAGGTAGACCGTGACCACTTCGTGCAGCGAAATGGTCGAGGTCAGGGCTGCGACGGCCAGCAGCAGGAAGAAGATCGACGACCAGACCATGCTCAGCGGCATACTGTTGAAGATGCTCGGCAGGGTGATGAAGACCAGTGCCCGGCCCGATGTGGGTTCGATACCGGCGCTGAACACGGCCGGGAAGATCACCACGCCGGCCAGTACGGCCACCAGCGTGTCGAGGATCGTGACGTTGAGCGCCGTGTGGCGCAGGTTCGTGTCGGGTTTGAAATACGAGGCGTAGGTCACCATCGTGCCGATGCCGATCGAGAGCGAGAAGAAGGCCTGCCCCAGTGCGACGAGCACCGTCGACGGGGTTACCTTCGAGAAATCCGGGGCGAAGAGGAACTTCAGCCCGGCCTCCCCGCCCGGCATCAGCAGCGAGTGGATCGACAGCACGATCAGGATGAGCAGCAGCAGCGGCATGAGGATCTTGGCCGAGCGTTCGATGCCTTTCTGTACGCCCAAGGCGATTACGAAATGGGTGGCCAGCACGAAGAGGCAGGTATACAATACGGGTCGCCAGGGGTTGCTGATGAACGTTTCGAAAATATCCTTGTACTCCCCGGCGGTCGAGACGCGGGCGAAGCTGCCCGTCACCGAGTGTACCATGTATTCCGCCGTCCAGCCCGAAACCACGAAGTAGAAACCCAAAATCAGGAATGCCGCCAGCACGCCGTTGTATCCCAGGAAGCTCCACCGCGGGTTCAGCGCCCGGTAGGCACCCACGGCGTTGCGGTGCGAGGCACGCCCCACGGTGAATTCCGCGATCATGAGCGGCAGTCCCAGCAGCAGGACACAAAGGACATAGATTATCAGAAATGCCCCGCCGCCGTTCTCCCCGGCTACATAAGGGAAGCGCCAGATGTTGCCCAGCCCGACGGAACTGCCCGCGGCGACCAGCACGGCGCTCAATTTGCCACCCAAGGTGGCGCGACTCTCCTTGTGATGCATAACCTAACCTGTTTATTATCGCAAACGGGTGTGCGCATGCGTGCGCACACCCGTCCTATTTCTCCAGCACGACGCTCACCTTCTCGAGCTTCCCGCCCAGCGGCGGCGCCAGTTTCGAGACGGTGCATTTTACGTGCCGCACCTGCGGGAAGGTGGCATAAACCGCCTCGATGATGTTCGTCGCCACCCGCTCGATGGTGTGCTGCGTGATGCGCATCTGCATCTCGACGACTTCGTAGGCCGTCAGGTAGTTGACCGTCTTGCGCACGTCGTCGTCCGTGGCCGCATGGCCCAGTTCGGCCGTCAGTTCCAGATCGACCGTGAAGCGGTTGCCCACCTTGCGTTCCAGCTCGTAGCAGCCGTGCAGCGCGTGGAATTCCATGCGCGTCAGAACGATGCGGTATTCCATGCTACTCGGCGATTACGAGGTAGTAATTCTTCTTCCCTTTCTGTACGAGCAGGTATTTGCCGGCGATCAGGTCGGCCTCGCCCACCGTACGTGCCGGGTCGGCGACCTTCTCCTTGTTGAGCGACACGCCGCCGCCCTGCACCATCTTGCGGCATTCGCCCTTCGAGGGAAACACCTGTGTCTTCTCGGCGCACAGATCGACGAACGGCAGTCCCAGCTCGGCGCGGGCGATACGGAACTGCGGCACGCCTTCGAACACCTGCAACAGGGTTCCTTCGTCTATTTTGCGCAGCGCCTCCGACGTCGAGCCGCCGAAGAGGATCGCCGAGGCTTCGACCGCCTTTTCGTACTCCTCCCTGGAGTGGATCATCGTGGTGATCTCCTGTGCCAGCCGCTTCTGCAGGATGCGCAGGTGGGGTGCGGCTTCGTGTTCGGCGGTCAGCGCCTCGACGGTTTCACGGTCTAACAGCGTGAAGATGCGGATGTAACGCTTGGCATCCTCGTCGCTGACGTTGAGCCAGAACTGGTAGAACTTGTAGGGCGAGGTATAGCGCGCATCGAGCCATACGTTGCCGCTCTCGGTCTTGCCGAATTTCGTGCCGTCGGCCTTGGTGATAAGCGGGCAGGTGATGGCGAACGCTTCGGCCTCGTTGCCCAGCTTGCGGCGGATCAGCTCCGTGCCGGTGGTGATGTTGCCCCACTGGTCGGCGCCGCCCAGCTGCACCTTGCAGTTCATCGTCTGGTAGAGGTGCAGGAAGTCGAAGCCCTGTACCAGCTGGTAGGTGAACTCGGTGAACGACATGCCGTCGCCCTCGCCGCTGAACCGTTTCTTGACCGAGTCTTTGGCCATCATGTAGTTGACGGTGATGCACTTGCCGATGTCGCGGATGAATTCCAGGAACGAGATGTCCTTCATCCAGTCGTAGTTGTTCACCAGCACGGCCGCATTCGGGGCGTCCGACTCGAAGTCGAGCAGTTTGGCCAGCTGGCGCTTGATCGCCTCCTGGTTGTGGCGCAGCGTGGGTTCGTCGAGCAGGTTGCGCTCCTGCGACTTGCCCGAGGGGTCGCCGATCATGCCCGTCGCGCCGCCTATAAGCGCCAGCGGACGGTGGCCGCACATCTGGAAATGCTTGAGGATCATTACGCCCACCAGGTGGCCGATATGCAGCGAGTCGGCCGTGGGGTCGATGCCCAGGTAGGCCGTCGTCATCTCTTTTTCGAGTTGTTCCTTCGCGCCGGGCATGATCGTGTGGATCATCCCGCGCCATTCGAGTTCTTCGATGAAATTCTTTGTTGCCATTTTTATTGTTCGTTCTTTTTATTCTACTTCCAAGTCCAGTGCTTTGCGGAGCTCCGCGACGAGCGGGTTCTTCTCCGTGATGTAACGGACGCGGTCTTCGAGCTTGATCGGGCGTGCCGCCCGGATCTCTTCGTTCACTGCGACCTCCAGTTCGATCATACCCTCGATGCCCGCCAGTTCGGCGATGCGCATCAGCATCCCGGTCTTGCTGCGCAGGATCTCCTCGCGCAGCTCCGTCGTCGGTACGCTCACCGAGATCGTGTTGTCGCGGAACGTCATCAGCTCGAAAGCCGGCACGAAGCGCGGGCGTTTCTCCTTGATGAGGTTCAGTATCCTGCCTCGGGCGTGCTCCAACTTTTCGGCACAGTCCGGGTCTATGCGCACGGTTTCGGGTTCGTCGGGCGTCTCGCCGTCCGACGGCTCCTCGTCGGGATCGCCGCCTGCCGAGGCGAGCAGCTCCGAGAGCGATGCGCCCGAGATCAGCGGCCGTCGTTTCATCCCCGGCGCAGGCTGTGCCGGGAGTGTTCCCTGTGCAGTCGGGCCGACGGATGTACCCGCTGCCGGCCTTCCGGCCGGGGACGCGGCAGGCATTGCTGCGGACGTTGCTGCGGAAGGGGGGGCCGTTGCGGCTCCTGCTGCTTGCGCTGCCGGTTGTGCCGTTGCGGCTGCCGGGGCTCCGGGGTTGCCGGAGGCGCTTGCTGCCGGGGCGTTCGTTGCCGGATTACCGGTGGCGCTAACCCCTGCCGGTTGTGCCGTTGCGGCTGCCGGGGCTGCGGGGTTGCCGGAGGCATTTGCCGCCGGGGCGTTCGTTGCCGGATTTCCGGTCGCCGAAACCTCTGCCGCTTGTGCCGTTGCGGTTGCCGGCTGCCCGGCCGCTGCCGGAGCCGCCGCAGATGCGGGGCCCGCCGTGCGGGGGGTGAGGGTAGGAAGGGGATATTCCCCGGAAGATGTCAGAGAGTCATTTTTTTTTTGGCCGAGCCCTGCGATCTTCATCAGGCCCAGCTCGACGAACAACCGCTGGTTGGACGATTGCCGGATCTTCCCGTCGAGCTCCGTCAGGCAGGAGATGGCTCCGAACAGGAACTCGACATCGCAGGCGCCCGCCTGCGTCCGGTATCGTTCGAGCAGCGTCCCGGTCATTTCGATCAGCCGCAGCGTTTCGGGGCGCTTGGCCATCAGCAGGTCGCGCATGTGGCGGTTCAGCCCCGCCATGAAGGTCTGCCCCGAGAAACCCCGCGACAGCACGCTGTCGAATGTCACCAGCGTATCGACATAGTTGCCCGCGAGCAGCATCTCCGTGACGCCGAAGTAGGTGTCGTAGTCCAGGACGTTGAGCGTCTGGGCGACGTTGCGGTAATCGAGCGCCTTGCCGCAGAACGACACGGCCTTGTCGAACATCGACAGGGCGTCGCGCATACCCCCGTCGGCTTTCTGGGCAATGAGGTTGAGCGACTCTTCGTCGGCTGCGATGCCCTCCTGCGAGGCGATGTATTTGAGGTATTCGACGCCGTCCTCGACGCGGATGCGGTTGAAATCGTAGATTTGGCACCGCGAGAGGATGGTCGGGATGATCTTGTGTTTTTCGGTCGTCGCGAGAATGAAGATCGCGTGTGCGGGCGGCTCTTCGAGCGTCTTGAGGAAGGCGTTGAACGCCGCCGCCGAGAGCATGTGCACCTCGTCGATGATGAATACCGAGTAGCGCCCTACCTGCGGGATGATGCGCACCTGTTCGATCAGTGTGCGGATATCTTCTACCGAGTTGTTCGACGCGGCGTCCAGCTCGTGGATGTTCAACGAGCGCCCTTCGTTGAACGAACGGCACGATTCGCATTCGTTGCAGGCCTCCGATCCGTTGGGGTTCAGGCAGTTGATGGCCTTTGCGAAGATGCGGGCACAAGTGGTCTTGCCTACGCCGCGGGGGCCGCAGAACAGGTAGGCGTGAGCCAACTGCCCGCGCTCGATCGCATTTTTAAGCGTGGAGGTGATATGTTTCTGTCCGACGACCGAGGCGAAGGTCGCGGGGCGGTATTTCCGTGCGCTGACGATAAAATCACTCATAGTAGCGCAAAGATACGAATTAAGAATTAAATTAAAAATGAAACCCGCCTACAAAATGACAGCCCTCTCCCCATACCCGGGCAAAGGGCTGTGCCTGGCGGGCCGGGCAGCCTGTTGCACCCGCCCCTCCGGGCTGCCTGCCGTTTTTATTTGGCAGCGGCCTTCCGCAGTCCGAGGAGTCCGAGCAGTCCCGGGTGCGACGGTTGCGTCCGCTTGGCCGGCGGCAGGGATATTTGCGATCCCATCAATTCCTGAAACTCCTGGCTGAATCCCGTATCCATACCTGCAGATGAGGTGAATGTCAGTTCCCCGAATACGGGGTTTCCGGCGACTTCGTAAAGGTCGACCCGTACTTGGGGGAATCCTGATGAGAGCCGTTTGGCCGCATCGAGCATCCGGTCGAGGGATGCCGGACGCGGGATATCACACTGATGT
>OMDW01000315.1_pt1 | contig 13603 bp, 9 predicted proteins | sample 1673661 | NCBI WGS metagenome assembly OMDW01 (sample SAMEA103958118, study PRJEB25191) | human gut metagenome
CCCACCCACATGTGGGTGAGCATGACGGAGACGATGGCGAAGGCCCTGAAATAGTGGAAGGTCAGGTCATAGTGCTTTTGCGTCATGCAGTACCTTTGATCCGGCCGGATACCCGGCGCAGGAGTGGCGAAAATTCTTATCGTGCAGATAAGGATTATTGCCTCCTAAACCGGATGGCGGGCTATGTCAACGGCTGCAGGCGCAGAGCAAGGCGGGTGTGGCGGGTGCGGGTCCTGTTGTTCTTGACGGCCATGTGCAGGGCGCGGCTCTCGCCCACCAGCACCACCAGCTTTTTGCCGCGCGTGACGCCGGTGTAGACCAGGTTGCGCTGCAGCAGCACATAATGCTGCATCATCAGCGGGATGACCACGGCGGGGTATTCCGAGCCCTGCGACTTGTGGATGGAGATGGCGTAGGCGGGCGTCAGCTCGTCCAGCTCATCGAAGTCATAGGGCACCACACGGTCGTCATAGCGCACGCTCAGGGTCCGTTCCTTGCCGTCCAGGAAGACGATGCGGCCCACGTCGCCGTTGAAGACGTCCTTGTCGTAGTTGTTGCGGATCTGCATGACCTTGTCGTGCAGGCGGAAGCTGCGGTCGCCGCGCCGCACTTCCAGCCCGTTGGGGTTGAGGCTGGCCTGCAGGCGCAGGTTGAGCTGCGCCGCGCCCACGGCGCCCTTGTGCATGGGCGTGAGCACCTGGATGTCGTTGACCGGGTCCAGGCCGAAGCGGCGCGGGATGTGGTTGCGCACCAGATCCACCACCATGTCGGCGGCGCGTTCCGGGTCGTTCTGGTGGATGAAATAGAAATCCGAGAGCCTGTCCCTGCTGGATTCCAGCGAGGGCACCTGCCCCTTGTTGATGAGGTGGGCGTTGCAGATGATCTCACTTTCCGCCGACTGGCGGAAGATCTCGGTCAGCTCCACCACGGGCACCGCCCCGGAGGCGATGATGTCGGCCAGCACGTTGCCCGGCCCCACGGAGGGCAGCTGGTGCACGTCGCCCACCAGCACCACGGTGGCGCCCAGGGGCACGGCCTTGAGCAGGTGGTAGAAGAGCAGGGTGTCCATCATGGAGGCTTCGTCCACCACCAGCAGGCCGCAGGCCAGCGGGTTGTCCTCGTTGCGGGCAAAGCCGTCCTCCTGCGGGCTGTATTCCAGCAGGCGGTGGATGGTGCGGGCCTCGCGGCCCGAGGTCTCGCTCATGCGCTTGGCGGCGCGGCCCGTGGGCGCGGCCAGCAGGATCCTGGCCTTGACCTCGGCGAACAGGCGGATGATGGCGTTGATGATGGTGGTCTTGCCCGTGCCGGGGCCGCCGGTGAGCACCATGACCTTGCTGCGCGCCGCGGTGCGCACGGCCTCCAGCTGTTCCGGGGCCAGGCTGATGGACAGGGATTCCGTGACCTTCTCCACCAGGGCGTCGGGCTCGGCAAAGCGCACGGCCTTGGGCGAGTGCAGCAGACGGTGCAGATAGAAGGCCGTCCTGGATTCATAATGATGGTAGCGGCGCAGGTAGACGGCCACTTCCGGCGCTTCCGCCTCGTCGCCGTCCTCGCGGAAGACAGCGGGCAGGCGTCCGGGCAGTTCGTCCAGGCTCTCGCGTACCACGCGTTCTTCCTGTTCCAGGGCCAGCACGGCCTGCCGGGCCAGATCACGGTCCACGGCCAGCTGCCGGCAGGCCTGGTCCAGCAGTTCCTCTTCGGGCAGGAAGACGTTGCCGTCGTCCGTGGCCTTTTGCAGCACGTAGAGCAGCCCGGCCTGGATGCGCAGGGGATGATCCTCGGCAAAGCCCAGCTTGCGGGCCGCGGCGTCGGCCGTCACGAAGCCGATGCCCCGGATGTCCATGGCCAGACGGTAGGGGTTCTCGCGCACCACGTTGAGGGCCTCGCCGCCGTAGGCGCGGTAGATGCGCACGGCATAGGCGGGCGTGATGCCGTGGGGCTGCAAAAAGAGCAGCAGGTCGCGGATGCCCCGGTGCTCGGCCCAGCTGTCCCTGATCTTCTCGAAGCTCTTCTTGCCCACGCCCTTGATCTTGAGCAGGCGTTCGGGCTCTTCGTCCAGCACGCGGATGGTGTCCGTGCCGAAGGCGGCCACGATGCGCCCGGCCATCTCCTCGCCCACGCCCTTGATGAGGCCCGAGGCCAGGTACAGGCGGATGCCCTCGCTGGTGGCGGGCAGCATCTCCTCGGCCATGTCGAAGGCCAGCTGGCGGCCGAAGCGCGCGTTGTTGACCCAGCGGCCGCTGACCCGCAGCTGCACCCCGGCCTGCGGGTTGACCATGTGGCCCACGCAGGTCACGGGATCGCGGCTCACCGTGCGGCTGGGCGCGCCCTTGACCCTGGCCTCCACGGGCAGGGCCCTGTCGGGCAGCAGGCGCAGCACGGTATAGCCGTTCTCTTCGTTGTGGAAGACCACCCGTTCCAGCGTGCCGGTGAGTTCGGCGGCATCGGGATCGCGCAGCAGGGGGAGTTCGTCAGACATGGCAGCCCGGAAGCGGTTTTTGGAGGGATGGGGAGCTTGCGGGGGAAGGGAGACCGTTTTACCGCGGGAAAAAGGGCTCCCGCCCCCGCCACAGGTCAAAACCAGTCCACGCCGTCGGGCACGGGCAGGACGGCCATGCGCTCCTGCAGCAGCAGGGCGTCGGCCAGCACCAGGGCGGTCATGGCCGTGAGCACGGGCACGATGCGCGGGATGGCCGCCAGGTCGTGACGGCCGCCGATGCGCACCGTGGCGGGCTGGTCGTGGACGTCGATGGTCCGCTGTTCCTGCGCGATGGAGGCGATGGGTTTGACCCCCACGCGCAGCACGATGTCCTGGCCGCTGGAGATGCCGCCCAGGATGCCGCCCGCATGGTTGCTGGCAAAGCGGCCGCCGGGCAGCATGGGATCATTGTTCTGCGAGCCGGTGAGGCGTGCGGCGGCAAAGCCTTCGCCCACCTCCACGGCCTTGACCGCGCCCACGCCCATGAGGGCGTAGGCCAGCCGGGCGTCCAGCTTGTCGAAGCAGGGCTCGCCCAGACCGGCGGGCACGTTGCGGGCCACCACCTGCACCACGCCGCCCAGGGTGTCCCCGGCGGCACGGGCCGTGGCGACGCGCTCTTCCCAGAGCGGGACCACGCTGTCGGCGGCGGCGAAGAAGGGACGGGACAGGGCCGCGTCCAGGTCGTACGCTGCGGGGGGCACGGCGATGCCGCCCAGCTCCACGGCCCCGGCCACGATCTGGATGCCGCGCGTGGCCAGCAGCTTTTTGGCGATGGCCCCGGCCGCCACGCGGGCCACGGTCTCGCGCCCGGAGGAGCGGCCGCCGCCGCGATAGTCGCGGATGCCGTGGAACTTCTTGAAGAAGCCCCAGTCCGCGTGCCCGGGACGGAAGACCTGGGCCAGGTTGCCGTAATCGCGGGAGCGCTGGTCCTCGTTGGCGATGTGGAAGGCGATGGGCGTGCCCGTGGTCAGGCCCTGGAACACGCCGGAAAGGATGCGGACGGTATCGGATTCCTTGCGTTTGGTGGCCGTGGCGCCCTGTCCGGGCTTGCGCAGGTCCAGCTCGCGCTGCAGGTCTTCCTCGCCCAGGGGCAGGCCCGCGGGACAGCCGTCCAGCACGCCGCCCAGGCCGGGCCCGTGGGATTCGCCGTAAGAAGTGAGGCGCAGGATGCGCCCGAAGGAATTGCCCGCCATATCAGACCTCCGTACTGCGGGCCTTGACGCGGGGCAGGCCCAGGATGATGGCCAGGGTGCCGGCCACGGCCAGCAGCATGCAGTACCAGTTGTTGATGGTGATCTCCAGCGGCGAGATCCTGGACAGGGAACCGGCCAGCAGCAGCTGGGCGGCCCAGGGGATCAGGCCCTGGAAGACGCAGGAAAAGATGTCCAGCAGGCTGGCGCTGCGGCGCGGGTCGATGCCGTTCTTGAGGGCGATCTCGCGGGCCAGGCAGCCGGTGAGGATGATGGCCACGGTGTTGTTGGCCGTGCAGATGTCGGCCAGGCTGGCCAGCAGGGCGATGCAGGATTCCCCCACCCGTGAGGAGCCCTTGCGGCCGTCTTTCCCGGCCAGGCGCCGGGCCAGGCCGTCCACGCGGGCCAGCAGCCAGGCGATGCCGCCGTGGTAGCGGATGAGCTCGCCCAGGCCGCCGATGAGCATGGACAGGACCATGATCTCGTTCATGCCGGTGAAGCCCTTGTAGATGTCCTGCCCCCAGCGGAGCAGGCTGTAGGGCACGATCTGGCCTTCAGCGCCGGGGATGCCGCAGAACAGGCCCACCAGACCGCTGAGCAAAATGCCCGCGGCCAGGACGATGAAGGCGTTGAGCCCGGTCAGGGCCAGCACCAGCACGGCCATGTAGGGCAGGACGCGGACCAGCTCGAAGTCGTGCAGGGCCACTTCGGTGCCGCCCGAGGCCGAGAACCAGAGCAGGGCCACGGTGAGCAGGGCGGCGGGCAGGACGATGAGGAAGTTCATGCGGAACTTGTCGCCCATCTCGCAGCCCTGGGTGCGGGTGGCGGCGATGGTGGTGTCCGAGATCATGGACAGGTTGTCGCCGAACATGGCCCCGCCCAGCACCACGCCCATGAGCACGGGCACCTCGATGCTGGTCTGGGCGGCCACGCCCAGGGCGATGGGCGTGATGGCGGCCACGGTGCCCATGCTGGTGCCCATGGCCGTGGACACGAAGGCGCCGATGAGGAACAGGCCGGGCAGGATGAAGGCCGGGGGCACCAGCGAAAGGCCGAAATTCACCGTGGCGTCGACACTGCCGATGGCCGTGGCCGTGGCGGCGAAACCGCCCGCCAGCAGGTAGATCATGCACATGGTGATGATGTTGATCTCGCCCACGCCGGTGAGGAAGATGGTGATCTTCTTGGCCAGACGGGCCCGGCCCTGCATCAGGGCCAGGGCGATGGCGGGCAGGATGGCCACGGTGGCGGAGAGCTGGTAGAAGGCCATGTCCACGCCGGTCAGGCTCAGGCTGACGCCCGTGCCGATGAAGATGAGCAAAAAGAGCAGCAGGGGCAGGATGGCGGCAAAGGAAGCCGGCGCTTCCGGCTGTTCCTGCGGGGCCGTGTGGGTTTGCGGGTTCATGATGCCTCGGCACGCGGAAAGGTGGATGGGATGGCGGCAGGCCCGCGGGCCCCGCCTGCCTTGGGGGTCGGTGGCTGTACCGCGCGCCGGGCGCGGCGGCGGATGTCACGGTATCCGTAATCGCTCAATATACGTGATCCGTACAGGGCTTGCAAGTTGCAGGCCGGACAGGGCACGGCCTGCCCCGGCGCGCGGTGCGGCGAGGCGTGCATGCTCCCCGGCCGTCACGGCAGCTGCCGCGGGATGGCCCGCCCCGGGAGGGCGGGACACCGGGCGGCGGATACAAAAAAGGCCGGGGAAGCCCCGGCCTTCGATCTCGGATCAGTCGTGCGGACTAGACCTTGGCGGCGGTGCGCAGGTCGGCCACGGCGTCGGTCTTTTCCCAGGTGAACTCGGGCAGCTCGCGGCCGAAGTGGCCGTAGCAGGAGGTCTTGGAGTAGATGGGACGCTTGAGGTCCAGACGCTTGGTGATGAAGTAGGGGCGCATGTCGAAGACTTCACGCACGGCCCTGGTCAGCACTTCGTCGGGGATGTCGCTGGTGCCCTGGGAGGAGACCAGCACGCTCACCGGATCGGCCACGCCGATGCAGTAGGCGATCTGGACTTCGCACACCGGGGCCAGACCGGCGGCCACCACGTTCTTGGCGATGTAGCGGCCCATGTAGGCGCCGGAACGGTCCACCTTGGAGGGGTCCTTGCCGGAGAAGGCGCCGCCGCCGTGATGGCCGCTGCCGCCGTAGGTGTCCTGGATGATCTTGCGGCCGGTGAGGCCGCAGTCGCCCATGGGGCCGCCCACCACGAAGCGGCCGGTGGTGTTGATGAAGATCTCGCAGTCCTTTTCATCAAAGTAGCCGGAGGGCTCCAGCACGGGACGGATCACGTGCTTCTTCACGGCTTCGATGATGTCGGCCTGGGAGGCGGAGGCGGCGTGCTGGGTGGAGACCACCACGTTGTTGATGCGCACGGGCTTGCCGTCCATGTATTCGAAGGAGACCTGGGTCTTGCCGTCGGGGCGGAAGAAGGGCACGGTGCCGTCCTTGCGCACCCTGGTCAGCTGCTGGGAGAGCTGGTGGGCCCAGAAGATGGGGGCGGGCATGAGGGTGGGGGTCTCGCTGCAGGCAAAGCCGAACATCATGCCCTGGTCACCGGCGCCCTGGTCTTCGGGAGCGGCACGCAGCACGCCCTGGGCGATGTCCGGGGACTGGTGGTCGATGGAGGAGATCACGGCGCAGGTGTCGGCGTCGAAGCCCATGTCGGAGCTGGTGTAGCCGATCTCGCGGATGGTCTCGCGCACCACGTGGGGCAGGTCGGCGTAGCCCGTGGTGCTGATCTCTCCGGCGATGACCGCCATGCCGGTGGTCACCAGGGTCTCGCAGGCCACATGGGCATCGGGGTCCTGGGCCAGCAGGGTGTCCAGGACGGCGTCGGAGATCTGGTCCGCCACCTTGTCGGGATGGCCTTCGGTCACGGACTCGGAGGTGAAGAAATATTTGCCCTTGGTTTGCATTGGTCTGTTCTCCATGGTTCAGTATGGCCCGCGGCCGTCTTGGGGCCGCAGGTCGCCTGCACCGCCCGTGGGGGCGGCAGGCATGAGGGAGCCGGGCCCAGGCAGCAGCGCCGGCCCCTGCCGAAAAAACATGCTGGCCTGTCCGCTAGTCCCTGAGCAGGATGTTGTCGATCAGGCGGGCCTTGCCCATGCGGATGGCACAGGCCATGAGGGCCGGGCCGTCCACGGTGTCCAGGGGCTCCATGGACACGGGGTCCACCACGCTGAGATAGTCCAGACGGCCCAGGGTCAGGTGGTCCGCCCAGGTGCAGAGGGCGGCCTCGCGCAGGATCTTGGCGTGGGTCTGCCCCTTCTGGGCCATGTCGCGGGCCAGCTGCAGGCCGCGGTGGATCCACGGGGCCTGGCGGCGTTCTTCCTCGGTGAGGTAGACATTGCGGGAGGAGAGGGCCAAGCCGTCTTCCTCGCGCACGATGGGACAGGTCTCGATACGCACCGGCACGTTGAGGTCGCGCACCATGCGGCGCAGGATGGCCTGCTGCTGCCAGTCCTTCTGGCCGAAGACGGCCACGTCGGCCTGGGTGAGCATGAACAGCTTCAGCACCACCGTGCACACACCGCGGAAATGGGTGGGACGGCTCAGGCCGCACATGATGCGGGAAAGGGCCGGGACCTCCACCCAGGTGGCGTGGTCTTCCGCGTACATGGACGCGGGCTCGGGGATGAAGATGGCGTCCGCGCCGTGGGCGGCGGCGATCCGCGTGTCGCGCTCGATGTCGCGCGGATAGGCCGCAAGGTCTTCATTGGGGCCGAACTGGGCGGGGTTCACGAAAAGGCTGACCACAAGACGCTTGGCAAGGCCGCGGCCCTGGTCCATGAGCGCCTCGTGACCGGCATGGTAATAGCCCATGGTGGGCACAAGGGCGATGTCCTCGCCGGCCGCGTGCCAGGAGCGGCACTGGGCCGCCAGATCTTGGGGAGTGGTGAATATCTGCATATCAAGGTATGGTGATATAGTTAGTGGGGATTCCCTTATACCTGCTGCGGCAGGCCTTGTAAAGCCGCAAAAGCCCCGCAGGCGGGCCGGGACGAAAAAACTTCTGTCCTGTCCGGCGTTTCCGGTTGCCTTGCCCGGGGGGAACAGGCATAACAGCATGCGGAGGTTCGTATGCCCAAACCTTTTTTCCAGGGGAAACTGGATACGTTTTGCGCCATCTATGCGGTGCTCAACGCCCTGCGCCTGACCCACGGCATCCAGACGCTCAAGGCGCGCGACATCCTCAACGAGACCCTGCTTTCCCTGGCCGGGAAGCCCGATGCCCTGCGGGCCGTGCTGGAGCAGGACACGGACTACATGCAGCTGGTGGACGACATGCTCCAGGCCCGCCGGCAGCGCTACCCGCTGCGCATCGAAAAGCCCTTTGCCGAGGGCGTGGCCGTTGCGCCCGAGGCCCTGTGGGAGGCCTGCCGGGCCTGGCTGGCCCCGGGCGAGGGACGTTGCATCCTGTTCCGCTTTTTGCGGCACCTGACTCCCGAGACGCCGCCCATGAACCGGCACTGGACCTGCGCCGACCGCATGGAGGGGGACCTGCTGCACCTTTTCGACTGCAGCCGCGAAGACGAGGCCGTGACGCTGATCCCGCGCGGGAGCTTCGTGACCCGCAGTGCCGACGTGCAGCAGGGCAGGCTGCTGGTCATCCAGCCGCACAGCCTGCGCTTCCTGGCCCTGCCGTGGCGTGCCCACGCCTTCTGAGCCGCCGCGCCCCCTCCGCTCCCGGCCCCGGGGCACTGCCGTCCTCACGGCGGCGAGCCTCCTGCCGGGCCACCGCCTGTCCCGTTGCCTGCGCAATCCTGTCGCGCAATTTGTGATGACAAAAAAAACAGAGACGGATAGGCTGTCCCCATGACCGTCCATTCCTTTTCTTCCGCAGCCGGAGCGGCCGCGCCCCTGACGCGTGCCCGTGCGTCCGGCTCTTTGCCGGTGTGGTCCCTGAGCCTGGGCTGTCCCAAGAACCGTGTGGATACCGAGCATCTGCTGGGCTCGCTGGGCATGCCCGTGCGCAGCGTGGAACACATGGGCCGGGCACGCCTGGTCTTCATCAATACCTGCGGTTTCATCGAACCTGCCGTGCGCGAGTCCATCCGCTCCGTCCTCGATGCCGTGGAGCGCCTGGGCCGCTGCAAGCGCCGCCCCCTGCTGGCCGTGGCCGGCTGCATGGTGGGGCGCTACGGCGTCAGGGATCTGGCCGCCGACCTGCCCGAGGTGGACCTGTGGCTGCCCACCAGCGAGCTGGAGCACTGGCCCGGCATGGTGCGCGAGGCCCTGGGCCTGCCCGCCGCGTCCGCGGCGCCGGGCCGCCTGCTCTCCACGGGCCCGTCCTATGCCTGGCTCAAGGTGGGCGAGGGCTGCCGCCACAAGTGCGCCTTCTGCACCATCCCTTCCATCAGGGGCCCGCTGCGCTCGGTGCCCGCCGCCGACCTGCGCGAGGAGGCCCGCGGCCTGCTGGCCGGCGGGGTGCGCGAACTGGTCCTGGTGGCCCAGGATCTGACCTCGTGGGGCAGCGACTTCGACACGCCCCAGAGCCTGCCCCGACTGCTGGACGAGCTGCTGCCCCTGGACCGCCTGACCTGGCTGCGCCTGCTCTACCTCTACCCCAGCGGCGTCACGCCCGAACTGCTGCGCTACATGCGCGAGGCCGGGCCGCAGCTGCTGCCCTACTTCGACATCCCCCTGCAGCACGCCCATCCCGAGGTGCTGACCCGCATGGGCCGCCCCTTCGCCCATGATCCCCGCCGCGTGGTGGACCGCGTGCGCGAGGCCCTGCCCGGGGCCGCCCTGCGCACCACCTTCATCGTGGGCTATCCCGGCGAGACCGAGGAACATTTCCAGGCCCTGTGCCGCTTCGTGGAGGAGACACGCTTCCGCCATCTGGGGGTCTTCGCCTATCAGGCCGAGGAGGGCACGCCCGCGGCGGCCATGCCCGACCAGGTGCCCGTGGAAGTACGCGAGGAACGCCGCGCCGCGCTCATGGAGATACAGGCCGGCATCAGCGAGCAGCAGTTGCAGGAAGTGGTGGGCCGGACCATGCCGGTGCTGGTGGACGCGCCCCATGACGAATGGCCGGGCCTGCATGTGGGCCGCGTCTGGTTCCAGGCGCCCGAAGTGGACGGCATCACCTATGTGAGCGGCCCGGGCGTGGCCCCCGGTGCGCTGGTGCAGGGCGACATCGTGGAGAGCAGCACCTACGATCTGACAGCCCTGGCCTGATCCCTTTTTGAATGGTGTCCGGCAGGGGCGCTTCGGCGCCCCTGCCGATGACGGCCCCCGGTCTCCGGGCCGGGGAGGACGACGTGGGCGCCGTGCGCCACGCCCAACCCTTGCAGCATGCATCTGGAGCAGCGCATGACTACCCCTTCGCAGACGGAAACGGCCCGCCCCCTGGACGGCGCCACGGAGAATATCCTGGACGACGGACAACGCCCCGGCTGGTGGCGGCATTTTGCGGGGCACGAGGACACGGAATGCGTCATCCGGCCCATGCATCTGGCCTCGCTGCTGGACAGGGCCGCCCGGACGCACGGCGACCGTCTGGCCATCCGTTTCCAGAATTTCCAGATGACCTACCGCCGTCTGCACGAGGCGGCGGAGCGCTTTGCCGAGGCCCTGCGCCTGCGCGGCGTCAAGCCCGGCCAGCGGGTGGCCGTCATGCTGCCCAACATCCCGCAGACCGTCATCGCCTTCTGGGGCATCATGAAGGCCGGGGCCGTGGCGGTGATGACCAATCCGCTCTACATGGAAAAGGAGCTGCTGCACCATTTCAATGATGCCGGGGCCGAAGTGCTGGTGACCCTGGATCTGCTCTGGGCCAAGCTCGAGCCCCTGCGCGACCGCCTGCCCCTGCGCCTGGTCGTGGTCACGGGCATCGCCGACGGCCTGGCCTTCCCGCTCAACTGGCTGTACCGTCTCAAGGCCCGCCGTGAGGGCCAGGTGCCGCAGGTGCCCTACGGGCAGGACGTGCTGCGCTGGAAGGATTTCATCAAGGTCCGCGGCCGCTTCAGCGTGCCCACCGACGAGGACCCCGGTGACGCCCTGGCCCTGCTCCAGTACACGGGCGGCACCTCCGGCCAGCCCAAGGGCGCCATGCTGGGCCATGCCTGCCTCTCGGCCCAGATGCAGCAGCTGCTGGCCATCCTGCACATGGACTGGGAAAACTGCAAGCCCATGTCCTTCCTGAGCATCATGCCCTTCTTCCACGTCTTCGGCCTGGTGGGCAACATCATCCTGCCCACGGCCTTGGCGGCCACCACCATCCCGGTGCCGCGCTACACGCCCGCCGACCTGCTGCGGACCATCGCCCGCTTCCGCCCCACCTTCTTCGTGGGCGCGCCTTCGGTCTACATGTCGCTCATGCAGCAGAAGGACATCACGAAATACGACCTCACCTGCATCGAGATTTGCGTCTCCGGCTCGGCGCCGTTCCCCACCGAGGCCCTGCGCCGCTGGGTGAGCATGACCCATGCCAGCATCACCGAAGGTTTCGGCCTGACCGAAGCCTCGCCCTGCGTCACGGCCAATCCGCTGTACGGCCCGCAGAAGGAAGGCTCCATCGGCGTGGCCTTCCCCCATACCGAGATCCGCATCGTGGACATCAACGACAGCAGCCGCGTCCTGGGCCCCCATGAGGAAGGCGAGATGCTGGTGCGCGGCCCGCAGGTCATGCAGGGCTACTGGAACCGCCCCGAGGAGACGGCCGCCACCCTGGCCGACGGCTGGCTGCATACGGGCGACATCGCCTATTATGACGAAGAGGGCTATTACTACATCGTGGACCGCAAGAAGGACCTGGTCATCGTGGGGGGCTACAATGTCTACCCCCGCGAAGTGGACGAGGTCCTGTACGAACATCCCAAGGTGGCCGAGGCCGTGGCCGTGGGCGTCAAGCATCCCACCCGCGGCGAAGTGCTCAAGGCCTATGTGGTGCCCCGCCCCGGCGAGACCCTGACCACGGCCGAGCTGACGGCCCACTGCCGGACGCATCTGGCCAATTACAAGGTGCCCAAGTTCTTCGAGTTCCGCGAGGAACTGCCCAAGAGCCTCATCGGCAAGGTGCTGCGCCGTATCCTGCGTGACGAGGAAGCCGTGCGCGTGGCCCGGGGGCAGGGCGACGAGGACCGCCTGCTGCCCACGCCGGACCGGCCCGCCGCGGCGCCCACCCGTGCCCAGGCCCTGGGCCAGCAGGCGGGCGAGCTGCTGGAAGACGCCCGGGAAAAGATGGGCTCCCTGCGCGGCCAGGCCGGAGAGATGGTGGAGGAAGCGCGCCAGAAAGCCGGAGAGCTGCGCCGCCAGAGCGGTGCAGTGGTGGGCGGGGCCCGCCAGAAGGCCGGCGAACTGCTGGACGAGGCCCGCGGCAAGGCCGGGGAGATGATGGAGGAAGCGCGCCAGAAAGCCGGTGAACTGCGCCGCCAGAGCGGCGAGATGGTGGACAAGGCGCGCGACAGGGCGGGCGAACTGGGCCAGCAGGCGGGCGAGCTGCTGGAAGACGCCCGGGAAAAGATGGGTTCCCTGCGCGGCCAGGCCGAAGAGATGGTGGAGGAAGCCCGCCAGAAGGCCGGAGAGCTGCGCCGCCAGAGCGGTGCAGTGGTGGGCGGGGCCCGTCAGAAGGCCGGTGAGCTGCTGCATGAGGCCCGCGACAAAGCCGGTGAGCTGGGCCAGCAGGCCGGAGAACTGCTGGACAAGGCCTGCGGCAGGGGCGACGACGGGAAAAAGTAAAAAGCGATATGGCCGGGAGGCGGGCCGCCCTGCATCCCTGCGGGCGGATACGTCCGGTTCCCGGCTTTGGGAAAAGCGAACAGCCCTTCCTGCCGTGGCAGGAAGGGCTGTTCTGTCCGATGGGACGCGCCGGGGAAGGGGCCCTGGGGCTCCCCCCCAAAAAAAGAAGCGCTAGATCTGCACGGACTGGCCGGGCAGCAGATCGATGCAGGTGCAGCCGGGGGCCACGCGGGCCAGCTCGGCCTTGAAGGCTTCCGTGTCCTTGGCCAGCACCGGGAAGGTGCCCCAGTGCATGGGGATGACCTGCTTGCAGCCCAGCAGCTTGCAGGCCAGGGCCGCCTGGCGGGCGTCCATGGTGAAGACGCCGCCCATGGGCAGCAGGGCCACGTCGAGGGGGTAGAGGCGGCCCCACAGCTCCATGCCCGCGAAGATGCAGGTATCGCCCGCATGATAGATGTGCTTGCCGTCAGGCGTGCGGATGATGTAGCCGGCCGGGGAGCCCGACTCGCTGGAATGGTAGGCCTGGGTCATGGTGAACTCGAAGCCCGCATGGGCCACGGTGCCGCCCATGTTGAAGCCGATGCCGTTGAGCAGGCGGGACGGCGGCACGCCGAGGTCCACCAGTTTCTGGGCCGTGCCCACGATGGCGCCCAGCATGGCCTTGGTGTTCTGGCAGATGCTGACGGTATCGCCCACATGGTCGGCATGGTCATGGGTGACCAGCACCACATCCACCGGGCCGATGCTGCCGGCGGTGACACCGGAAGCGGGCGTCAGGAAGGGGTCCACGACGACGTGCGTGTCGCCGCAGCTGATATTGAAGGCCGAGTGGCCGTACCAGAGGATCTGACTCATGGTTGTTCTCCTTGTTTGGGGGCCGCAGGGTGGCGGAAAGCCCGGAACGGGAGCAAAAGTATAGGGTCAGGCTAGGAGATTGTCACGCGGAAAAAGCGGACCGCCGTGGCGCTGCCGCTTCCGGCAGGCGCCGCGCTGTCTCCGGCGGACGGCGGAAGGGAGGCGGGATGCGTCCCCCGGAGGCGCTGCGCGGGAGGTTCCTTTTTCGTTTTTCCTGACAGGCCGGGGCACGGGGCTCGGCCGCTGGTGTCGCCCCGGCGGACGGCCCGGGGCGGGACTTGACAGCGGCACGCCCTTTGCCTAGAAAGACACGTGTGCGCCCGTAGCTCAGTCGGATAGAGCGTTGGCCTCCGGAGCCAAAGGCCGTGAGTTCGAATCTCGCCGGGCGCGCCACAGATTT
>OMDW01000327.1_pt1 | contig 13363 bp, 16 predicted proteins | sample 1673661 | NCBI WGS metagenome assembly OMDW01 (sample SAMEA103958118, study PRJEB25191) | human gut metagenome
TACTACTGGCATTACCAGCTGATTTTTGCTCATTGTGTATCCCTCCTTTACCCTATAATAATTCCACGATATTATATCAAAATTTGTCACAGCGTGTAAATTCTAATAAAGCGGGAAGTATACCAATGATAATTTCTATATTGGTATAATATTTGTAAAAAGTGATTATAAAAGGAGGAATCGCCTGTGGACAGACGGGAACGGACCCTGTGGCTGCGGGGCATCGCGGCGGAGAATGAACGGCTCCTAGCACAGGGCTGGTATGAGGCGGCGGGTGTGCGCCATGCGTTTTCGCCGCGCATCCGGGAATGCGTGCTGTTTCCCGCGGCGGGCCATGAGGCGCTCATCGCGGAGGAGGGGGCGCACCGCACGGACCATGCGGCGGAGCTCCGCGTCGTATCCGGCGACACGATGGCCCACGCGGAGGAGGCGGTGCTGAATTTTGCAGACGCCTTCACGCCGGGCGGGGCCTATCTGGCGGGGAGCGCCGCCCAGGAGGAGTGCCTCTGCCGGGAGAGCACGCTCTACGCGTCGCTCACGTCGGGGGCAGCGGCACCCATGTATGAAGCGAACCGCGCCCGGGGCGGGCCGGAGGACGATACGTTTCTCTTCACGCCCGCGGCGGAGATCTTCCGGGCGCCCATGGAGGAGGGCTATGCGCTGCTTCCGGAGCCCCGGACGTGCGCGGTCATCACCTGCGCCGCGCCGGACCTGTCCTCATCGTCCCGGCATCTGCCGCCGGCGGCGGTGCGGGAGATCGTGCGGCGGCGCATGCGGGCCATGCTGGCGGCGGCCCACCGGCAGGGCTGCAGAACGCTCACCCTCGGCGCGTGGGGGTGCGGCGTATTCGGCCACGATGCGGTGGTGATGGCGGAGAATTTCCGGACGGTGCTCGTGGAGGAGCGGTGGCAGTCCCTTTTCCGGCGCATCACCTTCGCGGTCTACGGAGAGGACGCGGCCGGGCGATACAATCTGGCGGCCTTCCGCCGGACGTTTGCCCCGTAAAAGGGCACAAAAAAACAGCATCCTTACAGGTGCTGTTTTCTTTTTATGTTTACTGGTCCGTTTCCGGGAGCGGTTCGCCCTTGTAGGTGACCACATCGGAGAGAGGCTTACGGGGCGTCGCCGGCACTTCCCGGTCGGTGTAGCCCAGAGCCATGGCGGCCACGGGCTCGCCTTCCACGCCGAGGTAGGCCTTCAGCTCATGATAGGCGAAGTAGATGTCGCAGGTCCAGAGGCTGCCGATGCCGTTGTCTGTGGCGGCGAGGGCGATATTCTGCACGGCGGCGGCTACGGACTGGATGTCGCTGGATTCCTTCAGCGCTTCCGCGGTGTCCTTTTCATAGTCGAGGCTGTAGCCCAGCGCATTCAGTGCGAAGATGATGCACGGCGCCTGCTCGAGCACGCGGGTGGTGTAGACCGCACTGGGGATGAACTGCGGATACTTGGAGAAAATGCCTTCTCCGGCGCGGTTCCGGCGGATGCCTTCCTTCATGCAGCGGATCACATTTTTTCGCTCCGTTCCCTGGACGACCACGAACCGCCAGGGCTGCTGGTTCTTTTCCGACGGGGCCTTGATGCCTGCGTTCAGAATGTCCTCCAGCACGTCGGCCGGGATCTGCTTTTTGATGAAATGACGAGTGCTTCTTCTATGATAAATGGCGTCGATCACTGAAATACGCTCCTTTTTAAAATTAACACTTGCCATTATAAACAATGACTTACTGATATGCAAGGCGGATTCGGCAGAAATAACGCATATTACAGGAAAATAACGGCGCTTTTCCGCAAGGCGGCTCCGCGGCGTCCGCTGGGCCTGTTATAATAGGAATATTTAACGGACAGGGGAGGAAGCTATGAGTACAGGCAGTCAGGCCATGGGCCATCTGGCGGCATCGGTGACGATTCTGGTGTGGGGCACCACATTTATTTCCACGAAGGTGCTGCTCGAGGCGTATGCGCCCATCGATATTCTTTTTACACGGTTCCTGCTGGGCTTCTGCGTGCTGTCGCTGGTGTGCCGGTCGCGCATCCGGTTCCGCCCGTGGCGGGAGGAGCGGCTCTATATGGCGGCGGGCCTGACGGGGGTGACGCTGTATTTTCTCTTCGAAAATATTGCGCTCACCTATACCTATGCGTCCAATGTGGCGCTGGTGACGGCGCTGGCGCCGATGCTCACCGCGGCGGCGGCCCGGCTGTTCCTCCGGACGGAGCGCGTGGGCGCGGCCTTCGCGGCGGGCTTCCTCTGCGCGGCCGTGGGCATCGGTTTGATCTCCTTCAGCAGCGTGTCGGAGCTGCATCTGAATCCGCTGGGGGATGTGCTGGCCGGGCTGGGGGCGCTGTCCTGGGCGGTGTACTCCATCATTACGCGGAAGATCTCCGCCTTCGGGGAGACCGCGTCGGAGGCGACCCGCCATATTTTCCTCTACGGCCTGCTGTTCATGACGGTGCCCATGTATGTGCTGGATTTCCATGCCGGACTGGACCGGCTGGCGGACCCGGTGAATCTGGCGAATCTGCTCTTCCTCGGCGTGGGGGCGTCGGCGCTGTGCTTCTCCACGTGGACGTACAGCGTGAAGGTCCTCGGCGCGGTCAAGACGTCGGTGTACATCTACGCCAATCCGGTGATCGCCGTCATCTGCGCGGTGCTGATCCTAGGGGAGACCATCACGCCGGCCTCTGCGGTGGGGATCGCGCTCACCCTCGCCGGGCTCATCCTGTCCCAGTGGGGAAGCCACCATGGAAGGAGCGGACAATGAAGGCCGGGCGCGGCCGGGGGATCGCACTGGCGCTGGCCGGCTCGGTGCTGTGGGGCGCCTCGGGCATCGCCGGGCAGATCCTCCTGCAGGACCGGGGTGTCACGCCGGAATGGCTCTCGGCGGCGCGCATGATCGGCGCGGGGCTGCTGCTTCTCCTCATGGACGGCGCGCAGCACGGGCGGGAGCTCTTCGCGGTCTGGCGGGAGCGGCGCACGGCGGCCATGCTGGTGTGCTTCGCCGTGCTGGGCATGGTGGGCGTGCAGTACACCTATTTCGCGGCCATCGCCCTGAGCAATGCCGCCACGGCCACCATCCTCCAGTACATGATGCCGATTCTGGTCATCCTGTGGACGGCCTTTTCGGAAGGTTGCCGCCCCTCGGGGCGGGTGCTGGCGGCGCTGGTGCTCGCCGTGGGCGGGACGGCGCTCATGGTGACCCGCGGCGAATGGGGGACGCTCGCCATTTCTCCGGCGGCGCTTTTCTGGGGGCTTCTCTCCGCGGCAGGGGCGGCCTTCTACATCATCCAGCCGCGGCCCCTTCTGGCGCGGTGGCGGTCCTCGCTCATCGTGGGCTGGGGGATGCTGCTGGGCGGCCTTTTCCTGTCGCCGCTGGCGGGGCTCTTCGCGCCGCCCGGCCAGTGGGACGGCACGGCGTACGGCGCGCTGGCCTTCGTCATCGTGTTCGGCACGGCGGCGGCGTTCTGGCTCTACATTTCCAGTGTGGAATACATCGAGCCCGGCGAGGCGAGCCTGCTGAACTCCATGGAGCCGCTGTCGTCGCTCCTCTTTTCCGCGGTGTTTCTGGGGATGACCTTCGGCGCGGCGGAGCTGGCCGGGGCAGCGGCGATCCTCGCGGCGGTGCTCTCCGTTTCCCGGCAGGGCTGACAGCGGTATACAGGCAAATAAAAAAGACAGCGTCCTTCCGATGCTGTCTTTTCTGACGGGCTGATTCAGTTGCCGTTCAGCTCCCGCTCGGCGTCGCCCGGCACGGAGAGCCATTTCACGATGTCCTTGTAGGATTCTCCCAGATGGTACACGAGAAGATTCAGGGTCATGCGCACCATGGCGGGGTCGAAGTGATCGTCCCGCGCGGGGAGGCAGATGTCGGCGTAGAGGCCGCCCTCCTCGTTCATGGCGTATTTGAAAAAGGCGTGGTGCGCGTTCAGGGAGCGGAGAAATTCGAGGAATTCCTTTTCGTCCGCCGCGCCGGGCTGGCGGTCGCCCAGATGGCAGCGCACGGTGGTGTAAATGCTGTTGTCCGTGATAACTGCCGCGAGAAGGCGGTAGGTGCCGACGGGGAGGGCCGTCACGTACACCACCGTATCGGCCTCGCCGCGGACGGCGCGCTTGTGGAAGAAATGCAGATGTTCCTGTGCGAGATAGGCGTCAAAACGCCCTTCTTTGGTATTTTTGCGAAATGGGATCGATTCAGCCATGGGAGCCTCCTTGCTCTGTACATATATTCTTTTCATTATAATATGTCCGCCCGCAGATGAAAATGGGCGGCGTCATTTCTTTCGGCCCTTGCGCTCCGGCGCGGAAGCGCGTAAGATACAAGATATGCTTAGTAATATATTGTAAAAATTTTAAGGGAGGATGAAGTGAACGGGACCGGGACGAAGGGGCGCGCGGTGACGCTGGGCATCGCCGCCGCCATCGCGGCATCGCTGCTCTTCACGGGGATGGACGTGTGCGCGAAGGCGCTGCCCCGGCTGGGCGCGGGAGAGATTACCTTTCTCCGCGGGGCCATCGGCCTGCTCTTTCTGCCCTTCATCGCCCGGCGGGAGGGACGGCCCGTCTTTTCCGGCCGGGACACGGCGCTGCTCCATGTGCGGGGCCTCACCGGCGGGCTGGGCATCCTGCTCTTTTTCTTTTCCCTTCAGGGGCTGAAGCTGGGCGACGCGGAGATCCTGACGGAGCTGTCGGCGTTTTTCATGTGCCTCCTCGCGCCGTTTTTCCTGCGGAACAATCCCGGCCGGTCCGTGATGGTCCCGCTGGGCATCATCGCCGCAGGGGCCGCGGTGGTGCTGCAGGTGTGGAATTTTGACTCCTTCAACGGGTATGCCCTCTTCGGCCTCGGCTCGGCGCTTTCGTCGGCGCTGGCGTACATCGCCATAGGGCGGCTCACCGAGGAGCCCGGCCGTCATTCCGGGACGGAGCTGGTCTTTTATTTCCAGCTGTACAGCATGCTCTGCGGGGCGGTCCTCCTGCCCTTCGGCTTCGTCATGCCCGAGGGGGCGGAGTGGCTGTGGATACTGGGCCTCTCCGTGACGGCCATCGCGGCGCAGATGGTCTTCACCTGGGGATGCCAGCACGTGCATTCCCTCATCATTTCCTTCGTGATGTACACGGCCATCCTCTTCCACATCCTCGCAGGCTGGCTTTTCTGGGGCGAGGTGCTCACGGTGTATTCATGGGCGGGCGGCGCGGCCATCGTCGGCGGGAGCGCCCTCCTCCTGTGGCGCACGAGATAGGAAAAACGCCGAAAATACGGGGATTTTTCATTGACAGAGGGGACCGCTTTTATTATAATTAGTCTGTTACAGTGTGCAGAAATGACACTGCCATGGCAGAAGTAAGGAGGTGTATCACATGGCAAAAATGACGTTCCAGCCGAACAATACCTGGAGAAAACGTACCCACGGCTTCCGCGCCCGCATGAAGACCCGCGCAGGCCGCATCGTGCTGAAAAGAAGAAGAGCAAAAGGCAGAAAGGTACTGAGTGCCTGATTTTACGATGGACGGGGAAAAGATTCGGTATACGCTTCCCCGTGAGACACGAATCCGCCGCAATGGGGACTATCGGCGGATCTACGCCCGCGGGAAGCGCTTCAACAATCGGGCAGGCCTGATGTACCTGGTGAAGGCGCCGGGCCGGCCGACGAGGATCGGCTTCGTGACGACGAAGAAGATCGGCCACGCATTTGCGCGGAACCGGGCACGCCGTCTGATGAAGGAAGTGTACCGTCTCCACCGGCATGAGCTCGCCGGGGGACATGAGGCGGTCTTTCTTGCCGGTTCTTTTCTGACCCGTGCGTCCTATCAGGAGGCCGAAAAAGCCATTCTCGCTCTGTGGCGCAAAGCCGGGATGATGGAGGCAAAAGCATGAAAGCATTCTTGATCGGAGCCATCCGTTTCTATCAGGTATATCTTTCACCGCTGAAGCCGCCGTGCTGCCGGTTCGTGCCGACGTGCAGCGAGTATGCGCTGGAAGCAATTCAAAAATATGGTCCTGTCAAAGGCAGCTGGCTCGCAGTCAAGCGGATCTCGAAATGCCATCCTTTTCACAAAGGCGGCTATGATCCCGTACCGTGAGGGGTTGCTTTTTCTTTTTTACAGATTTTGCCGGCGGACGGCGCAAATGAAATCCAGCTTGTCCCGCCCGCCGGTTTTTCCCGGGGAAAACGGCGCCGGATGACCGGTGCACAGTCATGCGGATGAAATGAAGGCCGCATTACAAGGAGAATATATCACTATGTCAGATTTTCAGATTCCGATTCTGGCCCAGCTCGTGGGTCTTCTTGCAGAATGGATGCGCGTGGCGCTGCAGTTCTGCTATGAAATGACCGTCGACTTCGGTGTCCCGAGCTACGGCATTGCCATCATCGTGCTGACGATCATCATCAAGATCGTCCTGCTCCCTCTCGCAGTGAAGCAGATCCGTTCCATGAAGGGCATGCAGGAGCTGCAGCCCAAGATCCAGGCGATTCAGAAAAAGTACAAGGGCGACCGGGCGAAGATCAGCTCGGAGATGCAGAAGCTCTACCGGGACAATCACGTGTCCCCGCTGGCGGGCTGCCTGCCGCTTCTCATCCAGATGCCGTTCCTTGTTTCCATTTATTATGCCCTGCAGGGATTCCCCTACGACCCGGCGCATGAGAGCTTCCTCTGGCTGGACAGCCTCGCCGCACCGGACTCCACGTACATCCTGCCGGCGCTGTCCGCGCTGTCCACGTGGGTGATCTCCTGGCAGACCACGCCGAAAAACGTGCAGGGCTCGCAGAAGACGATGCTTTACATCATGCCGCTCTTCATCGGCTACATCAGCTTGACCTTCCCGAGCGGCCTCGTCATTTACTGGGTGGTGTGCAACCTCTTCCAGCTGGTTCAGCAGACCATCATGTTCCGCGGGGAAATGAAGGAAAAGATCGCCGCCAGCCGCAAGGGCGTGGTGACCATCCATACGCCCCGCCGCGATGAAGTGAAGAAGACCGGCGGCCGCGCACCGGCGAAGAAGTCCGCCCGGGCGGAAAAGGAAGAAGCGGAGCGCAAGGCAAAGGCCGAAGCGAAGAGAGCCGCCAAGAAGGCCCGCAAGGCCGCCGCAGAAGAAAAGGCGGAGGAAGCCGAAGCGGCGCCGCAGGCAGAAGCCCCGCAGGCACCGGAAGCAGAGACCGCAGAAGCATCGGCAGGAAAAGAGGCTAAACAATGAAAACAGTACGTGTGACAGGAAAAACGGTGGAGGAAGCCGTCGCGGAAGGGCTCAGCCAGCTGGGCATCTCCCGGGAAGCGGCCATCGTCCACGTGGTGGAAGAACCGTCGGGCGGCCTTTTCGGACTGCTCCGCCGGAAACAGGCTGTGGTCGATGTGAGCTGCATGGACGGGGAAAGCGCGGACCGGGCGTTCCTCGACGAGCTCGCACAGGAAGGCCGGGAAGCGGCGGCCAAGGCCATCGCCGAAAATGCCGCGGCTGTACAGGCAGCGCCGGAAGAAGCGCCGGCACCGGAAGCCCCGGCCGCAGAAGCACCGCAGGCAGAGGAAGCGGCGCCCGCCGAAGCGCCGGCCGTAGAAGCAGAAACGGAAGCCGCTCCCGCAGAGGAACCGGCACCGGAAGCGGCGGAGGAAGAAGCGGCTGCACCGGCTGAAGAAGAGACGGAAACGGCCGCACCGCGCCGCAGCGAAGCGCCGTTCTCTCAGCAAGAACAGAACGCTACCGCAGAAGAAGCGAAGAAATTCCTCGCCGGCGTATTCAAGGGCATGGGCCTCGAAGTGGCCATGGAAAAGATGACCAATGAAGAACGCATCCTTCTGAATCTCCGCGGGAAAGGGCTGGGCATCCTCATCGGAAAGCACGGCCAGACGCTGAATGCGCTCCAGTACCTGACGAATCTGGCGGCAGGACGGCTCTACCATCACCGCTACTTCGTCGTGCTGGACGTGGAGAACTACCGCGCCCGCCGGGAACAGACGCTCACCGCGCTGGCCCGCCGCCTCGCGGACAAGGCGAAGCGCACCGGACTGCCGGTGGAACTGGAACCGATGGAACCGGGCGAACGGCGCATCATCCATCTGGCGCTCCAGAACGATCCGGATGTGGTCACGGACAGCGAGGGCGAAGGCTCCTACCGTCATGTGGTCATCCATGGAAAATAACAGAAACGAAACAGCGGGGACCGTCTCCGCTGTTTTTCATTGCCCGGAGACAGCCGGGCCGCCGCTGGAGGCGCTGCTCGCCCGGGAGCCCTTCGCAGTGACCGACGGCGCGCTCGCCACGGAGCTGGAGCGGGCGGGCTTCTCCATCGACGATCCCCTCTGGTCGGCGCTGGCCCTCATGGAGGCTCCGGAGCGGGTCTATGGGGTGCACCGGTCCTATCTCGAGGCGGGGGCGGACATCATCACCACCGCGAGCTATCAGGGGACGATCCCCGGATTCGTGAAGAAGGGCTTCACCCGCACTGAGGCGGTCCAGTTCCTCCGGCTCTCCGTGGCAATCGCCCGGAAGGCGCGGGACGACTATGAGGCCGAGACCGGCCGCCATGCCCTCGTGGCCGCCTCCGTCGGGCCTTACGGTGCCTATCTGGCGGACGGCTCGGAGTACCGCGGGCAGTACGGCCTCACAGGGGCGGAGCTGGCGGCGTTCCACCGGGAGCGGCTAGCCATCCTCATGGAGGCGGGGCCGGATCTCTTCGCCTGCGAGACTCTGCCCTGTCTCATGGAGGCGGAGGCTCTCGCGGACTGCCTCGCCCCGTACCCGCCGGGATGCGCATGGATCTCCTTTTCCTGCGCGGACGGGTGCCATACCTGCGGCGGCGATGACGCGGGGGACTGTGCGGCCTTTTTAGACGGCGTGCCGCAGATCGCCGCGGCCGGCGTGAACTGTACCGCCCCGGCGCACGTGGCATCGCTGCTGGCGCGGATGCACCGCCGCACGGGAAAGCCCCTCATCGCCTATCCCAATTCGGGCGAGGGCTACGACACGGCCCGCCGGTGCTGGACGGGAGCGTCCGTCGATTTCACGGCTCTGCTGCCGCAGTGGCTCGCCGCGGGGGCGCGGCTTGTGGGCGGCTGCTGCCGCACCACGCCGGAGACCATCCGCCGCCTTGCCGCCGCGCGGGACGCCTGGAAAAAGCGATAAATTGAAAAAAAGACGTTCCGTCGGGGAGCGTCTTTTTTTACTGACCGAAACAGCTGCGGCGCGCGATATAATGAGGACAGGAGGACGCTATGAGAACGGCAGATTTTTATCGGGACAAACGAATTCTGATCTTCGGCGCGTCAGGCGGGCTCGGGCAGGAGCTGGCGCGGCAGCTCGCCCTGCGCGGGGCGGCGCGGCTGTATCTGTCCGGCCGGAAAGCGTCGGCACTGCGGGCGCTGGCGGAGGCGCTTCGGACGAAAGGGACAGAAGCGGAGATCCTGCCGTGCGACGTGACGGACAGGGAGGCACTGTCGGCGTGCATCGGCCGGGCCGCGGCAGCGGGGCTGGACGGCGCGTTCATCGCCTGCGGCGTCGCGCCCGGGAAGGGGGCCGACGGACTGGAGCCGGAGGATATCGCCCGGTGTCTGGCGGTGAATACGGCGGCGCCGGCGGAGGCCATGGTCCTGCTCTGCCGGTGCTGGGAACGGACGGGCGGCGCCCATTTCCTCTCCGTGGTGACCTCGCAGGCCGGGCTTCTGCCGCTCCCGTACGTTCCCATCTACGCCGCGTCGAAGGCGGGACTGAATGCCTTCGGCGAGGGCCTCCGGGACCGGCTCCGTGCGTCCGGCACGGCACTTACGCTGGTCATGCCGGGCTTCTTCGACAGTCCCATGGGGCGGCGCTTCCGCGGGCGGAAATGGTTCGTTCTCTCTGCGGCGGAGGCGGCGGAAAAGATGCTGGACGGTACCGCCCGGGGCCGGGGGCGGTGCATTTTCCCGCGGGCGCTCCACGGAGCCATTGTCGCGGCGCAGGTGCTTCCCCGCTGGCTCGTCCGGCCGGTCATGGGGCTTTTTGCCTTTGAGGCGCTGCCGGAAGAGCATACGGAGACATAAAGATATCGGTAAAAATGCACACAAAAAAGACGTTCCCTCGAGGGAGCGCCTTTTTCGTATGGGCATGGTTCAGATGAGGATGCCTTCCAGATGGTCCAGCTCGTGCTGGATGACCTCGGCGGTGAAGCCGGAGAAGCGGCCGCGCTGTTTTTTTCCCCTGAGCGGCGTCCACGACAGCTCCACCCAGCGGGCGCGCGTCGTTTTCCGCGTGCCCTGCAGAGAGAGGCAGCCCTCCTCGGCCTCGTACGTTTCCGGCGAGCGGCGGAGCAGGACCGGATTGATCATGACCACGAGCGCGCCGTGGTCAAAGAAGGCGATGATGCGCTTCCGGCCGCCGATCATGTTGGCAGCCATGCCGGCGCAGCCCTCCTTATGGGCGCGGAGCGTGTCCGCCAGGTCGCGGGCGAGAGGGAAATCCTCCTTCCCGGCGGGCTCGGCCCGGAGGGAGAGGAAAAACGGATCGGTGATGATAGGTCGGATCATGACAGTCTCCTTTCTGTCCCTGTATTATACCGGACTTGTGGAAAATGCGGGGCATTTCTTCTATAATAACAGTGAATTGTCTCCGGGAGCCCCGGCTCCCCGTTGAAAGAAGGAATTCTCCCATGTATTTGATCGATACGTATGATGTGATCGTCGTCGGTGCGGGCCACGCAGGCTGTGAGGCGGCGCTCGCCGCGGCGAAGCTGGGCATGAAAACGCTCCTCGCCACGATCTCGCTGGACAATGTGGCCATGATGCCCTGCAACCCTGCCATCGGCGGCCCGGGCAAGAGCCATCTGGTGCGGGAGATCGACGCGCTGGGCGGCATCATGGGCGTCGCGGCGGATGCCACGGCCATCCAGATGCGCATGCTGAACCGCGGCAAGGGGCCGGCGGTGTACGCTCTCCGGGCGCAGTCCGACAAGAACGCCTACCACCGCTGGATGAAGAGCTGCGTGGAAAATACGGACAATCTGGACCTGAAGCAGCTCATGGTGACGGACATCACCGTGGAAAACGGCCGCGTGACGGGCATCGTCACCGAGCTGGACGAGCTCTACCGGGCGAAGGCGGTCATCCTTGCCACCGGCACCTATCTGGACAGCAAGATCATCATTGGGGAGACCATCTACAGCGGCGGGCCGAACGGCATGCGACCGAGCCTCGTCCTGTCGGACAATCTCCGGAAGCACGGCATCGAGCTGCTCCGGTTCAAGACGGGCACGCCGAGCCGCGTGGACCGGCGCACCCTCCATCCGGAGCACATGCAGCTCGAGCAGGGCGACCCGGATCATCATTCCTTCTCCTTCATGGATGAGGACATCGACCGGAACCAGCGGGACTGCTGGCTCACCTATACGAATGAGACCACCCACAGCATCATCCGCGCCAATCTCTCCCGGGCGCCCATGTTCTCCGGGAAGATCCACGGCGTGGGCGCGCGGTACTGCCCGTCCATCGAGGACAAGATCGTCCGCTTTGCCGACAAGAAGCGGCACCAGCTCTTCGTGGAGCCGGAGGGGCTGGACACCAATGAAATGTACGTGCAGGGCATGTCCACGTCCATGCCGATCGATGTGCAGTACGCCTTCCTCCGCACCATCCCGGGGCTGGAGGATGTGAAGCTCATGCGCCCGGCCTACGCCATCGAATACGACCTGCTGGACCCGCTGCAGCTGCTGCCCACGCTGGAGCTGAAAAAGATCGCCGGCCTCTATTCCGCCGGCCAGTCCAACGGCACCTCCGGCTACGAGGAGGCCGCCGCGCAGGGCCTCATGGCGGGCATCAATGCGGCGCTGAAGATCGCCGGAAAGCCGCCGTTCATCCTGAAGCGCCACGAGGCATACATTGGCGCCCTCATCGACGACCTCGTCACCAAGGGCACCAATGAGCCGTACCGCATGATGACCAGCCGCAGCGAATACCGGTTGATCCTCCGCCAGGACAATGCGGACCTGCGCCTTACGGAAAAGGGCCATGAGATCGGCCTCGTCACGGAGGAGCGGTACCAGCGCTTCCTCGCCCGGAAGGCCCGCTACGAGGAGGCCATGGAATACATCCACACGAAGCGCTTCACCCCAACGAAGGAGACCAATGAAGCCATGGAGGCCATGGGGACGGCGCCGCTCACCACGGGCATCGGCGCGGACAAGATCCTCAAGCGGCCAGAGGTGACCTACCGGAAGATGGTGCAGTACCTCGGCTGCCCGGCCTTAGCCCTCGACGCGGAGGAGGAAATGGAGATCACCGTGAAATACGAGGGGTACATCACCCGCCAGGAGGACGCAGTGCGCCGCGCGGCGAAGATGGAAGCGGAGCTCATGCCGCCCGATATGGACTACCTCCATCTGGAGGGCATCTCCATCGAGGCCCGGCAGAAGCTGGACAAGGTGCGCCCGCTCTCGCTGGGGCAGGCCGCCCGCATTTCCGGCGTTTCGCCGGCCGATATGTCCGTCCTCATGGTGTACGTGAAGGGCAGGAAAGCCAGAAAATAAATCAGACTGATCCAAAGAAAGGGGAATCTCTGTGACAGTTTCCGATATGCTGGCGGCGCTGGGCATTTCCGCGGGAGAGGAGACCGCGGAACGCATCGCCGCCTATCATGACCGCATCATGGACATGAATGCGTCCATCAACCTCACCGGCATCAAGGACCGGGAGGAAAGCCTCATCAAAAATGTATATGATTCGCTCACCGTCTACGACCCGGCGTGCTTCCCGGAAGGGGGCCGCGCGCTCGACCTCGGCACCGGCGCGGGCTTCCCGGGGATGATCCTCGCCATCCTGCGGCCGGATATGCAGTTCGTGCTCATGGACTCCATCCAGAAGAAGCTGCGCTGCGTGGAGGAAGCCGCCGCATCGGTGGGCGTGAAAAATGTGAAATGCCTCCACATGCGCGCCGAGGAGGGGGGCCGCCGGAAGAAGCTCCGGGAGACCTTCGACGTGGTCACCGCCCGGGCGGTGAAATCCCTTCCCGTGGTGGCCGAATGGAGCCTGCCCTTCGTGAAGGAGGGCGGCGTATTCCTCGCCATGAAGGGACCGGGGGCGGAGGAGGAACTCGCCGCTGCAGGAAAGCTCCTCTCCCTCATGGAGACCTCATTAGAGGGGAAAAAGGAGCTCCGCCTTCCTACCGGGGAGGAACGGTGCATCCTCCGCCTCCGCAAGCACGGTCCCGCGCCGAAGACCTTCCCGCGCAAGACCGGCATCGCCGAGAAAAATCCCATTTTAGGATAAGGTATTATAAAAAGGAGGCCCGCTCCGGCGGGCTTTTTTATTGTGACGAGTTAAAAAACTGTTAAATTTCAGGCAAACATCTTGAAAAAAACTGCATAGGGTGCTATATTAATACCAACCGCAAAGGAGCTCCCATCCCGTGCG
>OMDW01000334.1_pt1 | contig 13265 bp, 6 predicted proteins | sample 1673661 | NCBI WGS metagenome assembly OMDW01 (sample SAMEA103958118, study PRJEB25191) | human gut metagenome
GACTCATGGTAACAGAGGGGATTTGTCTTGCCAAGCTGTCCCTCTGCGGCTATGGGATTATTATGCGCCGAACAGATATCCTTTTTTCTTTCTTGCTCATGGCCTGCCTGCTGCTGGGCGGCTGCGGCCTGTTGTTCGGCGATGCCGCCGGAGAACTGCGCGATGACGGCGGGACCAAGATGCCCGCCGGACAGGGCGAACGCATCCCCTACAAACTGTCCATCGAGGTGGACGGCGAGCGTCGTGCCACGGCGGATGAAAAACGTGCCGCGGCCGCGGATCCCGACGAGGAGTCCGAGGGCGTGCCCCTGGACGGCAGCCCGGCGGACAGCGGCGAGGCCGGGCAGGAAGCGCCGCAGGCAGGCGCTCCCGGGAACGGGGGCACGGGAACCAGGCCCCCTGCCTCCGGGAACTCGGGCCTGTCGGACAAGATGCGGGCCCTGAGCCAGCTGGAGCAGCTGCGTTCCGATCCGCCGGACAGCCTGCTGGGCCTGGAACGCCGGGCCCGGGGCGATGTGGAGACGGCGGTCAAGCTGCTGCATTCCCAGGGCTATTATGACGGTACGGCGACCTTCCGTATGGACAGCACGACCAAACCGGTCACGGTGCGCCTGCACCTGACGCCGGGCCCCCGCTATGTGCTGGGCCGGGCCTCGGTGCGCTATGAGCCTGCGCCCGTGGTGCCCGCGGCCCTCAAGCACGGCAAGCGGCGGGCGCCGTACAGCGGCCTGGGGGCCCTGTGGGGCGACGAGGCCCGTGAAGCGACCCCGCCCCCGCGTTTTCCCGATACCCTGCGCGGGGTCACTCCCGGTGAAGCCGTGACTGCCGACCAGATGCTGGAAGCCGTGGAAAAACTGCCCGAACGTCTGCGCCGCCGGGGCTATCCCCTGGCCCAGGTGAGCAGCCAGCGCTACTTCCTCGACCGCGCGGCCCGTACGCTCAATGCCGAGATCGTGGTGGATACCGGTCCTCCGGCCCTGCTGGGCGGGATCGTGGTGGAAGGCAACAAGGACGTGAGCGCCACCTACATCCGCGAGCGCGCCCCCTGGAAGGCCGGGACGGAGCCCTGGGACGAGAGCCGGGTGCAGGACTATGTGGACGAGCTCCGCGGCCTGGGCCTGTTCAGCATGGTGCGCCAGCGCACCATCAAGGACGTGCCGCCGCCGCGCAAGGACGGCATGGTGGTCCTGCCCGTGCGCCTGGTGGTGCGCGAGGGGCCGCCGCGCTCGGTCAGCGCCGCTGCCCGCTATGAGACCGATTCCGGCATCGGTGTGGAAGGGGAGTGGGAACACCGCAATTTCTTCGGCAACGGGGAAAAGCTGGTGGTCTCCCTGCCCATCACGCCCGAAAAGCAGGGCCTGAAGGCGTCGTTCGAAAAACCGGCCTTCCTGGACCGCGACCAGAAGCTGGTGGGCGAAGCCTCCCTGCTGCAGGAGTTCACCGATGCCTACGACCGGCGCGGCCTGCGCGTGGGCGCCGGTATCGAGCGCCGCCTGAGCCCGTACTGGTGGGTGGGGGTGGGGGCCTCTTCCGACAGCGGCACCCTCAGCGATGACGGCCACACCAACGAGCCTTACAGTTTCGCGGGCCCGCACCTGCGCATCGTGCGCGACAGCCGCAACAACAAGATCAACCCCAAGCGCGGCTCGGTGCTGGAGATCAACTCCAAGCCCATCTTCGGCTATTATGACGGCTTCTTCACGGCCCTGGGCACGGAAGTGGAAGGCATGTTCTACTACGCGCCCTTCCGCAAGGGCCCGCGCAAGGGGGTCATCGACGACAAGCTCGTGCTGGCGGCCCGCGTGCGCGGCGGCAGCATGGCCGGGGCGGAGATGAACAACCTGCCCAGCACGCTGCGCTATTACGCCGGTGGTGCCGGCTCGGTGCGCGGCTATTCCTACCAGGCCATCGGGCCCCGCAACCACAAGGACGACCCCAGCGGCGGCCGCTCGTACCAGATCGTCAATCTGGAGGCCCGCTACAAGATCACCGACGAGATAGGCATCGTGCCCTTCCTGGACGGCGGCATGGTCTACGAGGACGCCCTGCCGCGGATCTTCGGGGACATGCGCTGGGGCGCGGGCCTGGGCCTGCGCTATTACACGCCCATCGGTCCGGTACGCCTGGACGTGGCCACGCCCCTCAATCCCGTGGACGGCGATCCCCCCCTGCAACTCTATATCAGCATAGGACAGAGCTTCTGATGCCCAGCGTACCCGGAACTCCCCCTGTTGTCCCTGACGGCCGGCCGTCGGGCCCTGCTCCCTCGGAAGGCGCGGCGCCCGCGCGCAGGAGCGTTTTCCGGCGCCGTGTCCTGCCGTGCCTGCTGCTGCTCGTGCTCCTGCCGCTGCTGGCCGGGGCCGGGGCGGTCTTCTGGCTGCGCACGCCCGCTGGGCAGGACTGGCTGCGGCAGGAGGCCGGCGCGCTGCTGGCCCCGCCCCTGGCCGAGCAGGGGCTTTCCCTGGAGCTGACCCGTCTGGAGGGGGCCCTGCCGCTGGAAGTGGAATGCGCCCTGCGCCTGCGGGATGCCCGCGGCCTCTGGCTGGACGTGCCCCGGGCGCGCGTGGATGCGGGCCTGTCCCTCTTCCCGCCCTGCGTCTCCCTCGACCTGCGCCTGGAGCGTCCCTCCCTGTATCGTCTGCCCCAGCTGCCCCCTTCGCCCGGCGAACCTTCCCTGCCGCTGGCTGAGACGCTGGCCGGGGTGGAGGCAGGCCTGCGGAGCGCGCTGGAAAGCATGGCCGCCCTGCCGGGCTGGCTGCCTTCCCTGCATGTGCGTGAGGTGGCGCTGGAGGGCCTGTGGCTGGGACAGGCCGTGCTGGACGGCAGTCCGGCCGTCCCGGCGGCGGAGGACGGCGGGGCAGGGGATACCGGAAAGGCCCCGGCGGCCAGGGGCCACGAGGGACCCGCCGAGGCTCCGGCAAAAGCGGACAGCGCGCCTGCGGACGCGAAAACGCCTCCGGCGCCCCCCGCCTCACCTGTTCCTGCGCAGGACGCGACGACGCCCGGTGCCGCTCCGGCGCCGCTCCCGCCCGTGGCTGTGGCTGCCGCGGAAAGCGCCCTCCGCGCCGGTGAGGGGCTGGGCGTCTCGCTCGTCCTGACGGCCGATGCCGATTTTTCCCTGAGCGGGACCACGGCCCGGGCCGGTCTCCAGGCCTCGTGGCAGCTGGCTCCCGCGACGGCAGCCGGTGCCCCGACCGCCGGGCCGGCGGCGCCTTCCATTGCTGCCCCGGCTCCTGCGCGTGACGCGGCAGCGACCGGGAAAGCTCCGGCGACGGCTCCGGCGCAAGAGGCCGGGACGGCCCCGTCACAGGCAAACGGTGCGGGCACGGCCTCCCTCCTGCCGGAAGCGGCAGGCAGCTGGCTGCCCGCGCCGCTGGCCCTGCTCCTGACGCCCGGGCAGGCCTCCACCCTGCGGGTGGAGCTGGCCCTGCGGCCCGGTGAGCGGCCCGTGCTGGCCCTAGAGGATCTTCAGGCGGACGCCGGGGCCTTGCGACTGCGCGGCACGGGCACGCTGGAGCTCGTGACCGCCGCGGACGTGCTGGCCTCGCCGCTGGCCCTGGACTGTTCGCTGTCCGTGGCTTCCGCCGCCGGTGCGGCGGCCCTGCTGCCCCAGGCACGCGCCCTGCTGGCGCCCCTGGGCGATGCCCTGCGTCTGGACATCGGCGTGAAGGGCAGCCCCGCTGCGCCCGAACCCCGGCTGGAGCTGGCCTGCGCCGCGCTGGACCTGGGCGGGCATGTCATCAACGATTTTTCCCTGCTGGCAGGCGGAGAGGCCCTGCCGTGGCCGCGGCTGGCTTCCAAAGGCAGGGTGGAGCTGCCGCTCTCCCTGCAGATGCGTACCGGGCAGGACCACATCTCCACGAAACTGCGCCTGCTGGCCGGGCACGACGGTACGGCCTGGCTGCTGGGCCTGCCGCAGCTGGAGCTGCACGGCGCCGGTGCCCGTCTGGGCGGTGCCCTGCTGGCCCTGCTGCCCGATGCCCCGCAGGCGGCGCCTCTCCCGGCGTCTCCCGCTCCGGCGGATGCGCAGGCCGCGCAGGCTCCGGCCCCTGCGGCCGCTGTGGGAGGGGCCGCCGTGCCGCCTCAGCCGGACCCTGCCGCTTCCGCTGTGTCTCCCGCCGCGGGCGCTGCGTCTCCCGCCCCGGCCATCGTGGGCAGCGATTTCGTCCCCGCGCGGCTGCTGGCACGTCTGTTCCCCGATCCCGGGGCCCGGCCGCGCCTGTGGGCCGCGCTGGACGGTGAACTGTCGGACTGGGAGGCTCTGGGCCGGGTGCTGGACTACTGGTCGCCTGGCCTGCGCCTGGAAAAAAGGGACAGTCCGGCCCGCCTGAGCCTGCGTGCCGGGGGGATGCCCCCGGCGCAGGACGCTCCCGGGGACGTGCCGCCGTCCGCGGGCACCGGCCCGGTCGATCCGGCTGTCCTGGGCGGACGGGACTGGCGACAGTGGCTCAGCCTGGATGCCGGTGTGGACCTTGTCCGTCTGCATGACAGGAGCGGGGAGCGGCTGCTGCTGCGCGAGCTGCGCCAGCATCTGCGCATCGACGATATTTTCGGCCAGGGCCGGCTGGAGCAGCGCCTGGACGTGCGGCAGCTCCATGTGGCCGGTTTGCGCCTGGAAGGGGTGCTGGTGGGCCTGAAAGGCGAGCTGGCGACCCCGCTGGAAGCGGAACTGGCCTGCGCCGGTGACGTGCGGGCCAGGGTCCGCCTCCGCTGGCAGGGCGACAGGCTGGACATCCCCGTGTGCGACCTGCATCTCAGGCAGGGCGTGGGCCTGCGCCTGCAGGCGGGGACGGCCCTTGTGCTGGACAGGGAGGGCCTTTCCCTGCGCGGTCTGGATGCCCGCATCGCTCCCGCGGGCCGCGTCCGGGCCTCAGCGGCCCTGAAGCCCGCGGGCATGGACGTGCGCCTGACGCTGGACAGCATGGATCTGGCCCCGTGGCGGGCGGTCGTGCCGGGCCTGCCTTCCGCCGCCCTGGCCTTCCAGAGCCGCCTGCACGGCAGTCCTGCGGCCCCTGCCGGGACCTTCCGGCTGGACGTGCGGCGTCTCGAGGTCCCGCAAAGTTCCCTGCCGCCCCTGGATCTGGCCCTGACGGGCACACTGGGCGGCAGCAACGGCAAAGGACACCTGGACACGCGCCTGGAACTGCCGCCGTCCACACGGCAGGCCCTGGGGGCGGAGCAGGCCGGTCTGGAAGTCCGCCTGCCCCTGCATTTTTCCGCCAACGGCCTGCCCCTGCCGGACATGGCGGCCCCGCTTGCCGGGCGCCTGGACTGGCAGGGCGAGCTGGCCCCGCTCTGGCGTCTGGTGCCCGTGGCCGACCGCCGCGTGACCGGGCGGCTGGACATGCATCTGGCCCTGGCCGGCAGCCTTGCCGTGCCCACGGCCAGGGGACGACTGGAGATCTCGGGCGGGCGCTATGAGGACCTGGCCCTGGGCATCCTGCTGACGGACATCAAGGCCACGGTGTCTGCGGGCAGCGGCAAGGGCCTGAAGCTGGAGCCCGTGCACCTGGAGGCCTCCATGAGCGACGGACGCGGCGGTCTGGTGACGGCCGCGGGCAGCCTGCATCCCGAAGGCGGCAGGTTGGCCCTGGATGCCGCCATGAAGCGCCTGCGCCCCCTGCGGCGCACGGACATCCAGGCGACCCTGTCGGGCACGGCCTCGGTCAAGGGCACGCTCATGGCGCCCCAGGTGGCGGCGGACATCACCATCGACGAGGCCCTGGTCAACCTCAATCGCCTCACCGGCAGCAGCGTGACCACCCTGCCCGTGGAAGGCACCAGCGAGGCCCCGGAACCCGCGCCGGAAAAGAAGGAAGGGCGCGGCTCCCTGGACGTGAGCGTCCGGGCGCCGGGGCATATCGCGGTCAACGGCCACGGGCTGGAGAGCGAATGGCAGGCCGGCCTGCGCGTGCGCGGGGCCCTCAACGATCCGCTGGTCATCGGCAGCGTGCGCTCGGTGCGGGGGCAGTTCGACCTGCTCTCCAAGATCTTCACCCTGCGGCCCAGCACCATTTCCTTCAACGGCGGGCCTGTGTCCAATCCTCTTCTGGATGTGACCCTGCGGTACGAGGTGCCGGACATCACGGCCGACGTGCGCGTCAGCGGCTCCGTGCGGCGCATGAAGCTGGAACTGACCAGCACGCCGTCCCTGCCGCAGGAAGAGATCATCTCGCGGGTCATGTTCGGTCGCGGCTCCAGCGAGCTGGGCCGTTTCGAAAGCCTGCGCCTGGCCGCCGCCGTGGCGCGTCTGGCCGGTTTCGGTTCCGGCGGGCTGGGCGTCCTGGATCTGGGCCGTGCCGTGCTGGGCGTGGACGTGCTGCGCGTCAATTCCTCCACGGACAAGGAAAGCGGCGATGAGGAAAGCAGCCTGGAAGTGGGCAAGTTCATCGGCGAGAAGATCTATCTTGGCGTGGAGCAGGGCCTGGAGCCGGACAGCACCGCCGTCATCATGGAACTGGAACTGACCCCGCACAGCAAGGCGGGCATCCGCACGGAGCAGGACAACACCAGCGCCGGCATCCAGTGGAAGATGAATTACTGATGCGGCAGCGTGGGGCAGCCCGCCGCCCCTGGGCGCGGGCGGCGGTGCGGCCGCGCAAAAAAGGAAACGCCGGGGCATGCCCGGCGTTTTTGGCATCGTCCGGGAGAATGACGATGCCGTCTCTCTGGGGAAGGAGATCTCTATGCGGCTGCCGCGCGGCGGCCGTGGAGGACGTAATACAGCGCCACCGCGCCGAGGACCACGAAGGCCAGGGTCTGGTACATGCCGTCATAGCCCGCGCTGGGGACCATGAAGCCGAACAGGTAGGGCCCCAGGCCGATGCCCAGATCGAAGAAGATGAAAAAGGTCGTGGTGGCCTGGGCAAAGCGGGACCTGGACACCAGCGAGAGCGAGACCGCCTGCCCGGCGGACTGGAAATTGCCGAAACCCACGCCCAGGACCAGCCCGGCGGCCAGCAGCATCCAGCCGCTGCTGGCGTGGGCCATCATGGTCAGGGAAAGGGCCGTCAGCAGCAGGGCGGGATAGAAGATGATGTTCTCGCCGCGCAGGTCGAACAGGCGGCCGGTCAGGGGCCGTGTCACCAGGGCGGCCAGGGCGTAGAGCAGGAAGAAAAGGCTGGCCGCGCCGGTCAGGCCGCGTTCCGCCGCGTAGGAGGTCATGAAGGCCTGGATGCAGCCGTAGCTCAGGCAGGTGATGAGCGCCACCAGCGAAAAGCGCACCACGCGCGGGTCGATGTAGCTGTTGAGCTCCAGGAAGGGGCGGTGGCGGTGATGCATCTCCGGCAGGTGGTGCAGGCCGAAAAAGATGCCGATGCAGGCCAGGCCGATGCCCAGGCAGGTCTGTGCCAGGGCGGTATAGCTGAAATAGTGGGAGATGAGGATTCCCAGAAAGGGGCCCAGGGCCAGGGCAAAGGCCGTGCTCATGCTGAACAGGCTGATGCCCAGCCCGTGATGCTGGTGGGGCACCACATAGGCCACGATGGTGCCGGTGGCCGTGCCCATGATGCCCACGCCCAGGCCCATGCACAGGCGCTGCACGAAGAGCAGGGCCAGGCTGGGGACCCAGAAGAAGGCCGCGATGCTGGCCGAATAGAGCAGCAGGCCGGCGAAGAGGATGATGCGGAAACCGAACAGGGAGAGCAGGTTGCCGGTGAGGAAACGGCCGATCAGGCAGCCGATGACCATGATGCCCGCAGTGAGCCCGGCGCTGCTGAGGCTGGCGCCGTATGTGGCCTGCGCATAGGCCGTGCTGGTGACGAACATCAGGTAATAGGCCGTCATGACCAGCAGGTTGATGCAGGCGACCACATTGAAATTGCGGTTGAAGATGGAGCGCAGGGCTTCGGCGGTGCTGGCGGTGCTGCGCTCCCGCGTCCGCGGACGGGATCTGTGTTGGCTGGGCATAGGACATCCTGGGCGAAATATCGCCATACCGTTGCGTGTGCAACGATATACGTCCGGCGGCTTTCCCTTGTCAAGCGGAAAACCCGCCCCGCGGGGGGCGCGCTTTTGCGCTTGCCAGGCGCTGCAAGGCTGACTATGACAAAACGATGTATCCTACCTGCATCATTTTCCTGGAGCTGCTGTGGAACTGACCTATAAGTGGATCGCGCTGGCCAACCGGCATTACCTCATGTACCTGAACAAGCGCCTTGCCTTGTACGGCCTCAGCGGCAGCCAGTATCTTTTCATCCTGAACATCTGCCGCCAGCCGGGCCTGACCCAGGACAAGCTGCCGGACATCATCCACATCAACAAGAGCAACGTCACCCGTGCCCTGGCCCATCTGGAGAAGCGCGGCTTCATCCGGCGCGAGGTCAACCCGCAGGACAAGCGCACGGCCGCCGTCTTCCCGACGCAGAAGGCCCTGGACGTGTACCCGCACGTGATGGAGATCATCCGGGGCTGGGATGCCTCGGTGACCAGCCCCCTGACGGAGGACGAGAAGCACACCCTGCAGGGCCTGCTCAAGCGCGTGGTGGCCTCGGCCCACGAGTACCGCAGCAGCGAAGGCTAGGCCCTGCCGGTCCCCGGGGCAAGGCCCCACCTTCCCCCAGGCGCGCTCCGGCGGGAGGCTGGCGCCCTGCCGCAGGCAGTCCGGGCACTTGGGGAACAGTACCGGCAAATACAGGGAGCGGCGCGGACCCAGGCCCCCGCCGCCCGTGTCAGGAACCGTCACCGTGCCGTGGGCGGGACGTTCCGCCCTAATAGCTGATGCGCTCGATGAGCTTGCGGCGGGGCGTGAGCGAGATGTGGTAATACTGGTTCTGCGGCACGTTGATGTAGGGGATGTCCTCTTCGCGCTGGCGCAGGAACAGGGAGAGGATGACCCGGTTGATGGCCTGGTGGCCCACCAGCATCACGGGCAGCTCCCCGGCCAGGAACAGGGCCCGCTGCAGGCCGCGCCGCACGCGCTCGCGCAGCATGGCATAGCTTTCACCGTGCGGATAGGCGTAGTGGTACTTGTCCGCGTTGCGGCCCGCCGTCACCTCGGGCATGGTCTCGCGGATCTCGCTGTAGCACATGCCCTCGCAGTCCCCTGCCCAGATCTCGTCGAATTCCTTGAAGGCCATCACATGGGTATCGTACCGCCCGCGCAGCAGGGGCGCCGCCGTCTCGTGCGAGCGCATGCGCGTGGAGGTGAACACCCAGTCCAGTTTCTGGTCGCGCAGGTGCAGGGCCAGGGCCTCGGCCTGCATCCGTCCCCTGGCCGTCAGGGGCGGATCGCCGCCGATGCGTCCCTGCACGTTGTATTCCGTCTGTCCGTGCCGGGCCAGATACAGGCTCTGCACCCACCAGCTGACCACGATCTCGCGGATGGCCGGATAATAGGGCGAGCCTTCGCAGGGCCGCTCCGCCAGGATGCGGCCGGCCATGGTATCCACGCACAGCCAGTACTGTTCCCTGCCCACGGGTTCGTAGATGGCTTCGTAATAGCCGATGCGGCCCACGAAGCTCGCCAGGGCCTCGTCCTCGGTATAGCCCGCGTATTCCGGCAGTCTGGTCTTGTTGCGGATGCAGGCATTGAGCAGGACGGGATCTTCGTTGACGCATTCCAGGAAGAGCACGGGATGGTCCGTGAGGCTGCGCTCGATGAAGGCCCGCCGTGTCCGGCTGACATTGGTGGCATCCAGGATGGCCACGTCCCCTTCCCGGTTCAGCCATTCCCTGGCCCGGGCCAGGTTCCGCTGGCAGATTTCCTCGCGTATCCTGCGGCCTTCGGCATTGTCCGGGGAATAGAACTCCGGCAGGGTGGATTCCGCCCCTAGCAGCTGGCGGCGGACGTCGCCGTTGTTGAAGATGGCCGAACGGAAGCCGTCGGCCGCCAGGCCGCCGCAGATGCGCCGGGCCAGACGGGACTTGCCGCGTGCGGGCAGGCCCACCATGACGAGATAGAGCTTGTGCATGTGACTCCTGTGGGGCGTTGGTCCGTCCGGGTGGCCGGCCCCGCCGCGCGGACGGGCACGGGGCGGGCCGTCATGCCGGTTCAGCGTGTCGCGGGGGCCGCCGTGGGGGCCGCAAGCTGCTCCAGGGCCTTTTGCAGCGGCTTGCCGGGGTGTTTGCCGCACCAGTCCAGCAGGGCATCGCTTTGGGCCGCCAGGCTCCCCAGTTCCAGGGGGCGATAGGGCCGGTTTTCCCTGAAGGCCTGATGGCCGTCCCACCAGAGGACCAGGGGCAGCCAGTTTTCGCCCTGCTGGCGGAAGCTGCGGCAGGGCAGGGAGAGCGTTTGCCGCGACAGCTTTTCCCGCACCATCTGCCAGCGTTCCACCAGGCGGGCCGTGGGGGCCGCGGCGCAGGCATCACGCAGGCGTATGAGGCTGGAGGTCCACTGCCCGCCCTGCTGCCAGAGCCGGAAGGGAAGGTCTTCTTTGCCGCTGCGGGCCGCCACATAGCCGTCCAGCCATTCCAGCGGCACGTCCAGGCGCAGGCCGCCCCCGGGTTTGTTCCTGTCTACCGCCTGTTCGGCCAGCGGACGGCAGATCAGGGCCCCCACGCGCAGATCGCCGTCGTCAGGACGGCTGCCCAGGCGCAGCATCTGGCCGGGCTCTGCCTCCTGTACCGTGATGGTCAGGGGGGACGACATCTCTTTTGGGGGCTGCGCCGCGCCGGCGGCAGGGGGGCACAGCAGCATCACCAGCAGGCAAGCCGCGCACAGCGGGCTGAAGGGCATGTTTCGCATAGATTTTCTCCTGCCGGAGGATAGCATCGCCTGCCGGGGGATTGGAAGCAGGTTTGTGAGGGGGGAAGGGCGTTTTGGGGGGTAAAACGGCCCCTTTTCCACGCTCCCCCGCAGGAACCTTGCTGGGGGGCCGGTGCGCAGACCAGAGCAGGTTTTTTTGAAAGGGTGGGGGAGCGCGAGGAGGCGAAGGGATTTTGGTTCACAAACGTCCCTCCGCCTCCTTGCAAAAAAAAGCTGTGGCAGCCTAGGCCGTGACGGTCAGGCGCAGGAAGCGCTTCTTGCCCAGCTTGATGACGTATTCACCGGCAGCCAGGGGCGACAGGGCGTCGTCGCAGCGCTGGCCGTCCACGGACAGGGCGCCTTCCTTGATGAGGCGCTTGGCTTCGCCGCGGCTCTTGACCAGACCGGCGGCTTCCAGAAAGGCGGGCGGGGTGCTGTCGTCGCCCTGGGCGCAGGTGTGGCAGGGGGCGTCGTCCGGCACGCCGCCGCTGGCGAAGACGGCATTGAAGCCCTGGCGGGCCTCGTCGGCGTCCTTTTCGCTGTGGTAGCGGCTGACCATCTCGTGGGCCAGCATCTCCTTGGCGGCCTTGGGGTGCACGCGGCCCCGGGCCACGTCTTCCTTGAGGCCGGCGATGTCTTCCAGGGACTTGGAGGACAGCAATTCGTAATAACGCCACATGAGATCGTCGGAGATGGCCATGACCTTGCCGAAGATCTCGGACGGGGCTTCGTCGATGCCGATATAGTTGCCGTAGGACTTGGACATCTTGCGCACGCCGTCCAGGCCTTCCAGCAGGGGCATGGTCAGGATGCACTGGCTTTCCATGCCGTAGTGGGCCTGGAGGTTGCGGCCCACCAGCAGGTTGAACTTCTGGTCGGTACCGCCCATTTCCACATCGGCCTTGAGGGCCACGGAGTCATAGCCCTGGCAGAGGGGATAGATGAATTCGTGGATGGAGATGGGGCGCTGCTCGCGGAAGCGCTTTTCAAAGTCGTCGCGCTCCATCATGCGGGCCACGGTGTAGCTGGAGGCCAGGCGGATGAAGTCCGAGGCGTCCATCTTGCCCAGCCAGTGGGAATTGAATTCCACGATGGTCTTTTCGGGATCGAGGATCTTGAAGACCTGCTTCTTGTAGGTCTCGGCATTGGCGATGACCTGTTCCTCGGTCAGGGGAGGACGGGTCTCGGAGCGGCCGGAGGGGTCGCCGATGCGGCCGGTGAAGTCACCGATCAGGAAGATGATCTGGTGGCCCAGTTCCTGAAAGTGGCGCATCTTGTGCATGACCACGGTGTGGCCCAGATGCAGGTCGGGAGCGGTGGGGTCAAAGCCCACCTTCACGCGCAGGGGCGTGCCGCGTTCCAGTTTCTTGCGCAGTTCCTTCTCGTCAATCAGCTCCGCCACGCCGCGCTTGATCACGGCCATCTGGCGATCAATATCCATCATCGAACTAGTCCTTGCGTGGAGTTGGCCCGTCACGGGCGTTATCCCGGCAGGATAGCCTCGGCAAAGCGGGGGTGTCAATGTTCCGCAGGAGGAAAGGACGAAAAAGGAAGCCGCGGCGCAGGGCCGGAAGGGCAGGCATGCGCGGTCCCGTGCGGACGGCAGGGAGCAGCGGGAGAGCGCGGCGTGGCGTGATCGGGCGCCCCGCTCCGCTCCGGCCCTGTGGCGGGTGGGGCCCGTGCGGCGGGATGAATGAGGCAACAGGGGACAGCGGGCCGCCGTGGGCGGGGGAGCGATCCTCCGGCGGGGCAGGACGGGGGAGCGGCGGAAACGCGGAGGGCCGCCGGGCCGGATGCCGTCCCGAAGGGGAAACGAAGGGGCCGCCCGTATGCCGGGTGCGCCGGGCCGCGGCCACGGAAAAGGCGCCGGCGGTTGCCCGCCGGCGCCTGACGTTGCCCGCCTGGAAAGGCCAGACCGGGAACTAGCCTTCCTGCTTGACCTTGGACTTGGTCATGGCAAGGCCAACGCCTTCAAACAGCTCGAAGATGGCGAAGCCATACCAGAGCGTGTAGATGACGTAGAAGATCAGCATGCCGCTCATGAGCCAGATGTGGTCCGACACCTTCACGGGCTCCACGCTGTAGAAGTTGTTGCCGGGTTCCACGGCGCGGCGCAGGACCTGGTCAACCACCTGGGCCTCGGCGATGAGGCGCTGCTTCTGCAGTTCCTTGATGGAGGGGCTCAGCACATACCACCAGGCCGCGGCGGCCTTGAGGGCGTGGGTGCCGTCGTAACGGGCGGTCACGGTGGCGGCGTCGTTGTGGTACAGGCTGTCGGCGTCGGTGGTGGCGGCGTTCAGCATGGCGGCCAGGTTGCCTTCGTAGGTGACCCTGGCGCCGTCGGCGCTGGCGGTCATGCCGGCCTTGGTCAGCACCTGCACGGCGGTCTCGGCCAGATCGGCCTTTTTCATGGTCACGGTGACCTTGACGTTGGTCTTTTCCACGGTCTTCACATGCTCACGCACGCTGGGGATGAAGTAGGAAGAGCCCTTGGAAAGTTCGTTGAACACGTTGTCGGCGTACTGCAGGCCGGTCAGGTGGTTGCCCTTTTCGTCGCGCATGACGGGGGTGAGCAGCACAC
>OMDW01000343.1_pt1 | contig 13227 bp, 9 predicted proteins | sample 1673661 | NCBI WGS metagenome assembly OMDW01 (sample SAMEA103958118, study PRJEB25191) | human gut metagenome
GCCATCTGCGACGGCAAGGACGTCTTTATCCCCGGCATCATGGAGCATGTCGAGCGCACGGGTATCCATTCGGGCGACTCGATCAGCGTCTATCCGACCTTCAGCGTCAGCCAGAAGGCCAAGGACAAGATCATCGGCTATACGGTCAAACTCGGCCTGAGGATCGGCATCGTCGGCCTCTATAACATCCAGTTCATCCTCGACGAAAACGACGAGGTCTATGTCATCGAGGTCAATCCGCGTTCGTCGCGTACCGTGCCGTTCCTTTCCAAGTCGACAGGCGTGCCCATGGCACACATCGCCACGCAGGTGATTTTGGGCAAGACGCTCCGCGAGCTGGGCATCACCGAAGTCTACGGCAAGGAGAAGAAGCGCTGGTACGTCAAAGCCCCGGCCTTCTCGTTCGCCAAGATCCGCGGTATGGATTCGTACCTGTCGCCCGAGATGAAGTCCACGGGCGAGGCGATCGGCTACGACGACAAACTCACCCGCGCGCTCTACAAGGCATTGCAGGCCACGGGCATGAACGTTTCGAACTACGGGACGATCTTCGTCACGATCGCCGACCACGACAAGGAGCAGGCACTGCCCCTCGTGCGGCGTTTCTACGACTTGGGCTTTAACATCGAGGCCACGACCGGGACGGCCGAGTTCCTGCGTAACCACGGTATCCGTACCCGTACGCGCCGCAAGCTGAGCGAAGGCAGTTCGGAGATCATCGACTCGCTGCGCCAGGGACATGTGAGCTACGTCATCAACACCATCGACATCAACCAGCATAACACCCGCCTCGACGGGTACGAGATCCGCCGCACGGCCGTCGAGAACAACGTGACGGTATTTACGGCGCTCGAAACGGTGAAGGTGCTGTTGGACGTGCTGGAAGAGATTACGTTCGGGGTTTCGACCATCGACGCGAAGTGATTTCCGGTATTATGCGGCACATTGGAACAGAAAGGCATGTATAAAAAAGGCATCTATAAAATCCTTGCCAACGAACGGCTGACGGCGACCGTATGGCGCATGGTGCTCGGGGGGGATACGCAGTGGATCACCGCCCCCGGGCAGTTCGTCGACATCGCCCTCGAAGGCCGTTACCTGCGCCGTCCGATCTCGGTCTGCGACTACGACGCCACGACGCTCACGCTCATCTACAAGGTGGTGGGCGAGGGAACCGCACAGATGAGCCGTATGGCCGCGGGCGGGGAGCTCGACCTGCTGACGGGGCTCGGCAACGGGTTCGACGTGCACAATGCCGCACAGCGCCCCCTGCTGGTGGGCGGCGGCGTGGGCGTGCCCCCGCTCTACAACCTGGCCAAAGTGCTGCTCGCGGCGGGCAAACGGGTCGGCGTGGTGCTCGGGTTCAATACGGCGGACGAGGTTTTCTATGCCGACGAATTCCGGGCGCTGGGCTGCGACGTTCATCTGGCCACGGCTGACGGTTCGGCGGGTGTCAGGGGGTTCGTCACGACGGCCATCGCCGAGTGCCGCCCCGAGTTCGACTATTTCTATGCCTGCGGGCCGCTGCCGATGCTGCGGGCATTGTGCGACGCTGTGCAGCAGGACGGGCAGCTCTCGTTCGAAGAGCGCATGGGCTGCGGTTTCGGGGCCTGCATGGGCTGTTCGTGCAAAACCAAATACGGCAACAAGCGCATCTGCAAGGAGGGGCCCGTATTAACGAAAGGGGAGGTCATATGGTAAACAAGCAATTCATCGCACAAAACCGGCCTGCGGAAAAAACCGCTGCGGATATGTCCGTCTGCCTGAGCGGCCTGAGACTGGACAACCCGGTCGTGCCGGCCAGCGGTACGTTCGGGTACGGCAACGAGTTCCGGGATTTTTACGACATCAACATCCTCGGGTCGTTCTCGTTCAAGGGCACCACGCGCGATGCGCGCTTCGGAAACCCCACGCCCCGCATTGCCGAATGTACGGCGGGCATGATCAATGCCGTGGGGCTGCAGAACCCGGGCATCGACGCCGTGATCGCCGAGGAGTTGCCGCGCCTGAAGACTTTTTTCCATAAACCCGTGATCGCCAATATCAGCGGCTTTTCGGTCGAGGAGTACGCCTATTGCTGCGAGCGGATCGACCGCGAGCCGCAGGTTGGCATCATCGAGGTCAATGTCTCGTGCCCCAACGTGCGGCACGGCGGCATGTCGTTCGGCACGTCGCCCGAGTGTGCCGCCGAGGTGACGCGCGCCGTGAAGGCCGTGACGACCAAACCCGTCTACATCAAGCTGTCGCCCAACGTCACGGACATTGTCTCGATCGCCCGGGCGTGCGAGGAGGCGGGTGCCGACGGCATCTGCCTGATAAATACCCTGCTGGGGATGCGGATCGACGTCAGGAACCGCAAGGCGGTCATCGCCAATACGATGGGCGGTTTTTCGGGTGCCGCGGTCTTCCCCGTGGCCGTGCGGATGGTCTACCAGGTTGCCAAGGCCTGCAAAATACCCGTCATGGGGTGCGGCGGCGTGACGACGGCCCGCGACGTGATCGAGATGATGATGGCCGGCGCTACGGCCGTACAGGTCGGCGCCGCGAACCTGGCGAACCCCTATGCCTCGAAGGAGATCGTCGAGGCGCTGCCTGCCGAGATGCAACGGCTCGGGATCGGGCGGCTGAGCGACATAATCGGAATTGTAGAATGAACGTAAAATCGTACGATATGCAACATGACGTAATTATCGCCTGCGACTTCAAGTCTGCGGAAGATACCTTCAAATTCCTCGACCTGTTCAGGGGCGAGGCACGCAAACCTTTCCTCAAGATCGGCATGGAGCTGTTCTATGCCGAAGGGCCGGAAATCGTGCGTGAGATCAAGCGCCGGGGGCACAAGATTTTCCTCGACCTCAAGCTGCACGATATTCCCAATACGGTGAAGAAGGCGATGGCCGTACTGTCGCGGCTGGATGTGGATATGTGCAACGTCCATGCGGCGGGTACCATCGAGATGATGAAATATGCCCTCGAGGGGCTTACGCGCGAGGACGGTACGCGCCCCCTGCTGATCGCCGTGACGCAGCTCACCTCGACCAGCGAGGAGCGTATGCAACAGGAGCTGCTGATCGCATCTTCGATCGGCGACACGATCGTGAAATACGCGCAGAATACCAAGGCCGCAGGGCTCGACGGCGTGGTATGCTCGCCGCTCGAAGCGGGCATGGTACACCAAGCCTGCGGAAAAGAGTTCCTCACAATCACGCCCGGCGTGCGTTTTGCAGACGGTGACGTGGCGGATCAGGTGCGTGTCACCACGCCTGCCCGTGCGCGGGAGATCGGCTCCGACTTCATCGTCGTGGGACGCCCGATCACCGCCGCGGCCGACCCCGTGGCAACCTACCGCCGCTGTGTGGACGAATTCTGCGGATAATCCGCGAAGTTACTTTTAAACAGTATAGTTATGAAACCGGTAAAACTTTTCTACCTGAAAAACTGCCCCTTCTGCAAGAAGGCGCTGCGTTACATCGAAGAGGCCAGGGCGGCGCACCCCGAGCTGGCTGCCGTCGGGATCGAGATGATCGAGGAGTCGGAGCAGCCTGCGCTGGCCGACACGTTCGACTATTACTACGTGCCGACATTCTATGTCGATGGCGTGAAGGTGCACGAAGGCGGGGTTTATCCCGAGGAGGTGGAGAAGATTTTACGTTCGGCACTGGAATAACCCTCCGGTCGGGAAGAACCGATCCGGGGAGCCGATTCATACGAACCTGCCCGATGAAGACCTTGCTGCGAATGTCGCTGGCGGCTGCGGCCGTGCTTTGCCTGCTGCCCGCCGGGGCACAAACCCCGGCAGGGGACGCTGTGTCCGATTTCGACTATGCCGTCGATGTCGTGGAACGCGCCTATGCCGGCTATCCGGACAAGACCGCGGGCCGCGAAGCGGAGTACGCCGCACTGAAAGGGCGGCTGCAAAGCGAGATTTCCGGCGACCGTGACGTCTATGATGCCATTGCCGAATACCTCGGCTGGTTCGACGATTCGCACCTCCAAACACCCGGTGTCGAAGCCTACCGGGCTAAGTCGCTGCGCCGCGATACGGACTATGCCGGGCGGATGAAGCGTTACGATCCGCAGTTCATGCACTGTCGCGTGGACGAAGATACGTATTTGATCCGATTCCCGTCGTGCGACCTGACCGATGCCGAAATCGCCGGAGTGCGGGCCGCTGTCGCGGCTTACCGCGCCTCGGGCTGTGAGAACCTTGTCGTCGACATCCGCGGCAATATGGGCGGGAGCGACAATGCCTATGAACCCCTGCTCAAACTGCTCTACGACCAGGAAGGTGCGGAGGATGCCATGGAGTACCGCGTATCGGATATAGCCATCGCCCACGTCCGGGAGTTTGCCGGGAATACGGAGCGGGGACGCAGGAAGGTTGCGCGTATGGAGCGAACCCCGGCCGGGGAATTTCTCGAAGAGGGCAAAACCTACCGTATCCGTTACGATTCGGTGTCGCCGGTGCCCCGGCGCGCCGCGCTGATCGTCGACGGCCGGGTGGCTTCGTCGGGTGAGCAGCTGGTGCTCGAAATCAAGGCGTGCAGCCGTCGTACGACCGTCTACGGACAGGACAACACGCTGGGGTGCCTCGACTATTCGAACTGCGAGATACTTTATTTCCCTCGGGACACGGCGCGTTGGATGATCGTGCCCGTCACCCGTTCCAAACGGATTCCCGCAGGGCGCGGCATCGACCGGGAGGGGATCGCGCCCGACGTGCGCATCCCGTTGCCGCTGCCCGCGACGCTCGCCGACAACGTCGACCCGTGGGTCGAGTGGGTGGCCGGGGAACTGAAAAAATAACCGAAAAACGAAAATTACCATGGAGAAATCAATTGCGAAAGACCTGCTCTCGATCGGCGCGGTATTCCTGCGCCCCGAGCAGCCGTTTACCTGGGCCAGCGGTATCAAGAGCCCGATCTATTGCGACAACCGCCTGACGCTGACGGCACCTGTCGTGCGCGGACATGTCGAGGCCGGGCTTGCCGGGATCGTCCGCACCAAATTCCCCGGTGCCGAGGTGCTGATGGGCACTTCGACCGCCGGCATCGCCCATGCGGCCATCACGGCGACGATCCTCGACCTGCCGATGGGTTATGTGCGCAGCGGTTTGAAAGACCATGGCCGCGGCAACCGGATCGAAGGCAAACTGGAGCAGGGGCAGAAGGTCGTCGTGATCGAAGACCTGATCTCGACCGGCGGTTCCTGCATCGAGGTGGTGAACGCCCTGCGCGAGGCCGGTGCCGAGGTGCTGGGTGTGGCTTCGATCTTCACCTACGGCATGAAAAAGGGGCTTGAGCGCCTGAAAGAGGCCGGCGTCGTCAATTACAGCCTTTCGAACCTCGATGCGCTGGTGGAGGTCGCCGCCGAAGAGGGGTATATCGAGCCCGGGGATAAGGCCCGGCTGCTGAAGTTCCGCGACAACCCCTCGGACGAAAGCTGGATGGACAAATAGTTCGCTGCGGCCGCGCATTCCCGGCCGGGCCTTTCCTGCCGTGCGGGGATATGCCCGTTCGCAGCCGGGGGGCAGGGCATGCCGATAAGGACTACGTAACCCGAAACCGAAACAGAGAAGAAAAATATGCGACATTTAATCGATCCGACCGACCTGACGGTTGCCGAAACCGAACAGATCGTTGCGCTGGCGGAGGACATCATCGCCAACCGTGCCAAATACAGCGAGGCGTGCAAGGGAAAGAAGCTGGCGACGCTCTTCTACGAACCGTCGACCCGTACGCGCCTGAGTTTCACCTCGGCCATGATGGAGCTGGGCGGCAGCGTCATCGGTTTCTCGGACGCCAACTCGTCGTCCGTGTCGAAGGGCGAGACCGTGGCCGATACCGTACGTGTGATCCGCTGCTTCGCGGACATCATCGCCATGCGCCACTTCAAGGAGGGGGCGCCGCTCGTGGCCTCGCAGTATGCCGGGGTGCCGGTCATCAATGCCGGCGACGGCAGCCACAGCCACCCGACGCAGACGCTGACCGACCTGCTGACGATCAAGCGCGAAAAGGGGCGTTTCGACAACATGACGATCGGCTTCTGCGGCGACCTCAAGTTCGGCCGCACCGTCCATTCGCTCATCAAGGCGCTGTCGCGCTACTCGGGCATCAAGGTCATCCTGATCGCCCCGCAGGAGCTGCGCCTTCCCGACTACATGCTGGCCGAGATGAGCGAGAACTCGAAGCTGGAGTTCCGCGAGGTGGAGACCATGGAGGAGGTGATGCCCGAACTGGACGTTCTCTACATGACGCGCGTACAGAAGGAGCGCTTCCTCGACGAGGAGGAGTTCGACCGCGTGAAGAACAGCTTCGTGCTCAACCCCGAGAAACTCGGGACAGCCAAGGAGGATATGATCATCCTGCATCCGCTGCCGCGCGTGAACGAGATCACGCGTGCCGTGGACAATGACCCGCGCGCGGCCTATTTCCGGCAGGTCGAGAACGGTAAGTTCGTGCGCATGGCTCTGATCTATACGTTGCTGAAATGGGCCGAAGGCGAGAAGCTCGCCGCAGTCCCCGACCTGGCCGAGGGGATGTTCATAGACCGGAGTATGAAATGCCCCAACTCCCGGTGTATTTCGGCTACGGAGGATGTCGATCCGCTTTTTGTCAAAGCGGGAGACACCTGCCGCTGCGCTTATTGCGAGGCGAAAATCCGGTAGCGGATTTTGTCGATACAATGTCGAAATAAAACTGTCGGGATTGTTAGGTTGTCGTTGAAATTATTCGTACTTTTGTGCGAGTAAAAGGCGATGGGCCGCAGGTCCGTCGGCGGCTACGACTTCCGAAACGATGGAAAGGATTCAGATGCACCATACCCGGCGAAAGCGACAGCAGATGCTGTCGGCTCGATGTGCGGCCGGAGCGTGCAGTGTCGTTCCTGCATCGGATTTTATCGACGGAACTATGCAGGAGGGCACGAATCGGCTTCCCGCAGCAATATAATCTTGCCGCTATGACGAATTCTGTCGTAGCGGCTCTTTTTTGGTTGATTTAGTACGTTTCTTACTATGAAAGTTGGAGTAATCATGGGTTCGACCAGCGACTGGGACGTTATGTCCGACGCTGCGGCGACGCTCGCGCAATTCGGTGTGGAGTTCGAGAAGCGGGTGGTGAGCGCCCACCGCACCCCCGACCTGCTGGTGGAGTATGCCAAAACGGCCAAGTCGCGCGGACTGGAGGTAATCATCGCCGGAGCCGGGGGCGCTGCGCACCTGCCCGGCATGGTGGCCAGTATGACTGCGCTCCCGGTAATCGGTGTGCCGGTCAAATCACGAGCCTTGAACGGGCTGGATTCCCTGCTTTCGATCGTGCAGATGCCCGGCGGCGTGCCGGTTGCGACCGTAGCGATCAACGGGGCGAAGAATGCGGCCCTGATCGCCGTGTCGATCCTGGCGTTGAAGGACGAGGCGCTGGCGGCCCGTCTGGAGATGTTCCGTGCGAAACAGACTGAAGATGTACTTAAAGCGGAACTTTAGACCGATGAGTGCGGTGAAGACGATCGGAATTATCGGTGGCGGCCAGTTGGGGCTGATGATCATCGAGCAGGCGCACCTGCTGGGGGCGCGGACGATCTGCCTCGATCCGGCGGAGGATGCTCCGGCGTTTAAGATCAGCGACGAGCGGATCGTGGGCCGGTTCGACGATCCGGCGGCACTCGAAGAGCTTTGCCGCCGCAGCGACGTGGTGACCTATGAGTTTGAGAACGTGCCGGGCGACCTGCTGGTGGCTCTCGAGCAAAAATACAATATCAAACAAGGGTTCAGGCCTCTGTTCGACTCGCAGGATCGCCTGCGGGAGAAGAGCAACGCCTGCGATCACGGATTGAAGACGCCCGCTTTCATGGCTGTCGATGACGAGGAGTCGCTGCATCGGGCTATTGCGCGAATCGGTTATCCGTGCGTGCTCAAGACCCGTACGCTGGGCTACGACGGACATGGTCAGGCGGTGCTTCGCGGCGAGGCCGACCTTGCGAAAGCCCGCGAGCTGCTCGCGGTGCCCTGCATTCTGGAGGAGTTCGTCCCGTTCGATTTCGAGGCCAGCGTGGTGCTGGTGTCGGACGGAGAGCGCGTGATCTGCTTCCCGGTAGGGCGGAATATCCACAAGGACGGTATTCTGGATCTGTGCATCGTGCCGGCGGAGATGCCGGACCAGGTGCGGGAGCGGATGATGTCCCAGAGCAAGCGTTTCATGCGCGACTGCGGTTACCGGGGGATTCTGGCCATCGAATATTTCGTGAAGGGCGACGGGATTTACTTTAACGAGATGGCGCCCCGACCTCACAACAGCGGGCACTGGACCATCGAGGGTTCGACGACCAACCAGTTCCGGGAGTTGTGCCGTTACCTGCTCGATATGCCCCTCGAAGAGCCGCAGCTGAAGGCCCCTACCGTGATGAAAAACATCCTGGGACAGGATCTGGAGCGGGCCGAGGCGCTTGCCCGGGAGAATCGCCCCGGTGTGTATGTCCATATTTACGGCAAGACCGTTTCCAAGCCCAAGCGCAAGATGGGACACGTGACTTTCGTCGGTGTGACCGGCGAGGAGTATGCCGCCAAGTGGGCCGACAGATTTGTGAAATAAAGTCAAAAATAAGATAATGAAGAGTTACCGTATTTTCGTTGAGAAATACCCCGAATTCCGGGTCGAGGCCGAAAGTCTGCTCCGCGACCTGAATGCCAACCTGAACCTTTCGCTCGGCAGCCTGCGGCTGCTGAACGTGTACGACCTGTTCGGTTTTTCGGACGAATTGCTGGAGAAGAGCCGTTACAGGGTCTTCGGCGAGGTGGTTACCGATGCCGTGACGGATTCGTGCGATCTGGGCGGCAACAGTTTTCTGGCCGTGGAGTGCCTGCCCGGACAGTTCGATCAGCGAGCGGCTTCGGCCGTGGATTGCGTGCGGTTGATCGATCCTTCGGCCGACGTGAAGATCAAGAGTTCGAAACTGCTGATCTTCCCTTCGAAACTTCCCGAGGAGACGATGGAGCGTATTCGCCGCTATTATATCAATGCCGTGGAGTCGCGCGAGAAGGATTTGCGGGTCCTGGACGATTTGGAAAACGCCCCCGTGAAACCGGTGCCGGTATTGGACGGGTTCCGGGAGATGGAAGATGCGGAACTCGATGCCTACTGCAAGAAGAACGGTCTGGCGATGAATGCCGACGACCTGCGCGAAGTGGTCAAATATTTCCGGAACGAAGGCCGCGATCCGTTCGAAACAGAGCTGCGGATTCTCGATACGTACTGGAGCGACCATTGCCGTCATACGACCTTCACGACTGAGCTGGAGAACATTACGGTCGAGGAGTCGTTCGTGAAAGACGAGATCGAAGGCACGCTGGCGCTTTACCTGAAAATCCGCCGCGAACTGGGGCGCGAGGGCAAGAGCGTCTGCTTGATGGACCTGGCGACCATCGGTGCCCGTTACCTGCGCAGCAAGGGACTGCTCGACGACCTGGAGGTGAGCGAGGAGAACAACGCATGCAGCGTTTTCGTCGATGTGGACGTCGATGGCCGGACCGAGAAATGGCTCCTGCAGTTCAAGAACGAAACCCATAACCACCCGACCGAGATCGAGCCTTTCGGCGGTGCTTCGACCTGCCTGGGCGGTGCCATCCGCGATCCGTTGTCGGGTCGCAGCTACGTCTATCAGGCGATGCGTGTGACGGGTGCGGGAAATATCTATCAACCCGTAAGCGAAACGCTGCCCGGCAAACTGCCCCAGCGCGTCATCAGCCTTAAGGCCGCCGCCGGTTATTCGAGCTACGGCAATCAGATCGGACTGGCAACGACCCACGTCCGCGAGGTGTATCATCCCGACTATGTGGCCAAACGTCTGGAGGTCGGTGCTGTGGTCGGTGCCGTGAAAGCCGAAAACGTGCGCCGGGAGTCCCCCGTGCCGGGCGATGTGGTCCTGCTGCTCGGCGGCCGTACGGGCCGCGACGGCGTGGGCGGTGCGACGGGTTCGTCGAAGGAGCATACCGACAAGTCGCTCGAGATGTGCGGCAGTGAGGTGCAGAAGGGCAACGCCCCCGAAGAGCGCAAGCTGGAGCGGCTGTTCCGCCGTCCGGAAGTGACGCGCCTGATCAAGAAGTCGAACGATTTCGGTGCGGGCGGCGTGAGCGTAGCTATCGGCGAGCTGACCGACGGCCTGGATATTTACCTCGACCGCGTGCCGACCAAGTACAGCGGTCTGAATGCGACGGAGCTGGCGATCAGCGAGTCGCAGGAGCGTATGGCCGTCGTGATCGAGGCGGGTGCCGAGGAGGAATTCAAGCGCTATTGTGCAGAAGAGAATATCGAAGTGACCCATGTGGCCGACGTGACGGACACGCGCCGCATGCGGATGTACAACAAGGGCAAGCTGGTGGTCGATCTTTCGCGCGAATTCATCGACAGCGCAGGGGCCAAGCACTATGCCCGGGCCGCGATCGGTGCGGTCGAGGAACGCGATCCTTTCCGCCGCGAGGTGAAGGGCCGTACGTTGCGCGAAAAGATGCTTGCGAACCTGGCGGACGACAATGTCCTCTCGCAGAAGGGGCTGATCGAGATGTTCGACTCTACGATCGGCGCTTCGACCGTGCTGCTGCCTTTCGGCGGTCGTACGCAACGTTCGGAAACACAAGTGTCGGTGCAGAAGTTGCCGACGGACGGATATACCGATACGGCCAGTATCATGGCCTTCGGCTACAACCCTTTCCTGGCGTCGTGGAGTCCCTACCACGGTGCGGCCTATGCCGTCGTGGACGCTGCGGCCAAAGTCGTGGCGGCGGGTGCCCGCTACGATAAGATGCGCTATTCCTATCAGGAGTATTTCGAGCGCATGACCAAGTCGCCCCGTACGTGGGGCAAGCCGCTCGGGGCGCTGCTCGGCGCCCTGAAGATGCAGGTCGAACTGAGGCTGCCCTCGATCGGCGGCAAGGACTCGATGAGCGGTACCTTCGAACAGATCAACGTTCCGCCGATGCTGATGGCCTTCGGTATTACGACCGTCGATGCCGGACGTGTCATCTCGACCGATTTCAAGAAGGCGGGACATTCGATTTACCTGGTGCGTCATACCCCGCTCGAAAACCATATGCCCGATACCGAGGCGTTGAAGCGGAATTTCGATTTCGTAAGTTCGGCTATCGAGTCCGGCAAGATCGTTTCGGGCTATGCCGTCGGCTTCGGCGGTGTGGCGGAAGCGCTGGCCAAGATGTCTTTCGGCAACGGCATCGGTGCCGATGTCGAGGTGGATGAAGCGACGTTGTTCGACAACTCTTACGGTTCGATCGTGGTGGAGAGCACCGAGCCGCTCGATTTCCCGGCCGCCGAGTTGCTGGGACATACCGAGGCGGAGGAATCGCTCACGATCAACGGCGAAAAAATGCCGCTCGAAGAGCTTTACCGGGCCAATACCGAACGCTTTGCGACGGTTTATCCCGATAAGGGAATCAACCATGCGCCGGTGATGGAGGCGATGCCGGCTCTCCGCAGCTTCACCTATCCGGGCGAGGCGGTCGAGCGTCCGGTGGTTTTCATCCCCGTATTCCCGGGCAGCAACTGCGACTACGACACCGCGAAGGCCTTCCGCCGGGCGGGTGCCGAAGTGCGCAGCGAGGTGTTCTGCAACCTGACGGCGGAGGCTATTTTCGATTCGATCCGCCGGATGAAGGAGGCGATCGCTGCGTGCCATATCTTCGTGCTCTGCGGCGGCTTCTCGGCGGGCGACGAGCCGGACGGCAGCGGTAAATTCATTGCCAATGTGCTGAACAACAAGGATATTTCGGAGGAAATACATCGTCTGCTCGACCGGGGCGGTCTGATTCTGGGTATCTGCAACGGTTTCCAGGCGCTGGTCAAGTCGGGTCTGCTGCCCTACGGACGGCTGGGCCTGGTGACCAAAGAGTCGCCGACGCTCTTCCGCAACGACATCAACCGTCATGTGTCGCAGATTGTTTCGACCCGCGTGGCGACGACCAACTCCCCGTGGCTGTCGAGTTTCTCGGTGGGCGATATCCATTCGATCGCGGTGAGCCACGGCGAGGGCAAGTTCGTCGTGAGCGAGCCTTTGGCCCGCGAGCTGTTCGAGAACGGGCAGGTGGCGTTCCAGTATGTCGATGCCGAAGGCCGCGTGACGGCCGAAACCCCGTACAATCCCAACGGATCGTACTATGCGATCGAGGGTATCGTGAGCCGCGACGGGCAGATACTCGGCAAGATGGGCCATACGGAGCGTTACGGGAAGAACCTTTTCAAGAATATCGCCGGCAACAAGGAGCAGGCGCTGTTCCGCAATGCCGTCGAGTATTTCCGCAAATCGAAATAGTGTAAACCGAAACCATATGCCTATGAAGACCTCTTTTTATCGTTTTGCGGCGCTCCTGCTTTTTGCGGCGGCGCTGACCGCAGGATGCGGCGAGCGGACGGACGACATGCGTCTGCTCTATTGGAATATTCAGAACGGCATGTGGTCGGACCAGAGCAACGGCTACGACAATTTCGTGGCGTGGGTCAAAGGCTACGATCCCGACGTATGCGTGTGGTGCGAGGCCCAGTCGATCTATAAGTCGGGTACGGCGGAGAGGGTGGATTCCGTCGATCGCTACCTGACGGCGAACTGGGGTGAGCTGGCGGCCCGTTACGGTCATAAATACTGGTATGTGGGCGGACACCGCGACAATTACCCGCAGGTGATCACGTCGAAATACCCGATCGAGAACGTCGAACGTATCGTCGGCTCGAAACCCGACAGCGTGGTGACGCACGGAGCGGGCTGGGCGCGCATCGAGAAGAACGGCAAGACGGTCAACATCGTAACGCTTCACACCTGGCCGCAGGGGTATGCCTTCCAGGCTAAGGACCGCGATGCGAGCCGTGCCGAGAACGGCGGCGACAAATACCGCCGCATGGAGATGGAATACATCTGCAACCATACGATCCATTCGGTTCCGGGCGCCGAAAAGCAGTTCTGGATGATGATGGGCGACTTCAACGCGCGTTCGTCGCGCGACAACTGGTTCTACAAATATCCGGCGGGCGACACGCGTTTCCTGGTGCACGACTACATTCTCCGGCACACGCCTTATGTGGACGTGATCGCCGGGAAATATCCCGGGGAGTTCAAGACCACGACGGGTGGCAAGTCGCGCATCGACTTCGTTTACTGCACGCCGCCGCTCTACGAGCGCATCACGCATGCCGACGTGGTGACCGACGCCTACACCGAGCCGGTCCGTGA
>OMDW01000344.1_pt1 | contig 13224 bp, 10 predicted proteins | sample 1673661 | NCBI WGS metagenome assembly OMDW01 (sample SAMEA103958118, study PRJEB25191) | human gut metagenome
AACGTCCACCTTGAAAAGTCCGCCGTCACGGGGGTCTGACGCCCCTCACGTTCACCAAAGACTGCGAAAACGCCTCGCAAGGTGCACCTTAGACTGCGGTTTCAAAACCTCGGAAAGCCCCGCACTGCGGGGCTTTGTGGCTGAGAGGGGCCCAATTAGGGGCACCTCTCTTTATCTTGTGCTGGAGTAGTACCCTGTAAGTGCAGTCGCAAAATCCCCAAAAATCTGTTAAACTGAAGAAGCAGAGACGGAGGGAATCGCAATGAAGCATTACAGCAAAGAATTCAAGGAAGAAGCGCTGAAGCTGTCAGACGAGATTGGCGTGAAGAAGGCTGCACAGCAGCTCGGTGTTGCGTACTACACGCTGGCGGATTGGCGCAGCATACGCCGAAATACACCGCCCGCGAAGACGCTGAGCGCAGAGGAGCAGACGATCCGCATCCGTGAGCTTGAGCGAGAAAATGCCGAGCTGCGAACTGCAAACGACATTCTCAAGGATGCACTCGGTTTTTTCGCAAAAGACCGCAAGAAGTAAAAGCGTGTGAACGACACCTGTTCATAGTCGAACGCAAGGGCATCTACACGGCAAAGGATATGTGCCGTGTTCTGCACCTGAGCGAGTCCGGTTATTACCGGTGGCTTCGAAACAGGGGCAGGCACAGCAGCCGTCAGCTTCTTGCGGGAAAGGTCAAAAAGATCCTCGAAGAGCATCCGGATAACCGAAACTACGGCGTGGATCGCGTCTGCCTTGCGCTTGAGCAGGACGGCGTTGACGTCAGCCGGAGGACAGTGTATCGCGTGATGAAAGAGAATGGCTGGCTCCATAAAAGACGCATTCCGCATGGAATCACGAAAGCCACGACAGAAGCGCAGGAGCAGGAAAACATTCTGAAACGGGACTTCAGTGCCCGGCGCCCTTCGGAGAAGTTTCTCACAGATATTACCGAGGTACAGTGTGCAGACGGCAAGCTGTATGTTTCGCCAATCATGGACTGCTTCAACGGCGAGATCGTCGCGCTCGAGATGCGGGACAATAGGAAGAAGGAGCTGTGCATTGATACGGTACGACAGTTGGAGCGGCTCTATCCGAGTCTGAGCGGAGCGGTGTTCCACTCGGATCGCGGCAGTCAATACACCAGCTTAGCCTTTCGTTCCGAGCTGTCTCGCTGCGGCATGATACAAAGCCTCAGCGGCACCGGACATTGCTTCGACAACGCACGGATGGAGAGCTTTTTTGCCACGCTCAAGAAAGAGAAGATCTACCAGATCGCGGCGTACAAGCTGCCGAGAGAACAGGTCAAAACGATCATTTTCCGCTATGTTTTTATCTACTACAACCGCGTTAGGATCTATACGCGCAACCCGCTGGGACTGCCGCCTGCGAAGTACCGGGAGTGGGCGCAGGCGCAGACGGCAGCCTGATCCGATGCCGCCGCAGTTTTCCTGCGTTCCGCTACGCTCCACTTCGGAAAACTGCGCTGTATTACCGTGCTTTTCAGATTTTGGGTGTTTCCCGACTGCACATTTCTTGACATTTCCAATTCTCTTCAACCAAGAGAATACCCCCTTTGACAAGTGCCGCACGAAGTGCGGTGAGTGCCGCCGCCCTCGGCGGCAAAAATTGTAAATTTTTAAAATCCCTCTTTTATCCCAATGCACTTTGTGTTATATTAAAAACTGTATTATTACGTCTGCTCCCGGGGAAGAGAAAGGAGAACATACGATGGAAAACCGCGTTACCGTCAGCATCTGCGGCGAGGAGTATACCTTTGTCGCCGAGGAGGCCCCCTCTTATATGCAGAAGGTCGGCGCTTACGTCGGCACGAAGATGGACGAAATGCTCACCGGCGCGAAGGTCGGCCGCACCGACGCCGCCGTGCTCGCCGCGGCGAACATTGCCGACGAGCTCTTCAAGGAGCGCGAGGCCAGCGAGGCGCTGCGCCGCCAGCTCAAGCAGTACATCGACGACGCCGCGCAGGCGAAGAACGAGGTCAGCGAGCTCAAGCGCGAGCTGTTCAAATTGCAGAACAGGAAATAATGACGGAGCTGCTCTCTCCCGCGGGCGGACGCGAGGCGCTGGTCGCCGCCGTGCAGAACGGCGCGGACGCCGTGTATATGGGCTTTGGCAGCTTCAACGCGCGCCGCAGCGCCAGAAACTTCAGCGATGAGGAATTTCTGGCGGCGGTGCGTTATTGCCATTTGCGGGGCGTGAAGGTCTATCTGACGCTCAACACGCTGGTGACCGACCGCGAGCTGCCCGCGCTCGCCGAGACGGCGCGGCGGGCGAGCGAATACGGCGTGGACGCGATATTGGTGCAGGACTGGGGCGTTTACGAGACGCTGCGCGCGGTGATCCCCGATGTGCCGCTGCACGCGAGCACACAGATGGCGCTGCACACGCTCTCGGGTGTGGAGGAGGCGGCGCGGCTCGGCATGACGCGGGCGGTGCTCGCGCGGGAGCTGTCGGGCGAGGAGATCCGCGAGATCGCGGAGCGCGCGCCGATCGAGATCGAGACCTTTGCGCACGGGGCGCTTTGTATGTGCTATTCGGGAATGTGCGAGATGTCCGCGGTGATCGGCGGGCGGAGCGGCAACCGCGGCGCGTGCGCGCAGCCCTGCCGCTTGCGCTATGGCTGGCACGGGAAGGCGGACGCGAATCCACTGTCGCTCAAGGACGCGAATCTCGCGGCGTATGCCGGCGAGATGGCGGAGATGGGCGTGGCTTGCCTGAAGCTCGAGGGGCGCATGAAGCGGCCCGAGTATGTGGCGGCGGTGACGGGCATCTATGCCGCGCTGCTGCGCGAGCATCGCGCGCCGACGGCGGACGAGCAGAAAAAGCTCGCGCTGGCATTCTCACGCGACGGGTTCACGGACGGCTATTACCGCGGCCGGCGCGGGAAGGAAATGTTTGGCGTTCGCCCGGAAAATGCGCGCTGGCCGGAGGAGTGGTTCGGCACGCTGCGGGCGGCCTATGAAAAAGAGGATATGCGGCTCGTGCCGGTGCGCTTCCGCGCGGCGCTTCGTTTGGGCGAGCCGATGGTGCTGACCGCCGAGGACGGCGACGGGCATTGCGTCACGGTCACGGGAGTCGCGCCGGAGGCGGCGCGAAGCCGCGCGGTGACAGCCGGGGAGGTCGAGGCCCGTCTGCGCAAGACCGGCGGGACGGCGTTCACGGTGTCGGACTGCGCGGTGACAGCGGAGGACGGGCTGTCCGTTCCGGCGAGCGCGCTCAACGCGCTGCGGCGCGACGCGCTCGCGGCGCTGGAGGCGATGCGGACGGAGATACCCGAGCGGCGCGAGGGGACGTTTGTCCCGGCTGAGAGGATCAAAAACCCGACGGAGCCGCCGCGCTTCACGGTGTCGATCTACCGTGCCGGGCAGCTTACCGATGCGCTGGTGAACGAGGGCGTGGAGACGGTGTATGTGCCGCTGGAGCTGCTGCCGTCGGTCGAGGTGGAGAAATACCGTGGGCGGACGAAATTTGCCGCCGTGCTGCCGCGCGTGTGGCGGACGGCGGACGAGGAAGGTCTGCGCGAACAGCTTCGCACGGCGAAGGAGCGTGGCGTGAAGTGCGCGGTGCTGGGGAATCTGGGACATTTCGCGCTTGTGCGCGGACTGGATATGGAGCTGCGCGGGGACTTCGGGCTGAATGTGTTCAACTCCGCGGCGCTGCGGTTTTTGCGGGAGCAGGGGCTATCGGGCGCGACGCTGTCGTTCGAGCTGCGGCACGAGCAGCTGCGGGACATCAGCAAGTGCATCCCCTGCGAGGCCATCGTCTACGGGCGGCTGCCGCTGATGATCACGGAAAACTGCATCGTGGCGAACGAGTTCGGCTGCCGGCGCTTTAAGGGGCGCTGCGGCGCCGTCTGCGCGGACAGCGCGTGCGCCGGAGCGCCGGAGCTGACTGACCGCGTGGGCGAGCGGTTCCCGGTGCTGCACGCCTACGGCTGCCGGAGCGAGCTCCAGAACGGCAAGACGCTGTGGCTGGCGGACAAGCCGGAGTACCGGAAAATCGGTTTGACCTACGCGCGGCTGCGCTTTACGACCGAGTCGGCGGAGGAGTGCGTGCGCGTGCTGCGGGCCTACAAGGGGCGGGAGGAATACACGCCCAAGGACATCACGCGCGGGCTTTTCTACCGCGGCGTGGAGTAAAAATGAAAACGAAACGTAGTTTTTCTGCGTGATATTACGATTTGTATTGAAAAGAGGACTGAGATCATGCCGCATATCGTGCTGGCTTCCAAGTCGCCGCGCCGCCATGAGCTGCTGCGGCGCATGGGCATCACCGATTTTTCCGTGGTCGTTCCCGACGTGGAGGAGACCTATCCCGAGGGGCTTGCGCCGCAGGAGATCGTCGCGCACATCGCGCGCCTGAAATCCGATGCGGCGGCGCCGCTGGTCGGGCCGGAGGATATTCTCATCACGGCGGACACGATGGTGTTTTTGGAGAACGACCGGCTCGGCAAGCCGCGTGACGAGGCGGACGCGCTGCGGATGCTCACGGAGCTGGCGGGGAACCGCCACACGGTCTGCACGGGCGTGACGGTGCGGCAGGGCGGCAAGGCGGAATCCTTTACGGTATCAACGGACGTGTACTTCCGTCCTTGCACGGAGGAGGAGCTGCGCGCCTACATCGCCACCGGCGAGCCGATGGACAAGGCGGGCGCTTACGGCGTGCAGAGCCTGGGCGCGCTGCTCGTCGAGCGCATCGACGGCGACTTCTACAACGTCATGGGACTGCCGGTGGAGAAGCTGGGGCAATGCCTGACGAAGCATTTCGGCGTGCGCTTCTTCTAAAATAACGACCCCCGAAGGGAGGGCTGCGCTTTGCGCGAATTTCTGGAAAAATACGGCCTGCGGCTGCTCATTATTACGACCGCCTGCGCGGTGCTCATCAGCGTGCTGAGCTTTGTGAGCGCGACGTCGGGCTTTTTGCAGAATGCGGTGGGCGTGCTGACCTATCCGTTCCGCTCGGCGGTCACGGCGGTGGCGACGTGGGCGGAGGACAAGCAGCGCTATTATAAGGACTACTCCGACCTCATAGCGGAAAACGAGGCGCTGCGCGAGCGCGTGGCGGAGCTGGAGCGCGACGCGCGGCAGGCCGAGGCCGACCGCGAGGAGAATGCGCTGCTGCGCGAGCTGCTGGAGCTGCGGGAGCAGCGGCGTGACCTGACCTTCGAGTCCGCGGCGGTCATCGACCGCGAGAGCACGAACTGGACGAGCGCGCTGACGCTCAACCGCGGCACGGCGCACGGCGTGGAGAAAAACGACTGCGTGGTGTCCGCCGAGGGCGACCTGGTGGGCGTGGTGTCCGCGGTGGGCTACAACTGGTGCACGGTGCTGACGGTGATCGACACCGACACGGAGCTGGGCGCGCGGGTGTTCCGCACGCAGGAGGTCGCGGTCGCGGAGGGCGATCTGGCGCTGATGGGCGAGGGAAAGCTCAAGCTGAGCTATCTTTCCGCCGACGCGCAGCTGCTCTCGGGCGATGTGGTGACGACCTCGGGCCTCGGCGGGTTCTACCCGGGCGGGCTGGTCATCGGGACGGTGGAGTCCGTGCGCACGGGCGACGACGGACTGGCGCAGTACGCGGTGCTTGCGCCCGCGGCGCGGCTCGGCGAGCTGAGCGAGGTATTCATCATCAAGGATTTTGACATCGTCGACTGACGGTGAAGCATTTTTCGGAAGGGAGGCGCTGCCATGTCGCCGTCGACCACGCGTGATACGGCGGTCAAATGGACCGCTTACGCGCTTGCGTGTCTGCTGCTGCTCTTTGGGCATGAGCTGACGCTTGCCCACCTGCGCGTGTGGGGCATCGCGCCCTTTCTGCCGCCGCTGCTGCCGGCGGTGCTCGCGTCGATGGAGGACCGGCTGGAGGGCTTTGTGTTCGCGCTGGCGTTTGGCGTGCTGTGCGACCTGGCGCTGACCGCCCCGCTGCCGTGCCTGTACACGATCGCGTTCCCGCTCACGGCGCTGCTCGCGGCGCTCATCGCGAGGAGCGTGCTGCAGCCGGGCATCCTGTGCTCGCTGGCGGTGAGCACGGCGGCATTCGTGCTTGTGGACCTCATCACGGCGGTCACGCTGCTCGCCGGCGGACGCTCGGAGCTGTCCGCCATCGCGCTGCGCGCGGTGCAGGAGCTGGCGCTCTCGCTGCCGCTGCTGATCGTGTGCCACCCGGTGCTGGCGTTCCTGCATCGGAAATTTACCCTGTAACAACGGCAAAGAACCGCGAAGGGAGGGCCTGCCGTGGACGACAAAAAGCAATTCAGCCGACGCCTGCTCGCGATCGGCGTGCTCTTCTCGCTGGTGCTGGCGGCGTATTTCGTGACGCTCTTTGACGCGCAGATCGTACACGGCGCGGAGTACCGCGCGCGGTCCATCCGCGCGAACACGAAGAGCGAGACGGTGGTGACCTCGCGCGGCATCCTGACCGACCGGAACGGCAAGGCGCTGGTGACGAACCGGAGCGTGTATACGCTCGAGCTGGACACTTCGCTCGCGCCGTCGGACGACGCGGCGCTCAACAAGGAGCTGCTGCGGCTCATCGAGCTGCTGGAAAACCGGGGGATCGTCTGGGAGGACACGCTGCCGCTGACGGCGGGCGCGCCGTTCGCCTATGATTTTTCCGTCTCCGGCTCGCACACGGCGCTCAACAGCTACCTTGTGAGCAAGAAGTGGGCGGACGAGGACGCGCTGACGACCGACACCGACCCGCCGCTGAGCCCCGAGGCGCTGCTCTCGCGGCTGCGCACGGAGTTCAAGGTGGATGGTGAGCTGACCGACGCGGAGGCGCGCAAGCTCGTCGGCCTGCGCTACTGCCTCGCGGTGACGAAGCTCAACCAGCTCTCGACGGCGGCCATCGCGTCGGACATTTCCGTGGAGCTGATCGCGGAGCTGAAGGACGGCGCGTACGCGCCCATCCACATCGGCACCTCGTCCGTGCGCGAGTACCAGACCGACGCGGCGGCGCACATTCTCGGCCGCGTCACGAAGATCCCGCGCGAGAGGTGGAACGAATACAAGGAAAAGGGCTACGCGATGAACGCCTACGTCGGCTACGACGGCGTGGAGCTGGCCTTCGAGGACTATCTGCGCGGCAGGAACGGGCGGCGCATCGTGGAGACCAATACGGCGGGCAAGGTGACGGGGGAGATCTACTCCGTCGAGCCGGAGCCGGGCAATACGGTCGCGCTGACGCTGGACATCGACTTTCAGGAGGATGTGGAGCGCATTCTCGCCGAGACAGTGGAGAGCATGACGGCGGAGGACGACATCGACCGCGGCGCCGCCGCGGCGGTGGTGCAGGTCGGCACGGGCGAGGTGCTCTCGCTCGCGTCGTACCCGACCTTCTCGCTCAAGACCTTCAACGAGGATTACACGGAGAACAACACCGATCCGCTCCAGCCGTTCTGGAACCGCGCGACGCAGGGCACCTACGCGCCCGGCTCGACCTTCAAGCCGGTGACGGCCATCGCGGCGCTGGAGACCGGCATCATCACGCCGAAGTCCACCATTCTGACAAAGGGCGTGTATCACTACGGCGACTGGGCCTACAAATGCTGGCTCTACAACCAGAACGGCGGCACGCACGGGCGCATCGACGTGACCGAGGCCATCAAGGTGTCGTGCAACTATTTCTTCTATGACATCGGACGCAGGACGGGCATCTCCACGATCGCGCGCTATGCCTCGGCCTTCGGGCTCGGTGAGCCGACGGGCATCGAGATCCCGGAGAAGATCGGCGTGATGACCACGCCGGACTACGTCAACTCGCTCGACGGGCATTACTGGACGGACGGTCAGACGCTGACCGCCGCCATCGGCCAGTCGTACTCGCTCTTTACGCCCCTGCAGCTTGCGAACTACGTTGCGACGCTCGCGGGCGGCGGGACGCGGTACAACGCGCATCTGCTCAAGGAGGTGCGGACCTACGACAGCGCCGAGCTCGTCGACGGGTACGACGAGCCGCCGGCGGAGATCATCGACATCGAGCCGGAGAATTTGCAGGCGGTCTTGCAGGGAATGCGCGACCTGGTCGTGTCGGGCAGCGTGGCGTATTATTTCAAGGACTGCGTGGTGGACGCCGCCGCCAAGACCGGCACGGCGCAGACCGGCGGCAAGGTCAGCAACGGCGTATTCGTGGCGTTCGCGCCCTACGACGATCCGCAGATCGCGCTGGCGGTGGTGATCGAAAAGGGCGGCAGCGGCGGCGCGCTGGCCTCGACCGCGGTGCAAATCCTCAACGCCTACTTCACCTCGGTGGACGAGGCGAAGGCGGTCGTGGGCGAAAATATGCTCATCCAGTAAAAGACGGAAGCGGTCTCCCGCAGGGGAGGCCGCTTCTTTGCGTGCGCTTTACTTTTTCTGCTTGCGGATATCGTCGCCGAAGAAGGGGAGGATGCGGTAGGCGCCCTCGATGCGCGAGAGGATGTTCGCGCCGTAGCGGCGCGAGAGCTCGGCGGGGGAGAGGTTGGTGGAGATGATGGTCTTTTTGTTCGTCATCAGGCGCGTGTTGACGATCTGGTAGAAGGCGCTGCGGACGAACTCGGTGGTCAGCTCGGTGCCGAGATCGTCGATGATGAGCAGGTCGCAGTGGAGAAGGCGGGAGACGTCCTCGTCCGCGCCGTCGGTCTCGTCGCGGGAGAATTTCTGCGCCTCGAAGCGCTCGAAGATGTGGGCGGCGGTGTCGTAGACAACGGAGTGGCCCGTTTCGCTCACGACGCGGGCAATGCAGGCGGAGAGGAAGGTCTTGCCCAGCCCGGGATCGCCCGAGAGCAGAAGATTGCCGCTGCGGGGGGAAAATTCGTAGGCATAGTCGCGGCAGGCGTCGTAGATGCGCTCCATGTTCGAGCGGGGGGAAATGTCCTGATCAAGGGGGGCGTAGGGGGAGTAGACGTCAAAGGAGAAGGTCTCGAAGCTCTGCGTGCCGAGGTCGAGGAGCCGGGAGAGCTCCTCGAGCTGGACGCGGGCATAGTAGTCGTTCAGGCAGGAGCAGACCTCGCTGCCGCGCCAGCCGGTGTCGCCGCAGAGGGGACAGTTGGGCTTATCCTCGAGGTAGTCGGCGGGATAGCCGTGGGCGACGAGCAGCTCGGCGCGCTCGCGCTGGAGGGCAAGGTTTTCCTCCTTGAGCGCCTCGATGGCGGGGCGGGGGTCCGTGCCGCGGCGCAGGGCAGAGGAAATGAGCTTGGACATGGTCTCGCGCAGGGCGGCGTCGATCTCCGCGATGCGGGGGACGGCGGCATAGACCGCGCGCTCGCGCGCGTGCAGCGCGTCGGCGCGGCGCTGCTTCGCCTCCTCAAAGCGGACCATCGCGCGGCGCATGAGCTTTCCGTCATAGGACATGAGATCCCCTCCCTTACAGGTATTGCTTCATCCAGTCGTTCTTGCCGCCGGACGGTTTTTCTTCTTTTTTCGGCGCGGCGTTTTCCGCCGCAGTCTCCGCGGGGGTATGGAGCCCCTTTTCGTGCCAGCGCTTCAGGATGCCGTTGCAGTACGCCCACTTGAATTCATGGCAGCGCAGGACGGTCTTATCATACGCGAGGGCGACGGTCTCGGCGGGGAAGCCCATGTCCACCCAGGCGGCGAGGTATTTCTCCTCGCTCGGGGAGGGCTTGCGTTCGCCGAGCTGAAGGACTGCCATGTAGGCGGGGTACTTCTGCTCGCGCGCGTGGAGGGCGTTGAGGTAGTCGTTTGCGCTGGTCGAGGAAAGGAGGCCCTTTCTCGCCCAGACGTAGCCCTCCTGCTCGATCCGGCGCATGGTGGGCAGCCGACCCGCACCGTACTGCGCGGCGTGGCGGGCGATGCAGTGGTTGACGAGGAGAAAGAGCACGTCGGCGGGCAGGCCGAGGTCCTCGTAAAGCCCGAGGAGCTTGCCGACGGACGGTGTGGAGAGCGGGCCGAGCTTGCGCTCGACCTCGCGCAGAAGCGCGGAAAAGCTCGCGTCCTGCTCTAACTTGCGGGCGACGTCCTCGCGCGAATAGGCGGGGCGCTCGGCGGTGGGCGCGGGGACGGGCGAGGGAGTGGGCTCCTCCGGCTTCGGGGCGCTGACGAGTCCCATGCGGGCAAGGGCGGCCTCGGCGCGCGAGCGGCGCGCCTCGTCCCATTTGAGCTCGGCGCGGAGCGTTTCGGGGGAGGCGCTGCCGCGGTTTTTGAGCAGGCACAGGTAGAGCAGGGCGGCGTCGCCGTCCCCGCCGTCGATCAGGCGGCGCGTCACGGCGGCGGACAGGGTGATATTCTCCTGCTCGCTCAGGTGCAGAACATAGCCGGCCATAGCGCGCCTCCCTTCGTTCGATCATAAGTCCCTTTATTTTACACGAAGCGGAGCGATTCGTAAATAGGAAGATCGGGGAAATGAAAATTTTCCCGATTCCCTGACAAAATTCGCGCGGCTTTGCGTGCCGCCGCTTTTAGAATGGGGACAAGGATGCGGGGAGACCGCGATAGGAGGGGACGCCATGGAGATCATGCACAAGGGAATGTGGACGGGCCGGCGCGTGCTGTATCTGAGCGTGGACGCGATCCGCGCGAATCCCGATCAGCCGCGGAAATACTTTGAGCCGGAGGCGCTGCGCGAGCTGGCGGAGAGCATCGGGCGCTACGGCATTTTGCAGCCGCTGACCGTGCGGCGCGGGGAGGACGGCTACGAGCTGATCGCGGGAGAGCGGCGGCTGCGGGCGGCGAAGCTCGCGGGTCTGCGGGAGGTGCCATGCCTTGCGGTGCAGTCGGACGAGGAGGAATCGGCGCTGCTCTCGCTGATCGAAAATTTGCAGCGGCAGGACCTGCACTACATGGAGGAGGCCGCCGCCATCGCAAAGCTCATCGCGGTCTACGGCCTGTCGCAGGAGCAGGCGGCGGAGAGGCTGGGCAAGTCGCAGAGCGCGGTGGCGAACAAGCTGAGGCTGCTGCGCCTCTCGCCCGCGTGCGTGGCGCTGCTGCGCGAGGGGGGGCTTTCCGAGCGGCACGCGCGCGCCCTGCTGCGATTGAGCGACGAGAACGAGCGTCTGGCGGCGCTGCGTGTCATCGTAGAGCGTGGCTGCAACGTGGCGCAGGCGGAGGCGTACATCGAGTCGGTTTTGCAGCGCGCGGCGGTCACGCCGCCGCGGCGGAGGCCGACGTTCATCGTGAAGGATGTGCGGCTGTTTCTCAACACCATCCGGCGGAGCATGGGCATCATGCAGCGCGCGGGGGTGGACGCGGCGTGCGAGCGGGAGGACACGGACGAGGAGATCCGGCTGACCATCCGCATTCCGCGCACGGGGGCTGCCAAAACGGCGTAAAAATTGTAACCAAATCGTTACTCTTTTTCGCAAAATCTATGCTATACTGCAATAGACTGGCTGTGGTATACACAGCGGGATATTGATTCAGAACAGCAGGAGGGTGCCGGAATGGAAGAAAACCTGGGTGCCTTTGAGGAAAAGAGAAACGAGGCCGCGGAGACGGCGGAGAGTGCCGGCAAGGGCGGCAAGCATTTGGCGAAGGGCGGCAAAAGAGGATGGGCCATTGCCGGTATCGCGCTCGGCGTGCTGGCCGCGGCGTATCTGGGGCTGTGCGCCTACGCGACGCTGAGCGGGACCATCTATCCCAACACGACGGTCGGCGGCGTGGACTACGGCGGCATGACCGAGGAACAGGCGGCGGCGGAGCTGACGCGGCGGGTCATTGACGCGCAGAGCGCGCGGCTCGACTTTGCCGTGATGGAGGGAGACAGCTGCGAGGTGATCGCGGGTGTGGCGCTGGGCGATATTCCGGCGGACATCGACTGCCAGAAGGCCGCGGATACGCTGGCGCGGGTGCACAGCGCGAAGGGCGACGGCTTTTTCAAGAGCGGCGCGGGCTTCCTTTTCTCGCTTTTTACCGAGCATGAGGAGAGCATCGTATCCGAGGAGCCGTTTTGCGCGGCGGCGGAGCCGGTGCTGGATGCGCTGGAGTGCGAGCCGGTGGAGTTTGCCATCGCTCTGACGACCGAGAACAAGGTCAGCGTGACCAAAAGCAGGGACGGCCGCCATATCCCGGATCGGGAGCAGGCGCGGCGTGTGATCGGCGACGCGCTGCGCGGCGCATACCTTGGCGGGGGCTGCCCGCTTCAGGTGACGCTGTACGGCGATCCGGACGCGGAGGCGAGCTACGAGACCGTACCCGCGCAGACGGTCGATCTGGCGGCGGAGCGGGAAAAGCTCGTGGGCGAGAAGGTCAACGCGAGCTACGACATTGAAAATGAGAAGATCATCCCGAGCCATGCGGGGGTGAGCTTTACGCTCGCCGACTTGCAGAGCGCTTACGACGCGGCGGCGCCGGGGGAGACCTTCACCGTCCGGGCGACGGTCGAGCGGCCGGAGGTCACGACCGAGCAGCTGGAGGCGGGACTGTTCCGCGACGAGCTGAGCAGCTACACCACGCGCGTCGGCGGCGCACCGGGGCGGCACAAGAACGTGAAGCTGACGGCAGAGCGCATCACGGGCTACATCCTCAATGCGGGCGACACGATGAAGTACGGCCCGCTGGTGACGCCGTTCACGGCGGAAAACGGCTATTCGCCCGCGCCGGGCTATCTCAACGGCAAGACCGTGGACATGATCGGCGGCGGCGCGTGCCAGGCGAGCTCGACGCTCTACGCGGCGGTGCTGTACGCGAACCTTGAGATCGTGCAGCGCGTGAACCACGGCTACGCCTCCGACTACATCGGCCTTGGATTGGACGCGACGGTGGCGAGCGGCGGACCGGAGTTTGAGTTCTGCAACAATACGCTCTACCCCATCAAGGTGCAGGCAGACTTTTTTACAAAGGATAAAAAGGACTACATCAAGATCACCCTTCTCGGCACCAAGACCGACGACCATTATGTGAAGATCGTGACGGAGCTCATCAGCACGACGCCCTACGAGGAGGAGCTCGTCGAGACCGACACGCTCGCGCCGGGCGAGCAGAAGGTGGAGCAGACGCCGTACACCGGCTATGTGGTCAAGACCTACCGCAATGTGTACGCGGGCGACGGGACGCTGCTTTCCTCGACTTATGAGGCGACGAGCCGCTACAAGAGCCGCAACCGCATCATTCTCGTCGGCAAGGCGGCGGATCCGACGGTCGACCCGAATGTGCCGGCAATGGATCCGACGGTGCCGGGGAGCGACCCGGGCGTGCCGACGACGGACCCGGGCGTGCCGGATGTCGATCCGACGCAGACGCCGGCGATACCGGAGACGCCGCAGACGTCCGAGACGGCGC
>OMDW01000345.1_pt1 | contig 13217 bp, 10 predicted proteins | sample 1673661 | NCBI WGS metagenome assembly OMDW01 (sample SAMEA103958118, study PRJEB25191) | human gut metagenome
GGAGTGTAAAGAATATGGAAAAGATTCCCCGCCATGTGGACATTGATTACAGCAAATACGCCCCCGATATCCCGGAGGACCAGCTCGAAGCCTACTACGGCCTGCCCAAGCATGTACAGTTCTGCAAGGAATGTGTTATGAGCAACCAGAAGCCCAACTCCTGCTATGAGTTTGAGCACACGATCAACTCCATCAAGAAAACGATGGTCATTCAGGAGGACGGCGTCTGTGATGCCTGCCATGCCTGCCACAACAAGGCCAACGGCCATATCGACTGGGCCCTGCGCGAGAAGGAGCTGCGTGAGCTCTGCGACCAGTACCGCAAGAACGACGGCAGCTATGACTGCCTTGTGCCCGGCTCCGGCGGCAAGGACAGCTTCTACGCCGCGCACCTGCTGAAATACAAGTACGGTATGCACCCGCTGACCGTCACCTGGGCCCCGCACATCTACACGCCCTGGGGCTGGGAGAACATGCAGGCGTGGATCCACGCGGGCTTTGACAACTACCTGTGCACCCCCAACGGCATGACCCACCGCCTGCTGACCCGCCTTGCGACGGAGAACCTGTTCCACCCGTTCCAGCCGTTCATTCTGGGCCAGAAGCAGCTGGCGCCCAAGATGGCCGCGAAGTTCGGCATCCCGCTGGTGTTCTACGGCGAGAACGAGGCCGAGTTCGGCAACCCGATTGCCGACAACAACTCCGCCCTGCGCGATGAGCACTTCTTTGCGGTCAACGACTACGACCACATTTATCTGGGCGGTGTCAGCCTGCGCCAGCTGGAGGAGGACTACAAAGTGGACAAGGCCGATTTGGCCATCTACCTGCCGTCCGAGACCTCCAACCTTGAGAAAAACCACATTCAGGTGCGGTATCTGGGCTATTACGAGAAGTGGCATCCGCAGGGCGCGTACTACTACAGCGTCGAGCACGGCGGCTTCCGCCCCGCGCCGGAGCGCACCCAGGGCACCTACTCCAAGTACAACTCCATCGATGACAAGATCGATGACTTCTTCTACTACACGACCTACATCAAGTACGGCATTGGCCGCACGACCTACGACGCCGCGCAGGAGATCCGCAACGAGGAGATCACGCTGGACGAGGGCAAGGCGCTCTGCAAGAAGTTTGACGGCGAGTACCCGGACCGCTTTGAAAAGGAAATCTTCAAATATCTTTCGCTGGACCGCCAGCACTTCCCCTGGGCCAGCCAGCTGTTTGAGCAGCCCAGGATGGACCGCGACTACTTTATGGACTTGGCGGACCGCTTCCGCAGCCCCCACATCTGGAAGTGGGAGGACAATATGTGGAAGCTCCGCCACACCCCCTACGAGGGCGACAGCGAGGTACTGTGGGGCGACCCGAGGGGAACGCACCACGAAATTTGAGCGAAAAGGCTTCCCCCTTGGGGGAAGCTGTCCGCGAAGCGGACTGATGAGGGGGGACTTTCCGCGGCAACCCGTTTGCGGGCAATCGCGGCATACGCGCCCCTCATCCGGCCTTGCTTCGCGCGGCCACCTTCCCCCACAGGGGAAGGCTTTAGAAAGGTTCAGCTATGAGCAAAAAAATACGACTTATCGCAAGATTGGACGTCAAGGACACCAACCTTGTCAAGGGGATCCAGCTTGAGGGACTGCGCAAGCTGGGCGACCCGAATGCGTTTGCCAAAGAATATTATGAGGCCGGGATAGACGAGCTGCTCTATATCGACATCGTCGCCAGCCTGTACAACCGCAACAATTTAAGCGATATTGTGCGCAAAACCGTGGACGACGTTTATATCCCGGTCTGCGTGGGCGGCGGGCTGCGCAGCGTTGAGGATGTGCGCCACATCCTGTCGATGGGTGCGGACAAGGCGGCTATCAACACGGCGGCCATCAAGCGCCCCGAGCTTATCACCGAGGTGGCCGAGGCGTTCGGCAGCCAGTGCATGGTGCTGTCGATTCAGGCCAAGCGCAGCCGCACCTGGCCCGGCAAGTGGGAAGCCTACTACGACAATGGCCGCGCCCACTCCGGCTATGACGTCGTCGAGTGGGCCAAGCGCGGCGTGGCGCTGGGCGCGGGCGAAATTCTGCTGACCAGCGTTGACAACGAGGGGTTACAGCAGGGTATGGACCTTGAATTGATCGAGGCCGTGACGAAAGCCGTGAACGTGCCGGTCATCTGCGGCGGCGGTGTCGGCTGCGGCGACGACATTGTGGACGCCGCCAACGCGGGCGCGGACGCCGTGGCCTGTGCCGCTGTGCTGCATTACAAAAAAGAAACCGTGACGGAGCTGAAAGAGGACATCCGCGCGGGCGGGGTGGAGGTGCGCCGGGTATGAAGGTAACAGTGATTGACTACGGCCTGTCCAACCTGTTGAGCGTCCGCCATGCGTTTGCCCACTTTGGGGCCGAAACGCTGCTGACCAGTGACCCGGCGGACGTGCTGGCCGCGGAAAAGCTGGTGCTGCCGGGCGTCGGCGCGTTCAAGGACGGCATGGACGGTCTGGCACGGCTGGGGCTGATCGAGCCGATTCGCCAGAAGGCCGCCGCCGGTACGCCGCTGCTGGGCATCTGCTTAGGAATGCAGATGCTATTTGACGAGTCGGAGGAGTTCGGCCTGCACAAGGGCCTTGGGCTTATTCCGGGCCGTGTGGTAAAGATCCCCGACACGGACGTGGACGGCCATCCGCAGAAGGTGCCGCACATCAGCTGGGATCCGCTCTACCCCGGCGGCGGGCGCACGGATTTTTCCGGCACGGCGCTGGCCGCGCTCAAGCCCGGCGAGGAGTGCTATTTTATCCACAGCTACGAGGCCAAGCCCGTCCGCGATGAGGACCGTCTGGCCGACACCGTCTACGGCGGGCGCGAGATCTGCGCCGCCGCGAGCCACGGCAGCGTCCTCGGCTGCCAGTTCCACCCGGAAAAATCCGGTGCGGTCGGGCTGAAAATTATTGAGGAGTTTTTGAAATGACCGAGCGGTAGGGGCCGGACATGTCCGGCCCGGGGCTTTGCCATAAAAGCCGGCTTGCCGTACAGTTGCGGGCCGGGCATGCCCGGCCCCTACATAGCAATTATTTACAACGCCCTGTGCGATTCCGCACAGGGCGTTGCTTTTTCCCCCGCAATAGGCTATAATGTACCTTGTATAAATGTGCAAAGGGGAATTGCTATGTCCTGTGACTTGCTCGTCGGCTCCACCGGGTTTGTGGGGGGCAACCTGCTGGCCAAACATACCTTCGCCGCGGAATGCCACAGCAGTGACATAACCGCGCAGTACGGCACCCGCCCGGACCTCTGCGTCTACGCGGGCGTGCCGGCGGCCATGTTCCTGGCCAACGCCGACCCGGAGGCCGACCTTGCCGTCATGCGCGCCGCGCGGGAGAATATCCGCCAAATCGCGCCCAAAAGACTTGTCCTGATTTCCAGCATTGCCGTGCTGGCAGACAGCCGCGGCGTCTATGAGGACAGCCCCGCGCAGGACACCGAAGGTCTGCCCGCCTACGGCAAAAACCGTCTGCAATTGGAGCACTGGGTGCGCGAGGACTTCCCCGACGCGCTCATTGTGCGCCTGCCCGCACTGTACGGCGCCGGCATCAGGAAAAACTTCCTCTTTGACCTGCACACCATCACCCCGGCCATGCTCAGACCGGAAAAATACAGCGAGCTGGCGGCAAAATCGCCGCTTGTCAAATCAGCCTACGCGCTGGCGGACAACGGCTTTTACAAGCTGAACGGCACCGCCGACCCGGCAGCGCTGCGCGCTTTTTTTGCGGCCAATGACTTCAACGCCCTGGCCTTCACCGATGCCCGCAGCCGCTACCAGTTCTATAATTTAGGCCGTCTCTGGTCGGATATGGAGGCTGCCCGCGCCGCTGATGTAAAGCTGCTGCACCTCTGCACGCCGCCGGTCTCTGCCGCCGAGGTCTACACCGCTGTGACCGGAAAAGCGGACTGGCGCAATGAACTGCCCAAGCCCCCGTTTGACTACGACCTGCGCAGCCGCCACGCGGCGCTTTTGGGCGGCAGCGGCGATTACCTTTGCACAAAACAGCAGGAATTGGATGATATTACGCGCTTTATGCGCAGTTGGAGGGATTGACCCATGCCGAGCTATCAGCTTGCCATCTCGAACATTGCATGGCAGAAGGATGATGACGAAACCGTATACGCGGCCATGCAGCAGGCGGGCTTCACCGGCCTGGAGCTGGCCCCGACCCGCATTTTCTCCGAAGCACCGTATGAAAACCTGACGAGTGCGCTGCTGTTCGGCGGCTACCTCAAAAACCGCTGGGGCTTCTCGGTGCCCAGTCTGCAAAGCATCTGGTACGGTCAGAAAGGCAATATCTTTGACCCTGCCGACACCGAGCACCTGCTGGACTACACGGCGCAGGCGTTCCAGTTTGCCCACAGCCTGAACTGCCCGTCGCTGGTGTTCGGCTGCCCGAAGAACCGTATGCGCCCGCTGGGGGCCAACGATGCCGCCGCCGAGGCGTTCTTCATGCAGGCGGGCAACCTGGCCGCGCGGTACGGTGTGCATCTGGCGCTGGAGGCCAACCCGCCGATGTACACGAACTACCTGAACGGCACCGCCGACGCCTTTGCGCTCGTCAAGCGGCTGGACAACCCCGGGCTGTCGGTCAATCTGGACCTGTCCACCGTGCTGGCGCAGGGAGAGCACTTGCAGAGCTTCATCGATGATATGCAGTATGTCAGCCATGTCCACATCAGTGAGCCGGGGCTGGTCCCGATTGAGCGCCGCCCCGAGCACAAGGAGCTGGCGCTGCTGCTGGGGGCTGTCGGCTACCGCGGCTTCGTCTCCGTCGAGATGGCCCACACCGACGTGGATACGATCCGCCGCACGATGGACTATATCGCGGAGGTGTTCGCATGATCGAGTATGAGCGCACAAACTTGAACGGCGTGCCCGACTACACGGCTGTGGAGTTTGAGGGCCGCCGCCATGACTACTGCCTGCTGATCCCCGTCATCAACGAGGGCGCGCGCATCCTGACCGAGCTGGGCCGCGCCCAGAAGGCGGGCATCGACCAGCTCTGCGACATCGTCATCTGCGACGGCGGCTCCACCGACGGCAGCATGAAACGGGAGACGCTGGCGCTCTACCACGTCAACACACTGCTGACGAAAACCGGCCCCGGCAGGCAGGGCGCCCAGCTGCGCATGGGCATGTATTTTGCGCTGGACCGCAATTATAAGGGCATCCTGACCATCGACGGCAACAACAAGGACTCCATCGAGGACGTGCCAGAGTTTATCGCAAAACTGCAGGAGGGCTATGACCTCGTGCAGGGCAGCCGGTTTATCCGCGGTGGCCACGCCATCAACACGCCGCCGGTGCGCTATGCCGCCGTGCGGCTCATCCACGCGCCGCTCGTCAGCCTGGGGGCGCACCAGTGGTTCACCGATACGACCAACGCCTACCGCGCCTACAGCCGCGAGTACCTGACCCACCCGGATGTCCGCCCGCTGCGCGATGTCTTTGGCGGGTATGAGCTGCTGGCGTATTTAAGCATCCGCGCGACGCAGCTGGGCCTGAAGGCTTGCGAGGTCCCCGTGACCCGCGCCTACCCGGCCACCGGCAAGACTCCAACGAAGATCAGCGGCTTCAAGGGCAACAGCGACCTGATGAAGGTGCTGCTGAATGCGCTGGCCGGGAAGTATAATCCGTAAGTTATAATTTTGTAAAGATATAGGGGCGAGCAGTGCTCGCCCGCGGCACTTGGCGGCAGCCGCAAAGTGCCCGGGTCGATGACGAGCATCGACCCCTACAATGCCGGGGCAGATCCCATATCCACCCGGCAATCGTCCGAAGGAATGTAAAAAGGGGAAACGCTCTATGACCTACGATAAAATCATCCTCGGCGCGGGGCTGTACGGCCTGTACGCGGCGCAGAAATGCGGTGCGGCGGGCCAGCGCGTCCTTGTGCTGGAGCGCGACCCCGCGCCCTTCATGCGCGCGACCTACATCAACCAGGCCCGTGTCCACATGGGCTACCACTACCCGCGCAGCTACTCCACGGCCATCAAGTCCGCCCACTATTTTGAGCGGTTCTGCAATGATTACGGCTTCTGCCTGCACACCGAGTTTGACCAGGTCTACGCCACTAGTGCGCACTTCTCCTGGACGAACGCGGCGGAATTCCGCCGGTTCTGCGCGGCGGCAGGCATTCGCTGCGACGACGTTGCGCCCGAGCGCTACTTCAACCCGGGCCTCTGCGACGGCGCGTTCCTGACCACCGAGTACACCTACGATGCGCAGATCCTCAAGCGCTGGTTTCTGGAGCAGCTCGCCGCACTGCCCAACGTTGAGGTACTGTACAGCCACAGGCCGACGGCCATCGAGAAGGTCGGCAGTGCGTGGCGCGTGCAGGCGGGGGACATCACCGCCGAAGCGCCCTACCTGCTCAACGCGACCTATGCGGGCGTCAACGACGTACACGCCATGCTCGGTCTGCCGCCGTTCGGCATTAAGTACGAAAAGTGCGAGATCATTTTGTGCACCGTGGACAAAAGCCTGAAAAACACCGGCATCACGGTCATGGACGGGCCTTTTTTCAGCCTGATGCCCTTCGGCCGGACCGGCCTGCACAGCCTGACGAGCGTGACCTTCACCCCGCATGAGACGAGCTATGACAGCGTCGCGACCTTCCCGTGCCAGCAGGAATGCGGCGGCGTGTGCAAGCCGGGCAGCCTGTACAACTGCAATGAGTGCCCGGCCAAGCCGCAAAGCGCCTGGCCCTACATGAGCCAGCTGGCCCGCAAGTATTTAAAGGAAGAATACGGCTTTGCCTACCACAGCAGCCTGTTCAGCATGAAGCCCATCTTAAAGGCCAGCGAGATCGACGACTCGCGCCCGACGGTGGTCCGCGTGATGAACGACGAGCCGAAGCTCGTCAGCGTGCTGTCCGGCAAGATCAACACGGTATACGACCTGGACGAGGTATTGGATGTATGATGCTTAAAGACAACAATTTTATTTCGGCAGTCGTCTACCTGCACAATGACGGCGCACGCGCCGTGGAGTTCTGCCGCACGGTGGCCGCAGAGCTGGACGCCAACTTTAAACAATATGAGCTGGTTGTCGTGGACGACGCCTGCACCGACGACACAGTCAAACAGCTGCGCGCCTGGGGCAGGGAGCAGGACGCCCCGCTGACGATTTTGCACATGAGCATCTACCACGGGCTCGAGGACGCCATGAACGCCGGCCTCGATGCCGCCATCGGCGACTATGTCTATGAGTTCGACTCCACCGAGCTCTGCTACGCGCCGTCGCTTATTATGCAGGCATACAGGGCGGCGCTGGACGGCAGCGATATTGTGTCGGTCTGCCCGCGCACCGTGCGCGGCGGCAGCAGCCTGTTTTATAAGGTGTTCAACGCCCACTCCCAGAGCGCCTACCGCCTGCGCACCGACGCGTTCCGTCTGGTGACGCGCCGCGCCATCAACCGCGTCCATGCGTCCAGCACGCACCTGCCCTACCGCAAGGCGGCCTACGCGGCCAGCGGCTTACGGATGGTCGATCTGGAATTTGACGGCCAGCTGACCGTTAAGCAGAAGGGCCGGTTCAATCTGGCGCTGGACAGCCTGACGCTCTACACGAACTTCGGCTTCAAGGCCAGTGTGACCGTCACGCTCTGCATGATGGCGCTGGCGCTGGCCGAGCTGATCTATACCCTCGTCATCTTCGCCACCGGCCACCCGGTAGAGGGCTGGACGACGACGATGTTCGTCATCACCGTCGGGTTTGCGGGGCTGTTCGCCGTGCTGACCATCGTCGTTAAGTATCTGTCGCTGCTCTTAAATCTGACGTTCAGGCAGCAGAAATATCTTGTGGAAAGCATTGAGAAGCTGCAAAAATAACGCATGAGGAAGTTACCGATGAAGCATTTTCGCCCGCGGCTGTCCCGCCGCGCTTTCTGGGTGCTCTGCGCCCTGCTGGTCTGCCTGCGTCTGGCGCTGACGGGCTTTCAGCAGGCGTACATCTGGGTGGGCGGTGCGCCGCTGGACGACGAGCTGATGTTCCGCGCGGCCAACCATATCACAGCCGGGCAGTGGCTGGGCGCGTATGATTATCTGACGCTGTCCAAGGCCATGTTCTTCCCGGTGTGGCTGGCACTGCTGCACGCGCTGCACCTGCCGTATCTTATCAGCGGCGCGGCGCTCTGGTGCGGGGCGGCGCTGCTGGCGGCGTTCGCCTTTTCGACGCTGTGGCGCAAAAAAGACCCCGCACAGGGCCGCGTGCTGACGCTCGGTCTGTTTGCGGCGCTGGCGTTTCTGCCGTCGAGCTGGGCGGCCTACACGCTGCGCGTCTACCGGGACAACATCTTTCCGACGCTGTGTCTGTACTTCTTTGCGGGTATGGCGGGCATGGCGCTGCGCGCGGTGTTCACGCCGGAAAAGCCGCTCTGGCCGTGGTTGGTCGCGGCGGGCGCGGGTCTGGCCTGCGGCTATCTGGACCGCGAGGACGCCGGGCTGTTCCTGCTGCCGTTCGCCGCGGCGGCCACCGTCATTGTGGCCGTGGTGCTGGCGGGCAAGCGCCGCTGGAAGGCTCTGGCCGCGCAGGTCATCCCGTATGTCATGCTCGGCGTCGGCGTGCTGACCTTCTGCACCCTCAATTACACACACTACGGCGTGTTTGCGCTGTCCGACTTTTCGGAAGGCTCCTTTGCCGCGGCCATGGGCGCGATGATGCGCGTGGACACCGACAGCACTGCGCCCTACCTCTCCGTGCCCGCCGACGCCCGCGAGAAAATTTACGACGCTGTGCCGGAATTGAAACCGCTGGCCTACTGGCTGGAGGAGGACGCCCAGCTGCAGAATGATTTCCGCGACCCAAATTTCGACGACTACCGCGCGGGCAGCTTCTATTGGGCCATCCGCCGCGCCGCGCAGTTTGAGGGCATCTACGCCGACGCTAAGATCGCCGACGCCTACTGGCAGACTGTGGCCGATAAGATCAACGCCGCCTGCGACGCGGGTACACTGCCCAGCCGCACCGGCAGGCGCGTGGCGACGAGCCAGCCGATCTCGGCGGCTTACGTCCCTTCGACGCTGGCCGAGACCTGGAACGGCTTTTGGCATGTGCTGGGCCTGCGGGACTGCGCGCCCTATGAGAAGCTGCGATCCATCGGCACCGAGGACGACTTTGCCGCCTGGTCCGGCTACCTGCACTGCGGCTTCAACAGCGCCGCCAATGCGGGGGAGGACACGCCCTACTACAGCCCGTACCAAAAGACGGTTTTTGCCGTCATGCAGGGCTGGACGCGGGTCTGCAGTATTTTGCTTACGGTGGGCGTGCTCTGCGCCGTGCTGTGCCAGCTGGCAGAGCTTTTGCCGCAGCGGCGTCAAAAATGCACGGCACAGACCGTTGTGCCGTGGCTACTGCTGTTCGGCATCTTCGGCATTGCGCTGCTGCGCTGTGCCATGATCGCCTTTGTCGAGGTGTCCAGCTTCGGCATCGGCACCAGCACGATGTACCTGGCAACGGTGCATCCGCTGCTGGTCCTGTACGCATTTGCCGGGCTGCTTTTGTACGGCAGACCGAGAAAAACTGACAAACGAAGGGAGAACGCATGACAGATCTACTGGTCATCGGCGGCGGCGCGGCGGGCCTGATGGCAGCCGGGGCCGCCTGTGCCCGCGGGCTGACCGTGACCGTGCTGGAGCACAACCCCAAAGGACCGGGCCAAAAGCTGCTTATCACCGGAAAGGGACGCTGCAACGTCACAAGCGACAGCGACGTGCGGGAGTTTCTGCCCTATGTGCGGCATAACGGGCGGTTTTTGTATTCGAGCCTTTACGCTTTCCCGCCGTCGGCAGCCATGGAGCTGTTCGAGTCACTCGGTGTGCCGCTCAAAACCGAGCGCGGGCGGCGGGTATTTCCCCGGAGTGACCGCGCCGCCGACGTGCTGGCCGCGCTGCGCGATTATGCACGCGATGCGGAATTTGTGCGCGGCAGCGCAAAAAAGCTGGTCATCGAGGACGGCGTCTGCAAGGGTGCTGTGACGGACCGCGGCGAGACGCTGCGGGCAGAAAACACGCTGATCGCCACGGGCGGCATCAGCTATCCGGCCACCGGCAGCGACGGCAGCGGCTACAGGCTGGCGCGGCAGGCGGGGCACACGATCATGCCGCCGCAGCCCAGCCTGTGCAGTCTGGTCAGCCCCGACCCGGCCTGCCGCCGCATGATGGGCCTGGCCCTGCGCAACGTCACGCTGACGTTGCTCTGTGACGGCAAGCCGCTGTTTACCGAGCAGGGCGAGGCGCTGTTCACCCACTTCGGCCTGTCCGGGCCGCTCGTCCTGTCGGCCAGCACCTACATTGAGGATATAACGAAGCACCGCTATATCTGTGAGTTTGACTTAAAGCCCGCGCTGGATGAAAAAACGCTCTATGACCGCCTGACCCGCGACTTTGCGGAGCAGGGCAGTCACAGTGCGCAGGGGGCGCTGGCAAAGCTGCTGCCCAACTCGATGCGCCCCGTCGCCGTCGAAAAGTGGGGCATCGACCCTGCCACGAAGGCCGCGCAGATCACGCGGGAGCAGAAGCAGGCGCTCGTTGACCTGTGCAAGCACTGGCAGGTGCCGGTCAGCGCGCTGGGCGATAAAGAGCACGCCGTCATCACCGCCGGCGGCGTCGATGTCCGTGAGGTAGACCCCAAGACGATGGCCAGCAAGCTGTGCGCGGGCCTGTACTTTGCCGGGGAGGTCCTCGACGTGGACGCCCGCACCGGCGGGTATAACCTGCAAATCGCCTGGTCAACCGCCATGGCGGCAGCCAGGGCGCTGTAACCCCAGCCTTCCCCCGCGGGGGGAAGGTGGCCCCGCAGGGCCGGAGGGGGGCAGACCTTACGGCAACTGCACGGGAAGGAGAAACCACCCGGTAGGGGCCGGGCATGCCCGGCCTGCGGCTCTGCGGCGGTAACCCTCTAACGGGCAGCCCCCGCAAGCTCTCCCCTCATCAGCCGCCTGCGGGCGGCAGCTTCTCCCCCAAAGGGAGAAGCCAAAGACGATTCTATTTAAAGGGATGATAACTATGATTTCCATCGCAATCGACGGCCCGTCCGGGGCCGGTAAATCCAGTCTCGCCAAGGCGCTCGCCAAAGACCTCGGCTATGTTTACGTTGACACCGGTGCCATGTACCGCTCCATCGGCCTGTACGCCGTCCGTGCGGGCGTTGACCCGCATGACGCCGACGCTGTCGCCGCACTGCTGCCGCAGGTCAAGCTCGGCATCCGCCTGATCGACGGTGCGCAGCACATTTATTTAAACGGCGAGGACGTCAGCACGGCCATTCGCGCCGAGGAGATCGGCATGGCTGCGTCCGCCGTGGCCGCACACCCCGCGGTGCGCAGCTTCCTGCTGGACACCCAGCGCGGCTTGGCCGAAAGCCAGAACATCCTGATGGATGGCCGCGACATCGGCACCGTTGTGCTGCCCAACGCCACGGTCAAAATCTTCCTGACCGCCAGCGCCGAGGCCCGCGCCCAGCGCCGCGCCAAGGAGCTGGCCGAGAAGGGCCAGCCCGCGGATTTTGCCACCGTGCTGGCCGACATCCGGCAGCGCGACTACCAGGACAGCCACCGCGCCGTGGCCCCGCTCAAACAGGCCGACGACGCCATTCTGGTGGACACAAGCAGCATCGGCCTGCAGGAGAGCTTTGACCTGCTCAAGCGCACGATTCTTGCGCACATCTAAGGGGGCTGACGATGCTTTTATACTGGATTCTGCTGCCCATCGTCTGGGTGCTGGCCCACATTCTGTTCCGGTTCGAGGTCATCGGGCGCGAGAATTTGAAGGCCGTCCGCGATGGGCGCGCCTACGTCATCGCACCGAACCACATTGCCAACCTTGACCCTGTCTTGATCGCTATAACGATATTTGACTGGAAGCGGCTGCGCATTCTGGCCAAGGAGGAACTGTTCAAAAATCCGCTGGCCGGCTGGTTCCTGCGCTGCATGGGCGCTGTTTCCATCGAGCGCGGCAAGGGCGACACCACCACCGTCGAAAAGCTGACGAACGAGTGCAAAAATGGTACGGGCATCATGATCTTCCCCGAGGGGACCCGCACAAAGACCGGCAAGCTGGGCGTGATCAAGAGCGGTGCATTTGTGATCGCCGCTGCCGCGGGTGCGGACATGCTGCCTGTGCGCATCATCTACGGCACCAAGGACGGCAGGCTGCACCTTTTCTGCAAGCTGCGCATCGTCTTTGGCGAGCCGATCCCCGCCGCGGACCTGCAGATCAGGGATCAGAGCCACAAAATGGCGGAGCTGCGCCGTATGAAGAACCTCCTGCGCGACGAGCTGGAGCAGCTGCTGGCCGACAACGCCTTTGCTGTGCGCCTGGCCGAAACGGCAGCGGAGGAACCCGCTGCACCGGACGACAAGCCGCAGCTGCCGGAATGACATTCCCCTTGGCCCCCTCTGGGAGGTGGCTCAGCCCGCAGGCGGTGGGGGGAGAGAGCTTTGCCGAGGCCCGAAGCTTCGGATAAAGACACGGCTCTCTCCCTCCGGCCCTGCGGGGCCACTGCTCCCCTTCTGGCGCAAGCGCCATCTCCCCCGTTTCGGGGGAGTCTGTCTCGCAGAGGGAGGCAAGGAGTTTACAAAAGGAGCTTATCTATGGAGATCATCCGTGCCAAAACCGCCGGCTTCTGCTTTGGTGTGGACCGCGCGGTCAAGCTGACTTATGATTTATTGGCGCAGGGACGCAAGGTTGCGACCCTCGGCCCATTGATCCACAACGCCCAGGTCGTGGCCGATCTGGAGGCGAAGGGCGCTGTGACCTGCCCGGATATTGACGCCGTGCCCGATGGGTATGAGGTCATCATTCGCAGCCATGGCGTGCCCAGAAGCGTCTATGATAAAATAAGCACACGCAGCCTGGCGTATCACGATGCTACCTGCCCGTTTGTTGCAAAAATCCATAAAATCGCGATGGAAGCGGACAAAAACGGTGCGCTTTTGCTTGTGGCAGGCGACGCCGACCACCCCGAAGTACAGGGAATTGTCGGCCATACAAGCGGCCCTGTGCAGGTTTTTGCCAATCTGGAGGAGCTGCAAAAATTGCTCCCCATGCTTTTGCAACAAGAATCCATCTACGTCGTCGCGCAAACGACATTTCGCGTGGAAAGTTGGGAAAATTGCAAAGCTTTTTTAAAAAAAGAGTGTACAAAAGCCAGAATTTTTGATACAATATGTAATGCGACGTGGG
>OMDW01000346.1_pt1 | contig 13216 bp, 10 predicted proteins | sample 1673661 | NCBI WGS metagenome assembly OMDW01 (sample SAMEA103958118, study PRJEB25191) | human gut metagenome
TAAACGCCGGGATGCCTCGTGAGAAGCGTCCCGGTATTAAATTTTTGAGGGTTTGCGAAAATTGGCTATATGTTGTGGAAAAATGCTCAGAAATTATGTTTTACGAAAGAAAAATGTTAAAAATCTTGCGTGTTTCGCGGCAAATATCTACTTTTGCGATGTCGTTTAGTTTCTGTTAAGTCTTTTTTACGGATTTTTCATCACTCTGCACGACCCCGGCTGCTATTCCAACAGGCAACATATATTTCATATAGGTATTCAGTAAATCACAGAGACAATGAAACTGAAAGGTAAGAAAGTGAGCGGCGGATGGATTGCCGTCGCCGCAGTGTTGGCAGTGCTGAGCATAGCCGGAGCCCGGCCATCGGGTTATGAGGGTCTGTTTGACCTCGCCTCACCGGGAGTGGGTGCCAATGTGGCATGGATGATCACCGCCACCATCTTCGTGCTGATGATGACCCCGGGCCTCTCGTTCTTCTACGGAGGCATGGTGCGGCGCAAGAATGTCATCTCGACCATGCTCCAGAGCTTCATCGTCATGGGGTTCGTGAGCGTGCTGTGGGTTGTCTTCGGATTCGGACTCGCCTTCGGCAACGATATCTGCGGCATCATCGGTGACCCCCGCGATTTCTTCATGATGAAAGGGGTAGGGGTCACCAACATTACAGACCCCGAGCATGAGCTCTCGCAGATAGGTCTCGTCACCACGACAATCCCACTCGCGCTGTTTGCTCTCTTCCAGATGAAATTCGCCATCATCACCCCGTCGCTCATCACCGGTGCCTTTGCCGAGAGGGTACATTTCACCGGCTATCTCCTCTTCATGATGCTCTGGACCGTGGTTGTCTACTGCCCGCTGGCGCACTGCACATGGCATCCTGACGGCCTGTTCGGACAGATGCACGTCCATGACTATGCCGGTGGAATCGTGGTCCACGCCGCCTCGGGAATCGCCGCCCTCGCCGGAGCCCTGTACCTGGGCAAGCGCACTGAGACCTCCGGCAACAAGCCCGCCAACGTCCCCTTTGTGCTTCTCGGTGGCGCCCTGCTGTGGCTCGGATGGTTCGGATTCAACGGAGGAAGCTCTCTTGCAGCCGATGGCATAGCCATCTCGGCATTCCTCAACACCAACACTGCCGCCGCAACCGCAATGGTGGCATGGATAGCCCTCGATGCCGTGCGTGGCCGCAAGCCATCGGCCATGGGTGCGGCCATCGGCGCTGTGGTGGGTCTCGTTGCCATCACCCCGTGTGCAGGATGGGTCACTGTGGGCCAGAGTGTGACCATATCATTCATCATCACCGTGTGCTGCAATATGGCATGCGCCTCTAAAGGATATTCGCGTCTGCTTGACGATGCCCTCGACGTCTTTCCGACCCACGGGCTCGGTGGCATCATAGGCACCCTCCTCACCGGCATTTTCGCATACGATTATTTCGCCGCTTCGGCCGAAGGTGCCATGATCAGCCGCGGCGAGTTCTTCCTCAACCATGTCATCGTCATGGCAGGTGTGTTTGTCTACACCTTCGTCATGAGCTATGGACTCTACTGGCTCACCGACAAGATTGTACCCATGCGTGTGTCGGGGTGGAACGAGCGCGTCGGCCTCGACTCGTCGCAGCATGGCGAGGAGTATGAGAATGCCGCCTCCGAGGCTCTGCCGTCAGAATCTGACTGGTTCAAGGGTGTCGAGGAAAACTGAAACCGATAATCTTCATCACACATACTGTTTATGATAAGAAAAGCTGAGGGACTTTATGATCCGCGTCACGAGCATGACGCTTGTGGCGTGGGGCTCCTGGTCAACGCCAGGGGCCTGAAAAGCCACCGCCTTGTCGAGCAGGGCCTCCAGGTGCTCGAGCACATGGTGCACCGCGGCGCCGAGGGAGCTGACCCCAAGACCGGTGACGGTGCGGGCATCATGGTCCAGATACCCCACGAGTTCATACTGCTGCAGGGTGTCCCTGTCCCCGAGAAGGGGCGCTATGGCACCGGGCTTGTCTTCATGCCCCGCGACACCGATGCCCAGGAGCTGATGCTCGACATCATCGACCGGGAGGCCGCCGCGCTCGGACTGCAGCTCATGGCCGTGAGGGATGTGCCCGTCAACAACGAGCAGCTTGGCTCGGTAGCCCGCGCGGCCGAACCTGCCATAAAGCAGATATTCGTTTCTGACGAGGAGACGGACGAGCCTGTCGAGCTGCGCCTCTATCTTCTGCGCAAGGCCGTCGAGCGCCGTATCGCCTCGGGTAACATCGCCGGGAAGGAAGAGTTCTATATCGTGTCGCTTTCATCGAAGATAATGATATACAAGGGGATGCTGTCAAGCCTCCAGCTCAGATATTATTATCCCGACCTGATGAATCCCCGCTTCACCACGGCGATGGCTCTGGTTCACTCACGCTTTTCGACAAATACATTCCCCACATGGTCGCTGGCACAGCCATTCAGGATGCTCGGCCACAATGGTGAGATAAACACTATCCAGGGCAACCGCCTGTGGATGAAGGCCCGCGAGGGCGTGCTTGACTCGCCTGTGTTCAGAGGCCGTGACCTTACCCCCATCATCCAGCCCGGCATGAGCGACTCGGCGTCGCTCGACAATGTGCTCGAGTATTTCGTGATGGCAGGGATGAGCCTGCCGCACGCTCTGGCAATGCTCGTGCCTGAGTCGTTCAACGACCGCAACCCGATTTCGCCGGGGCTGAAGGCGTTCTACGAGTATCATTCGATACTTATGGAGGCGTGGGACGGCCCTGCGGCGCTGCTGTTCAGCGACGGACGCTATGCCGGAGGTATGCTCGACCGTAACGGACTCCGCCCGGCACGTTATCTCATCACTCACAATGACACTGTCGTCATCGCCTCCGAGACAGGCGTCCTCCCCTTCGACCCGTCCGAGATACGCGAGAAAGGGCGTCTCCGTCCCGGCAAGATGATGATGGTGGATATGCAGGAAGGGAAGATATATCACGACGCCGAGCTCAAGGAGGCACTGGCCGGCGCGCATCCCTATCGAGACTGGCTGTCGATGAACCGTATCAACCTCGACTCGATCACTTCGGGCCGCAAGGTCGACAATGCCGTCGCCGGGTCGCGAAGACTATTGCACACATTCTCGTATAACCGCGAGGAGGTCGAGAAGATTATGACCCCTATGGTGGTCGACGGCAAGGAGCCTGTCAACTCTATGGGCAAGGATACCCCCTCGGCTGTCTTCTCGCGCGAGCCCCAGACTCTCTACAACTATTTCCGCCAGCATTTCGCACAGGTCACCAACCCTCCTGTCGACCCTCTGCGCGAGGAGCTTGTGATGAGCCTCGACAGCTATATCGGTGCCGTGAAACTCAGTCTGATGGAGTTTTCGCCCGAGATGTGCAAGATGGTGCTCCTACGCCGTCCCATCATCACCAACCGTGAGCTCGACCTGCTCTGCAACCTGCGCTACAAAGGGTTCAACACCCGCAAGCTGGCCATGACATTTCCTGTGGCAGACGGACCGGAGGGGCTTGCCAAGGCTGTCGAGCGTCTGTGTGTCGAGGCAGAGCAGGCCGTGGACGACGGGTGTAACTATGTGATACTGTCAGACCGCGGTGTAGATGCGGAGAATGCTCCCATACCCGCTCTGCTGGCCACCTCGGCGGTGCATCACCACCTTATAGATAAGAAGAAGCGTGTGCAGACCGCACTTGTCATCGAGACTGCCTCGGCCCGCGAGGTGATGCATTTCGCCCTCCTTGTCGGCTATGGCGCAAGTGCGGTCAATCCCTACCTGGCCTTCTCGGTAATCAACGACATGGTGCGCGACCACAAGGTGCAGCTTGATTTCGACACAGCCTCGCGCAATTTCATCAAGGCCGTAGACAAGGGCATCCTCAAGGTCATGTCCAAGATGGGTATCTCCATGCTCACGTCGTATAAGGGTGCGCAGCTCTTCGAGGCCCTTGGGCTGTCGCGCTCGCTGTGTGACAGATATTTTGGAGGCACGCCGAGCCCCATCGATGGCATATCGCTCGACGACATCGCCGCCGGGATACTCAGGGCGCATGACGAGGCTTTCGGCGAAGGGTTCGACGAAGCCGCCCCGTTGCCGTATATCGGCCAGTACTCATACCGCAAGGATGGTGAGAAACATGCGTGGAACCCCGAGACCATCTCTACACTGCAGCTCGCCACGCGCCTCGGCAGCTATAAGAAATTCAAGGAATACATCTCGCTTGTCGACGACAAGGAGGAGCCCCTCTTCATACGTGATTTCCTCGGATTCAAGAAGGGTACACCTGTCCCTCTCGAGGAGGTTGAGTCCGAGGATGAGATTATGCGCCGCTTCGTCACGGGTGCGATGTCGTTCGGCTCGATAAGTCGCGAAGCCCACGAGGCCCTTGCGATAGCCATGAACTCGATCGGCGCCCGCAGCAATACCGGCGAGGGTGGCGAGGACTCCGAGCGTTTTGCCCCGCGCCCCGACGGCTCATCGGCCCGCTCGGCCATCAAGCAGATTGCATCAGGCCGTTTCGGCGTCACCACCGAGTATCTGGTCAATGCCGACGAGATACAGATTAAGGTGGCACAGGGTGCCAAGCCCGGCGAGGGTGGCCAGTTGCCGGGATTCAAGGTCAACGAGATAATCGCCAGAACCCGCCATTCAATTCCCGGCATCACCCTTATCTCGCCTCCCCCTCACCATGACATCTATTCTATCGAAGACCTCGCGCAGCTTATCTTCGACCTCAAGAACGTCAATCCGTCGGCCAAGGTCAGCGTCAAGCTCGTCTCCGAGACAGGTGTCGGCACAATTGCTGCCGGAGTTGCCAAGGCCAAGAGCGACCTTATCACCATCAGCGGCAGCGATGGCGGAACGGGGGCATCTCCCGCCAGCTCGATACACTATGCGGGCGTACCTGTCGAGATAGGACTATCCGAGACGCAGCAGACTCTCGTCATCAACAACCTGCGCGGGCAGGTCAAGCTGCAGGCCGACGGCCAGCTCAAGACACCGCGCGACGTCGTGGTGATGGCAATGCTCGGCGCCGAGGAATATGGTTTCGCTACCAGCGCCCTCATCGTGCTTGGCTGCGTGATGATGCGCAAATGCCACAAGAACACCTGTCCCGTAGGTGTCGCTACCCAGAACGAGGAGTTGCGGCGCCGGTTCAAGGGGCGCTCGGAGTATGTGGTAAATTTCTTCCGCTATCTGGCCCGCGGCATCCGCGAGATAATGGCTGAGCTGGGTGTACGTCACCTCGACGAGATAATAGGACGCACAGACCTGCTGACGTTCGATGCCGACAAGGTAGCCCGCTTTGCCCCGGGGGTCGATTTCTCGGCACTGCTCCACAGGCCTGACCCCTCGTCCGACCATGCGATAATACATACCACCGAGCAGCGGCACGAGATTGAGCATGTGCTCGACCGTGAGATAATCTCGCGTGCCGCACCTGCCATAAGGATGCAGATGCCCGTCGGGCTTGAGTTTGCCGTCGGCAATACCGACCGTTCTGTAGGTGCGATGCTTTCGGGCACGATAGCGCGTCAGTATGGAGCCGAAGGGCTCCCCGAGGGCTCGGTCAACTGCACCTTCAAGGGCTCGGCCGGACAGAGTTTCGGTGCCTTCCTTGTCAACGGAGTCTCGTTCCGTCTCGAAGGGGATGCCAACGACTATGTGGGCAAGGGGCTTTCGGGCGGCCGTATCGTCATAGTGCCCCCCGCGGGTTCGGGATTCGCCCCCGAGGACAACATCATAGCCGGAAACACCTTATTATATGGGGCGACCTCCGGCGAGGTCTATATCAGCGGCCGTGTCGGCGAGCGTTTCTGTGTACGCAACTCAGGTGCCACCGCTGTCGTGGAGGGGGTCGGAGACCACTGCTGCGAGTATATGACAGGTGGCCGCACCGTTGTGCTGGGCCCCACAGGCCGTAACTTTGCAGCCGGAATGAGCGGCGGTGTAGCCTACGTCTGGGATCCGGCTGGAGATTTCGACTATTTCTGTAACATGGAGCTTGTCGAGCTCTCGCTCATCGAAGATCCAGCCGACAACCGCGAGCTGCACCGTCTCGTCTCCGCGCATTTCAAGCATACCCGCTCGCCTCTCGCGGCCCGTATGCTCGACGACTGGCAGAACTATGTCGGACAGTTTATCAAGATTATCCCTATCGAATATAAGAAGGTGCTCCAGGCCGAGCAGCAAGCATCAACCGTAAAAGACTGACATTATGGGCAATCCAACAGCATTCCTCAATATACCGCGCCATGAGGCCGGATACCGTCCCGTCGACGAGCGCGTCAATGACTATGCCGAGGTCGAGATGACCCTCCGCCCCGGCGAGCGCCGCGAGCAGGCATCGCGCTGCATGGACTGCGGCGTTCCTTTCTGCCACTGGAGCTGTCCGCTCGGCAACCGCCAGCCCGAATGGCAGGACCTCCTCTATCACGACGACATCCGCGGAGCATACGAGCTCCTGACGATGACCGACGATTTTCCCGAGTTCACGGGGCGTGTCTGTCCGGCCCTGTGTGAGAAAGGGTGTGTTCTCAACAAGGAGCACGAGCCCGTCACCATCCGTGAGAACGAGCGCGCCATCATCGAGCGTGCCTTTGCCGAGGGTATAGTGACGCCGCGTCCGCCCAAAAAGCGCACGGGCAAGAAGGTTGCCGTCATAGGCTCGGGGCCAGCAGGGCTCGCCGTGGCAAACCGTCTGAACCGTATGGGACACACCGTGACCGTGTTCGAGAAGAACGAGGCCCCCGGGGGACTGCTCCGTTTCGGCATTCCTGATTTCAAGCTCGACAAACGTGTCATAGACCGCCGTGTAGAGCTGATGAAGGCCGAAGGGGTTGAGTTCAAGTGTGGCGTGAAGGCGGGAGAAGACATCACGGCCTCACAGCTTCTTGATGACTTTGATGCCGTATGTCTTGCGATGGGTGCCGAGGTGCCCCGCGACCTCAGGGCCGAGGGACGTGACGCCAAGGGAGTGCATTTCGCACTCGAGCTCCTGCAGCAGCAGAACCGTGTCAATGCCGGGACTGAGGTGGCCGATGCCGACCGCATCACCGCCAAGGGCAAGCATGTGCTTGTGATAGGGGGTGGCGACACGGGCAGCGACTGCGTAGGCACCTCACACCGACAGGGTGCCCTGTCCGTCACTCAGATAGAGATTATGCCAAAGCCTCCGGTTGGCGATAACCCCGCCACACCTTGGCCCGCGTGGCCTCAGGTGCTCAAGACATCAAGCAGCCATCTCGAGGGGTGCGACCGCCGGTGGCTTCTCGACACCAGGCGCATCATAGCCGACAAGTCGGGTCATGTGCGCGAGGTTGAGGTCGAGGAGGTGAGATGGGAGAAAGATCCCGAGACAGGACGCATGAATCTCGTCCATACAGGCAATACCTATAATATAAAGGCCGACCTTGTGCTTCTTGCCATGGGTTTCACAAATCCTGTGGCCGAAGGGCTCCTGTCTCAGCTTGGAGTTGCGCTTGACGGGCGTGGCAATGTAAGGACAGATGCGTCGCATGCCACATCCGTTGCCGGTGTGTTTGCCGCCGGAGATGTTGCCTCGGGGGCCTCGCTTGTGGTGAGGGGCATAGCCTCGGGACGCGACACTGCCAAGGCTATCGACATCTATCTCTCGGGCCGTTGAAGGTATGCTCTAAAAGGTAAAATATGTGCAAATTGTTAAAATTATTTCATGATTTATACAATATTTTGCATAATTTAACCTAAAATTGGCTCGCTACGAAAAAATGGCTAAAAAAAGTTTGGTATGTCAAAATTTTGTCTTACCTTTGTAGCGTTTTTGAAGCTTAAATATTGTTCAATAATTTAACAAAACACGAAAATGAAAAAGTTAGTTTTAGTTGCTGCTGTTGCTTTCAGCGCTTCTCTCTTCTCTTGCGGTTCGTCTGACAAGGCTGCCGACGCTAATGCAGCTGACACCGCAGCTGTAGTTGAGGAGGTTGTAGCTGTTGAGGAAGTAGTTGACTCTGCCGCTGCCCCCGTTGATAGCGCTGCTGCTGCTGTTGACTCTGTTGCTGCCAACGCCTAATATATAAGGCCTCACAACAGCGCGACTGCCAGAACAATGTTTTGGCATTCCACAGAAAGCTCAAGCTGATTGCCCGCGACGTGCGAGCGACCAGCTTTTTTCTTTATATACCGTTGACTGATGAAAAGACTCTGTAAGCCGCTCACCATACTTTTTCTGTTTTTCTCGGCCATTATGCCGATTACCGGGGCCACGCCTCTCCAGACAGCGATGCCCGGTACAGTTGTGCGCCATGTCGTGCGTTCTCCCCAGCTCGGCGAGGATGTCGATGTCGACGTGTGGCTCCCTGCCGGTTATTCGCGCCATGCGGCACCATATCCCGTCATCTATATGCACGACGGACAGAATCTCTTTGACGCCTCCACAACCTGGAATCATCAGACCTGGAATGTCGATTCGGTAGCCGGACGTCTCGCCGCATCCGGCGAGATTGAGGCACCTGTAATTGTGGGAATCCACAGCAACCCCGAGACCCGCATCGGTGACCTTATGCCACAGCGTGCCCTTGAGGCGTTTCCAGCCTCGATGAAAGGGATGGGGGAGATGGTGCTACGTGGCGACAGGTACGGTGATTTCATTGTCAACACGCTCAAGCCACTGGTCGATACGGTCTATAACGTCCGCACAGACGCGGCCTCGACGTCAGTTATGGGGTCGAGCATGGGAGGCATAATTTCCGTCTACCTGATGTGCGAGTATCCCGACGTATTCGGTGCGGCTGCGGGTCTGTCGACACATTGGATCGGTTTTACTGACGGCGAGCCCGAGCCGGACTTTGTCAATGCCGTCTACAGGTATCTCGAATCAAACTTTCCGGCCGACGGTGCTCACAGGCTATATCTCGACCGCGGCACAGAGACTGTCGACGCGCACTATGGCCCGGCTGACGACAAAATGATAGGTCTCGCCGAGAGCAAGGGCTACCGACGCCCTGTCTCGCTCGAGACCTATGTGGATAAGGGAGCCCCGCATGAGGAGAATGCATGGATGCGCCGTGTCGGGCGCCCGCTGCGTTTCCTGCTCGGCGGTCACTGAGGACCGAACTCACCGTTCAGTGTCATGAACCGCTCTTTGCTTGCCTGCGAGAGCTTTTCCATCGAGGCGACAACCTTGTCGAACGGCTTGCGTCGCATATCGCCGCTTTTTGAGTAGAATTTGTCTGCATAACATATCAGTCGCTCCAGCACCGTCTCGGGCATATAGCTGACATCGGTGGGGAGGGGGAGGCCCTGTGCCTCGACCTCCTCGCGTGTTATCCCGGCCCCTGTATGCCGCTCGGCCACGCGGGCATATATCTCTGGCATACCCTCGCGGCGCATTATCTCCGCCCCGAGTATGCCGTGGCGGATATACGGCTCTGTGCCGTGACAGTCGATAGACGCTGCGTCGGTCATGCAGATGCCTATGTCGTGCAGCATTGCCGCCCCCTCGATGTCGTCCTCGTCGAGCGACAGACCTCTGGCGCGGGCAATCTCGAGCGCGAGGTCGGCCACGGCACGGCAGTGCTTCAAATAAATTGCCCGGCGGAGGGTGTCCGCCGGGTAATATCTGTCAATGAGTTCCTGATATGTCATCACTCTACGATTGTGCACCATCCGTGGGTGTCGGGAAGCTCGCCATACTGTATGCCGCGCAGTGTCTCATAGAGCTTTGTCACGATGGGGCCGGGATTGCCGTCCTTCGACACGACATATTTCTTGCCGGTGTCGAGGTCGTCGATCCGGCCTACGGGCGATGCCACAGCGGCAGTGCCGACAGCTGCGGCCTCGTCGATGGTCTCAAGCTCGTCGACGGTGATATGGCGGCGCTCGACGGGTATGCCCATATCCTCGGCAAGCTGCATGAGGCTCTTGTTGGTGATTGAGGGAAGGATCGAGTCTGAGGCCGGAGTGATATATGTGCCGTTCTTGATGGCTATGAAGTTGGCCGGGCCGCACTCGTCGAGATATTTCTTCTCCTTGGGATCGAGATAGAGGACAGCCGAGTAGCCGAGCTCGTGGGCGTGCTCGCCTGCGGTGAGCGATGCGGCATAGTTGCCACCCACTTTCCAGAGTCCTGTGCCGCGCGGTGCAACACGGTCATACTGGCGCATGATGCAGATGTTGGTGGGACGGAAGCCGGTCTTGAAATAGGGACCTACCGGGGTCACGAGTATCATGAAGAGATACTCTTTGGCGGGTTTCACGCCTACCTGAGCCGAGATGCCGAGCTCGATAGGACGGATATAGAGCGACGCACCCGAGCCATAGGGGGGCACGAACCGTTCGTTCAGCTTGACTACCTTGAGCACCATCTCGCGGAATTTCTCCGGGAGAACCCGGACAGCAATGTGGATATCTACATCGACGATACGGAAAATCTGCTGCGCGACATCGACGAGGGACGCATCGATTTTGCCATCGTGGAAGGATTCTTTGACCATTCCCGATACGAGACGATGCCCTTTTCCACGGAGTATCTGCTCTGCGTGTGCGGGGCGGATTACGACATCCCCGAAGAAATTTCGCCGGAGGAGCTGTTCTGCCACCGGATCATCGCCCGGGAGCCCGGCGCAGGCACGCGGGAGCTGCTGGACCGGGCGCTGGCCACGATCAACCGGTCGGTGGATTCCTTCTGCAGCCACGTCATCGTGGGGACGCCCTATGCGGTGAAGGCGCTGGCCCGGAGAAACTGCGGCCTGGCCTTCCTCTATGAAAGCTCGGCCAAGGAGGAGCTGGCGGCAGGGACGCTCCGGCAGGTGCGCATCCGCCATTTCAATCCGCAGTACCGCTTCACCTTCCTGTGGAAATCGGGGAGCATGTATAAGGAGGATTTCCTCCGCATGTACCGGCGGCTCGTGGGAAATCAGGTCCCGGATATGTCCGTAAAGACCATTTTGTGAAAGGAAGACCATGAAAAAGATCTGCATCATCACCACCGGCGGCACCATCGCCATGCGGGAGGACCGCGAAGCGGGCGGGCTCGTGCCGGCGGTCAGCGGGGAGGAGCTGGCCGCCTCCGCGCCGGGCCTCACCGACTGGGCGGACATTGAGGTCCGGGAATTTTCCAATATCCCCAGCGAATTCATGACGCCGGAGATCATGCTCCGGCTGGCGCATACGATCGACAGTCTCGCGGACGAGGCGGATGGCTTCGTCGTCACTCACGGCACGGATACCATGGAGGAGACCGCCTTCCTGCTGGACACGGTGCTCCGTACGGAAAAGCCGGTGGTGCTCACCGGGGCCATGCGCGGCGCCTCGGACCTGTCTGCCGACGGCCCGGCCAATCTGCTGGGAGCGGTGAAGACCGCCGCCGATCCGGGCGCGGAGGGCATGGGCGTGCTCGTCGTCATGGGTGACCGCATCCATGCGGCGCAGGACGTGGAAAAGGAACATGCCACCCTGCCGGAGGCCTTCCGGTCCGTGGAATGGGGGCCTGTAGGGACCGTGTGCAGCGACCGCATCTGCTGGGGCCGGCGTCCGATCCGCCGGCAGCGTATCCATCCGGACGCGCTGGCGGGCCGGGTGTGGCTCATCAAATGCGGTGCCGGAACGGAAGAGGATATCTTTCAGGCCGCCGAGGCTGCCGGTGTGGACGGCGTGGTCGTGGAGGGCTTCGGCTGCGGCAATGTGTCCCGCGGCGCCGACCGGGGTATTCACGGCCTCCTCGATGCAGGCATTCCGGTGGTGCTGGTGAGCCGCACCGCTGCGGGCAGTGTGGCCCGGGAATATGCCTATGAGGGCGGCGCGGCTTCCCTGGAAGCGGCAGGGGCCGTTCTCGGGGGCAGCCTGTCCGGACAGAAGGCGCGGCTGCTGCTCATGGCGGCGCTGGGAGCCGGTCTGGACCGGGAGGCCATGAGGGATCTTTTTCGCTGAAAAAATTTGAAAAAGGCTTGACAGAATTCCCTTGTGCCAGTATACTGTTAAAGTATCATTCATACAGAACTGAATACACGCGCAGCAACAGCTGACAGAATCATCCATCTGGAGAGGTGTCCGAGTGGTTGAAGGTGCATGATTGGAAATCATGTTGACGGCGAATTACCGTCACGGGGGTTCGAATCCCCCTCTCTCCGCCAGAATTGACAAGTCCGTTTCATAAACGGACTTTTTCTTTTGCCTTTTTACGGAAATCTGACAGGCAGGATATAGAACGGCGGCGGGGCTGTGCTACAATGGACAAAAAGCAGGCGCAGGGGAGAGGACCATTTTTCTCCCGGAAAGGGGAATGGAATGAAAAAGAAGATCAGTCTGGTACAGATGGACGTCCGCCTCGGCAAGCCGGAGGCCAATTTTTCTCATGCGGTGGCCCTGCTGGAGGAAGCGCTCCGGGAATCGCCGGATATTCTGGTGCTTCCCGAAACGGTGAACGTGGGATTCTTCCCCACGCCTGCCTCCCGTCTGGCGGAGCTGGCCGATGAAAACGGGAAACGGACGAAGGAGATCTTCGGCGGCTTCGCCAGAGCGCACGCCGTGAATCTCGTGGCCGGTTCCTCGGCGGTGAAGGAAAACGGGGTCATCTACAACCGGGCCTATGTATTCGACCAGACCGGGAATGTCGTGGCCTCCTACGACAAGATCCACGGCTTCAGCCCCTCGGGAGAACCGGAATATTTCAAGGGCGGAGACCATACGGTGCATTTTTCACTGGATGGCATCGCCTGCTCCATGGCGGTCTGCTACGATGTGCGGTTCCCGGAGCTCATCCGGACAGAAGCACTGGAAGGGGCGGATCTGTTTTTCCTGCCGGCGGCATGGCCGCTGGTGCGGAAGGAGCACTGGGTGACGCTGGTGAAAGCCCGTGCCATAGAAAACCAGATGTATGTGTGCGCGGTGAATGAATGCGGCATGGCGGGAGAGACGAAGAACGGAGGCCATTCGCTGCTGGTATCGCCGTGGGGCGAGGAGCTGTGCCATCTGGGAGAAGAGGAAGAGATCGGCCAGGGTGTCATCGATATGTCAGTCATAGCGGGCATCCGGGAAGGAATCAATGTATTCCGGGACCGCCGGCCCGAATTATATAAAATATAAAATGGCAGAAAGTCTTTCGGACATCCGGAAGGCTTTTTGCATGAGATGGGACAAAAAGAGGAAAAGAATCTGTCTCATTCGGAAAAATATGTTATAATTCATGACATAACTTAACGCTGAAAAATTAAATCATAGAATTATAAATAAAAAAGAAAG
>OMDW01000352.1_pt1 | contig 13128 bp, 13 predicted proteins | sample 1673661 | NCBI WGS metagenome assembly OMDW01 (sample SAMEA103958118, study PRJEB25191) | human gut metagenome
GGGTGTCCCGTGCCCTGCGCAGGTCAAAATCCTGTTCGGTCTGCCTGGCTGCCGGCTGATCCTCCCCGTGGGAATCACGCACCGGCATCCGGGTATCTTTACGCTTCCTTTGAAATTCCCTGTCGTGTGCCATTGTTCTCACCTCCGATCCATTTTAATTTTTGCCTCATGCTTTGGTCCCCGCCACTTCATCCGGTCTTGTGGTAAGCACGCTGTACAAGAGTGTGTCCTTCGGGAAGTGGTCCACAAAGGGGATGATCACATTTCCAAAGAACAAAAGCCCCTCGCCGGGACCGGAATGGGTCACATACGAAAGTTGGTGCGGGGAGATCCCCAACTGCTTTGCCAAAATCTGACGGTCTCCCTGGGCCTGGTTGAGCATATAGATAAAGTCCGAGTTCTCAAAAATATTTTCGATCTCACGGGAAGCCAGAAGGTCCTTGACATTCTGCGTTAAACCTGATGGGATTCCGCCCCATTTACGGAAGCGTTTCCAGATCTCCACGCTGAAACTTCCTGTCTGCCCTTTCAAAAGAAGATGGAATTCGTCGATATAGAACCAGGTTGTTTTATGTTTGGAGCGATTGGCCGTGACACGGTTCCACACCGCATCCTGCATGATCAAAAGCCCGATTTCCTTTAAGGCTTTTCCCAGTGACTTAAGCTGGAAACACAGTACCCGGTGTTGATCCATCTGGATATTGGAACGGTGGTTGAACACGTTAAGGGAACCATTGACATAGATTTCCAGTGCCGTTGCGATATTCTGTGCTTCCGGTTCAGACTGTTTCAAAAGCAGCTCGTAAAGATCGCCTAAGATCGGCATATTTTCCGGGCATGGGTTCTGCAGGTATTCCCGGTACACCAGTCTGGTACAACGGTCGATGATCGTCCTTTCAATAGGGGAAAGCCCTTCTTTGCCGCCGATGATAAGGTCGCACAGCGACAGGATAAAATCACTTTTCAAAGTAATTGGGTTTTCATCATCGGAATAGTCCAGATTGATGTCCATCGGGTTGATGTAGTTCGTGGAAGTAGGAGAAATATCAATGACCTGCCCCTGGGAACCGAACTGCTGTACCAGCGGCCCATACTCATTTTCCGGGTCAGCGATAATGATGTCGTCCTCCGTCAGAAGAAACACATTGACGATCTCACGCTTGGCAGAGAAAGATTTACCGCTTCCTGGGGTACCGAGAAACAGCCCATTGGGATTTTTCAGCGTTTTTCTGTTCGCCATGATCAGGTTATTGGAAAGGGCGTTCAGACCGTAATACAACGCCTCGCCCTCCTGGAACAATTCACAGGTGGTAAACGGTACAAAGATCGCTGTGCTGCTGGTCGTAAGCCCGCGCTCAATTTCAATCTGGTTCGTGCCAAGAGCAAGCGAGGACATAAGCCCCTGTTCCTGTTGGTAATCCAGCCGTTTTAAGGCACAGTTGTATTTCTGTGCCACACCCGAAGCGGCAAAAATATCATTAAACAGCTTCTGACGTTTGGCAGCGATATTTTCCACCAGTACCGTCACAAGGAACATGCGCTCATTGCGGCTCTGTAAATCCTGCAAAAGATTTTTGGCTTCCTCTCCATAGGTGGCAAGGTCGGTGGGAATGATGTCCATGTCATACCCGGATCGGACCGCTTTCTTTTGTTCCTCAATGGTCATTTTCTGCAGGTCCGACATTTTACGCTTGATGTTTCGGATCGCCTGCGCCTGGTCGATAGACTGGATATGCAGGTTGACGGTCACGGCGTCGTTTAAGTCAAGAAGATCCGCTAAAAGCCGGTCGGTAAGCTCCGGCGCCAAAATCTGCAAAAAGGAGACAGCACCGGAATGGTCGCCTACCCGGAATGTCTTTCCATCCTTTGAAAAAGACAGCCCGGATGGGGAAATGAAGTCTTTGGTAGAAAGACCAGTCTTAGGCAGATCCGACCACTGGAAATGAAACTTTTCCTGACCGTCCGGGTGAAGCTGGCTGTGAAGAAGTTCCAGACGTTCCAGTCCGTTTAAGGATCTCGCCTGAACTCCCAGGGTCTTGAAATTTGCCAGCACATCCGTTTCAATGCGTTCCAGACGCATTTTCGCAGTACGCAGGTCATCTGCCTCGATTCCAAAGGTAATGTATTTGCGTTTGGTGAGACCGTTATTTCCTTTCTGCAACTGGTTCTTTAACATATCCCCGTATTCCCTGCGGATTCCGTCATACTCGTCGCCGCGGGGAGGGATGTCAATGCTTCTGGTAAAATCCTGCATATTGGCCCGCTGGTTGATAAAGGTAAGCTGCACATGGATCGAAGCATCGAAGTAATTTAAGAAATCGCAGTAACCCTCGAAGATCTGTGCTTTATCATCTGCCTGTGCAAGCTGATAGTTAATATCAAAAAACTGTACCGTTTTGGTGTAAAGGGTATCGGTCAACCGGCAGATCCCATCCCGGTACATTTCACGGTAGGGAATGCTCTGCTGGACTGTCTGCGGGGCATCTGCTTTCAGCCCGGCAAAAAAGCCGCCTTTTTTAGACGGCTTGGAACGGGCAGACTTAGTTTTGCCCTGCTTTGCATCGGCTCTGGTCTTTTTGGCCTGCCTGATATTTTTTTGCAGACGCTTTTCCTGAGCTTCCTGCTGCTTGTTTTTTGGCAATCTTTGTAACCTCCTTCTTTGACATAGATTTATACAGGTTATCCGTCCTGTATGGACGGTCCTTCGGCCAGAGCTTATAACGGAGCCGGTTCTTCAAGATCTTTTCTGCCGGCTGCCCGTCACGCTCATACATGGCGAAGAAGAAAAAGGGCATCATCAGCCCGATCATCAAAAGTACAGCCGCCGAATTGCCGATCGCCCCGCGGGTAAAGAAATACACCGGAAGGCCGACAAGTCCGGCAAGGCTGAAACAAATAAGCTGGCGCTTCGTCAGATTGAAGGCCAGCTTAGTCTTAACTTTGGTTAAATCCTTTGGTACAGGTACATAAGGCATCTATACACCTCCCATCGTAATATAATTTCCGGCCCATTACCGTGCACCGAAATCGCGTACCGGTTTCTCCGCAGCCGGACATTCCCGCACTTCCTGAGCCGCATTTTGCAGCCGTGCCAAGACAGAAACAGCCGATCCTCTCTGACACAGGTATTCCTGGCTATCTCGGATTCCGGCAATATTTTCCCGAATATCCATATCCACGTCGAACACATCCGAAACCGGTAAAAGCCAACGGTCTGCAAAGTATTTCAAAGGATTCTCAAGCGCCAGCACATCATCCAGCATTTCATCCCTGAACTCAAACTTTGTTGTCAGATAGGAATACGCCTCCTGCATGGCTGTAATTTCAGCAGCTTTTTCAATTAAGGATTCCTTATCTCTTGACATAAGGCTTTCCCGGTAAGCAAAGTAATTCTGTCCCAGCCGTTTCATCAGGAGTGTATATTTGTCCTGTGCGGAAGGTTCGCTTGTGAAATGTTCAAATTTTTGCTCTGCATCAATTTCTTTGAGAAGATCGCAGATCGGGAAACTATGTTCATGGTTATTTTCTTCCCAGCACCATCGGGCTACGTCCAACGGGTCCTGAAAAGAAAGAAGCGCCTCTACTTCCGCCGGGGTAAATACATGTTCAACCTTCAGATAATAGTGGAGTTCCGAAAGTCCCTGTAACTCGTAAATACTGCCGATGTTCTGTGCATCCAGCATATCCGCATGAACCTTCAAACACTCGTCCAGCCGTTCCATAAGCAGCCGCTTTGCATCTTGTTCTATCAAAATCACCCCTTTCGCTCCGGCATAGTCAGCGTACAGTTCACTTCATTGCCCCACACATCCCAGCCGGGTGTCTTTTGTCTTGCAAACAGTTCCACTCTGGGCTGATCGCCCATGAGTTTTACGATCTTATCCCGCACCTCGTCCGGTTTCTTGCTGTGCTGCTCAATATGGGAGATCACAAACTGATGGATTCCCGCACACTGGCGTTTCGGACGGCCTCTGGTTGCCAGCAGGCAGACCTCCGCATTAGATCGGGTCCAAAAGCCCATGCCATAAAACCAGCTATCCGCTTTCCGGTTCTGTTTGAGCCATAGAAAAGCCAGCGTTTTATATTTGAATCCCCAGGCATCGATCACCCGGAAGGCTTCATTGAGCTGCGGGAAGGTCGCCCACAGAAAAAGGGTGCTGTCTTTTGCGGCAAGTTCCGATACCGGCAGGGCACAGATTTCTTCAATGCTCATTGTGGGGTAATGGTTTTCCGCAACGCCGCTTCCATGTTTCCTGTCATAATGCCAGGGCGGATCGGCATAGATAATGCCGTACTGTTTCGTTTCCGGCATTAGCGAGCCTGCTCATTCTTAGATGGGGCAGGTTTAGTCGGCTGTTCTTTGACCTTACCGGCATTTTCCTTCAATGCACCGGTCAGGGAAGGTTTTTCCGCAGCTCCCTTTGTTGCTTCAAGAGTTGCTTGCAAATTTTCAATAGCCTGCCCATACCCATCGATCAGAGCGTCATTAAGCTGTTTGCGGAACTCTGCCGTAACCGGCCAGCAGACATCTTTCCAGTTGCCGCCCTTATCCTGGGTTGCGGGCATATTGACATACAGCCCCTTTTCACTGGAACAGATACGGAAGCCGTCAATCTTAAAGCATCCGCCAATCGTAACATTGGCAAACGCCAGCAGGTTTCCCATTGGGGCGATCGGACGCACGCGGACATCCAGCTTCATGCCGTTTGTCATTTCCGGCGTCTGTGTCTCCGGCGCCATTTTTTCTGTATTGGTTTTACTCATATATAAAATCCTCCTTTTTAGAATTGGTTTTGTTCATGCTATCTTGCATTAAATATGGATTTGGATAACGAACCTGTCTTAAACAGGGCAAAGGCCAGCAGTACCGTATAACCCGCCGTTCCCCAGATCGCGCCGTGCACGTCGCCGGACGATGGGATAGACTGGACCAGCACTGCATAAATGGCAACACAGATCAGGATCAAAAAACCCTGAAAACCCAGGGCAAAAAGGGAACGCAGATACCCGGTTCCCATTTGTCCCCATTCCCGGTTTGCCATTGTGGAAAACGGGATCGGTGCAAGGCTCACGGTTAAATAAATCTCGATCATACGGCCATATACAATGACAAAGATCACGATGGACAGTACCCACATACACAGATTGATGATGTTGGTTTCCAGCCACAATCCAATCAGTTCCCACATTCCCATTGCTTCAAGCTGGGTTTCCAGGTCAGACAATGCCGCCTGCACATCCAGGTTCCCGTTTATGACACCGGCACTTTGCGACACCACATTTTGGGCCACATCAAAGACCGCCATCACAATCGTAAAACAGTTGGTGAGCAGGTAAGTGGCAACAAAAGTCTTGAAAATCCACTTGAAGATGTTGAATGTATCGAATTCGTGCATGTTGTTCTTTTCGAGAATCATCTGGATCAGTTCATACACCAGAACAAAGGTCAGGATCATGCCCGCAATGGGAATGACGACAGTTTCCGAAAGATTTTGGATCATGGAAAATACGCCGCCATTCCAGCCCTGCGGGGTCTGTCCTACTTGATTTGCCACATCCGCAACCTGATTGTTGACGGAGTTGAAAATGCTGGTGTACTGTCCGGTGATCGCATCGATCAAGCCCTCTTTAATCCAGTCTGTTATCCGTTCAAACAGACTGCCCATAAATCAGCCCTTAACCGAACAGGCCGGAAAGCAGCGGGATCAGCGTTGCACCAACCAGAGCGATACCTCCGCCTGCCATAAGCTGCTTGATCCCCTGGGATTTTGCACCTGGGTTATCATTTCCGTAACCTTCGAGAAGGTTTACAACACCCCATGCGCCCAGACCTGCGCCCAGGGCGATCACAAGGATCTTCAAAGTATCAATCGCGCTTGCAAAAAATGCCATAATGTTCCTCCTTTAATTTCAGAAATTTTAATTTGTGATATGGCCGTATCAGGCCGGAAACAAAAAAAGCCGCCGCACTGTTTTTAGAAAAAATCTGTTTCAAACAGCACGGCGGCATGGGGCAGGAAAAATCCTGCGGTTATTTACTTTTCAGGGAGAATCACGAATCCTCAAAAAATCCTCCTTTCATCGTGACAAAAACAAAGCCTGCCAGGGCGTCATGCTTTGACAGGCAGGAACAACTTTATAAAGTCTGGGAAGCCAGATCTTCGGCTGTGACTTCATAATTGCGGTATCGTTCACCGGGACGCATCGGCATCCGGGTAGAAAGAAACTTTTCGATATTAAAAGCGTTCTTCTCATTAAAATCGGAAAGCAGTTTGTAATTTGGGTGTTTGGTTATATCGTATTTCCGGGAGAGGAACGGCCGCACACCCCTGATCTGCAACAGACATTTACCCCCGTCCATGACTGCCAGTTCATCCACCGACATCAGATCCTTTCCCAGCTTTTGAAAATTTTGTCCGTGGGATTCCTGATTGCCCTTTGTGACACTGGTGTTATACAGGTCGATGGTCTCTTTCCCCAATAGGGAGTTCCAGCTTTTTAAGGTGGTTTCTTCTTTGCCTCCTAAGAAAAGAGAGGCGTCACAGTTACCGATGACGGTGTCCATGTTGTCTTTATACAGGGCTTTGAGCTGGCTTTGCGCCTGCAGCACCAGGCAGGCAGAGATCTCACGGCTTCGGATGGTCGCCATAAGACGCTCCAGGTTCGGGATCTGCCCGATATTTGCCGCCTCGTCGATCAGGCAGCGTACATGGATGGGAAGCCTTCCGCCATATATATCATCTGCCCGTTCGCACAAGCGGTTAAACAAAATGGAATAGATCAGACTGATCAAAAATGCAAAGGTCCCGTCCGTATCACTCATAATAAGGAAAAGAGCAGTCCGTTCATCCCCCAGCATATCCAGATCCAGTTCGTCATACATGGTAATTTCCCTGACTTCTTTAATGTCAAAAGGAGCCAGTCTGGAAGCACAGGAAATAAGGATCGACTTTGCTGTTTTTCCGGCAGCGAGCTTATATTTCTTATATTGACGCAGGGCAAAATGATCCGGGTCTTTTTGTTCCAGCGCGTCAAAGAGAAGGTCAACGGCATTTTTGAACGATTCATCATCCTCACGGACCTCCATTGCGTTCAGCATTTCTACCAGTGTGGCAAAATTCTGTTCGTTTGCCGGGGCTTCATAGTAGATATATCCGATCAGTGCCGTATAGAGCAGGGTTTCTGCTTTGACCCAGAAATCGTCTCCGGCTTTTCCTTCGCCTTTGGTATTGGAGATCAGAGTCGTGACGATTTTCAAAATATCTTTCTCGGAATGAATGTAGGCGAATGGGTTAAAGTGCATACTTTTCTGAAAATTGATCGTATTGAATACCCGTATTTTATAGGGCTCATAGATGATCTTTCCTTTTTCATTCCGCACAGGCTTTCCGTCCTTGTCCAGCTTTGGCGTGCCTCGCTGTAACATCTTTCCGCATTCCACAAGGACTGTACCTTTCGGATCGGTGACGACGTAGGAACTGTGCATTTGCATCAGATTGGGCTTGATGAAAAAGCGCGTTTTTCCCGAACCTGATCCTCCGACTACCAGTACATTTTTATTTCTTGCATTGGCCGGATTTTTGGGCCTTCCGTTTAACATCAGTCCTTCACTTTGGGTAAGAATGATATTGTTTTCCGGCTTTGGGTCCATAAACGGGGCAATATCGGCTTTATTTCCCCAACGAGCTGAACCGTATTCCACATTTTTGCGGTATTTCTTAGCGTCTTTCCCTCTAAGATAGACTGCCAGCCGCATAATGGCTGCACCGCATAAACCGATCAGCCAGTCCATTGCCGCCCCCGGCCACATACTCTGAAACGCAAGGGCAAAGCCTTCGGACAGTCCTAACAGCTTTTGGGAAGCGTCCGCTCCGGGAGCCAGACGCACCGCCTCGCCCAGCTTGGCAAATACCAGAAGGAACAGAACATAAGGCAGATGGAGAATGACCTGTTTTTTCATTGTTTCTGCATCGATCTTCATCGTTCCGGTCCTCCGTGTTCTTTGTTCTTTACACGGTCACGGCCAAGCGACTGCGCCAGTTCTTTGAACTTATGAAGCTGTGTAAGCAGCGACGGTCTGGTGCTGCGTGTAAGGTCTTTCTTTGTATATTCCTTAAATGCTGCCGTCAGTGCATCCGCCTGGTTTGCCTTGAAATATACCGTCCATTTTGGGGGATCGGTCCCAAGTTCCTTTTCTATATGGTAGCGTACCTGATGTTTCCTGGCATACCGTTCAAAAGAGCGGATTCGTCCTGAAACTTCAATGGTATTAGCTCCGGGGTCTTTATAAGTCAGCCGCTTCATACTGTTGCGTCCGACTCTTGGCATTGTACGTTCCTGTTCCATCTTTTGGAGTACCGCAGCAATAGCCGCACGCAGTACCCGCCCTGACAGTTTTGCTGCCTGTATAGAAACAGAAACCGTTCGTTGTTCGAGATCTTCCTGCAAGAGCATCCTCCTTTCTGATAAAATCGGTATTTATAATATGGAAATAACTTTTTACCGGCTTTCCCCAAGAACCTGCTGTCGGGAAGCGTGTTCAAAGGCTTTTGCTGCCTGATCGACCTGAATTTTAGCGTGTTTCAAAAGCGTCTTGATGATCGTAGCCGGGCGTTCCTGTTCCTCCAGATGATCGACCATCCCTTTGCACTCATCCGGGAGGTATTCAGCCATATCTTTCAACACCAAAATACATCTGCCGACATAATCCTGTATATCGGCCAGATAGACAGACCAATGTAATGATTGATATAGCAACCATTCATTTTCTTTATAATCGCACCATTTGCAGCCATTCATCACATATCTCCACCAATTCCAATTTCTAATTCTGATCTTATCATATCACGAACCAAAAAACAAGACTGCTCAGCCGCGTCCGTTCACAGGTATTCCTCACTCCGCCATCTCCCGGAAGGGCAGATATTCCATAAACTTCTGAACCGCTGGGGTCAGATGCGCCCGGTTTTTCATGGCAAGCCCAAGCTTACCCATGCTGTACCATGCGTTCCCCCGCTCCTGGGTCGTGACCATTCTGCTGGTCAACGGCGGATTTTTGCGGAAAGGGACATAAAGCTGCCGCATAGTCCCACATACCATCAGGCTGTGCTGCCGGACAGAACCTGGAAAACGTTCCTTTTCCAAAGAAAATGCGGGGAAAGGCATTCGCCTTTCCCCGCTCGGTTAAAAACTCAGTTCGCAGCGGAAACGGAAGTGATGTGGGGGTTGACGCCCTCGTACCAGTAGAGGAACCCTTCGGCGTTGATCACGTCGCCGATTTGCAGCGCTTCCACAGCCTGATACACCTCGGTGTCCTGGCCGCACAGGTAGGACTCTACGCAGAAGTTGTAGGTCTGGTCGTTCACGGTGACGTTGAAGTACAGGTCGTTGCCCTTCTCGCCGGAGCCGTCCCAGTTGTACAGGAAAGCAGCCTCGTTGCCGTTGGCGTCGGTGCTGGGAGCAATGGTCAGGCCGGTGAAGGAAACGAACTCGTTCTGATGGTCGATCAGCTCGTCGGTGCCCAGCAGGTCGGTAACGTCCAGAGGCTCGGCAATGTAGGAATCGCCCTTGACAAATTCAAAGGTGCCATCCGTGATCTCCACTTCGCCGGACCATTCGCTCTTGTAGCCGGTGACACGAATCTTGGTGCCGGGAACCAGCTTGGCGGCGTCCTCTTCGGAGCAGGCCAGCTCGTACAGGAAGTAAGCGCCGTCGGGGCTCTGGCAGTAGACGGTGACCTTGTTGTCCCACCAGGACTGATGCGCCTGAACGTAGGTCTCCACAACGACTTCCGTGTCGTTGGCGGCGGCCACATAGTCGGCGTGGCTCATTCCGGCGTCCTTCTTGGCGCAGCCGGCGAAGGACAGAACCATTGTCAGAACCAGAAGCATGGCAATCAGCTTTTTCATGTTTCAAAACTCCTTTTTCATATATCGTACCATTCGGTACAGCCCCATTATACTACAGGATTTCCGGAAATCAATCTTTTTTACGGCGTTTTTTCAGCTTTTCACTGAGAACATAGGTACCCATCCCGACCCAGCAGACCGCAAGACCGATCAGCAGCGCCTTGGAAACGCCGGGCAGCGGCCCTAAGCCGCTGGCAGACACCTGAATCTGGTCCAAGCGGTACAGGGAGGAAACGTCGCTGTAAAGAGACGAAAGATATTCGGCGTTGACCGTCTGGCGGCGGCGCACGGACTTGTTCACGTCCTCGATCAGCTGCCCTGCGGCGTTGCGCAGAGACGCGGAGCCGTTGAACACGGGGGTAACGAAGGTGCAGTCCGTGTAGCGCATCAGCAGCTGGGCGGCCTCGATTTTGGCGCGGTAGTGGGTGGTGTTATCCTCGCCGCAGCGGCTTAAATAGTCCTGATAGGCGGGGTCTTCCTGGGCTTTGGACGTGACGGGGATGTACCCCTCCGTCTGGGAATAGGCGATCTGCACGCTATTGGTCAGCAGATACTGGGCGAACAGCCAGCTCGCCAGTACTTCCTGCGGATCGGACTTGTTGAACACGCACACCGACGGCCCCTGAGAGATCATCTGGGGCTGCTCCGGGTCAAACTGGGGAACCGGCAGCACTGCCAGCTCAAAGGGAATCAGCTTTTCCTCGGCAATGTCGATGAGGGGGGCGTCGGCGCCCATCCATGTCGCGCCGGCAGTGGAGTCGATGGCGAAAATGCACTGTCCGGCGTTGAGGAAGTTTGCGGGATAGCCTGCCAGTTTGAAGGTGTTGAACGCACCGGAGGCGGCGTGCTCGGCAATGGTGGTGAGAATTTCGCCCGTGGTGTCGTTGAACAGCTGCACCTCGCCGCTGCTCGTAGAGTAGCCTGCACCCTGCTGCTTCAGCATCTGGATCATCATGTTGTCCGTGGATTTGTCGATGAAGGGGATCAGCACCTTCTGACCGTTGAGCAGGAAATTCCCGGCGCTGTCCTTCGCCATGGCGGCTTCGGAGACCTCCCACACAAAGTCCCATGTCAGGACGTCGGGGAGAGTGTAGCCCAGCTTTTCCACGTAGGTCTTGTTGACGTAGCAGGCTTCCGTGGAGCGCATGTAGGGGATGGCGTAATAGTGGCCGTTGATGGCGCATTCCGACAGAAACTGATGGGTAATTTCCGCCTGCGTGGGGGAATCGAAGCGCACCTCGCTGCCCCCAAGGCCGTATTTTTCATCGGCGAACAGGTCGTCCAGCGGAACCACCGTGTCTTCGCCGGTGAGATAAGTGGCAATGTGGTCGGGGTAGGTGATGCAGACGTTGGGGGTGGTGTCCGTGGCGATGTTGGTAATGACGTCGTTGTAGATTTTGCCGTAGTCCGTATACAGCCGGAGATTCACGGTGATGTTGGGATACAGTTTTTCAAAGTCCGCGATGGCCTGCTTGTAGATGTTCACCTGAGCCATGTTGGTGTCGTTTTTTGCCCAGAAGGTGACCTCATACCGCCGGGAGGTGTCAAACTCATCGGGAACCGGATAGGAACTGGAAGCGGCGGGATTCTCCCCGGAGGCCAGCGTACCGTGGCAGCCGGTGAAGGAAAGGGTCAGCGCAAGGGCAAGCAACAAGGCAAGCAGCTTTTTCATCCCTTCACGCCTCCTCTCGAAACGCCCTCCATGATCTTCTTCCGGAAAATCAGGAACAGAACGATCAGCGGCAGGGAAATGGCCACCACCGCCGCCATCATGGCGGGGATGTTCTCCCGGCCGAAGCCGTTTTCCCGAATCTCCTGAATGCCGTTGGACACCAGAAAATAGGACTGATCGTCGGTAATCAGCCGCGGCCAGACATAGGCGTTCCAGCACTCGATGACCTTCAGAATTGTGATGGTGACGACGGTAGGGCGGCAGATGGGTATCATCACCTTGAACAGATACTTGAGGTCGGAGGTGCCGTCCACCTTGGCGGCGTAGTACAGCTCGTCGGGGATCTGGGCGAAGTTCTCCTTTAATAAATAGATGTAGAACACCGATGTCACCGATGGCAGGATCAGACCCCAGAACGTGTTGCGCAGGCCGGCGTCCGTGATGGTCACGAAGTTGGTGATGATGACCAGCTCATTGGGGATCATCATCAGCGCCAGAAAGAGTGTAAAGGCCAGATGCTTGCCGCGAAAATTCAGCCGTGCGAAGGCGAAGGCCGCCAGCGTGATGACCACCAGCATAATGGCGGTGGTGGCCACGGTGAACACCAGCGTGTTCAGGAAGTAGCGAGCCAGCGGCACGGCGGTGAAGGCATCGTGGTAGTTTTGCAGCGTGGGGGACAGGGTGAAGAACGCGGGGATGCGCTCGGCGCTGTACGCGCTGTAGCTCTTCACGGAAGTCAGCACCATCCAGTAGAAGGGGAACAGTACGATCACCGCCCACAGCGCCAGCAGCACATAGGTGACGGCGCGGCGCACCGTTCGCCGGCGGCGTGCGGCCAGCTCGATCTGCTTATAATCGGTATGAGAGTCCACAGTGTCGCCTCCTCTCAATAGTGGACGTGCTTCCGGCTCACCAGCAGATTGATGCAGGTGATGGTCAGCACGATGGCGAAGAGCGCAATGGCCGCGGCAGAGGCGTAGGAGGGGTAGCCGCCGGAGTCGCCGTAGAGCATGTCGTAGATGTAGCCCACGATGGTGTTCATCCCGGCGGCGTTCAGATTGGTACCGAACAGGGCGACGGCGTCGGAGTAGGCCTTGAACGCGCCGATGAAGCCTGTGATGACCAGATAGAACACGGTAGGGGAGATCATGGGCAGGGTGATCTTGGTGAAAATGCGCCACCGGGGAGTGCCGTCCACTTTGGCGGCGTTATAATAGGTCTGGTCAACGGAGGCCAGCGCCCCGGTGAGAATCAGGATTTTGAAGGGCAGAACGACCCAGATGGTGTAGAAGCACAGCACAAACATCTTCGCCCAGTAAGGACCGTCGATGAAGTCCACCGGCCCCGCGCCGAACCAGCTTAAGACCAGATTGACAAGACCGTCAGAGTAAGGCGTCCGCTTGAAAAAGATCATGAACACCAGACCCACTGCCAGCGTGTTGGTCACGTAGGGCAGGAAGTAAACGGTCTGATAAAGCTCCCGCAGCTTCTGAATGGAGCTGAGTCCCACGGAGATCAGCATGGCCAGTCCCGTGGAAAGGGGAACGG
>OMDW01000361.1_pt1 | contig 13096 bp, 10 predicted proteins | sample 1673661 | NCBI WGS metagenome assembly OMDW01 (sample SAMEA103958118, study PRJEB25191) | human gut metagenome
TGAGCCAGCCTCCTCTGCTATTGATAAGAAATCTTTGGCATCAACCTTTGCGCCTGCCTCCTCTAACTTCTTAACAATATCTGCCGGATATTCTGCTGCACCTGTTATAACAGGCATAGGGTCGACTTCCTGTGTATTAGTTATAATCTGTCCTCCGACCTTAAGATATTCTATCCATCTTTCAGCCTCAAGCTTCTCGAAAGAAAGAATACAATCAGCCTCACCCTTATCAATAACCGGTGAATATACCTTCTTTCCAAATCTTACATAAGTAACAACGCTTCCACCTCTCTGGCTCATTCCGTGTACTTCTGATACCTTAACATCATAACCCTGATGCATAAGGACGTAGCCTAACATCTTGCTGGCAAGTAAAGTTCCCTGTCCGCCTACGCCAACAATCATAATATTCTTAACTGAATTACTCATATTAATCCTCATCTCTGCGCACGTTTTTTGCGCATAACGAGTTTGTGTCAAGTGCGCGCAGACACAAATCTCGCGTGTGAAAAATTAATTTTTCACACTAATCTCCATTCCTGATATTATCTGATTAACTATCTCAAACTGTATCTCTTTTATTAACTATTCATAATTGCCAAAATCTATCTATTCTTTATATTATTAATATCCGTAATTGCAAAATACCTTAAATAATAAGATGTAAGGGCAGCTGTCAAAAATTCTTTCGTGACTGTACAATAATACCCTTTACGCTATGACCCACATCATCCCTCCTTTGATATATGTCATTTGCATTATTGTCAATCATGCTTTTGTGAAAACAATCAGTTTAACCTATAAAAAAATGCCTTTTTTACGTATCGCCCCTATTTGCAATGGAAAGATCTATGTTGCTCCCCGCAGTTATCAAGGTGAAGAACCCGGCAAGTTGGACATACCTATGGAAGACTACATTTATGCCTGCAAGACAGATACTGATAAATATGCCAAAGAAGTAGAAAATAAATATAGCAACCATATTACCGGACAACCGGAACCACGCTTCAGTTTGAAACATTTGGTAAAAGAAACCAATGGAGTTAAAAAAACCATCATGCTATATATTCTTCCTTTAAACGATGAAGAACAGATACATTTTACCGGAGGAAAATTTGTAACTCCCGAAGAAATAGAAATGAATTCTGCCCAATATAGTTCTTTTCTAAAAGAAGAAATAGATCATCTGAACATAGTGACACAGATGTGGGAGGAATTTAAATGAATATCTGTTATCGCATTACTTATAAATCAAGAAAATACAGGGAATCTTCGATAAATCCGGCAATTTCCCCTGCCACTCCTTTATTGTCTTAGTCTTTATATATTCTCCTTCACACGTAATATTGGCAGCAATACAAAGTTTGGTTTGCGGACGGCAATTCTTAAGAATATCTTCCGCCATCTTATTATTACGATAAGGAGTTTCAATAAAAAGCTGCGTCTGATCTTCTGCATAAACACGTTGCTCCAATACCTTAATACGTTTCGCACGCTCACCAGGCTCAATAGGCAAATAACCATGAAAAGCAAAACTCTGTCCATTAAAACCCGATCCCATAACAGACATAATAATAGAGGAAGGTCCTACCAAAGGCACCACTTTAAGATTCTTACGCTGAGCAATAGCAACCACGTCCGCTCCAGGATCAGCAACAGCCGGACAACCGGCTTCAGAAATAACTCCCATGGACTGTCCGGCCAACAAAGGTTTCAGATAACCGGAAATATCTTCAGGAGAAGTATGTTTGTTCAATGGATAAAAAGTCAATGCATCTATGTCAATCCCGCGATCTACCTTTTTCAAAAAGCGACGTGCCGAGCGTACATCTTCTACAATAAAATGTTTGATGCCGAGAATGACCTCTTTATTATACACAGGCAACACATTTTCCACAGGAGTTTCGCCTAATGTGACAGGCAATAGATACAAAGCAACTTCCATCATACTACTAATCAATCAAAATATCAAGGTTTGAAATCTGTTTCAGCCAACATCTGATGATAATCCGTCTTAGCCAACAAATCCTTTATTGTCATATCAGGATGCTTTTTCATATATTCATCAATCAGCAAAATCCCCATCCATACTCCAATACTTGCAGGAGTTTTCTCACCCATAATAGAAATAAAGGGATCCTTGCGTATATAAGTACGTACAACAAGGGGATCGGTAGCATATAAATGACCATTTTCAACCATTGTCTTCCACAGACTTGTTTTATTCTTCCTGCACCACTCAGCCTCATCCTCACTATATCCCATCTCTTTCTCAAAAGATTCATACCCTAAAATATGAGCCACTATCCAATTTATCTTTCCACGATGCATAATCATATCTAATAAAGTACGACCAGGCTGCCATGGCAAAGGATACTGACTCAGCAAATAAAAGGTAAAACAATCCGGAACAATACGATCAGGCTCCATACTGCGACATTGATAGTCATAATAGAAGCGTTTATATAAAGGATAATCTGCTCCCATATACTTATCAATACTAAAACCCAAAATACTGTCCCCAACTACAACAGACTGATTCAGAGCAGCTATTTGAGCATAAAAATGAGGAACGAACAATGCAGGAACCTCTTTTTTCAAACGTTTGAAACCTTTGGTCAGTTTTTCCTCAACCCAACCAAGATCCTTAAATTTCTCTTCGGCATCGTGCATCAAAGTCAATAAAGTAGAATCCGAATAATATTCCAACATCCGGTCGTTAATCTTCATGTCATCCACCTCACCTATCGCCAATACATCTTCTATCAACAGTTTGGTAACCTGAGGATAGTCCGTATTCATTTTTTGCAGTGCCGAGAAACTATTCATCGTGACATACTCATACTGCAAACGATCATAACGGGCAACTCTTACATCCACATCAGCAGTATTGCCACTCTTCCCATCCCACTGACAGGAGGAAAGAGCAACAAGACATACTACTAATATGAATATAATTTTGCGCATCATCTATTTCTTATCCGTAAATGATGTTTCCGTTTTCGTCTTTATATTCATCCAGACCTTTTTCATAAGTTGCCATAGCACGCAAACTCATACCTACACTGGAGAAACCTCCATCATGATATAAATTCTGCATAGTCACTTTACGAGTCAGGTCAGAGAACATTACAATGCAGTAATCTGCACATTCGTCTGCCGAAGCATTGCCTAATGGTGACATACGGTTAGCAAAGTCAAACAGCTTATCCATACCTTTCACACCTGAACCGGCAGTAGTCATGGTCGGTGACTGAGATATGGTATTCACACGCACATGATGTTCACGACCATAAATGTAACCAAAACTGCGTGCGATAGATTCAAGCAATGCTTTTGCATCCGCCATATCATTATATCCATAGAATGTACGTTGTGCAGCAACATAACTCAAAGCCAGAATTGAACCATACTCCGCAATAGCATCCAGCTTTTTAGCAGCTTGAATCATTTTGTGGAACGAAACGGCAGATATATCCAGAGTCTTGCTCAACATATCATAATCGAGGTCATCATAAGTACGTTTCTTACGAACGTTAGGAGACATACCGATAGAATGCAGAACGAAATCTATTTTTCCACCCAATATTTCCATCGAACGTTTGAAAACATTCTCCAAATCTTCTACGCTGGTTGCATCTGCCGGAATTACCTCACAATTCAGTTTCTCAGCTAAAGCAGAAACTTCTCCCATGCGGACAGCTACCGGAGTATTGGACAATGTAATGGACGCACCTTCTTCTACAGCCTTTTCAGCAACTTTCCATGCGATAGACTGTTCGTTCAATGCACCAAAAATAATACCTCTTTTTCCTTTCAACAAATTGTAACTCATACCTTCTTTATTGTTAAATTAGTTTGCAAAGATACAAACAAATAAATTAATCATAGCTTTTTTTGCACACAAATGAAGAAATAATGCAATTATAAAACTAATTTTTACCATTTAAGGTTTCAGCTAAATGAGAATTTAACAAAAAATCCACTTATTCTATCAAATAGTGCACATAAAGGACAATTCTTTCAGCTATATTTGCCATCGAATTAAGAGGTTTTTTCATAATATTTATTTAAGGTTAGAATTAGGTTAACATGAAACATTATTGCTGCTCCCGTAAATAGCCCGTGAGGGTCTTTTACGGGAGAGTGATAAGACTTCTTAAAGCAACAATCAACTAGATAATTATTAATCTTAAACATATATAATACCAATGACTACTTTAATAAAGAAGATTCTATTACTTCCTGCCACATGTTTAATTCCTTTTTTGACCGGATGTAATAATTGTCCGTCTACGACTATTGTAGAAGATATTATAGATCCCGCCATCTATACAAGCCTCCCTTTCAAGATGGATAAAGTTGAACAACCTACTTTTCCAGACTATTCGGTAAACATCATAGATTTCGGTGCCAAGCCAGACGGTATCACTTTAAACACAAAGGCTATTAATGATGCAATCCAACAGGTTAATGCCAAAGGAGGTGGCAAAGTCATTATTCCTGAAGGCTTGTGGCTGACCGGTCCCATCGAACTATTGAGCAATGTGAATCTATATACAGAAAAGAATGCATTAGTATTATTCAGTGCAGACCATTCACTATATCCCATTATAAACACGTCTTTTGAAGGTTTGGAAACCCGTCGTTGCCAGTCTCCTATTTCAGCACGTAATGCTGAAAATATAGCGATTACAGGCCACGGAGTATTTGATGGAAATGGAGACACATGGCGTCCGACCAAAAAAGATAAACTGACTGAAGGCCAATGGAAAAAATTGGTCGCCTCCGGTGGTGTGGTAGATACCGACGGAAGAATCTGGTATCCCAGTGAAGGTGCATTGAAAGGTGCTATCCTGTCAAAAGACAACTTCAACGTACCTCGTGGAGAACTTACCGATTCTGACTGGGACTACATGCGCGACTGGTTACGTCCTGTATTGCTAAGTTTCATCAAATGTAATAAGGTATTGCTGGAAGGAGCGACATTCAAGAATTCACCCAGTTGGTGCTTACATCCGCTATCATGTGAAAATATTACAATTAATAAAGTTACAGTTTCTAATCCTTGGTACTCACAAAACGGAGATGCTCTTGATTTGGAATCATGTAATAAAGCATTGATTATCAACAACTCATTTGATGCAGGAGATGATGGTATCTGTATAAAGTCAGGAAAGGACGAACAAGGGCGCAAACGCGGTGAACCTTGTCAAAATGTTATCGTTATGAACAACACCGTATTACATGGACATGGAGGTTTTGTTGTAGGTAGTGAGATGTCAGGAGGTGTAAACAACATATATGTAGACAATTGTACTTTCATGGGTACAGATGTTGGCTTACGCTTTAAAAGTAATCGTGGGCGTGGCGGATTGGTAGAGAATATCTACATCAGCAATATCAACATGATTAATATTCCGAACGAAGCATTAATATTCAATTTATACTATGGTGGAAAAGGTCGTGGTGAAGATCCTAATCAGGATGAAAAGAAAGCAGAAACTACCATCCCTCCTGTAACAGAAGAAACTCCGATATTCCGTAATATCTTTATCAAAGATGTAACCTGTAACGGAGCAGGCAGGGCTGTGTTCTTCAATGGCTTGCCTGAGATGAGAATCAAGAATATCAATATGGAGAATATCATCGTATCTAATGCTAAAGAAGGTGTAGTATTAAGCGAAGCCGACGAAGTTAATATGAAAAATATCAAAATAGAGTTATTAAAAAGTGGAAAGAACTTGAAGATGCAAAATGTTTCCAATGTAACGATAGACGGAAAGAATCATGCTGAAATCGGGGCACAAGGAGAAGAACTCAACTTCTAATTCTTACACCCATTAGTGCATTTCTCCACTTAATTTATAAAAATAGTAAAGCACGGATTGCACGGATAAACACGGTTTTCATACTAACACTGTGTAATCCGTATGATCCGTGCTTAAAATAATAAACTATACATCATTATGAAAAAGCACTCAATTATTGTCCTCACATTATTAGCAGGATGCTTTACCAACTCTTTTGCACAAAAAGGCGAAAAGACACTGACCGTAGAAGTCAGCAATGAATGGAATCAAAATAAGACCGACGAACCGATAGTGATAGATTTAAATAACCTGAAAGCAGGTTTCAACATCAAATCCGCCACTGTATGGGAAGGTAATAAAGAAATTCCGTCCCAACTGGACGATCTGAACGGTGACGCACGTGCTGACGAACTGGCTTTCCTTATCGATATGCCAGCCAAAAGCAACAAAAGTTTCCGTATAATTCTCTCTTCAGAAAAAAGTGAAAAAAACTATCCGGCACGTACTTATGCCCAAATGAAAGCTTACGGACATAACAACAAATTCGCCAATATTACGGGATTTTCAGCGGCAGGAACCGAGAATGTATATAGTTTTGTTTACCATCACGGACCGGCTATAGAGAGTGAATTAGTTGCCTATCGTATCTATTTCAACGAAAAACAGACGGTAGATCCATATAGCAAAGTAAATAAAAGACTGGAAATAAAAGAGACTTGTTTCTACCCTACCAAAGCGCAACGCGCCAACGGCTACGGAGATGATGCGCTACGTGTTTACAATAGTGGTGGTGTAGGTGCATTAAAAGGTTGGAATGGTACTGAAGCGACCCACATAAAACCAGTAGTAAACCGCACGGAACGTGTACTAGCCTCCGGTCCTGTACGTGCCATCGTCGAAGCAGAAGTCATCGGTTGGGAATATCAAGGGAACGATTTGAACATGATCAATCGATATACCATCTATGGCGGTCATCGGGACATGAAGGTAGATGTCCTGTTTGACCGTCCGCTTAAACAGGAAGTCTTTGCAGCAGGTGTACAGATTCTGAAAGAAGGAGGTCACATGAGCGACCATAAAGGACTGACTGGAAGCTGGGGAACCGACTGGCCTGTCACAGACACCATAGGTTATGTGAAGGAAACAACAGGTATGGGAACTTTCATTCCTAAATATATCGGTAAAGAAGTACAAGACGGATCAAACTACTTATATACCTTACAAGCACCGGGGCAACAGCATTTCCACTATTACGTTACTTTCACCTCAAAAAAAGAAAGTTTCGGATTTAAAGATATGAAAGACTGGTTCAATTATCTTCCCCAATGGAGAAAAGAATTGGAACATCCTTGCAAAATTACAATTAAATAAAAAATCTAAAACCATGAAACGACTAATCACTCTCTGTCTGCTAGGAGGCTGTTTTTTATCTGCTCCCGCACAGAATTATGTATCCCAAGCCTGGGTGGCCGACCAAGGCAATGGGACCTACAAAAATCCAGTCCTGTATGCGGATTACTCCGATCCGGACGTTTGCCGTGTAGGAGACGATTATTATTTGACCTCATCCAGTTTCAACTGTCTGCCCGGTTTACAAATATTACACTCCAAAGACCTTGTCAACTGGACTATCATAGGTGCGGCTGTACCCTACGCACTGCCCCCTGTTACCGATGTCCGTCCTGAACATGGCAACCGTGTATGGGCACCCAGTATCCGCCACCATAACGGTGAATTCTATATATTCTGGGGTGACCCGGACCAAGGAGCATTCATGGTGAAAGCCAAAGATCCGAAAGGTCCCTGGAGCGAGCCAGTTTTGGTGAAAGCCGGAAAAGGCATCATCGACACGACTCCATTATGGGATGATGACGGTCGTGTATATTTGGTTCACGCTTATGCAGGAAGCCGGGCCGGACTGAAAAGTGTAATTACAATTTGTGAGCTAAGTGCCGATGCAAGTAAAGCTATCACACAATCCCGTATCATTTTCGATGGTCATGAAGCACATCAAACTTGTGAAGGGCCCAAATTCTATAAACGTAATGGATACTATTACATCTTCCATCCGGCAGGCGGCGTTCCTACAGGATGGCAAGTCGTACTTCGCTCAAAAAACGTATACGGTCCATACGAATGGAAAACAGTATTAGCGCAAGGCAACTCTCCCGTCAACGGGCCTCATCAAGGCGGTTGGGTAGACACCCCTACGGGAGAGGACTGGTTCATGCACTTCCAAGACGTAGGAGCTTACGGACGCTTAGTCCATCTGCAACCTATGAAATGGGTTGATGACTGGCCCGTTATAGGTGTTGATAAAGACGGCGATGGTTGTGGCGAACCTGTTCTGACTTATAAAAAGCCTAATGTAGGTAAGAACTATCCTATTTGTACCCCGCAAGAAAGTGATGAGTTTGATGGTTATACATTGTCTCCTCAATGGCAATGGCAGGCTAACATCAATGAAAAATGGGCTTATTTCAACGGAGGAGAAGGATTTGTACGTCTATACTCCTACCCAGTTCCCGAAGATTATAAAAGTTTATGGGATGTTTCTAATCTGATGCTACAAAAAACCCCGGCTCCCAATTTTACTGCCACCACCAAACTTACTTTCAAGCCGACAGAAAAATATAAAGGTGAACGCACGGGACTGGTTGTAATGGGAATGGATTATGCCGGATTAGTTGTTGAAAACACAGACAACGGACTTGTCCTGTCACAAGTGGAATGCCTGAAAGCCGATCGGGGAGCTACTGAAAAAGTAAATGCTTCCGTTCCCTTAAAAGACGGCACAATCTATCTTCGCGCTAAATTTTCCGCAAAAGGAGACAAGATTAAAGCCAGTGAAGGCGGTCACGACTTATTAGTGAAATGTAACCTCAGCTACAGTACGGACGGCAAGAAATTCCAGCCATTAGGAGAAACTTTCCAAGTAAAAGAAGGTAAATGGATAGGAGCCAAGGTAGGTATCTTCTGTACGCGCCCCGCTATTGTAACCAATGACGGAGGATGGACGGACGCTGACTGGTTCAGAATTGAAAAATAAAGAAAATATTCATAATACATTGTACTTTTTGCATTTTTAATCCATGAAAGTCGTATATCGTGTCGGTTAAATTCCTAATTTTGTGCCGCAAAAGGCATCCATGAACAATAATGCAAGAAAATACAATAGATATAATGAAGTAGACGAAAGGATACTAGCTCTCTTTGCTGAAAACAAAGAAAAGGCCTTTCGTCTACTGTATGATACTTATTATCTCCCTTTATGTCTCTACTCTGTACAGTTCACAGGTTCTGCGGAAACATCAGAAGATATCGTACAGAATTTATTTGTGAGTTTTTGGGATAAAAACTCGCATACCACTATTTCCTCCAATCTGCACGCATGGCTATTCAATGCCGTCCGTTTCTCCTCACTGACCAAAGTACAACGGGAACGTTACTTTTCTTTAGACGAAATGGAAGAAGAATCTTATTCTCCTATCGATGATTTTTATGATGAAGAAGAGCTATTGCAAAAAAGGAATCAATTACTGGCCGAATTAAAAAAATTGCCGGAACAAGAGTATAATGTTTTAGTCAAAATTATTCTGGAAGACAAAAAATACAAAGAAGTAGCTGAAGAGCTCCATATTTCCATAAATACAGTAAAAACCCACCTATCACGCGCACTAAAAATGTTGCGTCGTTTCAATATGACAGAAATCCTAATCTTATTTAATTTATAAATTTCTTCAGATTTTTGTCACCCATTTTGTGTAATTGTGATACTTCTGTTAAACAGTACAACAATTATGCAAAAGAATAAAACGGAAATTCTAATTCAAAAATACCTGTCCCATCAACTCAATGAACAGGAATTTGAAGAATTAAAGCAATGGATTGAAAAGGACGCATCGCATAGAGAAATTTTTGTGAAGTTACTTTCACTCCATCATGTAAACAACCAACTTAACTTATTACATCAGTTTGATAAAGAAGGCTCATGGAAGTCACTTCAAAATCGTTGTAACCAATCCGGTAGTATTTATCGCCGTATCGTAGTCTATTCCTCAGCCGCTGCAATAGCAATACTGATAGGGATTACCTCCATTTTATATTTCAATGACCGGAACCTAGCACCTGTTATTGCCCAAAGCGAACAATCACAACAATCACCTCTTTCCCAAAATCCAGAAACTCCTAAAGCCACCTGGGTACAAGCAAACCAGTCTGTAGTTCCACCTTATAACAGCCAACGGGAAATCAATGGAAGTCGTATCAACAATGGAGAGATCACATTCCCACAAGAAAGTAATTATCCTCATAAGCCAGAACCAGATGCTGAATTATTACAGAATAAAATCATAGTACCCAAAGGTTCGGAATACGCAATAGTACTGGCTGACGGCACAAAAGTAAAAATGAATGCGGACTCCCATATCAACTTTCCGGTTCAATTCGGAGATACCCGGGAAGTTACTTTGGAAGGAGAGGCCATGTTTGAGGTTACACACGATGAAGCCCGCCCTTTCATAATAAAAACACACGACCATACTATTTATGTATTAGGAACAACTTTCAATATCTCGGCTTATCCCGATGAAGAATTATCAGTAACCTTGATTGAAGGAAAATTAAAGGTAAATGCTCCATCAGGTGAATATTATCTACTACCAGGCGAACATTACTCTTCTGCACAATCAAAAGTTTACAAAGTAGATCCTGAATTCTATATTTCATGGACTGAGGGCGCTATGGAATTTGACGCAATGCCATTTCCCTTGCTGATAGCCCGTCTGTCCCGATGCTATAATGTAGATATTCAAATAGCATCCAAGGAATTAGAAACCATGAAATTCACCGGAGTTATTTTCCGCAACAAGCCTTTGGACTTTGCACTAGACATCATTCATCGTGTATCCGATGTCAAGTTTGAGAAAAAGGGAGAAACCATATTAGTAAAAAAACAATAATCAAGCCCTGTATAACAGGAATATTCTAAATTATTAAATAAGTTATTTGAGTTTTATGAAAAGAAACGAGCTTTGGAAGAGTTTAGTAGCTAAACCTCCAAAAATGAGGTTTTTAGTAATGCTAATGTGCATATTCTGCACATTCAACGCTGTGTTTGCAAATGTATCAGCTGATAAGACAGTCACTATCAAAAGTGAAAACATCAGTGTGAAAGAGGCCCTTAACATGGTCAAAAAGCAAACCGGAATTAATATCATGTACGAAGATGCAACTTTGAACAATGTACCTTTGAAACTAACATTAAACAAAGAACCTTTAGAGCAAGCACTTTCAGTGATTTGTAGCCAGGCAGGTATGCGTTATGAGTTAGTGGAAAACAATTATGTGTTAATATTACCGATTGACAGAAATGCCAAACGCAGAACGATTACCGGAGTTATCAAAGATGATACGGGTGAACCGGTCATTGGAGCTTCTATTGTCATCCAAGGTACAACTTTCGGTACTGTAGCCAATATGGATGGGCAGTTCATGTTGTCTTATCCCGAAAATACTAAAAATGACGAACTAATGATCAGCTTTATCGGTATGCAGACGGTTAAGGAGAAAATTGGTAACAGACATGTCTTCAATGTAAAAATGGAAAGTGAAGTAACTAATCTGGACGAGGTTGTCGTAGTAGGTTATGGTACTTCCTCCATTAAGGACTTGACCGGTTCTGTTGCTTCAGTAGGTTTAAAACAATTGAGCCAATTAAACACTCCTAATGTAACCTCCATGCTTCAAAACTTGGCTGCCGGTGTACAGGTATCCCAAAATACAGGTGTTCCGGGTGAAACTGTCCGTGTACGTGTGCGGGGTGCCACGTCATTGACCGGTTCCAATGAACCCTTGTATGTGATCGACGGAGTTCCTGTAGAAGATCCCAGTATGCTGGATGCAATTTCGCCCAATGATATCCAGTCTATGGACGTACTGAAAGACGCTTCTGCGGCTGCTATCTATGGTTCTCGCGCCGCAAATGGTGTAGTTATCGTTACCACTAAAAAAGGAGTGGAAGGTTCCAAACCTACCGTCAGCTTCAACTACAATGTTACCACTGATGTTCAAATTAAGAACTTCAGTATTTTATATGGTGATGAATGGCGGGAAACAGTACGCCGCTTTGCCAAAGAAACCTTGGTATATGATCCGTCCAACCAATATGCATTGGAAATTCTTGAACCTAATTCCACTGCATTAGGCAGTGCCAACACCAATTGGTTTGATGAAGTGAAACAAACTGCTATCCGCCATAATGCCGACTTGACTGTAAGCGGAGGCAGTAAAGTATCTAAATACCTTATTTCATTATCAGTATTCGATCAGCAAGGTATGGTCAAAGGAGGTGACTTAAGCCGATATAACGCACGTGTGTCTACAGAAATGAACGTGCTGCCTATCCTTCGTTTTGGTATTAATGCCAATATGAGTTATACAGACCAAAATAATGCGAACACATCACTATTTAGTGCGCAAGGATTCCGTCCTGACCTTCCTATATATAATGATAACGGTGAATTTGATATGTCCACAGGTCAAGCCAACCCGGTAGCCAACACCTATAAGAAAAATCATGATAATATTTACCGCATCATGGGAACCGTATACGGAGAAGTTGATATTTGGAAAGGATTCCGGTTTCGTTCCAGTTTATCGGGTAATTTACAATTTACTGAAAACAATTCATTCAGTCCAAGTTTTCTAAGTACTAGAAATGAAGCCAGTGGGTCAGAATATCATTATAAATATTCAAAAACCGTATTCGACAATACATTGAATTATAACTATGAGTTCAACAAGAATCATGTTTTGGATGCCGTAGCCGGTATCTCCTTTGAACGTGGTATAAGCCGTAGTACAAGAATGAATAGCCAGACTTATCCGGATAATGATATTTACACCAATTTAGGAAGTGCCGCAAGCATCTCATCTTGGGGTAACGGATATAATGCAAGTGGTCTGTTCTCTTCATTTGCCCGTATCAATTATAAATTAATGGAGCGCTACCTGTTCACTTTTACAGGGCGTTATGATGGTTCATCCATGTTTGGTTCGAACAACCGGCATATCAAAATCTATTTTATTTTCCCATCTTAAATCATATCTTTGTAAATTTATTCTTAGAGGTAATATCTCTTCTATATTTTCTTTTGTTAATTTTTTTATATTGCTATTTATTTCTCTCATGTTCTACTCCTTATATGTTATTATTACTTACACTACTACTATCTCTTAAGTTTAAATAGTATTTATTATTTTCTAAAGACTTGGGTGAGCCA
>OMDW01000367.1_pt1 | contig 13038 bp, 8 predicted proteins | sample 1673661 | NCBI WGS metagenome assembly OMDW01 (sample SAMEA103958118, study PRJEB25191) | human gut metagenome
TGTGGTCGCCGTGCTTGGTGCGGCCCCACTCCTCGCCCGCCTGCATAAAGGGCAGACCCTGGCAGGTCAGGTAGATGCCCGCCGTCATGCGGTTCTGTGCCAGCAAATCGGCGTCGGGGCAGTCGTAATCGCCGCGGCGGCCCACGGCGGCCAGCTTGTCCCAGAGCGTGTAGTTGTCGTGGGCGGAGACGTACTGCACGACCTGCCCGGCGCGCTTGGGCCAGAAGCCGTGTGCGCCGCTGCGCCACGCGCTGATCGAGTGCAGCACATCGTAGCCATGCTGCGGTGCGCCGTTGACATAGCCCGCGTTGGCCGCGTCAAAGACGTTGCCCTTGATGCAGTCCCGCGTGTCATCGCAGAAAAATCCGATGCGTTCATGCAGCGCGTCGAGGGCGCGCTTGTCGGCGGGGCGTGCGCCGCCTTCAAGGTTCGTGCCGCCGCCCATCCAGGGCTCGCCGTACAGTAAAATGCTCTCGCCGCCGGGCAGACTGTCCAGCGCGGCGCGGATGGCGTTCATCGTGTCCACGTCTTCCAGCGCCATCAGGTCAAAGCGGAAACCGTCGATGTGGTAGGCTGTGGCCCAGTACAGCACCGACTCGACCACGTATTTGCGCACCATCGGGCGCTCGCTGGCCAGGTCACAGCCGCAGCCAGAGCCGTTGGTCATCATGCCGTTGGGCCAGCGGCGGTTCCAGTAGCCGGGCACGGTGCGCTCTAGATTGCTCTCGCCGTGGTAGGTGTGGTTGTAGACGACGTCCATCACGACGCCCAGCCCCGCGCGGTGCAGCGCGGCGACCATGGCGCGGCACTCCTTGACGCGCACCTCGCCGTGGAACGGGTCGGTGGCAAAGCTGCCCTCGGGCACGTTGTAGTTCTGCGGGTCGTAGCCCCAGTTGTAGCCGCCGTCGGGGCGGGACTCGTCCACCGTGGCGTAGTCGTAGATGGGCTGTAATTGCACATGGCTGATGCCCAGATTTTTCAGATAATTCAGGCAGGTCGGGTGTTCGCCGTCGTTGTCCAGCGTGGTGTCATCGGGCGTGAAGCCCATGAACTTGCCGCGCCACTCTGGGCGCACACCGCTGTGCCCGTCAGCGGAAAAGTCTGCCACATGCACCTCCCACACGCTGCGGGCGTGGGCCGGGATGTCGGGGCGCCGGTCCTGCTCCCAGCCGTCGGGGGTGGCCTGTGTCAGGTCCACCACCATGCCGCGGGTGCCGTTGGCCCCGGCGCTGCGGGCGTAGGGGTCCACGACCTCATGCACGCGGCCATCCGGGAAGTAGATGCGGTAGATGTAATACGTCCCGTGCAGGTTGCCGGGCAGCACAATGGCCCAGACGCCGCCATCGCCGCGGCGCATTTCGTGTACGCCCAGCTCTTTCGCGCCCGGCTCGGCGTCGGTGCCGGTGGCATACAGGCAGACCACGACCCCGCAGGCAGTGGGAGCCCACAGCTTGAAGGTGGTTTCCTCCGCCGTTGGATTTGCGCCGAGGTCGCTGCCGTGGTAATAGGGCAGCTCACAGGCCTGATGCCAGTTCATGGGTGATCGCTCCTTACAAATAGTCTGCATTTATTGTAGCAGGTAGAGCGACAGTTTGCAAGGGAAACGTTTCACCGCCCAGCGGAAACCTTTGCACCCGGTATCCCATGTAAAGAAGCCATACACAAGCAAAAATCCCCTGCCCGTGCGGACAGGGGATGCGGTTGCTTACAGAGGTGGATTACTCGCCCAGATGCCAGATGTCCTTGTTGTACTCGGCAATCGTGCGGTCACTGCTGAACAGGCCGGCCTTGGCAATGTTGATGACGCACTTCTTACGCCAGCCCAGCGGGTCGCAGGCGTAGTCGCTCAGGGCCTGACCCTTGCGCACCACATAGGCGTTGAAGTCGGGCAGCGTCTGGAACCAGTCCTTCCAGACCAGCTCGTCGTGCAGGCGGCGCAGGTTTTCCTCATGCCCGGCGGCCAGCATCTCCGGCCCGACGAGGAAATCGACGGCGCGGCGGATGTTGGGGTCGCCCTCCACCCACTGGCTGGCCTGATAGTCGCCCATCTCATAGCGGTGGATGACCTGGTCGGACGTCTGGCCGAAGATATAGATGTTCTCATCGCCGACCTGCTGACAGATCTCGACGTTCGCGCCGTCCATCGTGCCAAGCGTCAGCGCACCGTTGAGCATGAACTTCATGTTGCCGGTGCCGGACGCCTCCTTGGAGGCCAGCGAGATCTGCTCCGACAGGTCGCAGGCGGGAATGAGCTTCTCAGCGGCGGTGACGTTGTAGTTTTCCACAAAGACAACCTGCAGATACTTCGACACGACCGGATCCGCCGCAATGACCTTAGACAGGGTCAGCAGGGCGTGGATGATGTCCTTGGCAATCGTGTACGCCGGGGCGGCCTTGGCACCGAAGATGCTGACCAGCGGCGTGGCGGGCAGATGCCCGGCCTTGATCTCATGATACTGGTGGATCAGGTAGAGCAGGTTCAGCTGCTGGCGCTTGTACTCATGCAGGCGTTTGGACTGGATGTCGAACATTGCATCCGGGTCAACGGTGATGTTCTGCGTGCGGTGCAGCCAGTCGGCCAGTGCGCGCTTGTTCTGCGCCTTGACGGCGGAGAACTGCTGCAAAATATCGACATTTTCCGTGTAGGGCAGCAGTTTTTCAAGCTCGGTGGCGTCCTTGCGGAAGCCGGAACCGATGAGCTTTTCGATCTCGGCGGTCAGTGCCGGGTCGCACTCCAGCAGCCAGCGGCGGAAGGTGATGCCGTTGGTCTTATTGTTGAATTTTTCGGGGTAGAGCTGGTAAAAGCCGTGCAGCTCGCTGTTTTTCAGGATTTCGGTGTGCAGATAGGCAACGCCGTTCGTCGAGTGGGTGAAGTGGATGTCCATGTGGGCCATGTGAACGCGGTCATCCCCGTCGATGATGGCCAGACTCTCGTCGGTGGTGCGGGTGCGGGCCAGCGTGTCGAGCTTTTCAATGATGGGCATGAGCTGCGGCACGACGGCGTCCAGATAGGCGCGGGGCCACTTTTCGAGCGCCTCGGCCAGAATGGTGTGGTTCGTGTAGGCACAGGTCTTTGTGACGATCTCGACGGCCTCGTCAAAGTCGATGCCCTTCTCCCCCAGCAGGCGGATCAGCTCGGGGATAACCATGCTGGGGTGGGTGTCGTTGATCTGGATGGCGGCGTAGTCAGCCAAATCGTGGTAATCACAGCCGCGGGCGGCGCACTCGGCCAGAATCAGCTGAGCCCCGGCGGAAACCATCAGGTACTGCTGGTAGACGCGCAGACGGCGTCCGGCCTCGTCGGAGTCATCGGGATACAGGAAAAGCGTCAGGTTTTTGTCGATGTCGGTTTTGTCGAACGTGATGCCGTCGTGGACGATGCTCTCATCAATGGTGTCGAGATCGAACAGATTCAGCGTGTTCGTGCGGCCCTCGTAGCCCGTGACGGCCAGCTTGTACAGACGGGCGCTGTAGGTCTTGCCGGCCAGCTCGACGGGATAGACCGTATCCGTTTTTTCCGCCCAGGAGTGGGCGGTCAGCCACGGGTCGGGCAGCTCGTTCTGGACGCCGTCCTTGAAGGACTGGTGGAACAGGCCGAAGTGATACCGCAGGCCGACACCGTCGCCGGGCAGGTTCAGCGTGGCGAGGGAGTCAAGGAAACAGGCGGCCAGACGGCCCAGCCCGCCGTTGCCAAGGCTTGGCTCCGGCTCGACCTCCTCAATATCGGACAGGTTTTTCCCGGCAGCGGCCAGCGCGGCGCGGGTGTCGTCGTACAGCCCTAAATTGATAAGGTTGTTGGACAGCAGCTTGCCAATCAGAAACTCGGCGCTGATATAGTAGAGCTTGCGGCCCGTGACGGGACGGACGCGGGCGGTGCTCTGTTCGCGGACGATGTCCAGCAGGGCCAGATAGATTTCCTGATCCGTGCAGGCGGTCAGGGGCTTGTTGGCTCTGGCTTCCATCGAAGCAGTCATATTCATAAGAGGTTCCCTCCATTCGTGTATGGGCTTCTTGGGTACAACTTGGTTATACCACACAAAACGTGCATCTGACTTGCAAAATACCCGCAACTTATGGTACAATACTATCATGCGAGGTGAAAATATGGCGAAACAAGAGCGTTTACGCGAAGCAAAGCAACACGGGGCCGCGTGGTTCCCGTTCAATATCTACCCGTGCACGATCCCGAAGGACTTCCCGCAGGTGGCGCTGCACTGGCAGGACAGTATGGAGCTGGTCTTTGTCAAAAAAGGGCGCGGCATCGTGCAGGCCGGGCTGACGACCTACACGGCACAGGCAGGCGACATTTACGTGTTTGCCCCCGGCGTGTTGCACGCCCTGCGCCAGCTGCCCGGTGAGGCAATGGAATATGAGAACATCATCTTTGAGCTGGAGCTGCTGGGCGGCGCCGGTGACATCTGTGCCGAGAAGTACCTGCTGCCGCTGCAGAGCGGACGTCTGGCTCTGCCCATGCGCCTTGGCCCGGAAGACTGGGGCTACAACTGGGCAGTACGGTGCCTGCACGCGGCGGAGGAATTCAACAAGATCAAAGACGTGGGATATGAACTCTGTATAAAGGGCGAGCTGCTGCTGTTTCTGGCGGCGCTGGTGGGCCGCACCGGAGACCTGCCCCCTGCCGATACCCCCGATACCCGGCGGCTGAAAACCGTGGTGCAGCTTGTGAATGAGGGCTACGCGGGGGCGCTGCATGTGACCGACGCAGCGGCGGCCTGCGGATGCAGCCCCAGCCATTTTATGCGCTGGTTCAAGAAAATGACCGGCCAGGGCTTTACCGAATACCTGAACGAGCAACGCCTGAACGCCGCCGCCGATGCCCTGCGCAGCGGCAGCGACACCGTGCTGGCGATTGCGGAGCAATGCGGGTTTGAGAATTTGTCCTACTTCAACCGGCTGTTCAAAAAGCGGTACGGGATGACACCGCGGGAATACAGGGGGAGAAAATAAAAAAGCCTTCCCCCGAGGGGGAAGGTGGCCCGAAGGGCCGGATGAGGGGCGAGTCTGCGGCAAAATCCCGTGAACGGGTGGCTGCGGAAGCTTTGCCCTCATCAGTCCGCTTCGCGGACAGCTTCCCCCGCGGGGGAAGCCTGAAATTATGCCTTTTTGCTGTAATCCCGTGCGCCGTAAATCGCCGTGCCGACGCGGACGATGGTCGCGCCCTCGGCGATGGCGGCGGCGTAGTCGTGGCTCATGCCCATGGACAGAATGTCCATCTGTGCCCGGTCATAATGCTGGGCGTCGGCTCTGGCCAAAAGCTCCCGCATCTGTGCAAAAAAGCGGCGGGTCTCGGTGTCGTCGGCGTCGGCGGGCGGGATCGCCATCAGGCCGCGCAGACGGATGTGCTCCCTGGCGGCGGCAGCCTCCAAAAGCGGGAACAGGCTGTCGGCGTCCACGCCGCTCTTGCTGGCCTCCTCGCCGATGTTGATCTCGACGAGGATGTCCTGCACCAGCCCCAGACGGGCCGCGGCGGCATCGATCTTATCCAAAAGGCGCGTGCTGTCCACGCTCTGGATCAGCGCGGCGCGGCCTACGACCTTGTTGACCTTATTCGTCTGTAAATGCCCGATGAAGTGCCCGGGCTTGCCGTTGTAGGCGTTCGCGTCGGTCTTTTCGACCAGCTCCTGCACATGGTTTTCACCGAAAAGGTCAATGGGCAGGTCGGCGCTGTAGCGCACCTCCTCCACCGTGCGGGTCTTGCAGGCGGCGCAAAGGCGCACCTCTGCCGGGTCGCGGCCTGCGGCCTTGGCGGCAGCGGCCATCGTCTCACGGATCTTCGCGACGGCCTCGGCCATCTGCTGCTTCTGGGCTTCGGGAATCATCGCGCTTCCTCCTGACTGTAAACGGCGCGGGAACCGCCGATGAACGGCGGACGGGTGCGGGCGCAGAGCAGAATTGCATGCCCGATGTGGTCCATCGACAAGCGCACCGGCACAGCCACGCGGCGCAGGTGCATACCGATCAGCGTACCGCCGATGTCCATGCCCGCGGCGGCCCTGACCTCCTCCACAAGGACGGGGTCGTTAAAGCGCTGCCAGCAGTTCGTGGCCCAGCTTCCGCCCGCGTGGGGCTGCGGAATGGCCGAGACAATCTGATAGCCGTTGGCCTTCGCGGCCTCGCGCTCAATGACGATAGAACGGTTCAGATGCTCACAGCACTGGGCGGCCAGATAGACGCCCTGCTCCTGCAATGGCGGCAGCACGCCCGCCAGCACGGCAGCGGCAGCCTCCATGCTGGAATCCTTGCCGATGCGCCCGCCCATGATCTCGCTGCTGGAGCAGCCGACCACAAAAATATCCCCTGTTTCAAGGTGCGCAGCTTCGAGCAGTTCTTCCGTGGCCTGCCGTGCCTGCGCGGTAAGTTGCGTGTAATCCATGGATAAAGCCCCCTTTGGTTCTATTATAGCAGGGGTGTCAATAAAAGAAAAGCCTTCCCCCGCGGGGGAAGGTGGCCCGCAGGGCCGGATGAGGGCGACCCTGCGGATACTACTCATAAATGGGTGGCTGCGGGAGCTTTGCCCTCATCAGTCCGCTTCGCGGACAGCTTCCCCCGCGGGGGAAGCCTTTAGGCGTTTTTTGTATTAGAACCAACCTGCGTCAATTTGTCAAGCCGTCACATCCTCAAACTGACTGTTGTACAAATCGGCATAGAACCCGCCGGCTTCGATCAGCTCGTCGTGCGTTCCCTGCTCGACAATGTCGCCCTCGCGCATGACCAGGATCAAATCGGCATCGCGGATGGTGGACAGGCGGTGCGCGATGACGAAGCTCGTGCGGCCCTGCATCAGGCGGTCCATAGCCGTCTGGATGCGCTGCTCGGTGCGGGTGTCAACGCTCGATGTCGCCTCATCGAGGATCAGGATGCGGTTGTCCGCCAAAATCGTGCGGGCAATCGTCAAAAGCTGCTTCTGGCCTTGGCTGACGTTGGAGGCGTCCTCGTTCAGCTCCATCTGGTAGCCGCCGGGTAGCGTGCGGATAAAGTGGTCGGCGTTTGCTGCCTTCGCGGCGGCAATGACCTCCTCGTCCGTGGCATCCAGACGGCCATAGCGGATGTTCTCCATGATCGTGCCCTTGAACAGCCAGGTATCCTGCAGCACCATGCCGAAGCCCTCGCGCAGGTCGCTGCGGTCAAAGTCCCTGACGTTGTGGCCGTTCAGCAAAATTTCGCCGGAATCCACATCATAGAACCGCATGAGCAGCTTGACCATTGTGGTCTTGCCCGCGCCGGTGGGGCCGACGATGGCGACCTTCTGGCCGGGCTTGACATTGCAGCTGAAATTGTGGATGACGGTCTTTTCCGGCGTGTAGCCGAACTTTACATGGTCAAACGTGACCTGACCGTCGATGCAGGCGGGGTCGGCGCGGCGGGCGGGGTCGGCCAGCTGGTCCTCCTCGGGCTCGTTCAAAAATTCAAAGACGCGCTCGGCGGCGGCGGTCATGCTTTGCAGCATGTTGGACACCTGCGCCAGCTGCTGGATGGGCTGGGTGAAGTTCTTGACGTACTGGATGAACGCCTGAATATCGCCAATGGTGATGGCGCCCGCTGCGGCAAAAATGCTGCCGACGATGGCAACGGCCACATAGCCCAGGTTGCCCACAAAGTTCATGATGGGCTGCATCAGGCCGGACAAAAACTGCGATTTCCACGCGGATTCGTACAGCTTATCGTTCGCGGCGTTGAAGTCGTCCAGCACGGCGGCCTCGCGGTTGAACGCCTTGATGACGTTGTGGCCGGAGTAGACCTCCTCGACCTGACCGTTGACAACGCCCAGTGTCGCCTGCTGCGCCTTGAAATACTTCTGGCTGAACTTGACGACCACCAGCACCAGCGCCAGCGAGACCGGCAGGATCAGCAGGGCGATCAGCGTCATTTTAGGGCTGATGGACAGCATCATGATGAGCACGCCGACCATCGTTGCAACGCTGGTGATCAGCTGGGTCACGCTCTGGTTCAGGCTCTGGCCCAGCGTATCCACGTCGTTTGTAATGCGGGACAGCACCTCGCCGACGGTGCGCTTTTCAAAGTAGGCCAGCGGCAAGCGGTTGATCTTTTTGCTGATCTGGTCGCGGAAGTCGTAGCAGACCTTCTGCGACAGGCCGGACATGAGCCAGCCCTGAATGAAGCTGAACGCCGCGGACAGCAGGTACATGCCCAGCAGGAACAGCAGCACCTTGCCGATGTAGGCAAAGTCGATGCCGCCCACGCCGCGCAGCTTGGCGATCCAGCCGGTGGCCAGCGCCGTGGTGGCCTTGGCCAGGATCTTCGGCCCTGCAATATTGAAAATGGTTGACAGAACAGCAAAAACAATGACGACGACCAGCGACAGCTTATACTTGCTCATGGCGGCCAGCAGCTGGCGCAGCGTGCCCTTGAAGTCCTTGGCGCGCTCCGTCGTCATGCGTCCGGGTCTTGGCATATCACTCACCCTCCTTCTGCAAATTCAGTTCCTTCTGGCTCAGCTGGCTGCGTGCAATTTCCTGATACGCGGGGCAGCTTTCCATCAGCTGGGCATGGGTGCCCTTGCCGACGATGCGTCCCTCATCCAGCACCAAAATCTGGTTCGCGTGCAGTACGGTGGAGATGCGCTGCGCCACAATAATGACCGTGGCGTTGTCGGTTTTAGCCTTCAGCGCACGGCGCAGCGCCACGTCGGTCTTGTAGTCCAGTGCCGAGAAGCTGTCGTCAAACAGATAGATTTGCGGGTGCTTGGCAATGGCGCGGGCAATCGAAAGGCGCTGCTTCTGCCCGCCGGAGACGTTGCTGCCGCCCTGGGCAATCGGGCTGTCGAAGCCCTCGGGCTTAGCCGAGATGAACTCCGTGGCCTGGGCAATCTCGGCGGCCTGCTCTGCGTCGGCGTCGGTGATGTGGTCGCCGCCGAACTTCAGGTTGGATGTGATCGTGCCGCTGAACAGCACGCCCTTCTGCGGTACATAGCCCAGCTCGTCGTGCAGCTGTGCCTGGGTCATGTCGCGCACGTCAACGCCGTCAATCGTCACGCTGCCCTCGGTCACATCGTAGAAGCGCGGGATCAGGTTGAGCAGCGTAGATTTGCCGCAGCCCGTGGAGCCGATGATGGCCGTTGTCTCGCCGGGTCTGGCCGTGAAGCTGATGTGCTCGAGCGCGTCCTCGTCGGAGCCGGGATAGCGGAAGCTGACGTCATGGAACGCCACAACGCCGTGGGTGCCGTCCGCGGGCAGTGCCTTGGGCGCAGCGGGGTCATGGATGGTCGAGGGGGTCTTGATGACCTCGTCAATGCGGTCCGCAGCAACACCGGCGCGGGGCAGCATGACGGCGACCATCGAGAGCATGAGGAACGACATGACGATCTGCATCGTGTAGGTGATGAACGCGATCATCTCACCCACCTGCATACTGCCCAGATCCATCGCCTTGCCGCCGAACCAGACGATGAGCAGGCTCGTGCCGTTCATGATAAGCGTCATAAACGGCATCATGGCGACCATCGTGCGGTTGGTGAACAGCTGGGTCTTCATCAGGTCGGTGTTGGCCCTGTCAAAGCGCTTTTCCTCAAATGCCTCGCGGCTGAACGCGCGGATGGGCATAATGCCGGTCAGGATTTCGCGGCTGACAAGGTTCAGCCGGTCCACCAGGACTTGCATCTGCTTGAATTTCGGCATGGCTACGTTCATCAAAACGGCGATGAGCGCCAGCAGTGCGGCCACGGCCACAAAGATGATCCATTCCAGCCCCGTGTTGCCGCTGGCAACGTGCATGATGCCGCCGATGCCCAAAATGGGCGCGTAGGCTACCATGCGCAGCAGGATCACGCAGACGAACTGCACCTGCTGGATGTCGTTCGTGGTGCGGGTAATCAGCGAAGCAGTGGAAAATTTTTCGATTTCGGCGTTGGAGTAGCCGACGACGGTCCTGAACACGTCGCGGCGCAGGTCACGGCCAATGGCGGCGGAGACGCGGGACGCGATAAAGCCTACGGCGACGGCCACGGCAACCATGAGCAGCGTTAAAGCCAGCATCTGGCCGCCCGTGCGCAGCAGATAGGACATTTGCACGTCATGGGCAATGCCCTGAGCGTCATATTCCAGCGCGACGAGCAGCATGGCTTGGCTGGACAGGCTGTCGGCGACGGTCTCGTCCAGCTGGGCGAGACCGTCCGTCAGCTGGCTCTGCAGCATTTCCCGTGCGCCGGGGGCCTGGGACGCGGCGGCCAGCTGCGTGGCGACGGCGTCGAGGTCATAGGCCGTGGGGGCCACGGTGTCGGTGGTACCGGCGGCAGTGGCGGCATTCTTTGCCGCGGCCATGTACAGCACAACGTCCGGCGTTGTGAACGCATTTTCCAGCGCGGCGGTGTCCGCGTCCGGCTTCAGTGTGCGCACACCGTCCGCGTCGGGGTCGGAGTAGGCTTCGTCCGTCAGTGCGGCGTCGTCCTCGGACATGAGCAGCTCGAGCGCCTGCAGCGTTGTGCTGCGGACGGTGTCGGGCACGGGGCTTTCAATGCCGCCCTGCTGGATGCCGGTGTCCACAATTTTGCTTGTGTAGTCGGGCAGGCTTAAATCGCAGTATGCCTGCACGATGAGCAGCGCAACGACGGCCAGGCAGGCCGCCCAGTGCCGCCCCAGCTGCTTAAAAATTTTCGTCATGCGGGGGTTCTCCTTTCAAATCGGTTTTCATAGCGGCGTTCTCGGCCTCGATGGCGGCGAGCAGAGCGTCCTTTACGGCGTTGGCCTGCGCCAGCTGCTCTGGGGTCAGCCGCGCCATGATGCGGGCAAAGTAGTCGTTCATGGCCTGCTCATTGGCTTTGCGGGCACGCTCCCCTGCCGGGGTGATGCGCACCAGCGTCTTGCGGCGGTCCTTGGGGTCTGTCTCGCGGACGATGTGGCCGTCCTGCTCCATCTGACGCAGCCCGCGGGAAATCGCCGGCATAGGCTGGTGCATCTGCCGCGCAATGTCCGAGACATAGATCGCACCGTCGCAGCCGTGCTGTTCAATGAGATTGTACAGACTTTGCAGCATGCCATAGCGGCATTTGGGCTGCCCGGCCAGTGCCATGCGCATCCCGCGCCTGGAGAGTGTGTGCAGCCGCGCCACAAAGCGGAACACCCCGCTTAGATAAGGGGTTTCAGTGCCCATTGGTGAACACCTCCTGTTAATAGTTGGCTTATGTTAATTATTAAAGCACGATAATAATACACCCTCCTGCACCGCGGTGCAAGGAAGTTTTAAGATTTGTTCATAAAGTGGGGAGAAGGACCCCCTTTGTCAAGGGAGGCTTTAGGCTTATTCCTTCACACACGCAAGATTGCTCAGTGTCACACCCTTGCACAGCCCCAGCGGCAGGGTGACGGACGGCTTGGTGATGGTAATATCCTTAAAGACAATGTCCTCGACCTCATAGCCCGGCTTGTCAAAGCCCGCGATCTCGATCGGGGCGGCATCGTGTCGGCTGCGGTCATGGTCCAGCACCTCGGCGGTCAGGGTCAGCCGCTCAAAGAAGCAGTGCTCGAGCTTCGGCGGGGCACCGGCGGGCACACCGTCGTCATTGTACGGTACGCTGTGCAGCATGACGCGGGGCGCGATGCAGTCCCGCACGGTCACGCCGCGCACATAGCCGCCGCGCTTGGGCGTGGCCTTGATCTCGATGCCGGACAGCGAGTTCGCCAGATCACAGTCCCAGATCTGCACGTCCTCCACGCCGCCGCTCATCTCGCTGCCGATGCAGATGCCGTGGCCGCAGTCGCTGTGGCAGTCAAACACCCGGATATGCGCGCAGGGACGGTTGATTTCGTTGCCCTCTGGGTTTTTGCCGCTCTTGATGGCGACAGCGTCGTCCCCCGTGGAGAACTCCGACGCAAACAGCGTGCAGTTCGTTGAGGAGTCCGGGTCCCAGCCGTCGCCGTTCCAGACGCCCTCGGACACAAAGGTGCAGTGGTCGGTCTGGATGTCGTCGCAGTAGATCATGTGGACGTTCCAGGACGGGCCGTTTTTCAGCGTGATACCGCTGATCCAGACGTTCTCACAGTTGCTTAAATTGATAAGCCGCGGACGGACGCGGCCCGGGATCGTGTCGCTGTTCTCGCAGCTTTCGACGAGCTCCCGGTTGTCGTCCAGAAAGCTCTTGATGCGGGCGCGCTCGTCCTCAATGATCTTGCGGGCCAGCTCCTGCCCGCCGCCGCAGATCGTGCCCCTGCCGCGGATGATGATATTGCGGCAGTTCGGGCCGGTCTTGTGGTTCATGTCGCCCGCGTTCAAAAGGCTTGAGTAGCAGCGCATCTCGGTGCCCTCAAACCGGCTGGGGATGCGGGGCGAATAGTCGTGAATGTTCGTTGTGCCCTGCAGGACCGCGCCCTTGGCCAGATAAATTTCCAGATCGCTGTGCAGCCGCAGTGCGCCGGTCAGGAAATCCCCCGCCGGCACGTACAGAATATCGTCCGCGCCGCAGTCGTTGATGGCCCGCTGTAAATTGTCGGTGTTCAGGATATGGCCGTCGCCCTTGCAGAAGTAGGGCGCGGCGGTAATGTCGATGCGGCGTTTTTCCCTGCCGAACTGCAGCGTGGCCGAGCCGATGCAGTAGCTGCCGCTGACCACGTCCACCCGGAAGGAACTGCCGTAGCTCAGCCCCTCTATCGTAAAATGGGTGCGGTCTGTGCGGCCAATGGCCTCACCGTTCAGGGAGACCGTGTATTCCGCCCCACTGGGCGCGGCGGCGGGTTTATCCCAGTACAGCACCGCGTAATCTTCGGTGCAGCGTATATTCAAATTGCCTTGTTTCATGGTGACGTCCTTTGGTTATGGGGAGTTTGCTCTTTCTTACATATTGTACCACAGTGTGCGCGTTTATCCAAGACTTGGGGGTGACAAAATACGCGGGCTGAAATGCTGCAGGTTTTTACACTTTGCAAGATTGACAGACATCGGCACGCTGGACCTGATCGACGATGACAAGGTCTGCCTGGCGAACCTGAACCGCCAGGTCCCCGGCAGCAACGCCTACGCCCCCGCCGTTGCCGGTCTGATCTGCGCCGGTGAGGTCATCAATGATATTGC
>OMDW01000376.1_pt1 | contig 12905 bp, 5 predicted proteins | sample 1673661 | NCBI WGS metagenome assembly OMDW01 (sample SAMEA103958118, study PRJEB25191) | human gut metagenome
CACTAGTCTTGGCCGTTAACAAAATCAATGGAATATGGCAGGTCTCAAATTGAGTCTTCACCCGGCGGCACAATTCCATACCGTCCATTTCGGGCATCATAACATCGGAAACAATTAAATCCACTTCCTGTTTGGCAAGGATCTCCAAAGCTTCCGTTCCATTAGCGGACTTCAGAATATGGTATTTGCCATGCAACAGACGAACCATCAAAGCCAATAATTCCTCATTATCCTCCACTAACAAAATAGTCGATGCTGCCGGTTTCTCTTCCAACATATCAATCTCCGAGACATTCTCCATTTCATCTGCCGATAAAACAGCATAGTCCACATTTTCAGTATTCTCGTCTACCTCATCTTCAGCAAAAGCCTCACGTCCTATAGGAATTTCAACCACAAAAGTATTCCCTTCCTCCTTATCGCTAAATACCTGTATCGTTCCATGATGCAACAATACCAAATCTTTAGTCAGCGACAAACCGATACCCGTCCCTATGGTATGGAATTTACGATACTCCCCTTCATAGAATCTCTCGAACATATGATCCAATTTCTCTTTTGGAATCAACTCGCCGGGATTGTTCACACTCAATTTAAAAGTCCTCTTTTCCTCATCATGAGCCTGCGACACCACAATAGTTCCTCCTTCAGGAGTATATTTAGCGGCATTGGAAAGCAGATTGTACACCACTTTATCCAATTTATCCACATCAAAATATCCCGAATATTCTTCAGACAAATCAAATTGTATGGACAATTTCTGCTTTTTAACCAAAGGAGCGAAAGCCGACACTGATTTTTTCAAGAACATACTGACATTTCCATGCGAAACTTTTAGCCGCAACTTGCCATTCTCCACTTTCCTGAACTCTAAGATTTGCTGAATCAACCGGATTAACCGCACAGTATTATCAGCTATTACAGAACAAACCGACGAACTTGCCGGTACTTCTTGTTTCAGTTCATCCACCGAAGCCGATATAATAGAAAGCGGAGTCAGCAACTCATGAGTGATATTGGTAAAGAACTGTAATTTAGCATGATTGATTTCCTCCATTTTCTGCCGTTCTATCTTCCCCATCTCTATGGCCTGTTTCATCCGGATACGGTTTCTGACAATCCGATAAGTATACCATGCCAATGAAACGAACAACAAGACATAAAGGCAATAAGCCCACCACGATAACCAAGGCGGCGGAAGAATAGTTATACGCAGACATTTCATATCCGGAGACCAGATTCCATTCTGATTGGCTCCCTTTACACAAAAAGTATAAGTACCTGCCGGAAGATTGTTATAATAGGCAAACCGACGTCCAGCCTCAACGGACAACCATTCCTTGTCATATCCCTCCAACCGATATAAATAACGGTTCAACTCAGGATTGATATAGTTCAATATTGAAAAATCAAGACTGAAATTATTCTCCCGGTATCCTAATACAATTTTATCAATAAAATCAATAGCTCTGTTTGCAGCAATCCCCTCTCTGACGGAAAGAGGATAGGTACGTACCGATACATTATGTACCTTTATATCTGTAATTACTACCGGAGAATAGGCAGTATCCTGAACTATTTTATCAGGATAAAAACTGTTCAATCCACGGAATCCTCCGAAGAAAAGTTTCCCATCCGCACCCTTGAAGCAAGAATTCCGGTTAAACATATGGTCTTGCAAACCATCATCTACCGTATAGGTATGTATTTTCGGTGCAGCACCGTCCAAAGGTATATCAATGTGATACATTTCCGCATTGGTAGTAAGCCATAAAGTATGCTCATCATCCTCCAGCATGCTGAAAACAACATCTCCATTCCGGAAATAATCATTCAAGACTGAAACAAAACGATCATTCTTCCGGTCATACAAATCGAGTCCGTTACCATTCGACCCCACCCATACTCTGTTGTATCCATCCACACAAACACTCATCGCCCCGACAGTGGATAATGTACCATCCGAAGGCGTATAAAACTTAACCTTATATGTTTCTCCGGATGTATCTATCCGCCATACCCCTTCATTACTAGTCGCTATCCAGATAAAGCCATCTTGATCTTCCGCCATTTTGAAAATAGAAATTTGGGGCAATGCCTGATTTGTCAAAGTCACCAGTTCATTCAAAGAATGAAGTCTTGATTCCGTATCCAAGATAAACACTCCCGAACGTGTCCCCAACCACAGATTCCCTTTCGAATCTTCCAACAAAGAATAAATACAAATATCACTCAGCTCCGGATTGGTAACGGTATTTATCACGTGTGCTTTCCCGGCTTTGACATTATAGAACCACACTCCGTCATCCCAAGTGGCAAAACACAATTCATTTGTCCTTTTACGATAAATAATATCATTGACCGTCGATGTATATCCCATATTCTTCAATACAGGATGAGAGCGGTAAGGAACAATGGTATGCTGTTTCATATCATAAAATACCAGACCGAATCCCATGATTCCCATCCACAGATTCCCATTATCCTCCTGATAGACACTGCGGACAGAGCTGGTAGGGCAATGCTCACGCAAAGCCTCCAAAGAATCATAATTAAACCGGAACTTATTTGTATTTACAGTACAAACACCTCCTCCCAACATACCCAGCCACATCAGCCCGTCTTTACTGCACAACAGAGAGTTCACCTCATTAAAAGGTAAATCTCCTTGAAGGTTACCCGGAACAATATTGGTAAAATTCCCGTCTCCCGATTCATCTTCCAAAATACTGACCCCACTGCGTGAACCGATCCAGAGCTTCCCGGAATTTTTATCCTGAGCAATGGCGTAGATAATATTATCCAACAGAGAATGAGAATTTCCCTTGATGTTCCGGAATGTTTTAAATGAGAAATGTTCCGAATCATACGGATTAATGAGTTTCACCAGTCCATACCGCCAGGTACCGATCCAAATATTCCCGGCTTCATCCTGAAATATGACATGCGCCGAATTACCAGGGTTAATCCCGTCGTAAGTATAATACAATTCCTCTTGAGGACTATAACGCAGCAGCCCCTGTTCCCAAGTACCAATCCATATTTGACCTTTCCGGTCTTCGACAACAGACTTTATATCCATGTTTTTTTCACAATCGAAAGTACGGCTGCCGGCTTTTCTGCGAAACAATCCCTTGTTGCTTCCCACCCATAAATCTCCGTTACTTGCATAAAGGATACTTTCTACATTGCTTACCTGTAACAAAGGACTGATTATTTTCTCTATCTCATCCGTTTCTTTATGCAACACGTATAATCCATTGTGCGTACCTATCCACAAATTATTCTCCTTGTCTTCGGCCACCATATTCACAAAACTATCAATGGAACGTCCATGATTCACTCCATCGGGTTTATATACAACAATAGAATAACCATCGTAACGCAAGAGACCATTGTAGGTCGAAATCCATATATACCCCTGGCTATCCTGAAATAACTTCCTGACTTCATTGGTAGGGAAGTTCACCGAAGTGGAAATGATAAGTATTCACCTTATTATCAGCCCAAAGCAAAACAGGAAAAACAAAAAGATATATTACTCCAAGAATATATTCGCAGTTACGGTGTGCCAAGTGCATAGATTCAACTTTAAGATTTGATGCAATATTCGCAAAAAAAAGCATTTTAAGCAAATATTCCATAAGATTTGTTCTAAATTTCCCCCATTTGCATACATAAGAAACTAAAATTATACCTCCAGAAACACTTAGAACAAAAAGGTTAGAGGCTGTTAAGATAAAAAATTGTATATTTGCCGATAAGTGTGACCTAATTTTAAAACAGAGAAACATGCATTACAACGACCAAGGCGCTGATTTTAAATACCTAATTGTCAATGAGCGTGACAAGCGTTTCGGCTTGTCGGTGACTACCGTCGGATTCCAGGCTATCAGGGCCGGAAGCGTTTATCCACCACGCAACCACCCGGACGCCTATTATTTCACAGCCCAGAAAGGACGTGTGCTGCATGAATATCAGTTGGTATATATCACTAAAGGACGAGGAACTTTCGCCAGCGACACAACCCCGTCTGTTGACATATCCAAAGGGCAGATACTTTTCCTGTTTCCCGGACAGTGGCATACCTATGCGCCGCTGCAAAAGACAGGATGGAACGAATATTACATCGGTTTTGAAGGCCCGATTATAGACAATCTGGTAAAAAACAGCTTTATCTCAAAAGAAAGCCAGATTCTGGATATCGGTATCAATGAAGAACTGGCCAGTCTTTTTGCCCGTGCACTGGAAGTAGCGGAAGCAGACAAGACCGCAGCGCAACAATATTTGTCCGGCATCGTTTTACACATTATGGGAGCCGTACTTGCTATCTCGCAGAACAAACGCTATGAGGTGGACAATGCGGCACAAAAAATAGAAAGTGCCAAAATCATCATGCACGAAAATGTGTACAAGGATATAGACCCGGAAGAACTGGCCATGAAATTGGGAATCAGTTATTCCTGGTTCCGCAAAGTATTCAAAGAATACACCGGTTATGCGCCCGCCAAGTATTTCCAAGAGCTGAAACTGCGCAAAGCGAAGCAGCTGTTGATTGAAAGTTCCATGTCAGTGAAAGAGATATGTTATGAATTGAATTATACCTCTACTGAACACTTTTTCTCGGTATTTAAAAAGCGTACCAATTTCACCCCTACCGAATATCGTAACTTCGGACGGGGCGGAAAAGAAAAAGAGAATGAAAACGAATAAAGAAAAAATGAGAAAAATAACCATCAATCTGGCTGCTGTGGCAGCCTTTTGCATTGTAGTTGCATCACCGGCCTTAGTAAGCAGCAGTTGCGCTACTCCAAAAACGGAGCAGGAAGATACCACTATCATACGGGAAGATTCAGGTATTACGGCATTGAAATACAGTAGTCCCGAAGTTCCCGCCAGTATTGAGTTCTGTGGCAAAACCATTGATTTGAGCCGCTTTGACCGCCACGAGCGTATGGACCGTGAACTATTGGCATTCACCTATATGCACAGTACTTCCTTGCAAATGCTGAAAAAAGCCAACCGCTATTTCCCCATTGTAGAACCCATACTGAAAGAAAACGGAATACCTGATGATTTTAAGTACCTGATGGTAATAGAAAGTAATATGAATCCCACCGCCCGTTCTTCTGCCGGAGCTGCCGGACTATGGCAATTCATGCAAGGTACGGGACGGGATTACGGATTGGAGGTAAACAACAATGTGGACGAGCGTTACCATATTGAGAAAGCGACCCGTGCCGCCTGCCGCTATCTGAAAGACGCGTATGCAAAATATAAGGACTGGGTGGCTGTCGCCGCCTCTTACAATGCCGGTCAGGCACGCATTGCCAGCCAACTGGCCAAACAGGATGTGGACGACTCGTTGGATTTGCAACTGGTAGAAGAGACTGCCCGGTATGTGTACCGCATTCTTGCCGCCAAACAATTATTCAATGCCCCCACTACTTTCGGTTTCCGCCTGCGTGCATCGGATTTGTATCCGCCTATTCCTTATACGGAAATCACTGTGACGAAAGGAATTGCAGACTTGGCACGTTTCGCACGCAGCAAAGGAATCAATCTGGCCATATTAAAGAATATGAATCCCTGGTTACGGGAAACATCCTTGTCCAACCACAGCGGGCGGACTTACGTGATAAAAATCCCTACCAAAGAAGGAATGACTTATGATCCGAAAAAGACGGTGGCGCATGATAAGCGATGGGTGATAGAATAACTTTCTATCATACAGCATTCCATAATCAATTTACCAGTTTTCCTCCACAGTATTTACAATAAGCAGCCCCGTCCTCATGTCCGTCCTTACCACAATGCGGACATTTCAGGGCCACCCTGCGTCTATGTTCCTGGATCATAGACGCAGAAACAATTCCTGTGGGGACTGCAATGATGGTATAGCCCAGTAACATTACAATGGCCGAAAGGAAGCGCCCTAGCGGAGTTTCCGGAGTGATATCCCCATAACCTACCGTCGTCATCGTCACTATCGCCCAATAAATACTATTCGGAATATTATTGAAAGAAGTGCCCGGCCGCTGTCCCTCAATCATATACATCAATGTACCGATCGAAGTCACCAATATCAGTACAAACAAGAAAAAAACAATAATCTTCCGACTGCTGAACACCAAGGAACGCAACAAGAAATTACCTTCATTCAGATAATTGAAAAGTTTAAAGATACGGAACACACGAATCAACCGGAAAGTGCGGATCACCAGCAGATAACGTGCCGTGCCGAAAAGCCAGCCTATATATAGAGGTAAGGTAGCCAGCAAATCCACTATACCGAAAAAACTCAGAGCATACTTCCGCGGTTGGGGAGAACAATAAAGCCTCAACATATACTCTAACGTAAAAAAGAAAGTAAAAACATACTCCGACACCCGCAGATAAGGCCCGATAACGGTATCCCAACTCTTGATACTCTCGGCAATAACCACCAGAATACTCAAGACAATGAACCCTATCAACGCCACATCGAATAACTTTCCCATCGGTGTGTCGCTTTCAAAAATAATCACATATATTTTATGCTTTAATTTCTCATCATGCAGTAAATTCTGCCATTTATTCCAAATACGCCTCAGAAATGCCATAATTTTTTAGGATAGAACACAAATCATTCACAATTATAACAAATATTGCCCGATTTATGTCCCATCGGTAACTATTATTTTCACTATATTTGCACAAAACCAATAAAATAATAGCATGAAGAAACAACTTATGACAGGTCTGTTCACAGTCCTCGCCCTTACAGCAGGCGCACAGACCTTCCAAGAATGGCGCAACCCGGAAATAAATGCGGTAAACCGTGCGCCGATGCACACGAACTACTTTGCTTTTGAGAATGCAGATGCAGCTAAGAAAGCAGACAAAAAACAATCAACTAACTACATGACTTTGAACGGAACCTGGAAGTTCAACTGGGTAAAGGATGCAGACTCCCGTCCGACTGATTTCTGGAAAACCGGCTTCAACGACAAAGGCTGGGATGACCTGCAAGTTCCCGCCGTATGGGAGCTGAACGGATACGGTGATCCTATTTATGTGAACGTAGGCTATGCCTGGCGTAACCAGTTCCAGAACAACCCTCCCGAAGTGCCGACAGAGAATAACCATGTAGGTTCTTACCGCCGTGAAATTGTAGTTCCCGCCTCATGGAAGGGAAAAGATATTATCGCCCATTTCGGTTCGGTTACCTCCAATATGTATTTGTGGGTAAACGGACGTTATGTAGGCTACAGCGAGGACAGCAAACTGGAAGCCGAATTTGACCTGACTCCATATTTAAAACCGGGTCAGAAAAACCTGATCGCCTTCCAAGTATTCCGCTGGTGCGACGGTACCTATCTGGAAGATCAGGATTTCTTCCGGTATAGCGGCGTGGGACGTGACTGCTATCTATATGCCCGCAACAAAAAACGCATTCAAGATATCCGTGTAACTCCCGACTTGGACGCAGCTTACCAAAACGGCAGCCTGGCTGTCAATCTGGATTTGAAAAGCAGTGGTAAAGTCGATTTGGAACTGGTAGATGCACAAGGCAAGCAAGTGGCAACCGCTACCGCCAACAAATCCGGTCTGGTGACCATGAACGTAGAGAACCCCAAAAAGTGGAGTGCCGAAACACCTTATTTATATACCTTGCGTGCCAGCATGCAGGGCAGCAATGAAGTGATTCCTGTCAAAGTAGGTTTCCGCAAGATTGAATTGAAAGGTGACCAGATCTTGGTTAACGGTAAGGCAGTCCTGTTCAAGGGAGCCGACCGCCACGAAATGGATCCGGACGGAGGCTATGTAGTATCTCCCGAACGTATGCTACAGGATATCCAGATAATGAAGCAATTCAACCTGAACGCTGTACGTACCTGCCACTACCCGGATGACAACTTATGGTACGATTTATGTGACCAATATGGTATTTACGTCGTGGCCGAAGCCAATATAGAATCTCACGGTATGGGCTACGGCGACAAGACGCTGGCCAAGAACCCCTCTTATAAGAAAGCCCATCTGGAACGTAACCAGCGCAATGTACAACGCGGATTCAACCATCCGAGCATCATCTTCTGGTCATTGGGTAATGAAGCCGGTGACGGCCCCAACTTCGAACAATGCTATAAATGGATTAAAGCAGAAGACCCCAGCCGTGCCTGCCAATATGAACAAGCACGCCAGAAAGAACATACCGATATCTTCTGTCCGATGTACTATGATTATAACGGCATGGAAAAATATGGTCAACGTACCGATGCTACCAAACCATTGATTCAGTGTGAATATGCCCATGCAATGGGTAACTCGCAGGGTGGTTTCAAAGAATATTGGGATTTGATCCGTAAATATCCGAATCTGCAAGGTGGATTTATCTGGGATTTCGTTGACCAGTCCTGCCGCTGGAAAGGAAAAGACGGCGTGATGATCTATGCTTACGGAGGAGATTTCAACCGTTTTGACGCTTCTGACAATAACTTCTGTGACAATGGTTTGATCAGCCCCGACCGTGTTCCTAATCCGCACATGTATGAAGTAGGTCACTTTTACCAAAATATCTGGACTACTCCCGCCGATTTAAGCAAAGGGGAAGTAAATGTATTCAATGAGAACTTCTTCCGTGATCTGTCCGCCTACTATATGGAATGGCAAGTACTGAAAGATGGAAAAGTAATCCGCACCGGACGCGTGGATGATTTAAAAGTCGCTCCTCAGGAAACAGCCAAGATTACGTTGAATATCGGCAAGACCTGCACCTGCAAGGAATGGTTGCTGAACGTTTCCTACAAACTGAAAAACCGCGAAGGTTTGCTGCCCGCAGGTTTCACCGTCGCCAAGAATCAGTTGACACTGAATGATTACAAAGCACCGTCTATGGATTTGAAGAACGTGGAAACGACCAATGTAGCCACCGTTGTTCCGCAAATCATCGACAACCAATATCATTATCTGATCGTAAAAGGCAATAACTTCGTAGCCGAGTTCAACAAACAGAACGGTTACTTAAGCAAATATGCAGTGGACGGAACGGAAATGCTGAAAGAAGGCGCAGCCCTGACCCCTAACTTCTGGCGTGCCCCGACAGACAATGATATGGGAGCCGGCCTGCAAAACAGATATGCCGCATGGAAAAACCCGGGATTGAAACTGGTTTCCTTGAATTCCAAAACAGAAAATGACCAGATAGTAGTGAATGCGGAATATGACATGAAGAATGTTTCCGCCAAATTATATCTGACTTATGTCATCAACAACGAAGGAGCCATCAAAGTGACCCAAAAGATGACAGCCGACAAGAATGCCAAAGTATCTCCGATGTTCCGCTTCGGTATGCAAATGCAGATGCCTAAATGTTTTGAAACCGTAGAATATTATGGTCGTGGTCCGGTAGAAAACTACAGTGACCGCAACCACAGCACAGACTTGGGTATTTATCGCCAGAGTGTGGATGAACAATTCTACTCCTATATCCGTCCGCAGGAAACAGGAACCAAGACCGATATCCGCTGGTGGAAGCAACTGAATGCCGGCGGTAACGGACTGAAGGTAGTAGGTGATGCTCCATTCTCTGCATCCGCTTTGCATTATACCATCTGTTCACTGGATGATGACGAACAAAAAGACCAGCGTCACTCGCCCGAAGTACAGAAAGCAGACCTGACCAACCTGATCATCGACAAGGCTCAGATGGGGTTGGGTTGTGTAAACAGCTGGGGAGCTCTGCCGTTGCCTCAATATATGTTGCCCTACGGTGATTATGAATTTACTTTCATCCTGACTCCGGTAAAACATAGCGTCGAGATAGAATAAAACACAGGTTAAACAATAAAAACAAGGTGGCTGAATTTGTTTTCAGCCACCTTGTTTTTATTCCCTCTGTTCTTCATAGCTACTGCCATCTACAATTTTCATAAAACAAGTATCACACAAGTATCTGCCCCAACCATCTCTTCAAAACACATTTTCCACCTTTTTTCCTTCAAATTCTTCATACGCGGGCAAGACTTTGAACCTCAAGCCATTACAATGAACCATTCTTATTCCAATCCTTCATAAATTCTTCATAAAGTTATATCCGTTCCCTTCGCATGAACCAACCACGGGAATCCATTCCGACAACCCATCGAATCTTTTTCCTTATTTTACCGTACCCGATTACAAACCTCGGTTGTATTACTCATAAAGAACAATTAAACACTAGTAAAATGAGACCAGACGGCTATTTGAAAACAGCGTGGATCATGACCGTATTATTCAGCATCATCCTTCCGCTTCATTCACAAACACCCCGGCAATTCTCTATAGAATTAAAGGACAAACCACTTCCCGCCGCCCTTAAACTAATCGAAAAGGAAGGCGGAAAGAATATTATCTTCTCCTATAACGAAACAGAAAGCTACCGGGTTACAGCCTCCATCCGGCAAAAGACCGAACTTGAAGCCATCGGCACTGTCCTGAACGGCATTCCTTTCATTTGTAAAGAACGGGAAGAATACTTCGCCATACAGAAAAAGGGAAGAGACATACGCATTACCGAAATACGAGGACAAGTAACCAATGAAAAGAATGAACCGCTGCCCTACTCCAATGTACTCTTATTGACTCCCGGCGACTCCACCTTTGTAAACGGATGTGTCACCCGTGAAGACGGAAGTTTCCTGATGATAGCGGAAGAAGGGATACCTTACTTGATACGGGTTTCTTATATAGGCTATAAGACGGAAGTGCAACCTTGCCACCCTACTCTTACGTTTCACCTGCTTCCCGACACCCAACTGATGCAGGAAGTAACCATCAGCGCCCGACGCCCCATGATAGAAGTGGGTCCCAACGGACTAAAAGCCAACGTGGCAGGAACTTCCCTAGCCCGAATGGGGTCTGCCGCAGAAATGTTGCCCCATCTTCCTTTCGTCACCGGCCATAACGGCGAATACAATGTAATGGGATGCGGTTCTCCTGTAATCTATATAAATAATAAGAAAGTACGTGACATGACAGAACTGGACCGTATCCGGGCCAACGAAATCTTATCCGCAGAAGTCATCACCACTCCCGGAGCCGAATATGCCTCGGACGTAGCAGCCGTCATCCGCCTCCGCACCATCCGCCGGCGCGGACAAGGGTTGAGCGGCCACTTCAATACGACTTATTCACAAGGACATTCCGCCAACGCCAACGAATATATGGCATTAAATTATCGCACCGGCGGTCTGGATCTCTTTGTAAAGGGATATATGGCACAGCAAAACTCGTATGGAAAAACCACAAATATGAACCGCATCAAGGGTTCCGCCATTTGGCAAACCAACAAAAATGATGTGCAGACCCATAAGAGCCAACGTTTTTCCGGTGAGCTGGGATTCAATTATGAACCGGATGAACACCATTCTTTCGGTCTGCGCTATATGCCCGAAACCGGAATAGGGAATGCAGACAGAAATTCATCCGGTAAAACCGTCACCAGACGTAACGATGAAGAAACCGACCGGATAAACTTTACTACAGCAGAACAAATACATACAGGTTGGGATCACGCGGCAAACGCCTACTACGCAGGAGAACTGGGCAAATGGAATATTGACTTCAACGCCGATTACCTGTTCAAACGCTCGCATTCCGACCAGAACGCCATGAATAATGACGATGCAACCGTGCAAGCAGACAGTCGTATGCGCAGCTCCCTCTATGCCGCCAAGCTGGTAGTCAGTGCCCCTTTATGGAACGGACGTTTTTCATTCGGTACGGAAGAAACTTTTACCAACCGCCATGATATCTTTACCCAAAACGGTTTCTCTGCTGATGCCGACGACCACATCAAACAATCCGTATATGCCGCATTTGCTGACTATTCAAGATCCATCCGCCATTGGAAACTGAATATGGGAATACGTTATGAACATCAACAAACAGATTATTATGAAAAAGGGATAAGGATAGATGCACAAAGCCCTACCTATAATGATATTATTCCTGTATTGGCCGCCAGTTGGTCACACAATGGCAAAAGTTTCAGCCTCTCTTACCGGTTACGTAAAAATAACCCCGATTATAGCCTATTGACCAATTCCATCCGCTATCGCAGCAAATATGAGTATTCTCAAGGAAACCCTTTGCTGAAAACCCAAAAGACGCATCGCTTTTCGGCCGGCGCCTCTTGGAATTGGCTCTATTTCTCAGCCTATTTCAGCCGTATTCTCAATATGTATACCAATATAATTATGCCCTACAAGGAAGATACACATCCGGGCGTCCTCTTATTTGCCACACAGACCATTCCTACAACCCATAATTACGGCATTAGTTTCAACGCCTCTCCCAAACTGGGGTGTTGGGAACCACAACTCAATGTGAATATGGCTTTTTTGGACATGAATGCGAATAAAATAGGAATCACCGAACACCGGAACCAACCCCGTTTCTATATCAGTCTGGACAACAACTTCAACCTTCCCAAAGGCTGGTTCTTCAATATGGAAGGATATCTCTCCACCGCTTCCCGGCAAGGATTTTTTGTAACGCGCACGGAAGGACAAATCAATGCACGCCTTTCCAAATCCTTTTTAAAAGAGACACTCACCATAACATTCACCGCCAATGATATTCTTAGAACAGGGTATTTCCATTTTGATTTATACGGCATAGATGCCTATATGGAAAATCGGATTTACCGGGATTTCCAACGCTTCGGCCTCCAAGTATCCTATAAATTCAATGCCACCAAGAGCAAATATAAAGGAACCGGAGCCGGACAAAGCGAAAAGAATCGTCTGTAACCCCAGCGGAGAAAAGGAAATTTCCGTACCTTTGTTCACGGAAGACAAGGAAACATGCAGATTTTATTCAGGAGAACCTTAAATCCGCAACTCCATTCCCGAAGTGCTACCTACAAGAGAAATGGACTT
>OMDW01000386.1_pt1 | contig 12803 bp, 7 predicted proteins | sample 1673661 | NCBI WGS metagenome assembly OMDW01 (sample SAMEA103958118, study PRJEB25191) | human gut metagenome
GTAATTTTTCTGCATTTCGTTGGATTTTTTCGGCCTTGCGCAATTTTTGACAGCCGTTGCAATTTTTGTAATATCCCCTTCATACCCCCTTATATTACCTTTGCAGCAGGAAAAAATTCAACCAACCCAATCTAACTTAACATGAAAAAAACAATCCTGTATGCGCTCTTCCTGCTTCTCGCGGTCATCGGCGCGCAAGCACAAGAGATTACCGTCAGCGGTACGGTGCTTTCGGGATCGGACAATGAGCCGCTGATCGGCGCTACTGTCCGCTCGCTGGCAACAAATGCCGGAACTTCAACCGACATCGACGGCAACTTCACGATGAGTGTGCCACAAGGCTCAGACCTCCAGGTGTCATACATCGGCTATGAACCCAAGACTGTCAAGGCCGAGCCTTCGATGACAATCACCCTCAAAGACAACGCCGCCGCCCTCGACGAAATAGTCGTTGTCGGCTACACCACCCAGCGCAAGGCCGACCTCACCGGAGCCGTGGCCGTGATGAACATGAAGGAGCCGCTGAGCGAAAACTCCGGCAACATCATGAACTCGATGGCCGGCAAGCTCCCCGGCGTGAATGTCGTGCCCGACGCGGCCCCCGGCGGAACGGGCTCTATCCGTGTGCGCGGTATGTCCACCGCCAACTCCTCAAACGATCCTCTCTACATCATCGACGGAGTGCCGACCGACAATATCAACTGCATCAACCCCTCCGACATCGAGACCATGCAAGTGCTCAAGGATGCCGCCTCTGCCTCAATCTATGGTAGCCGCGCTGCCAACGGTGTGGTAATCATCACCACCAAGCAGGGGAAAGGTGACCGCATGACCATCAACATCAACTACGCGGCTTCCGCGCAGACCATCGCCAAGCGTCACAAGATGCTCGACGCCAACCAGTGGGGTGTCGCTTACTGGGCAGCCTCCCGCAACTCCAACATCAAGCCCTCACATTCCCTCTACGGCAATGGCGAGGTACCTGTCCTCCAGCCCTACGTCGACGGCAACCCCAATTTCCCCACCACCAACACCGACTGGCAGGACGAGGTCTACCAGACAGCCTGGACCAACAACCTGACAGCATCGATTTCAAACAACACCGAGAAGGGTTCGGTGATGCTCTCACTCAACTACATCAACCAGAACGGTAACATCAAGGACACATTCTATGAGCGTTACTCGGCCCGTATCAACTCCCGCTACGATTTCAACAAATATATCTCTGTCGGTGAGAACCTGATGGTGGCCCGCTGGACAAACCGTGGTATGGATGTCGCCGGTGACCGTGGTATCCCCTTCACCGCCATGAGCCAGCATCCCGCCCTCCCTGTCAAGGGTCTCAACGGCGAATGGACCCGTCCCCTGGGCCTTATCGCCTCCGACCTCGCCAACCCCTGCCAGCTCATCGCCAACGCCGCCGACAATGACCTCTCCTCATGGAGAATCCTCGGCAACGCATACCTGGAGGTGAAGCCCGTCGAGGGTCTGACCCTTAAATCGAACATCGGTATCGAACACAGCCAGTATTTCAACGTGACCCTCGGCCGCACCGTCAATCCCGGTGATGTCAACAGTGTCGGCAGTGTCTACGGGCAGGGTGACACCTGGACATGGACCAACACCGCAAACTACAACAAGACCTTCAACGGTGTGCATCACCTCAATGTCCTCTTCGGTACGGAGGCTATCGGCTACACCTTCAAAGACCTCAACGGCTCACGCGAGAACTTCGCATTCGAGGACAAGGACTTCATGCAGGTCGGCGCAGGAACCGGTGTGCAGAAGGCAGGCGGAGGCAAGACCCAGTGGAGCGTCTTCTCCCTCTTCGGCAAGGTCGACTACAACTATGCCGACCGCTACCTGGCCTCATTCACCATCCGCCGCGACTCCAACTCGCGTTTCGCCAAGGACAACCGCGCAGGTGTGTTCCCCGCATTCTCCCTCGCCTGGCGTCCCACACAGGAGGAGTTCTTCCCCCACAACGAAATCCTGACCGACCTCAAGATTCGTTACTCATGGGGTCAGAACGGTAACGCCAACATCCCCTCGCTCTACCCGGCCTACTCCACATACATCTTCAACACCGGCAACGGAGCGTATGACATCAACGGCACCAACTCCTCGACAACCTCGGGTATCACCCTGGCATCGACCGGCAACCCCGACCTGAAATGGGAGACCACCACCCAGAACAACATCGGTCTTGACTTCCAGCTCCTCAACGGGGCAATCAACGTCTGCGCCGACTACTACATCAAGAAGACCAAGGACATGCTGACCATCCCGCCCGCCCTCGACGTGGCCGGAGAAAACGCCGCCGTATGGCTCAACACCGGCGACATGAAGAACAACGGTTGGGAAGTCACCGTGGCCTACAACTCTCCCCAGTATGGCGATTTCTCCTGGAACGGCTCACTGAACATCTCGCAGTACAAGAATGAGCTCGTGACCCTCAACTCCCGCCAGAAATTCATCGGTGGCGACCAGCGACTGATTCCCGGCGAACCCATGGGTGTCTACTACGGCTATGTCTGCGACGGCATCTTCCAGAATGATGTCGAGGTGGCCAACCACGCCACCCAGACCGGTGCCGCTCCCGGCCGACTGATTTACCGCGACCTCAACGGTGACGGTGTGATTGACGACAATGACCGCTGCATCATCGGCGACCCCAATCCCGACCTGTCGCTCGGTCTCAACCTGGCCTTCAAATACAAGGCGTTCACCCTCGACATGTTCTTCGCCGGTGATTTCGGGTTCGACATCCAGAACCACATGAAGCGTCAGCTCCTGTCGATGAACTACGGCAACCTGGCCACCAACCGTGGCGTTGACATCCTCAACGCATGGACCCCCACCAACACCGACACCGACATCCCGGCCCTGTCGCTCACCGACGACAACAACGAGGCCCGCTTCTCGACCTACTATGTCGAAAACGGCTCTTACATGAAGATGAAATACCTGAAGCTCTCTTACTCCCTGCCCAAGAACCTCATCAAGAAAATCGGAGCGACCAACCTCGATGTCTACGGCCAGGTGGAGAATGTCTTCACAATCACCAAGTACAAGGGTCTCGACCCTGAAATCCTCCCCGGCGAATATGGTGCGCGCATCGACAACGGAGCATATCCCCGTCCGCGCACATTCACCATCGGACTCAACCTTCAGTTCTAATCCAGAAACCACCCAGAAATGAAAAACTTAAGAAACATCATAAAGAACACCCTCGCAGCCACCGCCCTGGCCTCGATGGCTTTCGCCTCGGTTTCCTGCGACGACCTGCTCGACACCAAGCCCCAGGGCTCTTTCACCGACGAACAGGTGGGTGATGAGGAGGCTGTGGACCTCATGACTTCGGCATACGCCACACTTCTCTGCCACTATTTCGGCAACAACGAGTCTTTCGCCGGCCCGATCAACAACTGGGTCTTCGATGTCCGTTCCGACGACGCCCTCAAAGGGGGCGACGGAGTGACAATGGAGGGCTACATGCACCAGCTCGAAGTGGGCAACGTCCAGAGCGACAATGACATCGCCAACTTCAAATGGCGCAACAACTATTACTCCATCTCGCGCTGCAACACCGCCATCCGCGCAATCCTCAACTCCTCGGCCATCTCCGACGAGAACCGCGCTTCCTTCGTGGCCGAGATGAAGACCCTCCGTGCATACTACTACTTCGACATGCTCCGCATATTCCAGAAGTTCCCCTACTTCGACGAGACTGTGGTGGATCCTTCGAGCTGCCGCGCCGACGAGTACACCCGCGACCAGATTGCCGGGTTCATCAAGGCCGACCTCCGCGCCGCCTACAACGCGCTCCCCGAGAAGCAGGAGCAGGTGGGACGTTTCAACCGCTATGTGGCCGCCGCCATCCATGCCCGCGTCAGCCTTTTCACCTCCTCATGGGCCGAAGTAGAGGAATTCGCCGGATATGTCATCGCCTCAGGTCAGTATGAGCTTTATCCCAACTTCCTCGACATGTCGAAGCCTGAATACAACAACATGTATGAGTCGGTGATGGCCATCCAGTTCTCCTCGGCCAACTCCCCCGACCAGTTCAACTTCAATAACTGCCTGAACTGCACATGGTCGGAAGGGAACCTCTACGGCAACGGCGACGACTTCTATCTCGCCTCGCAGAACCTTGTGAACGCCTTCCGTACCGACGAGAACGGCCTTCCCTATCTCGACGGCTCATTCAACAACGACAACATCGACGGCCCCGACTATCCCGGCAACGTCGACCCCCGTCTCGACTTCACCCTCGGACGTATCGGAATGCCCTGGCGCGGCCATATGTATAACGAGAAGTGGTGTCGCAACCTCGAGCTTTACGGCCAGTACTCAGGCAAGAAGCCCTACACCGCCCCTGAATCACCCTACTGCACACCCGGTATCGTGCCCTGGGGAGCATCCTCGCTCAACTGGAGCCTTATCCGCTACGCCGACGTGATGCTGATGAAGGCTGAGGCCCTTATCGAGCAGAACAAGAACCTCACGGAGGCCCGCGAGCTTATCAATGAAATCCGCAAGAAGGCCGCCCGTTCGGTCGATCCTTCCTACACCCCCGTCGACTGCAACCCCAACCTCGCCAACTACCTGGTGAAGGAATATCCCGCCTCCGGATGGAACCAGGATTACGCCCGCCGCGCCGTCCGCATGGAACGCCGCATCGAGCTTGCCATGGAGGGTCACCGCTGGTTCGACCTCGTGCGCTGGGGCAATGTCGTCCAGACAATGAACGAATATTATGCCTCCGAGGTGAAAATCCACTCCTACTATCAGGGTGCCAACCTGACCGAGGATGAGATTTACCTCCCGATTCCCGTCAACCAGGTCGACAACGCCGGAGACCTTTACAAGTAACCTTAAAAAAACGATACAATGAAGAAGATTTCATCATACCTGCTGGCCCTCCTGACCGTGACTGTCTGCGGCCTGCTCAGCTCCTGCTCAGACTACGAGCCGAAGGGTTATCCCGAGGTTCCGGCGGTGGCCGCCGCCTCCGGTCTCCAGGCATCAGTAGCCGGACGCACCGTGACCCTCACCTGGCAGCTCCCCTCACAGGCCGGCATCACCGGGGTGCGCGTGAGCTGTGACAACGGAGCCCCGACCATCCTTCCCGCCGACGCCACCACCTGCACCCTCAAGGGACAGCCTATGGACCGCCAGCTTGTCTACACCGTCAAGGTGGAGTATGACAACAAATATGTCTCCGAGGGTGTGTCGGTCATCACTACTGTGCCCTATGTGGCCTCCAAGATGGCTTACCTGATGACAGCCCCCACAATCGCCGACCTCCCCGACGATGACGAACGCGCCGCCGCCACATGGTTCGCCGCCCAGGAGAACGCCGAGTTCATACAGGCCTCCCAGATTTCATCGCTCGACCCTGACATCTACTCGGTAATCTGGATTGAAATCGACCGCGAGGGTCTTCCCTTCGGATGGCAGAACCTCCCCGCCGACATCTCATCTGAGTCAACCATCGCCGCCCTGCGCGAATACTCGGCCAACGGCGGCTCGATTTACCTCTCCAACATGGCCACCCAGCTGACCCTCCCCCTCGGATTCGTGCCGGAGGGCATGGAGCCCACCATATTCGGCAACGGTGCCGGTGGTTCGGGCGACGACGTCTGGGTCATCAATCCCTATCTCGGATGGGATTTCCGCGACGGTTCAGACCAGGGTTTCTATGACCGCACGGCCCACGCCATCTACAACGGCCTGACCCTCGAAGACCCCAACGGTTACGGCTACGAGAACCTGCCGCTCATCGGCCCCGGCCAGCGTGAAGACCACAACTGCATGTGGGACTGCAACATCTACGGCAAGGGGAACCAGCCTGACGTGATAAAGAATTTTGAAGTCACCACCAACTCCCTTGTGCTCGCCACCTGGGGACATGTCCGCGACCACTGTGTGGCCGGTCTGGTGGAGTTCTATGCCGCCGGTGACCATGGCCGCTGCATCGCCAACGGTTTCGCCGCCTACGAGTGGAACCAGAACTCAGGCCCCAACCCCTACCAGCACAACGTCGAGAAGTTGACCCTCAACATTCTCCACTACCTCCAGTAATCAGTTAGTTCCCGGATAATTCCCAATTCCCGACCACAGGGAGAGGAAGGCCCCAAAGAGCCTTTCCTCCCTGTGGCTAGCCACCGCCACGCGCTTTTCCCACCTTAAATTATCACTTCAAACAAATCCGTAATCTGACAAAAACATGAAAAAATTATTACTCGCCTCCTCTCTCGCAATGTTCGCCCTTGGCTGCTCCGCTTCCACCTCGGCCCGTATGGGAATGCTCATCGGTTATCCTGATGTCGAGTCAATCGACAACTTCCAGGAATATGCCGCCGCCAAGCATTTCACCGACGCGAATCCTGACGGCACGGTAATCGCTCCCGGCGAAACCTCGAAGATAACCGCCGACAACCTCGACTGCATCTGGATACACATCGACCGCCTGAATGTCGGCAAGGGGAATCTTCCCGCCGAGTTCTCAGATGAGGCGACTGTCGCAGCCCTCAAGAAATTTGTGGCCGATGGCGGGTCGCTCTACCTCTCGAAACATGCCACCCAGCTTCTCCCGGCCCTCGGACGAATAAGCGCGGACTTCGCCCCGGGCATCTACGGTGACAGCGACGGCGGTATGGGCACCGATGTCTGGACTGTGAACGCCCAGATAGGCTACTGGTTCGTCAACGAGAAAGACAACCCCGACGGACTGGACGCGTCGCAATATTATGACCACCGCGACCATGAAATCTATGTCGGCCTTGAGACCAACAATGACTTCCCGATGGAGACTTTCGCCCTCCTCGGCACCGGCAACGGCACCGAGATGTGGCGCGAAGACCACAACTGCATGTGGGACCTCAACGCCTACAACGCTGTCTACACCGCCGACGGGAAGAATACCGTCGAGAAGTTCGAGAACCAGAACAACGCCACAGTGCTTGGCACATGGGGTCATGTCCAAGACCATGCCGTGGCCGGTATCGTCGAGTTCAAGCCTGTCACCGAAGGCAACGGCACCATCATCGCCAATGGTCTTGCCGCATGTGAGTGGTCGCCCCGTCAGGGTGTGAACGCCTTCCATTCCAACCTCGTCAAACTCACCGACAACACCCTCAACTACCTGACAGCAAAGAACTCCGCCATCTCCGACATAAACGGCATAGCCGGTGACATGGGTGATGCTCCTGCGGAATATTTCACCATCCAGGGCATCGCTGTCAATCCCGAAGCCCTCACTCCCGGCATCTATATTGTCCGCCAGGGCAATACCGTAAACAAGATTTCCGTTAGATAAACTGCATAAAAACAACCTTGACAGGCCGGACATATCCCTCGTCAGGATGTGTCCGGCCATCGTCAGAAAATAATCCATGAAATGAAACGATACCTTTTCCCGATGTTCACCCTGCTGCCGGCGTTGATTCCCGGCGCGAAAGCCTCGCTGGTGGCCCATTTCCCGATGGATGTCCGTTCGGGACAGATCCAGGAGGTGGTGAGCGGCAACCGCTTCGCCGTGCAGGGGCATTTCACCCCCGAGAATGTCGCCGGAGCCGAGGGACAGGCCCTGCGGTTCGACGGCTACACCTCATGGGTGGACGCGAGGCTCACCGACATACTCCCCGAAGGCTCAAAGAAGATGACCGTCTCGCTCTGGGCGGCTGTGCCTTCATATCCGATTATCAAGATTGATGAGAACACCTCGGAGAAGACCGCCATCGCCAGCTGCCTTGACGACAACGCCAAGACCGGATTCGGTTTCTTCCTCGGATTCGACGGGAAATGGTCGTTCAAGGCATATGTCGGGGGATGGCCTGTGGAGGTGAACATCTCCACACCGTTGCCGACCTATCAATGGAACAATCTCGTGGCCGTGATCGACTGCGACTCCCGTTCGGTGACCGTCTACAACAACGGTGAGGCGGTAGGCTCCACACGTTGCTCGGGGACGGTGACTTTCTCCGGTGGCACCTTCACCCTAGGGCGCGGACAGCTGCAGAATTATTCCGGGCCGTTCCTGCTGACCTCCTACAATGGTCTTATCGATGACATAAAAATCTGGAATGAGGCCATAGGGGCGGAGACCATAAAGTCATGGAAGGCCGAGAACCCCGCCAATCTCGACATACCCGCCTCACGGTTCGCCGACGACATCCTGCGCCCCCGTTTCCACGGTATGCCTGCCGCCGCGTGGACCAACGAATGCCACGGTATGGTATGGGCCGATGGCCGCTACCATCTCTTCTTCCAGAAAAATGCCGACGGGCCCTACATGGCGCGTCTCCACTGGGGGCATATCTCGTCGGAGAACCTCTATGACTGGCGCGAGGAGAAAATCGCCATCGCGCCGGGAGCCGCCTACGACATCAAGGGGTGCTGGAGCGGATGTGTCTTCACCGACGACGTGATTACCAAGGGGAAGCCCAATATCCTCTACACCGCCGTCGACTATGGACGCGCCACCATCGCCGGGGCTTCCCCCGATGACGCGTCTTTGCTCGCCTGGACGAAATGGAGCGCCAACCCCATCATCAACGGTCGGCCCGGCGGTCTGTCGGACGATTTCCGTGACCCCTACTTCTTCCGCAACGGCGACAACGCCTACATTATCGTCGGAAGCTCCAAAAACGGGGTCGGCACCACCACCCTCCACCGCTACAACCCCTCCAGCTCCACCTGGAGCAACGACGGGGCCATCTTCTTCACCGGCGCGAACGCCTCTTCCGACGGGGTATTCTGGGAGATGCCCAACATCACCCCGATGGGCGATGGGAAATGGCTCTTCACCGCCACCCCGCTCAGCACCTCGACCGGTGTGAGGACGATTTACTGGACAGGCTCCATCAATGCCGACGGCACCTTCGCCCCGGCTTCCAATTTCCCCTCGGGAAAGAATGTGGAACTGGACTCCCGCGACGGTTTCGGGCTGCTCTCCCCGACCATCTACAACCATGACGGGAAGACCATCGCCCTCGGCATTGTGCCTGACAAACTGTCATCCCAGGACAACTGGAATCTCGGATGGGCCCACTGCTATTCCCTCCCCCGTGAGTGGAGTCTCGACGATAACGGGCTGCTCATACAGAAACCTTACTCCGGACTGACAGGCATGAGGTCATCCGTCGGTTTCGAGAAGAGCGGTTTTGACCTTGAAGGCACCTTGTCGCTCTCCCCTGTCTCGGGCCGCGCCGTCGAAATCGAGGCCGTCTTCACCATCGGCAACAATCCCTTCGGCTTCAAAATCTTCAAGAACAGCTCAGCCGAGGCCTCCATCACCTACAACTACGCATCAAGCTCACTGACAGTTGATTTCTCACGTCTCAACCGTCTGGTCAATGACGGCGGTGTCTACAACGGGGTCTACACCCTTACCCTGCCGGAATATCTCCGTCGCGGGTCTGACATCAAAATCAACCTCTTCATCGACCATTCGATTCTCGACATCTTCATCAACGACAAGTGGGCCTCCTCAATCCGCGTGTTCCCTACCGACAGCGATGCCGACGGCATAGAAGCATTCTCCAACAACGGAGCCACCGCCGTCAAGTCGCTCCGCGCCTGGAACCTCGACCCCTCCGCGTCGAGCGGCATTGAGGGGATTACCGCCGACCCAGCCGCCGACAATGACGGCCCGGTCAACGTCTACTCCCTGACCGGCCAGCTGTTACGCCAGGGAGTATCCCGCGATGAAGCCCTTGCCCCCCTCCCCGCCGGCCTCTATATCGTCGGCAACCGCAAAGTCGCCAAAACCAACTGATTTCCCCCTCTCTCCCAATCTTCCCAAAACTCCCAAGACTCCCAAAACTCCCATCGCTGATAGCTGGGAATTATGGGAGTCTTGGGAGTTTTGGGAAAATTGGACTGGGAAAATTGGGTTGTGGGAATTGGGAAGATTGGGAGGCCTCCTTAATGAAAAGGGCGGCGACTCTAACAAATCGGTCTGTTAAAACGGCGGCTGATTGTTGTGAAGTCCGGTAAATATTTATAAATTTGCGACGCAAATCGCCGCAGAAGCCCGATAAGGGTCAGGGGCGGGTTGCAGACATATAATAGAAAAGGCGTTTATCGACGCTTGTTCTTGGCTATCTGAAATCTGCAAAATTTCCATATACATCCGCAACTATACTGATTATCAGCAATATCTACAGATTGCAGTGTACTAATAGTGTACTTTTAGAGAAGATGGCGGCAAGCAAGAGCAAATGAATTTGAAATATTTGTCACCCATTAGATATTTTTAACTGCGCCGATTTGCGCCTTTTCACTGAACCTATATTCCATCAATAGCATTAGAAATCCTCTCAAACAAGTAGCCTTGATGCGCCTTATGAACCGCATGATGAGAGACACGTTGCATGGGAAAGATGTCGAAAACAATAGTTCGATTGAATCAATTCCGCAGATTTTTAGGATTGCATACCGTTAATCTCGAGAAAAATAGCTAACTTTGCAATCTAAGCATCGTATGCGAAATGACCAAGAATATCACAACGACATAACGGCGAAAGCCGTAACCAAAAACATTGGAAGCTCCAACGTAGTCGCTTAAAGGCTTTGGTCGGCCTCGCATAGCTACGCTGGAGTTTTCTATATTCTATGACAGACCCGCAAGTCGACATAAAAGAAAATGAAATCTTCGAGCTGTCGCCCGAACTGCTTAACACGCTGCTTAAAGACCATACTTTAAGCAACGATACTGAGCAGGTCAACATTTTTTGGGCTACCGACAACTATGCTGACAGAGGGAAGGGTTATCAGTACTGCGACCAAATCAAGATAGAAGCCATCACCGGCGCCAACGGCAACATCATTGTGCCGCGTGCCGTCAAATCACGCGAGCAGCAGCAACAGCGTAGTCGTGAAATGGCGGAGGTATTCACCCCTTCGTGGATATGCAATAAGCAGAATAATCTTGTTGATAATGCTTGGTTTGGCCGCGAGGGAGTTTTCAATACGGAGGTTGACAATCCCGATGGCACCCATTCTTGGATTGTCAATACAAAGCCAGTCGTTTTCACAGAAGGTAAGACTTGGCGCGACTATGTTAATGAAAATCGCCTCGAAATTACTTGCGGCGAGGCTCCATACCTTGTGAGCCGATACGACACCGTAACAGGTGAGCCTATCCCCGTGGAGCGTCGTATCGGGCTTCTCGACCGCAAACTCCGTGTTGTCGGTGAGAACACAGAAACAAGCGGTGACTGGCTCAAAGCGGCACAAGCCGCCTATATGAGCATTTATGGTTTCGAGTGGCAGGGTGACAACCTCGTTCTCGCACGCGAAGCTCTACTATATACGTTTGTCGACTACTACCGTACAAAGTTTGGTAAAGACCCACAACTGAAATCTCTGCTGTATATCGCCTATATTATCTCTTGGAATATTTGGCAGATGGACGGCATCAAAGGTGTTGTTCCCAATTCGTGTGGCGAGCGTCGCACTGTGGTTTACGACCTTTTCGGCGAGACCGAAACCATTAGTCATTGCGAGGGTTGTAAGTCAGGAGATATTAAGAAACACAACGGTACCTACGCCCTAATCAAAGACTGGAGCGCACCGAAAGCTAAACAAAAAATCCGATTCATCGACCTTATAAACTAATCGGCATGGAATATTTCTCTAACCTCAAAGCGAAGTTGATTTACGTGTTCCGCATACCGGATGCGGCCCACGCCGACTGCGTCAAGATTGGTGAAGCCACTTTTGAGGATGGCAATATTACATTACCGCCTAACAGCAGCGCACTTAACAAGGCTGCTCGTGCGCGTATTGACCAATACACCAAGACCGCGGGAATCAGCTATGAACTTCTCCATACTGAAATCGCTATCTTTGTCCGCAATGGCAAACTCGGTGCCGTTAATGACAAAGAGGTACATGACGTTTTACTCCGAAGTGGAATTAAACGCAAAGAATTTCAGCATGTCAGCGGAGCTAACGAATGGTTTTGTTGCGACCTCGAAACCGCTAAGAAAGCTATCACTGCTGTCAAGGAGGGGCGTAAAGCTCTGCAAGGTCACGAAATTTCCACAGGACAGTCTCCTATAGTATTTCGCCCGGAACAGCGTGAGGCAATAGACAAGACCCTCAAGCAATTCAAGAAAGGGAATCAAATGCTCTGGAACGCCAAAATGCGTTTCGGCAAGACCCTTTCTGCATTGCAGGTTGTCAAGGAGCGAGGCGATTTCCGGCGCGTTCTTATCCTCACTCACCGCCCTGTGGTCGATGCGGGCTGGTTTGAGGATTTCCAAAAGATATTTTACGATAACGACGAATACGCCTATGGTTCAAAAACCAATGGCGACACTTTTGTAAACCTCGAACGTCGCGCCCGGCGCGAGGAATGTCGTTATATCTATTTCGCCTCGATGCAAGACCTTCGAGGCTCCGAACTTGTCGGCGGTAACTTCGACAAGAACAACGATATTTTCTCGACGCCGTGGGATCTCATCATTGTTGATGAAGCCCACGAAGGTACGCAGACCGAACTCGGTAAGGCTGTCATGGCCGAGCTTACCAAAGAGAAAACAAAGGTGCTCCGTCTAAGCGGCACACCGTTCAATCTACTTGACGAGTTCAAGGAGGAAGAAATTTACACGTGGGATTACGTTATGGAGCAACGCGCAAAAGCGCAGTGGGATATAGATCACCCCGGCGACCATAATCCATACGCGGGTCTTCCTCGCTTGAATATCTACACTTACGACCTCGGCAGACTGATGAACGAGTTTGCCGATGAAGATATAGCGTTTAACTTCCGAGAATTTTTCCGCACC
>OMDW01000395.1_pt1 | contig 12675 bp, 2 predicted proteins | sample 1673661 | NCBI WGS metagenome assembly OMDW01 (sample SAMEA103958118, study PRJEB25191) | human gut metagenome
ACAAAATGGGCGTCATGCCCGTCGGGAAGCTGATCGTCAACATGGCGCTGCCCATGGTCATATCCATGCTGGTGCAGGCGCTTTACAACGTGGTGGACAGCATCTACGTTTCTCAGGTGTCGGAGAGCGCGGTGACGGCGCTGTCTCTGGCCTTCCCCATCCAGAACCTGCTGATCGGCTTCGCCGTGGGCATCGGCGTGGGCGTCAACTCCCTGCTTTCCAAGAGTCTGGGTGAGAAAAATCAGGAGGCCGCCAACCGCGCCGCCGGAAACGGCATCGTGCTGATGGCCATTGCCATGGTGCTGTTCGTGCTGTTCGGTCTGTTCGGCGTGCGCCCCTATTTTGCCATTCAGTCCGACAACCCGGAGACCGTGGAGGGCGGCATTGTCTACACCAGCATCTGCTGCGTGTTCAGCGTCGGCTGCTTCGCATCCATTCTGGGCGAGCGGCTGCTGCAATCCACCGGCCGGACGGTGCATACCATGATCACCCAGTCCATCGGCGCGATCATCAACATCATTCTCGACCCCATTCTCATCCACGGATGGTTCGGCCTGCCCGCCATGGGCATTGCCGGCGCGGCCATCGCGACGGTGATCGGCCAGTGGGTGTCCGGCATCATGGTCATCATTTTCAACCTGAAATTCAACCCGGAGGTACAGCTGCACAAGAAGTATCTTCCGCTGGAGGGCAAGACCGTGGCCGCCATTCTGACGGTGGGCATTCCCTCCATCGTTATGAATGGCATTGGCTCTGTGATGAATTTCGGCATCAACCAGATTTTGCAGGGCTTCGCCGAGACGGCGACCGGCGTGTTCGGCGTGTATTTCAAGCTCCAGAGCTTCTTCTTCATGCCCCTGTTCGGCCTGAACAACGCCACCATTTCCATCATCGCCTACAACTACGGCGCCCGCAAGCCCCAGCGGATCACAAAAACGTTGAAAATCTCCTGCACCGCGGCGCTGTGTCTCATGACGGCGGGACTGCTGGTATTCCAGTTCTTTCCGGATCTGCTGCTGGGACTGTTCAATCCCTCCCAGGCGTTTCTGGAAATCGGCCGGGTCGCTCTGCGCACCATCAGCTGGAGCTTCCCCATTGCGGCCATCTGCATTGCGCTGGGCGCCAGCTTCCAGGCGCTGGGCAACGGCATTTACTCCACCATTGTTTCCCTGTGCCGTCAGCTGGTGGTACTGCTCCCGGTGGCCTATCTGCTGAGCCTGACAGGGGAGGTGCAGAGGGTCTGGCTGGCCTTCCCCATAGCAGAGGTGGTCAGCGGCACGGTGACGTTTATCTGCTTCACCAGAATCTACCGCCAGAAGATAAAGCCGCTGTTTGAGCAGGCATGATGGGTCGCCTGCAAAATACGGCACCTGAAGTCTGATAGAACAGGCCGGTCATCTTTTCCGGCAAATGATTTCCTGACTCATTTCCGCCATGATGCGGGCGCGGTATTATCGCTCCATAGATCACATCCATCATACCTTCACCCCCGCCGGGGACTGCCAAAGTCTGACAGTTTCCGGCGGGGTTCCTGTTTTTCGCCCTCTCAAGGCAAAAATGTATCCGTCTGTTTTGCGTTTCTGCGGAAAGGAAACAGCAAAAATCACTCCGTATCATACTTTGGCATGATTTACATTTTCTGGCGGTTATGTATAATAAAGATAAAATGGTGTTGGAATGCGTATGGCACGGGGTATGTCCCTTTGCCGGCGAAAAGGAGGGAGAACGTGACCGGGAATATGATCGTGAAGCCGTCTGTCCGGCAGCGGTTTGACAGCTTTATGGAGCTCGGGCGCGTCCTCTTTTTCAGCGCGCCCTGCGGCTTCGGGAAAAGCACGCTGTCCGATGCCCTGCTCTCCGGACGGGATGTGCTGCGGCTGAACGCGGGCGCGGCGGACTTTGCCCTTCCCGCCCTTTCGGATGGGTGGGAAATCCTGCTCATTGACGATTTTCAGATGATACCGGCGGAGGATGGCGGGCAGGCGCTGTGCGAGCTGATCCGCTCCGACCCGGGCAAACGCTTCCTGCTTCTCTCCCGGGGCGCGCCGCCCGGATATCTGACGGCGTTCCAGTATTCCGGCCTGATGACCACGCTGGAGGCCGACGACCTGCTCTTTGACCGGGAGGATATCTGCAAATACTTTTCCGGCTGCGGCGTCGCCGTGACGGACAGCGAGATCGGCGGTATTCTGAGAGAATCCGTCGGCTACCCTCTGGGCGTCGCCGTCACCGCCCGGTGCATGTCCGGCGGGAGGCCCTTCGGCCCGGAGGTCGTGGCGCGGGCATTCCGGGAGGTGTTCTCCTATTTTGAGGCTGCGATCTACCGGCGATTCGACCTTCCCGTGCGGCGGTTTCTGCTGGAGCTGGCGCCCTTTGAACGGTTCAATCTGGAAATGGCGCGGATGGTCAGCGGCGACCCCCACGCGGGCGACCGGCTGGACTGGCTCCTGAGCCACACCACCATGCTCCGCTATGACGATGTGCAGCATTTCCGCTTCTGGCCGCAGTTCCGCAGCTTCCTGCTGTGGGAGATGGAGCGGGAATACAGCGAGGAAAAGCGCCGGGCGCTTTTCAGCCGGGGCGCGCTCTACTATGAGCTGAAAGAGGATTACGCCCACGCGCTGGAATGCTACACCCGATGCGGCGACCACGCCAAGGTCTCCGAGCTTCTCATCCGCAACGCGGAGCTGCACCCCGGCATGGGGCATTACAGCGAAATGGAAAAATACTACCGCAGTCTCCCGGAAGCGGAGATCGCAGCTTCCCCCGCGCTGATGCAGGGCATGAGTATGCTGTGCGCTCTGGCCATGGATTACGAAGGCTCTGAGCGCTGGTATCACGAATTGCAGGAATTCGGAAAGCGGTGCGGCAGGGACGACGCCGCAGGCAAGCAGGCCCGCAGCCGTCTGGCGTGGCTGGACATCTCCCTGCCTCAGCGGGGCGTAGAAGGGCTGACGGAGACCATTTCCGCCGTGTTCCGGCTGATGACCAGCAAGGAGGTTTCCCTCCCGTCCTTCTCCGTCACCAGCGCCCTGCCCAGCGTCATGAACGGCGGCAAGGACTTTTCCGTCTGGAGCAAGCGGGACGACCTGCTCTACCAGACGCTCCGCGCCCCGGTGGAGGCCGTGCTGGGGCGGGACGGCGTTGGCCTTGCGGACTGCGCCATCGCCGAAAGCAAATTTGAAAAGGGCGAGAACATCACCGGCCGGATGCTGACCATCATCCCCCGCATCAGCGAGATACGCCAGCGCGGCACGCCGGACATGGAATTCGCCATCAACGGTCTGCTGGCCCGAAGCCTTCTTGCGGCAGGGCAGAGCGAGGACGCTTATCGGACGATCGAATCCCTCCGGGAAAAATTCGCCGAGGAAGGGCGGGAGCGGTTCCTGCCCAATATGGACGCCATGCTCGTCCGAATTTCCCTCCATACCGGCGATCTGGACTACGCCGACACATGGTATCGGGAAAAAGCGCCCAGAGACCCCATGCGGGTAAACGTCATGAAGCGCTACCAGTATCTCACGCAGGCCATGGTGGAGCTGGCGGACGGGAAGCCGGGGGCGTCGATGCTGACCCTCTCCCCGCTGGAAGATTACGTCCGCAGCTGCGGGCGGCACATCGACGGCATCCATCTGAACGTCCTCGCCGCCATCGCCCTGTACCGAAGCAGGGACGAAGCATGGCGGCAGCGCCTGATTGGCGCATTGAACGCCGCGGCGGAATACCACTTCATCCGAACCGTCAGCGTCTACGGCGCGGCGGTGCTGCCCCTGCTGGAACGGCTGGATTGGAGCGGAAGCGCCCGGTGGAAAAAGCAGCTGATGGACGACGTGCGCTTGCAGGCGGCGTATTACCCCCGCTTTCTGGAACCGCGCCTCGCGCCGGGGGAAGCCCTGACGCCCACGGAGCTGCAAATTCTGCACCTGATCTGCGCCGACAAGAGCAACGCGGAGATCGGGCAGATCATGGACATCAAGCTGCCCACGGTAAAGACCCATGTAAGCCACATTCTGGATAAGCTGGACGTCCGGCGGCGAAGCGAAGCGAAAACCGCCGCAAAGCGTCTGCGGCTTATCCCGGAAGAACGGTAAACCCCCGCCCGGATTTTACCGGGCTGACGATAGAAAACTGCACTTTTTCACACAGGAGGATCCTATGAAAAAACGAATTTTAAGTCTGTTTTTGGCGCTCACGCTCTGCCTGACGCTCCTGCCGACATCGGCTTTTGCCGAGGGTGGGGACGTGAGCATTTCTGACGGTGTCATCGGCGGCGGCGAGACCGGTGGCGAGGGCGGTGGAGTCCTTGTACCACCCGGCGGTTCGACCGGCGAAGGTGGTGGGATCTATACGCCCCCAGGTGGTCCGGCAGAAGGGGGCGGCGGTACGTATATCCCCGAAGAAGACACGCGGACGGAGATCTGGTGCGTGAGCAAGCCCGATTCCATTGGCCGCAGCTATGACGGCACGACGGACGGCGGTACGATTCCAATCGACTTGACGTTTACAGACGGCACAAATGAAATCAAACTCAAAGAAGGAACGGGCTTTACCGCCAAGAAGACGTTCGATTCCGCGGACGCGGGATGGCATACCGTCACTGTGGAAATCGCGCTGATCGGCGAAGCCGCGGTAAAGTACAAGCTCAAGGCGGGCGAAGAAAAATTTGAGATCGGCGGCAACATCAACAAGGCCTATCCCGATTTGACCGTATCTCTTTCCAAGACGACCTGCACGGTGGGCGAAAAGCTTCTTCCGCTTCTGTCTGTCGAGGGTGCTCCGGAAGACGCCGAGGTGACATATTACTATGCGCCGATCAATTCTGGATATTTGGAGTTTGAAGGCAGTGAGGCAGTTCCCAAGATCGACGAGAACACTGCAATCAGCGAACCCGGCACATATTACGTCTATGCCAAGACCGGCGAGACCAAGAACTACAAAGAGGAAAGGTCAGCAACCGTGAAACTCACGGTCAACGAGCCTGTCGTTGAGGCCGCTTCGGTAACAAGAGCGGACGGCACGGATGGCGGTACATACGAATCCCTCCCGGCGGCGCTGAATGCGGCACGGGACGGCGACACCGTCAGGCTGCTGGCCAACCATGTGACGGATGCAGACGCCCTCAATGCGCTCGGTGAAGATTTTACGTTCGAACAGTATGCTTCCATCGTACCCGTTGTCACCAAAACCTTGACGCTCGATCTGAACCACAAGACGGTCGACTACCTCGAGGTTGGATTCTCAGAGACTAACGAGGAAACGCAGAAAAAAGAAACTCTCGCGACAGGCAACCTGACTGTTACAAGCGAGGCCGCTTACGGCAGAATTTCAAATCTCATGTTCATGGCCGGCGCACTGGACATCCGGAGCGGCGAGATCGGCGGTTCAGGATGCGCGGGACTTCTCTGCGACGCGAACAGTGGCTCTGTGACCGTCAGCAACGGCACGGTGTATGGCCTCACCGTATTGGAGGGTGCTTCCGTCACCGTCAATGGCGGTTCCAATCACGCGGGTGAATGGGTTGTCGATTCCGGCGCTACGCTGAAAATTACGGACGGCACGTTTGGCGAGGTGCAGTTCACGCGCAACGGAACCATCGCCATCAGCGGCGGCACGTTCCAAAGCATTAAGAGCTACATCGCAGAAGAGTTGCAGCCGCTCATGTCCCTGTTGGATACGCAGAAGGTGCACGCTTTCTACAAGGGCGACGACGTGCAGGACGGCAATGCAACGGAGCTGGCCGACGTAACCGTCAAGGAACACACTCACACCATGGTGAACAGCAAGTGCGCCTGCGGCTTTTCCTGCACCCACACGAACACCGAGGGCGCGAGCACCATCGACAAAGACGGCAAGTGCACGGTCTGCGGGACACAGTTCGCGGCTGGCATCGGCGAAACCTATTATACCGATGTGCCGTCCGCGCTGAATGCGGCAGCTGACGGTCAGACCGTCAAGCTGTTGGCAAACGAGATGCTGCCTGACGGCATATATGTCAGCAAGACTCTCACGCTGGATTTGGACGGACACAGTCTGAGCGGATACAGCTTGAATGTCGGCGGTCGTACGGCCATGAGCCAGGTTCGCACCGGTAAACTGACGGTCATTGACAGCAGCGGCGGCAACGGCGCGGTGGGAGTGACCGTGCGGGACGGCGGTACACTGGTATTCAATCCGGAGAATGACAATACCACTTTGCTCCAGCTGGAGGTTTGGGGCGGCACAGTCGGGCTGTACGGCGGAAAGATTTCGAGAAGCGGTCTGCGGCTGAATAATAACATCACATTGGGCAATCTGCTTCCCGGGCAAGCGGGACTGGCCTACTATCGTGGTGACACGCAGCTGACGCTGGAGGAAGCCGCTTCCCAGACCTGCGACCTGGTGGTAAAGTTGTGCAGCCACGGCGGCAAGAACGGCTTTGATGGCACCAACTGTCCCTACTGCAACGCGCCCGCGGTGGCGCAGACGGCCTTGCGGAATGTCGAGGGCGACCCGTGGCGGAACTTTGCCGACTTGCAGACTGCCCTTGATGCGGACAGAGACGGCGGCTCGACCCTCAGTCTGCTGACCGACGTTACCGGCGATTACACCATCAACGGCACCCGGGACACCGGCATAGATCTGAACGGCCATTCAATCCACGGTACGGTAACCGTCAAGGCCGCCACAGGCATGGACACTACTACCTTAAGCAACACGAAAAACACGGCCACAGCCAGTATCGATACCGTCGTTGCCAACGAGGGAGCAAACCTCGCCGGTTCGGGATTCCCCGCCGTTATCGGCACGCTGAAGCTGGCAAAGGGTGCCACATGGGCAAACATCCTGTATGAACCTAACCGCCTTGGCTATAAGGTGCTCAATGGGGACGGCACTCACAAGTGGTACGCCCCGGCGGATGTTCCTGCCGGTTCCACGGAGCTGAACAATGTCATCATCAATCGTCTGCCAATCACCTCCAAGACCCTGTCTCTGAAAGTTGATGGGAAGAACCTGACCGGCAGTAACCCGAAGGTGGAGCGCGGCACGACCGTCCGGCTCTGCGCCAACTGCAACGCGAAGGATGCGGATGTGGCCATCTACGTCGGAGAGATAGGGGGAGACGGCATCCCCACATACAGACAGAAGAAAGCTGAATATAAAAAGATCGGCACCATGTGGTACTATGTTGTAGACTTCGATGCTGACACGATCGGAACATACAGCATTTATTTCACGGCCAGCAAGGACGGCTATTCGGTATCGAGCAACCCCAAAATGCTGACCGTCACCAAGCTGAATCTCAGCAAAGCCGTAATCACGTTCCCCAACGGCAATGAAAGTGTCTATCAGCCTTATAACACCACCACCGGCGTGCCGCCCTATGTTGTAACGTACAACGGCAGCGAGCTGAAAGCGGGAGTTGATTACACCGTCGTCCGCGGCGATTCCCGTTCCACTGTCGGCGCCGCCACTCTGACCATCAAGGCGACAGACGACGGCGACTACACCGGCCAGAAAACCGCCAGATGGACGGTCGCAGCTCACAAAGCAACGATCTCGGTCGGTGACATCATAAAGGCATACGATGGCACAACAGGCCTGCCCGCAAACGCGTCGATAAAGCTTAAGAGTGCGGATTCCCGCTATGCTCCTTCCGGCGGGCCGCTTCCTCTGGCGGCTGGTGAGGATTACCAGATACTCAATGCCAGTTATGATTCCGCCAATGCAAGTGAGGACGAAAAGACCGTCTCCTTCACCATTAAGCTGACGGATAAGAACTATACCTTTGAAGACGGCACGACGCAAAAGGACTTTGTGCTGAACGGCGCGGATGTGTCGCAGACTTTCAAGATCAATCAGGCCACTGTAACCCCGAACGAGATCACGCAGTACGTTTTCAACGATTTGGCAAAGACCTACGAAATCGATTTGAGAACGCTCCTGCCGGAGCTGCCTGTAGGCTGCGAGTACGGCAAGATCCATAATCGGGGCTGCGATTACCACTTTACGGATAGTACTTACCTCGACAGCAGCAACCATATATTCGTGTCAAACGAAGGCATTCTGACTCTGCCCATCGTGGCCGCGCACAGCGCGAATGTGAACGATCAGATCGGCACTTTGACCGTCCCGATTGTAAGCACGAACTATCAGCCGTTCGAGCTGACCATCAAGGTCGTCATTGGCCAGAGGATCCCCCTCGATCAATCGGGCGTCAGCGTCAGCGCGACGGATATCACCTACGGCCAGACGCTGGCAGAGAGCACACTCACGGCCACGGGTTCGATGATCTGCCCCCGCACACAGGCCGTGATTCCGGGTACGTTCGCGTGGAAGGACGGCACCATCAAGCCCAACGCGGGCAGCTATGATGCCGAATGGACGTTCACTCCGGCGGAAGGCTACGAAGAATACGCCCCCGCGACCGGCACCGTGACCGTCACAGTCGAACCGGCAGAGCTGACGGGAGTTTCCGTGGGGGCACCCAGCACGTATTACACCGGCAAGCCGCAGCACGCATCGACAATCGCGTTTGGGCAAAGTGTAGACGGCACTACCGTGACGTTCACCTACAGCGACAAGGTAGACGGCGGCTATACTTCGGGCGGACCGACTTTCACCGACGCAGGCACGTACACCGTTTACTACAAAGCGGAAGCAGCAAACCACAAAACGGCTACCGGTACGTTCACCGTAACCATTGCCCCGCTGCCGATCAGCCTTCTCTCCGTCGAAAGAATCTCCAAGTCCTACGACGGCACCGCAAACGTCACGCTTACCGCGAGCAGGCTGACGTTCTTCAGCAAGGCGGCCAGTCGTTCGGGCATTATACTTCCCGATACGGCGCTCACCTTCTCTGACGCCCAGTTTACCATGAAGCAGGCGGACGAGAGCTACCCGCCCTCGCCGGACGTCGGAAACGGAAAGGCCCTTTCCTTCACCATGACGCTTGCGAACGACAACTATGTGTTTGAGGGCAAGCCGGAAGGCACCAAAACGGTCAGTGACACTTTTGCAACCGACGATACGACCCGTTTCACCATCACCAAGGCCGACGCGCCCGTGCCGACAGACGGTACGCTGACCATCATCAACGGTCTGGAAAGAACCTACGAGGTCGATCTGGCGGTGCTGCTGTCTGCACTGGAAAGCCCCAAGTCCTACGGCGACATCGCCTATGGCGCGCCAACCATCACCGTGGATGCCGGCTACTGCGACGCTGCCGCTGCGAAGATCGAAAACGGCAAGCTGATTCTGCCCATTCTGGCAAACCCGGTCAATACGGAGGGCAATGTCGGCTCGGTGACGGTGATTGTCACAACCAGAAACTACGAGGACATCACCCTGACCGTCAACATCTTCGCAAAGAACAAGATCACGCCCGTTCCGGATGGCGAGGTGACCGCAAGCGAGATCACCTACGGTCAGCCGCTGAATGCAAGCACGATCACGGGCAAGATGAAAGACCCCACCACCGGTGAAGAGGTTCCCGGCACCTTCACATGGACGGACGGCACGCTCATGTTCAACGCGGGCAGCTATGATGCCGAATGGACGTTCACCCCGGACGCGCCGGAGTACGCGGCGGCCACCGGAAAGGTGCGGGTCACGGTCAATCCCAAGTCCATTGTAGGTGCGGTCGTCACGCTGGAAGACACCTTCGTGTATGACGGGACGGAAAAATGGCCCCAGATAATCAGTGTCGTTCTGGACGGCGTAACACTGACAGGCATTGGCGGAGGCACAGATTATGGCTTTTCCTGCAACAGAACGTCGCAGGTCGGCACATACTACGATGATTTTTCTCTCAGCGGTCTGGGTAACTACACCGGCGAGATGAAGTTCACGTGGTCGATCACGCCAAGAGAAGTGACACCCACGATCACCGTCGCGGACGGCACCTATAACGGCGGAAATCCCGTTCAGCCGACCGTTACCCTCACAGACGACCTCGGCAATACCATTGACCCGAAGGAATACGACGTCTCCTACAGCGATAACGCAAACGCCGGTACCGGCACCGTGACCGTCACCGATAAGGAAGGCGGCAGCTATGTCCTCGGTACGGCCAGCACGACCTTCACCATCAACAAGGCCGCCGCGCCCGCGCTGACTGCCTATCAGGTCACCCGGAAGTACAGCCTGAAAACAGAGCAGACCATCACCCTCCCCGACCTCAAGAGTCTGGGAATGCCCGATGACGCACAGGTATCCGACGCGAACGCGTTCCACAGCGGGTCTTATTCTCCCGCGGGCAGGATTCAGGACGGTTGGGGCATTGACGTGAACACCGGCGCGATCACCTACGCTCTGGCGGACGGTGCCGCCGCTGGCGACGTCATCACCTTCACCCTTCTGGTTCGCTCCAAGAACTACGAGGACGCCACCGTTACGGTCATCCTCACCCTGACGGAGCGGGACGCGCCCATCCTGACCCTGCCGGACATCATCACCGCGGACTACACCGGCGCGGAAATTCCCGTCAGCGCGGTCACCGGCAAGAGCGCCGCCTTTGACGGCAAGGATGTGCCGGGTACATGGAGCTGGAAAGCCGGTCAGGCGATCACCAACGCGACCGACACCGGCAGTAAGACCATTGTCTTTACCCCCGCCGATCTGGTCAATTACCACCCGGTGGAGGGCGAGGTTTATGTCATCATCTCCCACGTCGCGCCGGACTATACCGCGCCCGCTGCCATTGACGGCCTGACCTACAGTGGCAGCGCGCAGGCGCTGGTCAGGGCAGGCTCCACCGCCCACGGCAAGCTGCTCTACAGCCTGAGCAAAGACGGCACCTACTCCGAGACCATCCCCACCGGCACGGACGCCGGGGAATACACCGTCTGGTACAAGGTCGCGGGCGACAGCAACCATAAGGATTCCCAGCCCGGGTCCGTCACCGCAACCATCGCTCCCAAGGCCGTGACCGCCACCGTGACGGTCAGCGGCGATTCCCTCACCTACACCGGCGACCCGCTGAAGCCCAATGTCATCGTGAAGGACGGCGACACGGTCATCAGCCCGGAGGAATACGACGTTTCCTACAGGGATAACGTGAACGCGGGCACCGCCACCGTGACCGTCAGGAACAAGGCAGGCGGCAACTACACCGTCAGCGGCAGCGCCACCTTCGAGATCGGCAGGGCCGCTTCCGAGGTCAGGACCGCCCCCGGGGCGAACGCCGGCCTTGTCTACAACGGCGGTGAGCAGACCCTCATCACAGCCGGAACTGCCCTCGGCGGCAAGCTGAAATACCGTCTGGGCGAGACCGGCGAGTTCACAGAAGCGCTTCCCAAGGCCACGGACGCGGGCACCTACACCGTGTACTGCATGGTCGAGGGCGACGTCAACCACCGCGACTCGGAGGTGCAGAGCCTCACCGTCACCATCGATAAGGCGAAGGTCACGGTCAAGGCGTTGGACAAGCGCATCTACACCGATGACAAGGCCCCCGATCTGAGCAAGCCCGTACTGGACAAGGACTACACCGTCAGCGCCATGTTCGGCGAGGATGCGCTGACCGGCGACATAAAGCTCGCATGCGTGGACGCGAATGGCACTGAGATCACCCCCGACACGACGAAGGTCGGCAAGGTCATTATCCGCGCCAGCGGGCTGACCGCCCCCAACGGCAACTACACCGTCGTTTTCGTGGACGGCACGCTGACCATCGACGAGCGCCCGGTCTACACCATCAAGGCCACGGCGGGTATCCACGGCTCCATCACGCCCTCCGGCGACGTTGACGTCCTCCACGGCGGCAGCCAGACCTTCACCATCGCCGCGAACAGAGGCTACGCCATCTCCAACGTCAAGATCGACGGCGTGAGCATCGGCGCGGTGAAGTCCTACACCTTCGAGAACGTCACCGGCAACCACACCATTGAGGTCACTTTCATGAAGGCCAACGGCAACCCCCAGACCGGCGTGATGGTGGACGAAGTCACCGGCGAGTACTATGTGGGGTAACGCCCACCGCGTTTCGCGCGTCCGTTGGGCGCGCGAGGAGACAAGCTTATGAAGAAAAATGTCATGAAAATCTGCTGCGCGGTTCTGGCCATCGCAGTCATTGCCGCTCTGCTGATAGCGGTCAGGGGCTGCCACCGGGAGGAACCAATCGTTCCTCCCACCACCGCCCCGGCCACCGAGGCCACCCAGACCGTCCCCACCGAAGACGAGACCCAGCCCCCCACGGTTCCCGTGGGGGAGGTCATCCCCACCGTGGATAAGCAGTCGGAGCTGGCCGCGGCCAGAAAGAAAAACCCCGACACCGTGGCGTGGCTGTACATCCCCGGCGCGGAGGTGGACGACCCCGTGATGCAGGCGGAGGACAACGGCCACTACCTGTGGCTGGGCGAGGACGGCGAGTACAGCACTTGGGGCTGCTACTATGCCCACTGCGAAAACCATTTCGGCGGCCGGGACAAGCTGGACACCAACACCACGATTTTCGGCCACTCCGCCAGCAACTGCGACCCCAACGGCCCCAAGTTCACCAAGCTCTACCGGTACATGGACGCGGACTACGTGAAAGATCATCCCTACATTTACCTCTCCGTGACAGGGGAAGATCTGGTTTTCCAGATCACGGCGCTGTTCATCACGGACATTGAGTTCGACTACATTGTCCCCAATCCCACGGGAGACAGAGCTATCCAAGGTGTTCAACCGCGGATTCTGGGACGGCTACTATCT
>OMDW01000396.1_pt1 | contig 12655 bp, 9 predicted proteins | sample 1673661 | NCBI WGS metagenome assembly OMDW01 (sample SAMEA103958118, study PRJEB25191) | human gut metagenome
GCCCGACATCGCGGAAAACGCGCAGCAGGGCATTGATTTGCTCAGCCATCGCCGCTATGATGCGATTTCCTCCCTGCTCAGCGTGAGCGAGGGCAAGAAATTCTTTGCGTATCTCTCTCGTCGCCCGGAAATGCTCGGCATGGAAACCGCGCGGGACGAGGCGCATCTGCGCCGGGAGATCAGCACCGCCCGCCGCGCGCTCTCCACGCGGGACGCGAGCCGGCAGAGCAAGCAGGTGGACGATTACACGAAGGCGCTGCAAGGGGAGTTCTTCTGCGATCTGCTGCGCGGCGCGGCCTTTGACTGCACGAAGATCGACGAGCGCATGCAGTCGCTCAAGCTCGACGCGCTGGATGCGGCGCGCCCGGTGGTCACCTCTTCCTTCCGGCTGCCGCAGGGCGATTATTTCCTCTCCGAGGTCTGGCGGTACGGCCGCGACCGGCTGGAAAACGCGCTCAAAAACATCTTCGAAAACGGCGACCCGAAGATGGCGTTCGTGCTGCTGATTATCAACCCGCATCACATGCGCCTGCTCGCCGCGCCGCGCGAGGAGATGAGCAAAGAGGAAGCATACGACAGGATGATGGCGCATCTGGCGAGCTGTCAGGCCAATCTCGAACAGTATTTCGAGCTGACGCTGACCATCAAGCGCGTCGTGCCGTATGACAACCTGTACGCCCTCAGCCGGGAGAACGCGGCGAGGACGGCGCACTGAATCCTGCTTTTTAGACGAGGCTGTCAAGCGTGGCAGCCCCGTCTTTTTTTCGTGAAAATAACATACCTTTCCCCAGCGGGAGGGGATGGCATGCGGAAAAGGGGCTTTGCGCTTTCGCTCGGGCTGCCGGAGGACGCGACGAGCGACTGCGCGCGCGTGACGCTCAGCGGGCAGAGCGCGGCGCTCGTGGAGGGGCAGCACGGCGTGATCGAGCTGACGGAGAGCCGCGTGCGCCTGCGGACGGGGCGCGGGGTGCTGACCGTGCAGGGCGAAGGGCTTCGGCTGCGGGCGCTCTCCGTCGATGCGGCGCTCATCGAGGGGCATGTGCTGACGGCGACCTACGCCGGGGGAGGGCGAGCGCCATGAACCTGACCTTGGAGCTTTCCGGGCTGAATCTGGAACGCCTGCTCCGCGCGGCGGGAGCCTGCGGCGTTCGGATGAAAAACGTCCGCCGGGTGGACGAGCGAACCATGCGCGTCGTCGTGCCGGCCGCGCAGAAAAAGAGGATGGCCGCGCTCTGCGAAAAATACGGCTGGCAGATGGCGGAAATTCGGGCGGGCGGGCTGCTGAGGCTCGCAAGGGGCGTAAAAAGGCGATGGACGCTCGGGCTCTCCGTGCTGCTCAGCATCTTTTGGGTCTATCTGTCCTCCGAAATGATCTGGCGGGTGGAGATCGACGGCGCGGGGGAAAACGCCGCGGAGGTGCGCCGCTGTCTGGAAGCGGAAAACGCGCGCGTCGGGCGGCTGAAACGGCGGGTTTCGACGGATCATCTGGCCGATGCGCTGGCTTTGGCTGTGCCGGGGCTGGCGCATGCCGCCGCGCGATACGAGGGCAGCACGCTGGTTGTGGATTGTCAGCGGGCGCGCGAGGGCGAACGGGCAGGCGTGGCCGGACAGGGGGCGGAGATCGTCGCGGCGCGGGAAGGCGTTATCGTGCGCATCAGCGCGGAGAGCGGCACGCCGAGGGTGAAGCCCGGTCAGGCCGTCCGCAAAGGGCAGACGCTCATCAGCGGGCAGGAGCGGACGGGCGGCGGTGAAACGCGCGCGTGCAGGGCGCAGGGGGAGATCATCGCGCGGTGCTTTGCGCGCGGAGAGGCGCGCGTTCGGCTGAACGTGACGGGCACGGTGGAAACCGGGGAAATCCGCCGCCGCGTGCGCATCGAAAGCCCGAAGGGCAGCCGCCTTGTGCGGGATGCGCCGGATTTTGACCGGCAGGACGTCAGCGTGGAACTTCAGCCGATTGTCGGGCTGTATCTGCCCGTCTGGCGGCGCGTGGAGACGCTTGCGCGCACGGTCAGCGTGCCGCGCAGCCGAACCGTCAGCGACGCGCGCAGTCAGGCGCAGGGCGCGGCGGAAAAAATTGCCAAATTAAACTGCCCGAGCGGGGTCGAAATCCTTGACAAATGGGTAGATTATAGTATGATAGATGATGAGTTCGTGTATGCGACTGTGGTGCTCGTTTTCGAAGCGCCCATCGGCGCGCGGCACGGCGCAGATTAGCCCTTCGGGGCGTGGGAGGACTGCTTCTTTGGCAGAGGAACAGAAATTGGCCTCGGGATCCGGGGCTTTGCAGAATGTGTTCGGCACGGGGGACGAAAACATCCGCCTGCTGGAAAAACTGATGCGGGTGCGCGTGGCTCTGCGCGGCGGCGATATCGTGGTGGAGGGCGAGGAAGAGCGGGATGTGGACAACACCCGCGAAATTCTGAAAAAGCTCTGCGCGCTGGCCGAAAAGGGCGAGCGCGTGGACACGGCGGTGGTGCAGTACGCCGTGAGCCTGCTGGAAAAGGGCGAGCTGGATCAACTGGATAACCTGTACGGCGAAATCGTGGCGACGACCTTCCGCGGCCGCCCCATCCGCTGCAAGACGCTCGGCCAGCGGGAATATGTGCGCGCGATTCGCCGCAACACGCTGACCTTCGGCGTCGGCCCGGCGGGAACGGGCAAGACCTATCTGGCGATGGCGATGGCCGTCGCCGCGCTCAAGAGCAAGGAGGTCGAGCGCATCGTGCTGACCCGTCCGGCGGTGGAGGCGGGCGAAAAGCTGGGCTTCCTGCCCGGCGACCTCAACCAAAAGGTCGATCCCTACCTGAGGCCGCTGTACGACGCGATGTTTGACATGCTCGGCGCGGAGACCTGCCAGCGCATGCAGGAGCGCGGCGTGATCGAGGTTGCGCCGCTGGCGTACATGCGCGGCCGCACGCTCTCCGATGCGTTTATCATCCTCGACGAGGCGCAGAACACCACCACCGAGCAGATGAAAATGTTTTTGACGCGCATGGGCTTCCGCTCGCGCATCGTCGTGACGGGCGATCCCTCGCAGATCGACCTGCCGCGCGGCAAGCGCAGCGGCCTGATCGAGGCGGTCGAGGTGCTTGAAGGCGTGGAGGACATCAGCGTGCAGCGGCTGACGCATCACGACGTGGTTCGCCACGAGCTGGTGCAGGCCATCGTGCGCGCGTATGACGAGCACGCCGCCCGCGCAAAGGAGGAATGGAGCGATGGACGTTACGCGCAAGAGCGCCCGCAAATGGATTGACAGCCTGAGCCTTCGCGTGCAGCAGGCGCTGTTTGCGGCGGCGGCTTACCTCATCCTGCTGGCGATCTGCCTGCTGGCGATTTCGCCGGAGCAATACGATTTGAGCGTGGGCGACGTCGCGCCCAAGACGATCACGGCCAGCAAGGATATCGTCGATGAATTGACGACCGAGCGGCGCAGGCAGGCCGCGGCGGACGCGGTTTCCCCCGTCTATTATAAAGACGACACGGTTTCTTACACCGTGCTCTCCGACATGGACGCGGTGTTTTCCGAATTGCGCGCCGTTCGCGAGCTGGGCGAGCAGATTCGAAACGCATGGGGCGACGAGGGCGGTTCGTTTACCGAAGCGGACTATGCGCAGGCCTCCGGGCTGGTCACGCGGCTGTCGCTGAGCAATTATCAGCTCCGCACGCTGATGAACACCGGCGAGAGCGATTTTGAAAGCCTGTATCAGTCGCTGGTCTCCGCCACACGCACGACGCTGGTCTCCACCATCACCGAGGGGCAGATCAACGACGCGATCAACAACATTCAGCAGATCGTCTCCTACAACACGCGGACGGATCTGTGGTATAACGTGGCGATTCCGACGCTGCGCGCCAGCCTCAAGGCGAACATGCTGATCGACCAGGCGGCGACGGAGGAAAACCGGCAGAAGGCCTGCGACGCGGTGGAGCCGACGGTCTACAAGCAGGATCAAAACATCGTAGTCAAGGGCGACCGGGTGACGGCCGAACAGATCGCGGTGCTGGAATCCCTCGGCCTGCTGGAGGGCAACAGCTTCGATTACCCGCTCTACATCGGCACGGCAATCACGCTGGCGCTGATTCTGGCGAGCGCGTATCTGTACGCCTATCTGTTCGCAAAGCCGATGCTGAGCATGGGGCCGAGCGCGCTGGTGCTGCTGATTGCGGGCGTGCTGACGGTGCTGCTGTGCCTGCTGATGGGCGAATATCTGAACATCAACGCCATGCCCGTCGCGCTGGGCGCGATGCTGGCGGTCAACCTGCTGGGCGCGCGCCCGGCGTATGTGACCAACATGGCGCTGACGCTGATTATCACCCTGCTGACGGCGAAGGGCACGGGGCTGGTCACGTCGCAGACGATGAGCGTCCTGCTGACCTGTTCGCTGGGCGGGCTGGTCGCCATCTGGATGATGCGCAAGAACACGACCCGCGTGATGGTCGTGGTCAGCGGCCTCGTGGTCGGCGCGGTGAATTTCGGCGTCCTCGTCTGCGTCCGCGCGCTGACGTCCAGCGACATGAGCGGCGTGTGGACGGATATGGCCTACGCCATCGGCGGCGCGGTGGTTTCCGCCGTGCTCTGCGTCGGCTTGCAGCCGATTCTGGAAACGGCGTTCAACCTCGTCACGCCCTCCAAGCTGATCGAGCTTTCCAACCCGAATCAACCGCTCCTGCGGCGGCTGATGATCGAGACGCCGGGCACCTATCACCACTCGATGGTGGTCGCGAATCTGGCGGAGGCCGCGGCGGAGGCGGTCGGCGCAAACGCGCTGCTCGCCCGCGTCGGCGCGTATTACCACGATATCGGCAAGCTGATCCGCCCGATGTATTTTAAGGAAAACCAGATGGGCGAAAACCCGCACGACAAGACCGACCCGCGCGTTTCGACCGCGATTTTGACGGAGCATACCCGCGACGGCGTGGAGCTGGCGCGCAAGCACCGCCTGCCCGAGCCGATCATCGACATGATCCGCCAGCACCACGGCGATACGCCCGTCATGTATTTTTACGCCAAGGCGGTGAAGATGCTGGGCGAGGAGAACGTCGATATCCGCGATTTCCGCTATGACGGCCCGAAGCCGCAGACCGCCGAGGCGGCGATCCTGATGCTCAGCGATACGGTGGAGGCCGCCGTCCGCGCGCTGCCCGACCCGACGCAGGAGAAGATCTCCGCACTGATTCGCAAGCTGGTGCGCGGCAAAATGGAGGACGGCCAGCTGGACGAATGTACGCTGACCTTCCGCGATATCGGCAAAATCTGCTCGGCGTTTGAAACGGTGCTGCAGGGCGTTTTCCACGAGCGCATCGAATACCCCAGCGTGGATTTGAGCCGCGCCCAGCACCACAGCGAACAAAAGCAGGCGGAGCAGAAGACGGAGGCAAAACCATGATTCTCGAATTTGAAGACGAAAAGGGGCTGCTGGACGCGCAGACCCGCGCGCTGATGCAGACCTGTTCGCAGGCCGCGCAGCGGGCGGAGGGCGTGACGCTGCCGCTGTCCGTGTTCATCCGCGTGACGGATGACGACGAAATCCGCACGATCAACCGCGAGCAGCGCGGCAAGGACGCCGCAACGGACGTGCTCTCCTTCCCGACGGTGAATTACCCGGCGGGGAAGACGGCTGGCGCATGCGAGGCGCTTCTGCGCGAGGAATTTGACCCCGACACGGACGCCTGCGCCATTGGCGATATCGTGATTTCGATGGATCACGTGCGCGCGCAGGCGGCGGAATACGGCCACAGCGAGCGGCGCGAGTGCGGCTATCTGCTGACGCACGGGCTGTTTCACCTGATGGGCTACGACCACATGACCGAGGCCGAGAAGCCTGTGATGCGCGCGATGGAGGAAAAGGCGCTCGCATCCATCGGGCTGACCAGAGAGGAGTAACGAACATGACGGATGAAAAGCTGCTTGAGCTGGCGCTGGATGCGCGGAAAAACGCCTATGTGCCGTATTCCGGCTATGCCGTCGGCGCGGCGCTGCTGGCGGAGGACGGAAGGGTTTTCACCGGCTGCAACGTCGAAAACGCGGCCTACGGCAATACGCTCTGCGCCGAGCGCACCGCGCTGGTGAAGGCCGTGAGCGAGGGCTGCCGCCGGTTTACAAAAATCGCGATTGCGTCCGCCGGTTCCGCGCCGTATCCGTGCGGCGCATGTCGTCAGTCGCTCTATGAGTTTGCGCCGGAGCTGGAGGTTCTGGTCACGTGGGATGGCAACGTGGCGCGCGCGCCGCTTGGCGAGCTGCTGCCGCACGGCTTCGGCCCGTCGTCTCTGGGAAAGTAAAAAAGATAAAGGGAATTAGAACAGTGAAAAACGAAAATACCGCAAAATTTCTTTCGGGCTTCGCCGCGATTGTCGGCCGCCCGAACGTCGGCAAATCCACGTTCACCAATCGGATCAACGGCGCATCCATCGCCCGAACGGGCGACCGCCCCGGCGTGACCCGCAGCAACCAGTGGGTGCGCATCACGCCGTACCTCGAGCTGCTGGATACGCCCGGCCTGCTCTGGCCGAACCTCAGCGACCAGCAGGACGCGCGCGCGCTGGCGTTCGTCGGCACGATCAACGACAACATCATGGATCAGCAGATGCTGGCGATCCGCCTGATGGAGCGGCTGATGGAGGATCACGCCGACGCGCTGACGACCCGCTTCAAGCTCAAAAACAACGCCCTGCGCGGCGTGCCGCTGCTTGAGGAGGCCTGCCGCTGCCGCGGGTGGCTGCTCCCCGGCGGCGTATGCGACACGGATCGCGGCGCGGCGGTCATTCTGGATGAATTCCGCGCGGGCAAGCTGGGGCGCATCACGCTGCAAAAAGCGCCGGTAAAAGCGCCAAAGGAAACGACTCCGATGCGCGAAGCGAAGAAAGAGCCTGAGGCCTAAGCCCTCAGGCGGGTTTGGACGGAAGTCCAAGGGAGCGTATAGCATGAAAAAAGACTGGAACGCCCGTTTGGAAGAAATCACGCAGACGGACAAGACCATTTGGGCGACGGGGCGCGCCTTTGCCGGCATAGACGAGGCAGGGCGCGGCCCGCTCTGCGGCCCGGTGGCGGCGGCCTGTGTCGTGATGCCGCCCGAGCCGCTGCTGCTGTATGTGGACGACAGCAAGAAGCTGACGGAAAAGCGCCGCGAGGAGCTCTATGATAAAATCATGCAGACGGCGATGTATGCGAAGGTGATTCTCGCCTCGCCGGAGGAGATCGACCGGGTGAACATCCTGAACGCGACGAAGAACGCGATGGCGATGGCGGCGAAGGACGCGCCCTGCGATTTGTTTCTGGTGGACGCGATCACTAGGCTGGATGTGCCGGGCGAGGTGCGCGGGCTGGTGCACGGCGACGCGCTCTGCTACTCGATTGCGGCGGCCTCCATTTTGGCGAAGGTGACGCGAGACCGCATCATGCGCGAGCTGGACGCGCGGTATCCGCAGTATGGGCTGGCCAAAAACAAGGGCTACGGCACGGCGGAGCACATCGCCGCGCTCAGGCAGTACGGCCCGACGCCGATTCACCGCCGCTCGTTCATCGGGCATTTTGTCGAGGTGTAAGATGGATTCGGACGGATTGGGAACGCTGGGCGAGGTTCGCGCCGAGCAATATCTCGTGGAGCAGGGCTGCCGGATTTTGGCGCGCAACGCGGCGTTCCCCGGCGCGGAGATCGACCTGATTGCGCAGGATGGACGGGTGATCGTCTTTGTCGAGGTCAAGATGCGGACGAGCGGCGCATCCTACGGGCGCGAGGCCGTGACGCCGGCCAAACAAAAGAGAATATGCAGGGGCGCGCTGCGCTACATGGTTCAAAATGGGCTGACGGAGCGGCAGGCTCGCTTTGACGTCATCGAAATCCGGGGCGCAAGGCTGACGCATATCAAGGACGCGTTCCCCTATCAGGGGCCTATGTTTTGATTTTTCCCGGAGGATTGAAATGAAAAAACGTCAGAAAATCTGGATCGTCGTTTTGCTTACGCTGCTCGCCGCGGCGGCGGTTTTCTTTGCGCTGTCTGGGCTGGGCGGGAAGGACGACGCGCCGCAGACGGGCAACCTGATTGCCAACGGCGATTTTGCTTTGACGACGGACGGCGAGCCCGACGGCTGGCAGACCGGCGCGTGGGTGACGAGCGCGGGCGCTTCGTATCTGGAGGCGGTGACGCTGGAGGACGGCACGACCGCCGCGCTGGTGGAAAACGCCGCGGCCAACGACGCGCGCTTTGAACAGACGATTGCCGTTCGCGAGAACGCGACATACAGGCTGACCGCGCGGGTGATGGCGGAGGGCTGCGGCGAGGGGACGAAGGGCGCGAATGTGTCCTTCTCCGGCATTTACGGCACGAGCCGCGACCTGCACGACACAAACGGCCAGTGGGAGACGCTGACCCTGTATGGCCGAACCGGCAAAGGGCAGAAGGAAATCACGGTCATGGCGCGGCTGGGCGGCTACGGCGCGGAGAACACCGGCAAGGCGTGGTTCACGGACGTGAGCCTTGAACAGGTGGAAACCGTGCCCGTCGGCGAGACGGTGCTCGATCTGGCCACGCCTGCGCCGAGCAAAAAGACCGACGCGGGCGCGCCAAAGACGGCGAAGGAGAGGAGCATCCCGCTGCTGATCGGCGCGGCCTGCGTCTACATGGCGCTGGCGGCGCTGCTGGTGCGCGGCCTGACGGGGAAGAAGCTGAACGCGCGCGCGGGGCTGGCGGTTTCGCTGCTGGCGGCGCTGGTCATCCGCGTGCTGCTGGCGTTCACCGTCGAGGGCTACGGCGTGGATATGGGCTGTTTTGGCGCGTGGGCGGGCAAGATGGCCGACGGCGGCCCGGCGAATTTCTATGAGGCGGGCTATTTCTGCGATTATCCGCCCGCGTATATGCTGGTGCTGTGGCTGCTCGGCCTGCTGGGCAGGGCGCTGGGGCTTGGCACGGGGAGCATGGCGTTTCAGGGGCTGATGAAGCTCGTGCCGATTGTCTGCGATCTCGCGCTGGCGGCGGTCTGCTTCAAATGGGCCGAAAAAAAGCTGGGCGAAGGCGCGGCGCTGGCCGTGGCCGCGCTGCTGGCGCTGAACCCGGCGTTCGTCGTGACCTCGAGCTGCTGGGGGCAGATTGACTCCGTGCTGGCGCTGCTGCTGGTGCTGATGCTGCTGTATGCGCGCGCGGGGCGGTGGGCAATCGCCATCCCGCTCTTCGCGCTGGCCGTGCTGGCCAAGCCGCAGGCGGGGCTGCTCGCGCCGCTGGGCGTGGCGGCGCTGATGAAAGAGGCGCGTCTGGGCGAGCGCCGCGGAAAAGCCATCGGCTTCGGCCTGCTGGGCGGCGTGGCGGCGACGCTTATCGTCGTGCTGCCCTTTGCGTGGGGCGAAAACATCTTCACGTGGCTGGTGGATAAATATGCGGCGACGCTCTCCGGCTATCCGCACGCGACGCTCTCGACGGGCAACCTGATGTTCCTGCTGGGCGGCAACTGGGTGGATGAATCGACCGCGCTCATCGGCTCGATCACCTACGGGCAGATCGGCCTTGTGCTGATGGCGCTCTCCTTCGCGGCGGGCGTGGCGGTCTATGCCGTGGGCAGGGGCAGGAGCCGCTTGTTCCTCTCCGCCGCGCTGACGATGCAGCTGGTCTTTGCGCTGGGCACGAAGATGCACGAACGCTATATCCTGCCCGCGCTGGCGCTGCTCTTTTTCGCGTTTGTGGAGACGGGGGATATCCGGCTGCTGATCTCCGCCGTGCTGGCCTCGGCGGCCTCGGCGGTGAACATCGGCGTGGTGCTGGCGTTTGATTATCTGATTGCGCCGAACACGGGGCTGGGGTATGCGCTCGGCGCGGTGCAGCTCGCCGCCGCGGCGCTGACGGCGTATACGGCGGTTCGCCTTCTCATGGGGGCGCGGCCGATGACCCTGCCGGAGCGCAGGGTCGAGCCGGACAAGACGGCGGACGCGGGCGGCGGAGCGCCGACCTGCGCGGCCGAAAAGCGCGAGCGCGACGAGCTGCTGCATCCGCAGGATTACCGCATGCACCTGCGCGGGCGCGACTTCGCCATCATGGGCGCGCTGACGCTGGCATACAGCGTCGCGGCGTTCTGGCATCTGGGCGCGACGAAAGCGCCGCAGACGGGCTATGTCTCCACGGCGGCGGGCGAAACGGTGGTGCTCGACCTCGGCGAAAATCAGGAGGATTTCCACCTGTATTATTACGGGGGGATTTCCGATACGCAGTTCACCGTCGCGACCTCTGTGGATGGGGAAAGCTACGGCGCGGAAACCGGCGCGTTCTTCGATCGGGGCGAGTGCTTCAAGTGGCTGGCGCTTCGCGAGCCGACCTATGACGCGGACGGCGTGGTGGCGGGCGCTTCCGGCGGAATGATTGCGCTCAACGGGCGCTATGTCCGCCTGACGTTTGACGGCGCGGGCTCGGCGCTCTGGGAGGTTGCGGCGGTCGATGGAAACGGGCGGGTGATCCCCGTGCAGGCCATCTCGGCGAGCGGCGCGGTCGAAGGGCGCGCGGCCGACCCGAATGTGCTGATTGACGAACAGGACACCGTGCCGGAGAAGCCGACCTACGAAAACAGCATGTACTTCGACGAAATCTACCACGCGCGCACGGGCTACGAGCACGCGCACAGCCTGCATACCTACGAGACGACGCACCCGCCGCTGGGCAAGGTGTTCATGAGCTGGTGCATCGACCTGATGGGCATGACGCCGTTCGCGTGGCGCTTTGCGGGCACGCTGACGGGCATCCTGATGATTCCGGCGATCTACCTGCTGGCGATGCAGCTCATCAAGCGGACGCGGTGGGCGGCGCTCAGCGCGCTGCTGCTGACGGCGGACTGCATGCACTTCACGCAGACGCGCATCGCGACGATTGATTCCTTCCCGGTGCTGTTTATGATGGTGATGTTCCTGTTCATGGCGCGCTGGATGCAGATGAGCTTTTATCACCAGAAATTGTGGAGGACGCTCGTGCCGCTGTTCGCTTCCGGCGTGTTCATGGGGCTGGCGATTGCCAGCAAGTGGATCGGCTGTTACGGCGCGGTTGGGCTGGCGGTGCTGTTCTTCTCGCGGTTCATCACGCTGTATAAACAGAGCGTCTATGCCAAGCGCCATCGGGACGAAGACCCGGCGTTCGCGCGCGCGTCGGACGGCTTTGCCCAAAAAGGCGCGGCGACGCTCGCGGCCTGCGTGGTGTTTTTCGTGATCGTGCCGATTGTGATTTACTGCCTGAGCTATATTCCGTATCTGAGCGCTTACGGCGAGGTGAAGCTGAACCTCAAGACGCTTGAGCACATCTGGAACGCGCAGGTGACGATGTTCGAATACCACAAGAACCTCGTCGCGACGCATTATTTCTCCTCGCCATGGTATGAATGGCCGCTGATCGTCAAGCCGATGTGGTATTACAGCGCGGCGTTCCCGGCGATGGGCAAGGCGAGCACGATCATGGCGTTCGGCAATCCGGCCGTGTGGTGGACGGGGCTTGTCGCCATCCTCTTCGTGCTGGGGTACAGCGTCTATCGCAACGCGCTGCCGATGCTGCGCGTCACGCGCGGGCGCGACGACGAATACGACCGCGCGCTGCCGATCATCGCGGTGGGCTTCCTGTCGGCGTATCTGCCGTGGGTGCTGGTCAGCCGGCTGACGTTCATCTATCACTACTTTGCCAGCGTGCCGTTCATCATTTTGGCGACGGCGCAGGGGCTGCGCTATCTGGAGCGCCGAAACAGGGCGCTCAGCCATGCGCTGACGGCCGTGCTCGTCGTGGCCGCCGTGGCGCTGTTCATCGCGTTTTATCCCTATGCGTCGGGGCTGGAGGTCTCCCGCGAGTGGCTGGCGCGGATGAACTGGTTCAAAAACTGGATGTGGTATTGACCGCGTTCGGGTCGCGGCAGGGCGCTCCCCCTTGAAGGGGAGAGAGAAGGAAGGCGGGAAAGAGATGCAGAATCTCCACGCGCACAGCGTCTTTTGCGACGGGAAAAGCACGCCGGAGGAGATGATCCGCGCCTGTCTGGCGGCGGGCATGGATTCGGCGGGAATCAGCATCCACAGCCCGCTTCCGTTTGCGAACGGCTGGGCGGCGAAGGCGGAGAACGTCGCGCCGTTTTTGGCTGAAATGCGGCGGCTCAAGGCGGCGTATGCCGGGCGGATTGCCGTGTATGCTGGCGTGGAATGGGACGTGCTCAGCGACGAAAAATGGCTCGAACCGTTTGACTATGCCATCGGCTCGGCGCACTTTCTGCCCGTCGACGGCGATCCGGCGGCTTATCCCACCGTGGACGACAGCCCGGAGACGACGCGCCGCTTTTTGGCGGAGGCTTTTGACGGCGACAGCGACGCGGCGGCGGAATGTTACTTTGCCCAGCTCAGGCGCGTTGCCGATGCGCCCCGCGCGCAGGTGGTCGGTCACTTTGACCTGCTGACCAAGTTCGACGAGAAGGAACGCTTCTTTGACGAAACCAGCCCGCGCTATCGAGCCGCCGCGCTGAACGCGATGGATGCGCTTGTTTCGGCGGGCAAGGTCTTTGAGGTCAACACCGGGGCCATCAGCCGCGGCTGGCGGACGACGCCATACCCCTCCCGATGGATATTGGAGCAGCTCAGACGGCGAAACGCCCGCGTGACGATCTCCTCCGATTCGCACCACGCGGCGACCGTGGATTGCGCGTTTGACGACGCGCAAA
>OMDW01000400.1_pt1 | contig 12637 bp, 8 predicted proteins | sample 1673661 | NCBI WGS metagenome assembly OMDW01 (sample SAMEA103958118, study PRJEB25191) | human gut metagenome
ATCTCGCTCATGAGGGGATACCGGGGGTTCGCGCCGGTGCACTGGTCGTCGAAGGCCTGCTCCACCATGCTGTCCAGACGGGTCAGGAAGTCGGTTTCGTCAATGCCGTAGTCCCGGATGGTCTTTTTGATGCCGATCTTGACCTTCAGCTCATCAATGGCCGCGATCAGGTTCTCCAGCTTTTCCTCATCCGTGGTACCGCCCAGCTTCAGATAGTCAGCGACCTCGGCGTACCGCGCCAGCGTGTGAGGATGGTCGTACTGGGAGAAGGTGCCCATCTTTGCCGGAACTTCGGCGGCGTTGAACCGCAGGACTTCGTCGATCATCAGAGCGTTGGCAACGCCGTGGGGCAGATGGTGGAACGCGCCCAGCTTGTGCGCCATGGAGTGGCACACGCCCAAAAATGCGTTGGCAAAGGCCATACCGGCCATGCAGGCGGCGTTTGCCATGTTCTCGCGGGCTTTGGGGTCCTTCGCGCCGTTTTCATAGGCGGAGGGCAGGTTCTCAAAAATCAGCTTCAAACTCCGCAGCGCCAGACCGTCGGTGTAGTCCGTGGCCATCATGGAGGCGTAGGCTTCCAGCGCGTGGGTCACGGCGTCGATGCCGGAGGCCGCGGTCAGGCCCTTGGGGGCGTTCATCATCATGTCGGCGTCCACGATGGACATTTTCGGCAGCAGCTCGTAGTCCGCCAGCGGATACTTGACGCCGGTGGTTTCATCGGTGATGACAGCGAAGGGGGTCACCTCGGAGCCGGTGCCGGCGGTGGTGGGGATGGCGACGAAATACGCCTTTTCGCCCATCTTGGGGAAGGTGTAGACACGCTTGCGGATATCCACGAAGCGCATGGCCATGTCCTGGAAATCCGCCTCGGGATGCTCATACAGCACCCACATGATCTTGCCCGCGTCCATGGCGGAACCGCCGCCGATGGCAAGGATCAGGTCGGGCTTGAAGGCCGCCATCTGCGCCGCGCCCTCTCTGGCACAGGCGAGGGTGGGATCGGGAGCCACGTTGTAGAAGGTGGTGTGGGTGATTCCCATGGCGTCCAGCTTCTCCTCCACGGGCTTGGTGTAGCCGTTCTGGTACAGGAAGGCGTCGGTGACGATGAAGGCCTTCTTGTAATTTTTCAGCTCGGCCAAAGCTACCGGCAGGCAGCCCTTCTTGAAATAAACCTTTTCAGGCGCACGGAACCAGAGCATGTTCTCCCTCCTAATTGCCACAGTCTTGATGTTCAGCAGGTGCTTGATGCCCACGTTCTCGGAAACGGAGTTGCCGCCCCAGGAGCCGCAGCCCAGCGTCAGGGAGGGAGCCAGCTTGAAGTTGTACAGGTCGCCGATGCCGCCGTGGGAGGACGGAGTATTCACCAGAATGCGGCAGGCTTTCATTTTCTCCGCAAAGGCGTCCAGCTTCTCCTTCCCGCTCACCGTGTCCAGATAGACGGAAGCGGTGTGGCCGTAGCCGCCATCCTTGACAAGGGTGTCCGCCTTGTTCATGGCGTCGGTGAAGTCGGACGCCCGGTACATGGCAAGCACGGGGGACAGCTTCTCGTGGGCAAAGGCTTCGGAGAGATCGGTGGAGGTCACTTCACCGATGAGGATTTTGGTGCTTTCGGGGACGTCAATGCCCGCCAGCGCCGCGATGGTATGGGCGGACTGCCCCACGATCTTGGCGTTCAATGCGCCGTTAATCAGGATGGTTGCGCGAACCTTGTCGATTTCTTCCGCGTTCAGGACGTAGCAGCCGCGCTTGATGAATTCCGCCTTGACCCGGTCGTAGATGCCGTCCAGCACCACCACGCTCTGCTCGGAAGCGCAGATCATGCCGTTGTCAAAGGTCTTGGAATGGATGACGGAAGAAACCGCCAGCAGAATGTCGGCGCTGTCGTCAATGACGGCGGGGGTGTTGCCGGGGCCGACGCCCAGAGCGGGCTTGCCGGAGGAGTAGGCAGCCTTCACCATGCCGGGGCCGCCGGTGGCGAGGATCAGGTCGGCCTCCCGCATCACCTGATTGGTCAGCTCCAGAGAGGGCTTGTCTATCCACGCGATGATGCCTTCCGGCGCACCGGCGGCGACCGCCGCCTCCAGCACCACCCGGGCGGCGGCGATGGTGCAGCCCTTCGCTCTCGGGTGGGGGCTGATGATGATGCCGTTGCGGGTCTTCAGGGAAATCAGGGTCTTGAAAATGGCGGTAGAAGTGGGGTTCGTGGTGGGAATGACCGCCGCGATGACGCCGATAGGCTCGGCAATGCGCTGAATGCCGTAGGCCGTGTCTTCCTCAATGACACCGCAGGTCTTGGAATCCTTGTAGGCGTTGTAAATATATTCAGCGGCATAGTGGTTCTTGATGACCTTATCCTCCACTACGCCCATACCGGTTTCGGCTACGGCCTGCTTGGCCAGAGGAATGCGCATCTGATTGGCTGCGGTAGCGGCAGCCAGAAAAATTTTATCCACCTGCTCCTGCGTATAAGTGGCAAATTTCTCCTGTGCCGCGCGGCACTTTGCCAATGCTTCGGTCAGTTCCTGAGCGGTGGTTACAGGTGCATATGTTTTATCCATGAAAATCGACCTTTCCGAACATTGATTATCAGTATTTTGTTACCGATATATTACTATCGATATAATAGCACATATCTCTGAAAAGTCAATCCCCATTATGAAATTTATTCGTAGGCAGAAATAGCCGGGCTTTCGGAGCGCACCGCTCCGAAAGCCCGGCTGTGCCGTTTATTCATTACGTGCCGAGGTAGGCCGCCTTCACCGCCTCGTTGGCAAGCAGCTCCTCGCCGCTACCGTGGAGGGTGATCCGGCCGGTCTCCATGACGTAGCCGAGATTGGCGGTTTTCAGCGCCATGTTGGCGTTCTGCTCAATGAGCAGAACCGTCACGCCCTGCTTGTTGATCTCCTTGATGATCTCAAATATGCCCTTGACGATGATGGGCGCAAGTCCCAGAGACGGCTCGTCCATCATGATGACCTTGGGGCGGCTCATCAGCGCACGGCCGACCGCCAGCATCTGCTGCTCGCCGCCGGACAGGGTGCCGCCCGCCTGCCATGAACGCTCTTTCAGCCGAGGAAACAGGTCAAATACCCAGTTCAAGTCCTCGGTCAGGTCGTCCTTGCGCAGGTACGCGCCGATTTTCAGGTTTTCCAGCACCGTCATGTCCGGGAAGATACGCCGTCCCTCGGGTACCAGCGTGATGCCCTTGGACACGATCATGCTGGAATCCATGCCGGTGATGTCCTCGTCCAGAAAGGAGATTTTTCCCGCGGAGGGCTTCACCAGCCCCGCGATGGCGCGGAGGGTGGAGCTTTTGCCAGCGCCGTTGGCGCCGATCAGGGTCACGATCTCCCCTTCCGGCACGTCCAGACTGATGCCCCTCACCGCTTCGATTCCGCCGTAATGCACCTGCAAGTCCCGAATTTCCAGAATGTTACGCATCCTCCGTCACCCCCAAATACGCCTCGATCACGCGCTTGTTCTGCTGCACTTCCTTCGGCACGCCCCGGGCGATCTCACTGCCGAAGTCAATGACATAAATGTAGTCCGAAATCTTCATGACCAGATCCATGTGATGCTCAATGAGGAAGACCGTCAGATGGTGTCTGTCCCGAATCTCTTTGATGTACTCCGCCAGTTCCTGCGTCTCCTGCGGGTTCATGCCCGCCGCCGGTTCGTCCAGCAGCAGCAGCTTGGGGTCCGTCGCCAGAGCGCGGGCGATTTCCAGACGGCGCTGCAGGCCGTAGGGCAGGCTGGTAGCGATCTCGTCCTTGTACTGCTCCAGTCCCTGCTCTTTCAGCAGCTCCATGGTTTCTTCCCGCATTCTCGCTTCTTCCTTGGCGTTCGCCCGGAAAATGGCGGAAAATACGTTCTGCTTGGCACGCATATGCTTGGCGACCAGCACGTTTTCAAACACAGTCATGCTCTTCCACAGGCGGATGTTCTGGAAGGTACGGGCAATGCCCAGAGAGACCACATGATCCGGAGTGGGGTCAATGTTGCGCTCGTTCGCATACTTTTCCCCGTTGGTTCCCAGATAGTTCTTTTTCATTTTGCCGGTGGGGTGGTTGCGGATCATGGTCTTGCCCATGAATTCCACCCGGCCGTTGGTCGGCTGATACACACCGGTGATGCAGTTAAAGGCCGTGGTCTTGCCCGCGCCATTGGGGCCGATCAGAGCGACGATCTGACCCTCCGGCACGTCCAGAGACAGGTCATTCACAGCAACTACGCCGCCAAACTGCATGGTGACGTTTTCCATACGAAGAACGTTTGTTTCGATCATGCCGCTTCAGTCCTCCTTTTCCGCCGCCGGGGCAGCCTTTTTCCGCTTTTTCAGCAGTCCGCCGATGCCCTTCCAGCTCAGCTCCTTCTCTCCCATGATGCCCTTGGAGAAGAACAGCACGATGATCATGATGACCACGGAGAATACGACCATCCGGAAACCGCTGCGCAGCAGGGGCACCTTGAACGAGCCGATATAGGTCTCCCGATCCAGAAACCGCAGCCACCACTCAGAGCAGGCCACGTACAGGAACGTGCCGATGACGGAGCCGGAAACGGAGCCGATGCCGCCGATGACCACGATCAGCAGAATCTCATAGGTCATGGTGGAGGTGAACACCTTTGCCTGCGCGTTGGCAACATACATGGCGAACAGTGCGCCGCCCACACCGGAGAAGAAGCTGGAAATCACAAAGGAGAGCATCTTGTGCTTGAACAGGCTGATGCCCATGGCCTCCGCCGCCACCTCGTCATCCCGAATGGCCTTAAAGGCGCGGCCGTAGGAGGAGTTGATCAGCAGAACGATCAGGGCAATGCAGATGATCGCCACAAGGAAGGGAACGAATGTACTCAGCCGCAGAATCACCTGCCCCGCGCCGTTTTTGATGTTGAAATCGGAGAAGGTGGGGAAACCCTTGATCATGTTTGCGCCGTTGGTGATGGGGCCGAGGGTCTGCCACTGGAAAATGGCCCGGAGTATTTCGGCGAAGCCCAGTGTGGCAATGGCGAGATAGTCGCTTTTCAGCCGCAGAACCGGCAGACCGATGAGCGCCGCGAACAGTGCGGCCACCAGTCCCGCGAGAATCAGTCCCACGAGAACGGCCAGAACCAGCGCCAGCCCGCCGCCGAAACCGGCGCTGCCCAGAAAGCTCTGGAACATATCCACCAAGGAAAACTTCACAGCCGAGCCGCCGTAAAGGTAATAAACCTGATCCTTGGCAGCCATGGGAACGGTGAGAATGGCGTAGGTATACGCGCCCAGCAGCATGAAGCCCGCCTGTCCCAGAGAGAACAGGCCGGTGAAGCCGTTGAGCAGGTTCATGGAAACGGCCACCAGAGAATACACCGCGCCCTTTTTCAGCACGGTAAACAGCTGGCTGGTGGGAAGGAATACCGCAGGCAGTCCGGGAATGCGGTCGCTGATGTTTTCCAGCAGGATAATCAGCAAAAGCAGCACCGAAATGGAGATCAGCGCAGCGAAGCTGCCGTTTTTGTTTGTTTTCTGTTTCAGCATATCCGGCACCTCCTTAAACCTTATCCGTGGCCTTTTCGCCAAAGAGTCCGGTGGGCTTGCAGGTCAGGATGATGATGAGCAGCGCGAAGGTGAAGGCATCGGAGAACACGGAAACATTCCATGCCGAGGGCAGGCCCTTGATGATGGTCTCGCAGATGCCGATCAGGAACGCGCCGATCACCGCGCCGGGGATGGAGCCGATGCCGCCGAACACCGCCGCCACGAAGGCTTTCAGTCCCGGCATGGCGCCCGCCGTGGGGGTAATGGCTGGATAAGTGGTGAAGTACAGAATGGAACCCACCACTGCCAGAGCAGAACCGATGACAAAGGTCATGGAAATGACATTGTTGATCTTGATGCCCATCAGCCGCGCCGTCTCAAAGTCCTTGGAAACGGCACGCATGGCCATGCCGATCTTGGTGTGGTTGATGAGCCACTGCAGCAGCAGCACGAGCACGAGCACGAGCACGGGCGTGACGACCGTGACCACATGCGTGGTCGCGCCGAGGATCGTGACCGTGTCGGACACGAACGGCAGCGACGGATATGTCTGCGGCTGGCCGCCGGTGGCGTAGAGCGCCACGTTCTGCAGCAGGTAACTCACGCCGATGGCCGAGATCATGACCGACATACGCGGCGCGCTGCGAAGCGGCTTATAGGCCGCGCGCTCGATGACGAAGCCGAGCAGCACCGTCAGCACGAGCATGAGCGGAATGGACACATACACCGGCAGAGACGCGCACATGAACACCATCATCAGACCTGCACACATGAACACGTCGCCGTGTGCGAAGTTAATCAGGCGCAGGATGCCGTAGACCATCGTGTAGCCGATGGCGATGAGCGCATACTGGCCGCCCAGCGAAATGCCGGATAACATTTGAGCGACAAAAAATTCCATTTGTTTCCCTCTCTCTATCGTTTGCAAGGCGGAGCTTGAGCCGCCGCGAAAAACGCGGAGCCTCCGCGGCTTTCGCAGCCGCTCAAAATCCCAAAAGGGGGAGCCGAAGCTCCCCCCGGGTTCTTTGAGTCTCAGACGAGATCAGAGGCTCAGGAAGCCTTCTGCTGCGTCACGAACGTCCACGCGCCGGCAGCGGCGTCGATGGTCTTGATATAAGCAGTGTCGCGGATCGCGTCGCCGGTATCGTCAAACGCGATGTGGCCGGAAACGCCGTCATAGGTCACGCCGGGCAGCGCTTCCATGACCTTGGCCGGATCGGTGGAGCCGGCAGCCTTGAGCGCCTCGAGCGCGACGATCACCCCGAGCAGCTCCATGCGGTTGTTCGTCGTGGTGGCATACCCCTGCGAGAGCTCGCGCTCGTGCAGCTTGCCCGTCGAGTCGACGAACTGCAGCACCGCGCCATAGCCGCCCGGGCCGGGGTTTCCTCGGCTCGAGCCGTCCGTGTAGAGAATGACCTTCATTGGCGCCCCATCCTTGCGAGCATGACAAACGACCGCTCGCCCCATCGTGATTTGCGGCCCCTGAGTCTAGCGCAAGCCATCTCGCAGCCCTATAGTTAGCCTTAGCTAACATTTATGAAGGGAGCACGATGTTTGCAGGATTCAGGCGTCGCCTGCTGGGCGCAAACCACAGCGGCCACCGAGGTGGCCTGGAGATCCTTCACTGGATAGGGCCCGGCCTGCTCGTGACCGTGGGGTTCATCGACCCCGGCAACTGGGCCACGAACATGGCCGCGGGGTCCACGTACGGCTACGGTCTCCTGTGGGTGGTGACGCTCTCGACCGTCATGCTCGTCATCCTGCAGCACAACGTGGCACACCTGGGCATCGTCACGGGCGAGTGCCTCGCGGAGAGCTGCGCGCGCCACCTGCCGCGTGCGGTCTTAAGGCCCGTGCTCGCAAGCGCCTACCTCGCCTGCGTGGCCACGATGATGGCCGAGGTCCTGGGAGGCGGCATCGCCCTGCAGATGCTCTTGGGACTGGACGTGCGCGTGGGCAGCGCCCTCGTGGCGGCGGCGTCGGCCGCGCTTCTGCTCACGAACTCCTACGGCAAGGTCGAGCGCTGGATCATCGGGTTCGTCTCGCTCATCGGCGTCTCGTTTCTCACGGAGATCGCGATGGTGCGCGTGGACTGGGCGTCCGCGGCGGTGGGCTGGGTGGTGCCCGCCATGCCCTCGGGATCGGCGGCCATCGTAGTCTCCGTGCTGGGCGCCGTGGTGATGCCGCACAACCTGTTCCTGCACTCGGAGGTCATCCAGAGCCAGCACTTCGAGGGCAAGGGGGACGCGGTCATCCGCGAGCGGCTTGGCCACGAGTTCGTGGACACGCTGCTGTCCATGGGCATCGGCTGGGCGATCAACAGCGCCATGGTGATACTCGCCGCCTCGACGTTCTTCTCGGCGGGCGTGCGCGTGGACGACCTGGCGCAGGCGGCGGCCACGCTCGAGCCCATGCTGGGGCCGGCGGCGCGCCACATCTTTGCGCTCGCGCTGCTGCTTGCGGGGCTCGCGAGCTCGGTGACGGCGGGCATGGCCGCCGGCACGGTCTCGGCTGGCATCGCGGGCGAGCCCTATGACATCCACGACCGCCACAGCTCGCTGGGCGTCGTAGGCGCGTTTCTCGGCGCGCTTGTCGCCATCATGTTCGTGGGCGACCCGTTCGAGGGGCTCGTGTGGAGCCAGGCGCTGCTCTCGCTGCAGCTGCCCGTCACGGTGTTCGTCCAGATATGGCTCACGAGCAGCCCGCGCGTCATGGGCGCATACGCCAACGGGACGGCACTCAAGGTCGTCCTCGTGCTCATCGCCCTCATCGTGACGGTGCTGAACGCCGTGCTGCTCGCCGGGGCGTGAGTGCGGCGGCGCCTATCGTGCCGAACGTCCCCATGTGAAGCGGGCGCGGCACTCGTCGTGCCAAACGTCCCCAACATCGGGCCCCGAACCCGGATGTTGGGGACGTTTGGCGTGGTAAGCGGTCAATCGGCGGGCTGGGCGGCTCGCCACCACCTACTTTGCGGCGGCCCAGTCGGCGCCGTAGGAGACCTCGGCCACGAGCGGCACGCGCAGTCGTACGACGCCCTCCATCGTCTCCTTAACGAGCTTGCTCATGACCTTAAGCTCGCCCTCGGGGACCTCGAAGTCGAGTTCGTCGTGGATCTGCAGGATGAGCTTGCTCTTAAGGCCCTCGTCGCGCATGCGCTCGTCCACGGCGATCATCGCAAGCTTGATGATGTCGGCCGCGCTGCCCTGCATGGGGTGGTTCATGGCCGTGCGCTCGCCAAAGCTGCGCATGTTGGCGTTGCGCGCGAGGATGTCGGGCACGTGGCGCTTGCGGCCGTACATCGTCTGCACCCAGACGTTGCGCTTGGCCATGGCCACCGTGCCGTCAAGGTAGCTGCGCACCTGCGGATAGGCGGCGAAGTAGCGATCAATCATCTCCTGCGCCTCGCGGCGGCTGATGCCCAGCGACGTGGACAGGCCGTAGGCCTGCTGGCCGTAGACGATGCCAAAGTTCACGGCCTTGGCGCGGCTGCGCAGCTCATGCGTGACCTCGGAGACGGGCACGCCAAAGACGCGGGCGGCCGTCTCGGCGTGGAAGTCCTCGCCCTCGCAGAAGGCCTCGATGAGGTGCTCGTCGCCGGAGAGGTGCGCAAGCAGGCGCAGCTCGATCTGGGAGTAGTCGCACGCGAGAAACACGCTGCCCGGCGCCACGGTGAACGCCGTGCGCACGCGATGCCCCAGCTCGGAGCGCGTGGGGATGTTCTGCAGGTTGGGGTTTGAGCTCGAGAGGCGCCCCGTGGCGGCCACGGTCTGGTTGAGGCTCGTGTGGATGCGGCCGTCTCCCTTGATGTCGTCGGGCAGGGCGTCGAGGTAGGTGGAGCGGATCTTGGCCTTCTCGCGGTAGCTCAGCACCTCGGCCACGACGGGGCTGTGCTTGGCGAGCTCGTCGAGGACCTTGGCGTTCGTGGAGTAGTAGCCGCGCTGCGTCTTCTTGAGGCCGGCCGTGGGAAGGCCCAGGTCGTCGAAGAGCACGCCGGAGAGCTGCATGGGGCTGTCGATGTTGAACTCGCGGCCCGCGGCCTCGAAGATGCGGCTGCGGCTCGCCTCGATGTCGGCGCCGAGCTCGGCGGACTGCTCGGCGAGCTTCGCCGGGTCCACGTGCATGCCCGTGCGCTCCATGCGCGCGAGCACGCCCACGAGCGGCATCTCGATGTTGGTCATGAGCGCGGCAGAGCCGTCCTTCTCGAGAAGCTCCGAGAGCACGGGCACGAGGACGCGCGCGGCCTGGGCAGCCACGGCCGCGGCGGGCTCGCCGTCTGCGGGCTCGGGGAGCTCGCCGGACAGGTAGCGCGCGGCCACGTCGACGATGCCGTAGGCACCCTTCGAGGAGTCGAGAAGGTAGGCGGCGAGGCCCGCGTCGAACAGGTGCGCCGGGTCGCAACGGGCGGGGTCGAAGGGACGCCCGTCCTCGTCCGGCGTGGCCGCAAGCGAGGAGTCCACGGGGTAGACGGCGTGCATGAGCGCCTTGACGTCTCCAGACGCCACGCGCCAGTTCTCAAGCGCGTGGACGAGAAGGGAGCGGGCGGCGTCCCCATTGAGCTGCCCCGCGCCGGCCTCGCACGACGCCCAGACGCTAAGCTCTGGCTCAAAGAGGGTACCCTGGTCCGCCGGCTCGACAAGCGCCAGGCCCACCCACTCGCCAGCCTCGCCGGCGTCGCGCAGCGCCTCGAGCAGCGCCGGCGCGTCCAGGCGGCGGTCAAGCTCGAAGGCCCGTGCCGGAGCGGCACCGGCCGCGGAGGCGCCGGCCAGGGCGAGCACGCGCCCGGTCATGCCCGTGAAGCCCAGCTCGGAGAAGGCGGCGCGCACCGTCTCGGGGTCAAACGTGGGGAACTTGGCGCTGGCGAGGTCGCACTCGATGGGGGCGTCCGTGCGGATGATGGCAACCCTGCGAGAGAGCAGGGCGTCATCGATGTGGGCGCGCAGGTTCTCGCCCATCTTGCCCTTGACCTCGTCCGCGTGGGCGATGACCTCGTCGAGCGAGCCGTACTGGCAGATGAGGGCGCTCGCCTTCTTGGGGCCGATGCCGGGAACCCCGGGGATGTTGTCCGAGGTGTCTCCCTTGAGGCCGTAGAAGTCGGGCACGAGCTCGGGCGTGACGCCGTGGTAGAGGTCGTCGACGCTCTCCGGCGTCATGATCGAGACGTCCGAGACGCCCTTGCGCGTGGAGACGACGTTGACGTGCTCGGTGACGAGCTGGTACATGTCGCGGTCGCCGGTGACGAGCAGCATGTCGTAGCCCGCGGCCTCGCCGCGGCGCGCGAGCGTGCCGAGGATGTCGTCGCCCTCCCAGCCCTCGAGCTCGCAGACGGGGACGTCCATGGTGCGCAGCAGGTCCTTCACCATGGGGAACTGCTCGTGCAGGATCGGGTCCATGGGCGGGCGCTGCGCCTTGTACTGGGGCAGCATCTCCATGCGCACGCGGGGCTTGCCCTTGTCGAACGCGCAGATGACGCCGTCGGGGACAAACGTCTCCACGAGCTTCACGAACATGGAGACGAAGCCGAAGATGGCGTTCGTGTGACGGCCGTCCGGCGCGGTCATCGTGGGCGGGATGGCATGGAACGCGCGGTGCATGAGCGAGTTGCCGTCCACGACCGCGATTGTGTGCCGCGGCGCGTCCGCGTCCGCCTCTGCCGCCGGTGCCTCAAGCTGCAGGTCGTTGCTCTCGTCTGCCATGTGGGTGCCTCCTCGTCATGTGTGTCGGCATCACATTGTACGTGTGATGGCGGACACGTCCGGGCGCGGGCACGAAAAGCGCCACAGGCGCGCCCGGCGTGCGGCACGGCCCCGGCACTTCCGCACGGCGCGGCTCTCCCTATCTGCCCGCGCTCGGGCAGATGTCGACCATGGGGCACTCGCCGCACTTGGGGGCCTTGGCGCCGCACACCTCGCGGCCAAAGCGGATCCACTGGTGGTTGACGTCTCTCCAGTACTCGCGCGGCAGGATCTTGAGCAGGTCCTGCTCGGTCTTGAGCGGCTCCCTCTCGTGCGTCTTGGGGCTCAGCGCCAGCCGGTGGGCGATACGGTTCACGTGCGTGTCCACCGCGATGCCCTCCACGATGCCAAAGCTCACGTTGAGCACGATGTTGGCGGTCTTTCTCCCCACGCCCGGCAGGCGCGTGAGCTCCTCCATCGTATGGGGCACCTCGCCGCCGTACTCGCTCACGATCATCCGCGCGGCCTCGACGGCATGGCGCGCCTTGCTCTTGTAGAAGCCCAGGCTCCGGATGACCTCGGCCACCTCCCCGGGCGTCGCCGCCGCGAGGTCTGCCGGCGTGGGCCAGCGCCTGAACAGCTCGGGCGTCACCTTGTTCACCTGGGCGTCCGTCGTCTGGGCGGAGAGCAGCACGGAGATGACGAGCCTGAAGGGGCTCCCGTGGTCGAGGAAGCACTCGACCGGCCCGTACATCGCGTCCAGGCGCTCGCAGAACTCTATGGCCCGCACGCGCTTGGCGGCGTTCGTCTCGCGTGGCATATGGGCGCTCCCTCCAACAAAGAGGGGTCCCGGCGCCCATGGCGGCCGAGACCCCAACGCGTCCGCTAGTTGCTGCCCGAGCCCGACGAGCCGTACGTGCTCATGAGCTCGTCGATCGTGACGAAGCTGTAGCCCTCGGCCTTGAGCTTGGGCAGGGCGATCTTGAGCGCCTCGACCGTCTGGGAGCGGTCGCCGCCACCGTCATGCATGAGCACGACGTTGCCCGGCTGGGCGCTCATGATGGCCTCGGCGATCTTGTCGGCGCCCGGGCGCCTCCAGTCCTCGGTGTCGACGTTCCAGCCCACCTCGACGTCGACGAGGTCCTTGAGGTTCTCCACGAGCGAGCCGTAGTAGTTGCCGCCCGGGGCGCGCAGCACGTGGGGCACGGAGGTCCCCAGCACGTCCTCGATGGCGCTGAAGCCCTTCGTGACCTCATCGCGCTGCTCGTCGGCCGTCATGAACGTGAGGTTCACGCCCTGGCCCGAGCCGCTCGCGTGGTCCCACGTGTGCGAGCCAATCTGGTTGCCCTCGGCCGCGATGCGCTTCACGACGTCGGCGTTCTCGGCCACCTGGTTGCCGATCTCAAAGAACGTGGCGTGGGCGTCGTTTTCCTTGAGCACGTCGAGG
>OMDW01000404.1_pt1 | contig 12628 bp, 8 predicted proteins | sample 1673661 | NCBI WGS metagenome assembly OMDW01 (sample SAMEA103958118, study PRJEB25191) | human gut metagenome
CGTCAGGCCCAGATGGGCCAGCGTGTGGGCCAGGCCGTTGGGCTTGCCGCCGCCCTCGGGCAGAATATCACAGAAATCCGGGCTCCATCGCACAGCAATGCAGCCGGGCCAGCGCGTCCACCGTTGAGGCGGGCAGGTGCGTGGCCTCAAAAGGCAGCAGCGTGCCGTCAATATCAAAAAATGCGGCCTTGATTTGTGTCATGGCGGTGTTCCTTATTCGCGCTTGAGGCTGCGGCCCATCAGCGCCATCAGCGCGCTGCGGGCCTCGAGCTTGCCGTCCAGAATGGCCTCCACGGCCTGGACGATGGGCATTTCGACCTTATACTGCTTGGCCAGGCGGCAGGCGGCGGGCAGTGCGTTGATGCCCTCAACGACCTGGCCGACCTCGGTCTTGGCCTCCTCCACCGACTTGCCGCGGCCAATCAGCATACCGGCGTGCAGGTTGCGGCTGTGCATACTCGTGCAGGTGACGATCAGGTCGCCCATACCGGACAGGCCCGCAAAGGTCTCGGCCTTGCAGCCCATGGCGATGCCCAGTCGGGACAGCTCGGCGTTGCCGCGGGTGATGAGCGCGGCCTTGGCGTTGTCACCGTAGCCCAGGCCCAGCGCAATGCCGACAGCCAGCGCAATGACGTTCTTGACCGCACCGCCCAGCTCGGTGCCGCGGCGGTCATCGTTGGTGTAGACGCGGAAGGTCGGTGTGGTAAAGACCTTCTGCACGGCTTTGGCGGCGTCCTCGTCGGCACTGGCGGCCACGATGGCGGTGGGCATGTCGCGGGCGACCTCCTCGGCGTGGGTCGGGCCGGACAGTGCCACAACGCGCGCTTTGCGCCCGGCCTTGGCAAGCTCATCCTCGATGATCTCGCTCATCGTCATCAGGGTCTTGTCCTCGACGCCCTTGGCGACGTCAACGATCAGCTGGCCCTCCGGGATGTGCGGCGCGGCCTTTTTTGCGGTGGCACGCACAAACGGGGACGGCACGGCAAAGAGCAGGATGTCGCGGCCCGTGCAGGCCTCGGCAATGTCGGCGGTGTAGTGCATTGCGGCGGGCAGCTCCATACCGGGCAGGTTGGGGTGGCGGTGCGTGGTGCTTAAAGACTTCAGCTCGGCGGGGATGGCGCTCCATACGGTGACGTCGCGCCCGTTGGCGGCCAGCAGCCGCGCCAGCGCAATGCCCCAGGTGCCTGCACCGAATACTGCGATTTTTGTCATGGGAATAGTTCTCCTTGTTTGATGAAGTTAGCCGTGCCGCTTGGCAGGGGCCGGACGTATCCGGCCCTCAGCGTGAAAGGCAGAAGAATGCCCACGGGAAGGCCGAGGGCGAGGCATGCCTCGCCCCTACAGGGCATTCCGTCCCAGCAGCGAAGCAAACAGCCGCGGGCGGGGCTTGGGGGCGGGGGCGTCCACGTCCAGATACACCCGCTCATAGCAATTGACGATGCGGGTCGCGCCGTACTGTTGCTCCCGCGGGATGGAGCAGCCGTAGTTCAGATGGATGTGCCCGTGCAGCATCAGCTGCGGATGGTAGCGATCCAGCAGAACCGAAAACGCTGTGAAGCCGCGGTGCGGCAGGTCGGTCATGTCGCCGTAGCCGTGCAGCGGCGCGTGGGTGACCAGTATGTCAATGCCGCCATGGCGGTCGATCTTGCCGCGCAGATGGTTGACGCGCTTTTTCATCTCGGCCTCGGTAAACTGCCAGGCGCCGGTGCGGTAGCGGCAGCTGCCGCCCAGCCCGGCGATGCGCAGGCCGTTGTGTACGTACACGTCGTCATCCAGGCAGATGACGCCCTGCGGCGGGCGGGTGTCGTAGCTCTCGTCATGGTTGCCGTGTACGTACAAAAGCGGTACGGGCGCCATGGTGGCAAGGTATTCCAGATAATGGCGGCTCAAATCGCCGCAGGCGATGATGAGTTCGACGCCCTCGAGCTTGTCGGGGGTGAAGTAGTCCCAGAGGGCCTTGCACTCCTCGTCCGCAACGGCCAGGATCTTCATAGCTCGGCCTCCTTCTCGACGGGAAGAAGATCGCGGTGGATGCCCTGCATCCGGTACATCGGCTTTGAGACCTCGGCCAGCTCGTCATATTCGGGGATGTGGCCGTCAACGGCGTCGCACAGCCAGTCCATGTGGGCGATCTGCTCCAGGTCCAGCCCGTGGCGCCCGCTGTTCTTGACGCTGCCGTCCTGCCCGGTGATCCGGCAGTGGAACGGGTCGATCATGCCGGAGGTGACGCCGGTGCGCAGGATCTGCGCCAGATGGGTCACATCGGGCGGCAGCTCACGGCTGAGCAGCACGTCCATGACGCCGCTGTTCATGCCCCACCAGTAGTTGACGGCGCGGCCATCGGTGCCGGACTTGTCCCGCACCCAGCCGCCGTTCAAAACGGTGCGGATGACGTTCTCATAGAACTGGCCCCAGTGCCAGAACGGCGTGGCCAGGTCCTGCAGCACGCCGCCCGGGCGCACCAGAAACGTGCCGAACTCCCGCTGCGGGCGGTTCGGCATCGGTGCGTCGCGGCCCGAGATAACCGTGATGCCCTTCTGGGTAAAGACGTGCAGCGGGTCAATCTGGTCGGGCAGACAGGTCCATTGCAGGTCGATGCGGACGTTGGGGTTCGCCATCCGCGCGCCGAGCGCGAATGCGTTGATGTTGGCAGGCACGCCGAAGCTGGGGTAGTCGGCCACATAGCCGATGCGGTCCCCGCCCGCCATGGCACCGGCAATCGCGCCGGTGATGAACTTGGCCTCATACACGCGGGTGTAGTAGGTGCGGATGCTGGCGTAGGGCATCTCCATCGAGCAGTTCAGGATGTGTACCTGCGGGTGCCGGACGGCGGCGCGCAGGGACGCGCCTACCAGCTTGGGGCTGGTCGTAAAGACGACATCCGCACCGTCGGTGATGGCCTGCTCGACAAGGGCATCGGCGTTCTTGCCCGGGACGGCGTTGAAGTAGGCTGCCGTCTCGACCTTGCCCTCAAACACAGTGTCCAGCTGGGTGCGGCCAAACTCATGCTGGCTTGTCCAGGAGCTGGTGCCGGGGGTGCGCTCATGCACAAAGGCAACCTTCAAATGGCTGGGCGCGGTGTGCTTGCCGGGCAGGATAAAATCCAGCAGGCCGGTCTGTTTCGGGGCGGCGGGCTTGTCGCTGACCTGCACGGGGTCCGATTTCTGCAGGGCCAGCACATCGTCCCACAGGGCGTCGAGCTTTTCGCTCAGCTCGCTGGGGCTTAAATTGGCCAGCTCCTCCTTGGTGTAGACGCGCAGCAGAAGCAGCAGCACGTCGCCGACGGTACACTGCAGCCGTGCGCCGCCGTGGGCCAGAAACGCCTTCTTGACCCAGTTGTACAGCGATAAGACCTCGGTTCGATCCTCGCCAGTCCACTTTTCGTCCGGCGCCTTGCCCAGTATTTTTTGCAGGCGGGCATAACTGCCGGGCTTGGTGAAGGTCAGCAGATAGTTCTGCATGACCGGGTAAAAGTGCATGAACTCGTAGTACATCTGCACGGCGGGGTCGTCGCTGTACTGCGGCACGACGCGGGTGACGTTGCCGGTGATGCTGCTGGCGTCAAAATACTTCAGCACGCTGACGCGCTTATTGCCCTCCTGCACGTAGAAGCGGCCCATGTACTCATAGCAGGTGATGGGGTCACGGATGCCCTCATCCAGATGGGACACGCACAGGTTGATCCACTTGGTGGCAAACTCGGTCTTGAGACCGAGCAGCGGCATAAAGTTGGACGCAAACGCCGCTGTGCGGCCCGAGGTCTTGGTACCAACGAGCAGCTCCAGCGGGATCTCTACCTGGCCGAGCGGGATCTGGTTCTCCACAGGGACGTTTTGCAGAATATCGTCCAATACGGGCAAAAACGGCGACTGCCCAGCGTTCATCTTCTCGCGGTAATCGCGCTGGCCTTGTCGAAGGGCTTTCTGGTAGCAATCGATTCCATCTGCACGGTTCACGACCCATCGCCTCCTCAAAACTTATACATTAACTACAAAATTATTATAGCACATCTGTGCGGAATATACAAAGAATTTTAAAAGGCTTCCCCATCGGGGGAAGCTGTCACCGAAGGTGACTGATGAGGGCTGTACCTGCCGATATTGCCCATGAACGGGTTATGATGGCACACTCGCCCCTCATCCGGCCCTGCGGGGCCACCTTCAGTCTACGCGCTAAGAGCCGCCTCCGGCGGTTGCGCTCCGACACGCGCCTGCGGGCGCAGCCCCCAGGGAAAAGGCTTTAGGACGTATGCACGGCCTTGGGGTAGACCTGATACATCCGGTCATTGCCGTAGTGCTCGTCGAGATAGACCTCGACGCTGTTGGACGCAGGTACGCCGTTCAGGCGGTCATTGTACCGCACAAGCGCGGCGGAGCTGACGGCAATGTCCGCCGCCATAAAGATGCACAGTGCCCAGGTCAGCACTCTGCCGCCGCGGGGCGGCAGCTTCTCGATACCGGCGGAGATCGGCGGGAACAGCACCTTGAACCAGGCAATCGCCGCAAAGCCCCAGAAGAAGCAGTACAGCAGGTTGATGCGCCCGCCCAGGTTGAACGGGATCGCGCTGTAGTCCCAGAACACCGCACCGAAAACGACCTCGGTGAAAACGCTGCACAGGTACTCATACGCACCGCCCAGCAGCGTGCCCATGACGAACAGCCAGCTGGCGGGCTTGTCCTTGTAGCGATAGAGCAGCTGGGTGACCATGGCGATGGCCAGGCCCCACACGATGGAGAACGGCCCCCACACGACGCTGGAACGGCTCATCCACTCGCCGCCGGTGACGCGGCAGAAGATCGTCTCGGTGATGTCGCCGAGGAACGCGCCGATGAAGAACAGTAAAATAATTTTATACGGGCTGCACCCGGCGGCAAACGTGTCGGTCTGCTGCCGTTTGGGGCGGACAAAGGTCAGTGCGGGATGGGCCTTCGCCATACGGCGCTCGACGTGGTCAAGGATCCACATGCCGCCGCGGACGGTCAGGTTTGCCAGACGGTTTTCTACAGCCTCGGCGGCGGGCCAGCGGTAGCGCAGACCGGCCATGGCCAGCAGCGTGCCGACCAGATCGACGCAGAACACGACGAGCGCGGCCAGCAGCACAACAACCCAGATGCCGTGCGGCACAAGGCTGTACAGCGCCAGCAGCAGCGGGTTGCCCCATTTGAGCACGACAACGCCGAGCGCACCCCAGGTCAGCGACGCGCCGAGGCAGACATAGCCGTCCAAATTGAACGGCATGGCGCTGTAATCCCACCATCGGGTATGGGTCGTGTACTCCAGAATGTGCCCGCCGATCCACTCGATGACCGTGGCATAGACGGCGCTGAATACAAGCAGGAAGAACCAGCCCTCACGGATGTCGCCGAGGGCAAAGGTGATGACCAGCCCGCCGACGCCGTACAGAAGGCAGAGCGGACCGCTCAGCACGCCGCGGTCCTGATATTTGCGGTGCACGACGGCGGTAAAGAGGACCTCCCCCACCCAGCCGAGGAACGAGTAGGCGAAGAAGAGAAAAACAATTTGATAGAAGGTCATAGGGGGCTCCTTTCATAACACGGTAGGGGCCGGACATGTCCGGCCCGCAGCATAAAATTTACAGCACAACAGTGGGAGGTGCAGAGCCGGGCATGCCCGGCCCCTACTTTGCAGTGGCTTCCCTCTCCCGCTTGCTGAACACGCACCCGCAGTAATCCTGCCGGTACAGGCCGTACTCGGCGCTCAACTGTAAGCTGCGCTTGTAGCCGTCCTTTTTGCGGAACTCACTGGGCAGGAACGGCACGCCGTACTGCCTGCCCAGCTCGGTGCCAAGCTCGTTCAGCCGCACGGGGTCCTTCATCGGGGAAATCGAGAGCGTTGTGCAGTACCAGTCAAAGCCGTGGTCGGCGGCATAGCGGGCGGCCTGCTCCAGCCGCAGCCGATAGCAGACCGTGCAGCGTGCGCCCTTCTCCGGCTCGTTTTCCAACCCCTTCACGGCGGTATAGAACTCCTGCGGGTCGTAGGGCAGCTCCACCACGGGGTAGTGATACCCGGCCTGCTCGACAAAGCGTTCCAGCTCGGCCTCGCGGCGGTGGTATTCCTCCGGCGGGTAGATGTTGGGATTGTAGTAAAGAATGGTCAGGTCAAAGTGCGCGGACAGGCGCTCCAGTGTTGCGCTCGAGCACGGCGCACAGCAGGCGTGCAGCAGCAGCTTCGGGCGGGTGCCGCCCAGCGTGCGCAGGACCTTTTCCATTTCAAGCTGATAGTTGATGCGATTGGGCATGGGTAGTGACCTCGTTTACACAGTGGCAGGGGTGCGGCGCTTGCGGCGGGCAAAAGCGCCGCAGCCGATGACCCCCAGCAGGCTGACGGCGGAGAGCACCTCAAACGCGCGCCAATACCCCGGGGCGTGGTACCGGACATGGATCGTGCCGGTGTAGCCCGCGGGGATCGTCAGTACGATGCGCATATTCTCGCCGCTGGTGATGGCAAACGGCGCGCCGCTCTCGTCGGCGGCATAATAATTGCCATAGTTATAGATGGGCAGCGAGATGGCCGCCTCGCCGCCATCGTTCTCGACGCTGACATAGGCGACGCCCTCACGCTTTTCATAGCTGATAAGGTGCAGGTCGCCGCTGGCGGGCTTGGGCTGCGCCCAGATGGCCTCATAGGAGCTGGCGCCGTCGATGAGGTATTCCGCCGTGCCGACGGAGTTGATGGTGGCGTTCTGGTTGTAGGTCGCGTAGGAGCTTTCGCCCTGGGCGCTCATGATGTTCGTCTCGGTGATGCTGGCGGTCAGCAGCGCGGCGCAGACAAGCCCCGCGGCGGCCAGCGCGGCGCGGCGTTCCGGCAGCAGCTGCAGCGCAAACAGCGCAGCGGCGCAGAGCAGCAGCGTGCCCAGCGAGAGAAAGCGGAACGGGAACTGGAACATTCCCACGACCTTGCCGATGGTGGGGCCGAACCAGCCCTCGACAAAATCCCACGGGAAGGCGTGAAGCGAGAGCACGAGCGTCAGCACGGCAAAGCCGGTGGCAGTGTACAGGTGCTTTGCGGTGGGGCGTGTGTCCCCGCGGGCCTGGGCGCGCCACAGGCAGTAAAACGCCAGCGCAAGCGCCAGCAGCAGCGGCAGACCGGGGGTCAGCGCCATGTCGTGGGTCGTGCCCTCGGCGGAGGAGCCACCCGCCGTGCCGAAGAAGCTGAACAGCTGCACGGCGTACAGGCCGTGCTTCTGCAGCTTACCGATCAGATCGCTGCGGTTGACAAGGAACGGAATGGTGCTTGTGGAGATCAGGAACGGGAAAAGATACCACGCGCTCAGCCCCACGGCCAACAGCGCGGCCTTGACCCAGGCCAGCAGCCGCGCGGGGCGGAGAGTCTCCCGCAGGCGCAAAAGACAAAACAAAATCAACAGCAGCGCCGTCAGCTCACAGGAGAGCAGATGGCTCTGCACCATGGCCGCCATGCCCAGCGCCATCGGCAGCCAGTCCCCGAAGCGGGGCCTGTCGCTGGTGTAGATGCCGTACAGACCCAGCAGCACGAGAGGGAAAAACGCCATGGCCGTGAACTCGCCGACGGCGGCGCGGGTGTAGACGCAGGTCAGCCGATAGGCGGACAGCGTGTAGAGCAGTGCCCCCAGCAGACCCAGCCGACGGCTGGCCGTGATTTTGGCAAAGCTGAAATAGGCGATCAGGCAGGTCGCCAGCGTGACCGCAAAGAGGTAGACCTGGTAGCAGGTGCGCAGCGGCAGCCACAGGTTGTAGAGCAGCGCGGGCAGCAGCAAAAACAGCTCACAGTAGCAAAGCGGGCTGGCGTAGCCATAGCCGTTCAGCGTGGTCGTGGTCAGCCGCACCGGGAACTGTCCATAAGACAGCTCCGCAGCCATGGCGGCGATGCGCTGCATGTGAAATTCCAAATCATGGCCGAAGTACAGATAGTTGCTGAACAGCGGCAGGCAGGCCAGCAGCGTGATGCCCGCCAGCGCCAGCGGCAGACGCAGCGCACGGCGGCGGGCAGCGCCCCGCTCCCCCACATGGGCAAACAGGAGCAGCAGTGCGGCGTCCGCAGCGGCAAACAGCACAAGGAAGCAGAGCAGCCGCGCCGCGCGGTAGATGGGCTGCTCGGTCAGGGTGATGCTGTAAATGTACAGCTGGCCCTGGTCGTAGGTGACGGTGGCGGTCAGGTCCTGCATCCGCGCGCCGAAGCCGACCCAAAGCCGGGTCGTCAGGCTGCGGTGGCAGTCGTCCAGCCGCAGCGCGTCAAAGGTCACGGCGGCGGGGCTGCGTTCACTGGCAAAGGTCAGCGACCCGGCAGCGTTGAGCATATTAAAGGTGGGCGCGTCGGGTGTCTGGCAGGAAAAATAACGGACTGTGACCTCATACGCACCGGAAGGCAAAGCGATATTGTCTGCCGAGAAGGTCATCGGGTCGTCGCTGTGATAGCCGATCTGGTTCCAGATTTTTAAGCCGTCGTCGTCCGCGGCGGCAATGTCGGGCAGGGTGTTCGTAAAGTCGCCGGGCGTCAGCGCCAGTTTATACGGTGCGCCGAACAGCCCGGCTGCCAGCGCGCAGACAACGGCCAGCTCGGCGGCCAGCAGCGCCGCAAACAGCCGGTTGCGGCGGCAAAAGGCAATAAAGTGTTTCATCCGGGGCTCCCTCACAGTTTATCAGCCGTCCCAGATCATGAGCTTGGCGTTCACGATGGACGTGTCCTCAACAGTGGCCAGATAGTCGCCGTTCCGGTCTCGCGGGGTCTGGGTGCAGTCCAGGAGGCAGATGGCGCGGGCCTCCTCGGTGCCGTCGGCCAGACGGACCTTGTACTTGATGACAGCGTTGTCGGGGACATAGGCGCTCTGCACGTAGACCTGTACCCCGTCCATCAGGTCACTGCCGGCGCTTTGCAGTCTGCCGCACCACGCCAGATCGTAGCCGCCGTAATTGCGGTAGGTCTGGTAGGCGTAGGCGTCGCCGTCGGTGGCGGGGTTCTCGGTCCAAAGGACCTGTGCGTGCAGGGCGCGCCCGGTGAACCGGCTGAAGAAGGCGGACTCGGCCTCCGCGTTGCTGTCCCAGACGTTCTCGTTGCAGAGAATCAGGTCGTCGGATTGCACGGCATCGGCAAGACCGGCCTCAATCGTGCGGACAAAGAACTGATAGGCAGCGAGGTTCTCGGCATGGTGGGTGCGCACGACACCGCGCAGGTAGCCGCCGTTCAGGCAGAGACCCACCGCCAGCGCCGCCGTCAGGGCTAGTCGTGATACCACGGAGAGAACCTTCGGCAGCTTACAGCACAGGCCCGCCAGCAGCGCCAGCAGCGCTGCGACGAGCAGCGTAAAGCCGATGGAGCTGGCCGCCGCGGGAATGTAGCCCCACTGCCAGGTAATGGCCTCGGGCTGCTGATAGCGGGCGGACAAAGCCAGCAGCAGCGCGGGCAGTGCCCAGACGGCCAGGCCCAACCCGGCCAGTGCGCCCAGCGTTCTGCCGCGCAGCTTTTTGAACGGCACGCCGAAGAAAATCAACAGTCCGGCCAGCACACCCAGCGCCAGCGGCCACAGCCGATCCCCGTTCGTGATGACCCCGGCGTTCTCCTGCAAAAGGCGGGAGTTCAGCCCAGGGAGCGACGCGGCCATCTGCTGCACGGTGACGCGCAGCACGGCGGGAATATCCAGAGAAAGCTCGTTGCCGGTGCCGCCGTTGCGCCCGCACAGAACGTGGAACACAAGCGCCGCGCCCATGCCGCCCAGCGCGGGAGCCGTGTCCAGCAGGGCGCTTTTGACGCTGCGTCGGCGCAGCAGCCAGACGACGAGCGCCAGCAACGCAAAGACATAGCCGATCTCATAGGTGCCGCAGGCGATAAAGGACAGCACCGCGCCCAGCACAGCCCAGCGGCGGTGCCGTGTCCCCTGCCACGCAAACAGGCAGAGCCAGGCCGTCATAGCCCAGAACAGCGCCCGCTGCGGTACGGCGTAGTAGCTGTACATGCCCTCGTTCCAGATGGGGGCCGCGGCCAGCGCCAGCGCAAAGCCGCCCAGCGCCAGCGCATCCCCGCTGCCCAGTCTGGCCGCCACGCGGCTGACAGCGAAGGCCGCCGCGCCGGTCCAGGCGATGATGTAGAGCCGGTAGTGCGTCAGGCTGGTGTAAAACAGCAAGTCGACGGCGTTCGGGTAATGGAACGGGAAAAAACGGACCTCCTGCAGCGTAAAGTATCGCAGCCGCCCCTGCAGGTCCTGCAGAGCATACTGCCAGAACGGCATCCGCTGGAAGTCATACAGCCAGAGGTTCAGCGTCAGCTTATCGTCGCCCTCCGGCGGGATGTTGACCGTGACGCGCAGATACAGCACGCCCACGGCAAAAATAGCCAGATAGGCCGCAGCCAGCAGCAGCCGACGGTACCGCCGACAAAATGATTTGACCTGTTCCATAGGGACGGGGCCCTCCTCCACAAAAATCACATATATACTAAATTATAGCATAAAGCCCCGCTGTGCGCAACGCACAGCGGGGCTTTATGTAAATACAATTTGTATAAGACTGCTGAAAAATACGAAAAGTAAAGCGAAAATCAATGCTTCAGCGGCTTTTTCAGCATGCCCAGCAGCAGGGCCGTGGTCAGGGTGCCGACAGCCAGCGCAATCAGAAAGCCCGGCGGGTTTTCCATGACCGGCAGCAAAAACAACCCGCCGTGCGGCGCGGGACACCCGCAGCCCAGCAAAATCGTTATGAACCCGGCCAGTGCACTGCCTGCGATGCAGGCGAGGCTGACCCGCAGCGGGTCGCGCAGTGCAAACGGCAGCGCACCCTCGGTCACGAAGGTCGCGCCCATCAGCAGGGTCTGCGGCGCAGAGCAGCGCTCGGTGCTGGTGAACCGCGTCGGGAACAGCAGGCAGGCCAGCCCAATGCCCAGCGGCGGAATCATGCCGCCCGCCATGACAGCGGCCATCAGGTCATACTGCTGGTCTACCAGTGCCAGCGTGCCGCTGACGTAGGCGGCCTTGTTGATCGGCCCGCCGTAGTCGGTAGCCATCATGCCGCCCAGCAGCGTGCCCAGCACCAGACGGCTGCCGCCCTGCATACCATCCAGCTGGATGGAAAGCCAGGCATTGAAACGCCCGAGCGGCGGATTGATGGCCATGACCATCAGGGCACCGACAAACAGCAGACTCAACAGCGGGACCAGCAGCCCGGTTTTGATGTGATCCAGCTCCTGCGGAATGCGGCGGAACAGGTAATTCAGAAGCCGCACAGCCAGACCGGCAGCAAAGCCCGCGACAATGGCCCCCCAGAACCCGCTGGAGATCCAGCCCAACCGGGGGGCGGTGGTTGTGCCGAGCTGTGCCAGGTAGCCGCCCATCAGGCCGGGCATAAAGCCGGGGCGGTCCGCAATGCTGTAAGCGATGAACGCAGCCAGCACGGGGTACATCATCCTGAACGCAGCGTTGCCGACGTTCGTCATCATGGTGGTGATGTCGCTGCGGCCAAAAAGGTGCTGCAGCAGCAGGGAAAGCGCCAGCATCACGCCGCCCGCCACAACAAACGGCAGCATGTGGGAGATGCCGCTCATCAGGTGGCCGTAGTATTCGCGGCCCAGCTCCTTCCAGTCGCTGGTGCGGAAGGCGTGCCCGCCGCGGTAGACGGGAGCCTTGCCGGAAACGGCCTTTTCCAGCAGTCTGTCCGCGTCGCGCACGGCATCCCCCGCCGAGGCATAGACCAGCCGCTTGCCAACGAACCGCGCCAGCGGGATCGAGCGATCCACCGCCACGATCACGCACTCTGCGGCCTGGATCTCATCATCGGTCAGCTCGTCGTTGACACCGGCAGCGCCGTTCGTCTCGACCTTGAGCGTCAGGCCGCGGGACTGCGCGGCCTGCTGGAGCGCCTCCGCCGCCAGATAGGTGTGCGCGATGCCGGTGGGGCAGGCCGTCACGGCCAGCAGCTGATAGCCGGGCTTGGCGGCACCCGGCGCTGCGTCAGACGGGGCAGACGGCGGTTCCTGCGCGTCCTGCTCCTCCCGCGCGGAGATGGCGCGGCAGAATGCCTCGGGGGTCTCACTCTCCCGCAGGCGGGCGCAGAAATCGGTGTCCAGAAAGAGCGTCGCCAGCTCGGCCAGCACCTGTACGTGCAGGTCGTTGGCCTCGGCGGGGGCGGCGATCATCACCAGCAGGTCCAGCGGCTTGCCGTCCGGTGTGTCGCAGGGCAGCGGCGGGTCCAGCGTCAGCGCAGCCAGCTGCAGCTGCCTGACGGCGGTGCTTTTGGCGTGCGGGATGGCCAGGCCGTTGCCCACACAGACGCCGCCCAGCGCCAGCCGGGCGCGGACGTCCGCCGCAAACACAGCGGTGTCAGTCAGATTGTCAGTCCCGTTCAGCAGTGTAACCATCTGCTGCACTGCACCGGTGAGCGAGTCTGCCCGTTGGCGCAGTGCGACGCAGTCAGGCCGCAGGTAGTTGGCGATGCGCATGGTTTGAGCCTCCGTTTGGTGCCGCTGTGCTCCGGCAGCTGTCGATGCAGCGCGGATTTTGCGGCGCAGTATTAGTAAAAAAGCGGTTCCGCCGCAACGGAACCGCTGTATAATGCGTGTGAATTAGTTGAGCAGGGTCTTCTCGCTCTCGGGATCGAACAGATGGATCTTGTGGGTATCCATGGCAACGGTGATCTTGTCGCCG
>OMDW01000405.1_pt1 | contig 12571 bp, 9 predicted proteins | sample 1673661 | NCBI WGS metagenome assembly OMDW01 (sample SAMEA103958118, study PRJEB25191) | human gut metagenome
CGCCCGTATCGACGGTGCCAACAGCTGGCAGATGCTGTGGAAGGTCACCATCCCCAACATGATGAGCTCTTTCACCATCTGCATTTTCCTGACGCTGACCAACGGCTTCAAGCTGTTTGATCAGAACCTGGCCCTGACAGGCGGCCGTCCCTTCCTCCAGCAGCCGGACGGCAGCGTCATCAAGACCACGGAGATGCTGGCACTGAACATCTACAGCGCCTTCTACTCCGGCGGCGGCAACAACCGCGGTGTGGGGCAGGCCAAGGCCGTGGTGTTCTTCATCCTTGTGGCTGTGATCGGTCTGATCCAGCTCCAGTCCACCCGCAAAAAGGAGGTGCAGCAGTAATGCAGACAAATCTGGCGAAAAAGCATGAGCGCAGCAAGATGGCGCTGACCGTGGCCTTTGCCGTGATCTGCATCGTCTACGTGCTGCCCATCCTCATCGTACTGATGAACTCCTTCAAGAGCAACGCGGCCATCAACACCGATACCTTTGCCCTGCCCAATGCGGGTACCTTCATGGGCTTCCAGAACTATATCAAGGGCATGACCTTCGGCAACTACCCGTTTATCAAGGCGGTGCTGTACAGTCTGTTTATCACCCTCGCGTCCTCAGCGCTGATCCTGCTGTGTACGTCTATGGCTGCGTGGTATGTCTCCCGCGTGGGCAGTCTGGTCAGCAAGATCATCTACTACCTGTGCGTGTTCTCCATGGTAGTGCCGTTCCAGATGGTGATGTTTACCCTGTCCCGTACCGCCGAGCAGGTCAAGCTTCCCTACTTTAGCTTCACCTCTATGGCTTTTGCCAAGATCGGATTGAACACACCGTGGACAATACCTATCGTGTACCTGGGCTTCGGCGCGGGACTGGCGGTATTCATGTTCTCCGGGTTTGTCAAGACGATTCCGCTGGAGATCGAAGAAGCCGCTGTAATCGACGGCTGCGGCCCGCTGCGCACCTTCTTTCTGGTGGTTCTGCCCATGATGAAGCCCACGTTCATCTCTGTGGGCGTGCTGGAAATCATGTGGGTGTGGAACGACTTCCTGCTGCCGTATCTGGTGCTGGATCGTACCAAGTATATGACCATCCCCATCGTCATCCAACACCTGAAGGGCAGCTACGGACAGGTGGACATGGGCGCCACTATGGCGCTGATCCTGCTGAGCATCCTGCCGGTCATCGTCTTCTACCTGTGCTGCCAGAAGCACATCATCAAGGGTGTGGCTGCCGGCGCCGTCAAGGGCTAAACTTACAACACGCCGGGGGCGGGCTGATCGCCCGCCCCCGTATATTTTTGCCGGGACCGTCCGGCTGAAAGTCAAATCCTATCCAAGAGAGAAGTTGAGTTATGAAACGAAGCAGCGGTATTTTAATGGCGGTATCCTCTCTGCCCTCCCCCTATGGCATCGGTACCCTGGGCAAGGCGGCCTATGATTTCGCCGATTTCCTGAAAGACGCCGGCCAGTCCTACTGGCAAATGCTCCCCCTGGGCCCCACCAGCTATGGCGACTCCCCCTACCAGAGCTTTTCCGCCTACGCCGGCAACCCCTATTTTATCGACCCGGATATGCTGGCGGCTGACGGACTGCTGACGGCCGCCGAGTGCGCCGCCCCCGACTGGGGCAGCGACCCGCGCCATGTGGACTACGGAAAGATCTACGAGAGCCGCTTTACCCTGCTGCACAAGGCCTACAAACGGGGCTGGGAGCGGGACGCGGAGGCCGTAGCGGCCTTTGCGCAGGACAATGCGCGGTGGCTGCCGGACTATGCCCTGTACATGGCCTGCAAACGCCATTTCGGCATGAAGGCATGGACGGAGTGGCCCGACGACCTTCGCCTGCGTAAGAACGAGGCCGTGCTGGACAAGTACCGCACACTTCTGCGGGAGGATGTGCAGTTCTTCACCTATCTGCAATTTCTGTTTTTCAGGCAGTGGACTGCTCTGCGCGACTACGTCCACCAGCAGGGCATCCGCATCATCGGCGATCTGCCCATCTACGTGGCCATGGACTCCGCCGACGTCTGGGCCGAGCCGCAGTTCTTCCAGCTGGACGACGATCTGGTGCCCAAGGCTGTGGCCGGCGTCCCGCCGGATTACTTTACCGCCGACGGCCAGCTGTGGGGCAACCCCCTCTACGACTGGGACGCCATGCGTGACGACGGCTTCGGCTGGTGGATCCGCCGGATCGACGGCGCCGGCAAGCTGTATGATGTGATCCGCATCGACCACTTCCGCGGCTTTGCCAACTACTGGGCCGTGCCCTACGGTCAGCCCACCGCCAAAAACGGCCGCTGGATCGCCGGTCCCGGCATGGACCTGATCGAACGGCTCAACGGCTGGTTCCCGCAGCTGGAGTTCATCGCCGAGGATCTGGGCTACCCCACCCCGGAGGTGGCGCAGCTGCTCCGCGAGTCCGGCTGGCCCGGTATGAAGGTGCTGGAATTCGCCTTTGACTCCCGGGATTCCAGCGGGTATCTGCCCCACGCCTATACGCCGCACTGCATCTGCTATACCGGTACCCACGACAACAGCCCCCTGGCACTGTGGCGGCAGGAGGCCGCGCCGGAGGATGTGGCCCACGCGGTGGAATACCTGGCGCTGACTGAGCAGGAGGGCTTCCACTGGGGTATTATCCGCGGCGGTATGTCCAGCGTGGCGGAGCTGTTCGTGGCGCAGGTGCAGGACTATCTGGGCCTGGGCGAGGGAAACCGCATGAACATCCCCGGCACCCAGGGCGGCAACTGGACCTGGCGGCTGCTGCCCGGTGAACTGAGCGATGCGCTCTCTGTCAGGATCGACCGCATGACTGCGCTCTACGGCCGCAAGGCATAAGCGAACACCCCCGGCAGTGCCGGGGGTGTTTTTTTGCCGTGAGCACCGCTTCCGCAACGCCGAAACCCCCATCTGCCATGTGACAGATGGGGGTTTCGATGCCGCCGAGGTAGGGGTTAGACCTCCGCGACCCGTACTGCAATATGGGCCCTGCCGGGCAGGGCAAATAAAAAACCGGCTGCAATGTATGCACCTTGGAAGTGCATCCCACTTGCAGCCGGTCGATCATGCGGTCAAATGCCGTTTAGACACCGTAGCTTTGCGTCTCGGCCTTTCAGCCGATTTGCCAACAGAACATTATTGTATTTTTAGTATATCACTTTCGTTCCGTTTCGTCAAGCCTTTTTCGGCAAAAACTTAGTGTTTTCTATGCGTCCGTGTCCAGCTCTCCGATCGCCGCGCACGCCTCACGGTATGCCGCGGCCGTCTCCGGATACAGCGCTGCCGCGCTTTGCATATCGCTGCCGCGCAGGGCCTCCGTCAGGGCTGAGGCTGCCTGCCCCAGCTGCACCAGCCCCAGGTTGGCTGCCAGGCCCTTCAGCGTGTGCGCCGCGCGGAAGGCCAGACGGGCGTCTCCGGCGCTCATGGCCGCCTGCAGCATGGCGAAGGTGTCGTCTCCGGCGAACATCCGCAGGAAACGCTCCACCGTAGCTATACTGCCCAACCGGCGCACGGCGTCCGCCATGTCGCCGCCCATCTCTTGATAAAGCTTCTCTAAATTCATTGTTTCTTCCTCTCCAGCCACTCGGCGATCGTTCTTATCATCTGCCCAGCCTCCAACGGCTTGGGGATATGCGCGTCCATGCCCGCTGCCAGGCAGGCCGCCACGTCCTCGTCAAACAGGTTGGCGGTCATGGCGATGATCGGCAGCTGCGCGTCCGGCCTGTCCATCCCGCGGATGGCGCGGGTGGCGGAAAGGCCGTCCAGCTCTGGCATCATCACGTCCATCAGCACCGCGTCGTAGGTGCCGGGCGCCGACGCGGCGAACATCTCCACCGCCTCCTTGCCGTCGGCGGCCTGGTCCACCACGGCGCCGGCCTCCTGCAGCAGGTAGACCGCGATCTCCCGGTTCAGTTCGTTGTCCTCTGCCACCAGCAAGCGCCGTCCGGCAATGGAGGCCGCCGCGTCGGGAAGCGCGGCTTCCGGTTCTTCGGCCTCACTGGGCATCATGGGCAGCACCACGCGGAAGCGCGTTCCCTGTCCGCGTGCACTGTCCACCTGAATGGTACCGCCTCTTTCGTCCACCAGCTTTTTCACCACGGCCAGACCCAGGCCCACGCCGCCGGAAAGGCTGCCCCTATCGCTGTTTTCCTGGGCAAACGCCTCGAACATATGGCGCTGGAACGTTTCGCTCATGCCTGCGCCGTTATCCTCGCATATAAATTCCAGCCGGCACACGCCGTCCGCATAACGGGACTCGCGGAAGCTGCAGCGCACCCATCCGCCGGGGTGATTGTATTTGATGGCGTTGCCAATGATGTTCTGGCAGATCTGCCGCAGATACAGCGGGTCGCCTGTGAATTGTTCATGCTCCAGCGTCAGGTCCATCACCATCAGCGTAACGCCTGCGCTCTCCGCCTGGGCGTGCGAAATACCCAGCATCTCGTGCAGCTCGCTTGTCAAACAATAGGGTGTCTTTCCCAGCGCCTCCTGCTTCGGGCGATTCAGCGTCAGCACGTCGTTTACCAACGCCAGCAGATAGCGTGCCGCGGTCTGCGCCTTCTCCCGGCAGGACTGCACCAGCGTCACATCCTCCGGGTTCCGCCCGATGATCTCCAGCATACCCATGATGATGTTGATGGGTGTGCGTATGTCGTGGCTCATGCTGCGAAGGAAGTGCGTCTTGGCCTGGTCCGCCGCTGTGGCACGCTCTACTTCCTTTTCCAACTGCTTCTGGTACGCCAGTTCCCGCCGTTTGCGGTCCTGCGTGGTGTGGAGCACCAGCAGCGTCGCCAAGACCGCCGCCAGCGCGTACACGCCGAAGGCGGAGATCACCATGTTCTTGCCCAGGATGAACACGTATTCATTGGGGAGGAACACATACAGGCTGTACTGCTGGTATCGCTCCCGTGCACCGAAGAACGTGCCGTCCGTGCGGAGCTGGGTCAGCTTGCTGCCCGGGGAGGGGGAGGACTCCAGCGCACGGATGAGGGGCACCTCGTCCACCGGCAGGTTCCACTGCTCCGCCGCGCTGCTGCCCACCACGCGCTCGCCGTCGGTGATGTAGGTGTAGACCCTGTCATTGAGCAGCGTCTCGTAGCCCGCCAGCAGGCTCTCGATGGACGCACGGTAGGAGGCGATGATCGTGTTCGACTGGAGGCGGACGCAGAAGACGACGCCGGGATTTTCGACGCGCGCCACGGCTGCTATGTCGTATACCGCGCCGTCACGGGTCAGGCGGCGGGCGAAGATCTTTTCCGGGTAGTCCATGATGGAGCGGATCGCCTCATTGGTGTAGTAATCGCTCCAGTCCATGTCCGCACCGGAGCTGAACTCGATCTCCAGATCCTTGTCCAGCACCAGCACGCAGGTTACGCGCTGACGCTGGGCGTACCGCGCCAGCTCCTCGTTGGAGCGGTTCTGCCCCACCATACCCTCGCGCTCCGCCACCTCCTGCGCCTGCTCCGTCAGCCGCACGAGGCTCTTTAGCCGGTCGGCGGCGACGATGTCGCGGTAGCTGATGCACTGGTTTTGCAGATATTGCAGCGTCCGCTGGGCGGTCTGCTGGGCGTTGCGGATGCTGCTGTTGCCGCCGATGAGAGCCGTGACCGCCATCACAAAGACGCCCAGCACCAGCATGAGCACCCAGATATATTTGTTGGAAAACTTATTGCCCATGGATCAACCCCGCTAAAGCCGCCTGTGCGTCCACGCCGTAGCTCTCCAGAATGGCGGCCACGGTGCCGTCCGCCACCAGCTCGTGCAGCATTTCGTTCAGAGCCTCCGCTCTGCCGCTGCCGTCGTCCTTATAGAACGCCGCGCCCAGACCTGCCCGCAGCAGCCCCGGCTCCAGCACCCGGTATTCCCCGGCGCGCCCGGCGATGAAGGTGAGGTACGCCGTCTCGTGTCCGGCGCAGGCGTCCACATAGCTTTTGTCCAGCGCGGCGAACACGTCCACCGTGTCGGCGAAGCAGTACACGCTGTCCACCTGCTCCACGCCGGGCACCTGATGCTTCAGAAACAGCTCCTCCGGCTTAGTGGATATCTGCACGGAAATACGCTTATCATTCAGGTCGGCCAGTGTACGGATATCGCTGTCAGCCTGCACGATGACCACCTGACGGCTGTACATATACGGCCCTGCCCAGCGGTAGCGGTCCTCTCTGCCGTTCATGGAGAAGCTGCCCCAGAGGCAGTCCACGTCGCCTCGCTCCAGTAGGGCGTCCTTCTCCTGCCAGGATATCTGCCGGAAGTCCGGCGTCCACCCCAATCGCTCACAGGCTGCTTTTGCGATCTCCACGTCGATACCCGCATAGGCGCCATTCTCATCCAGATAGAAATACGGCTCATAGTTGTCGCTGCCAATGACCAGCACCGGAAGCTCTTCCGTTTCCGTCTCCCGCTGTCCGCAGCCGCACAGCACCGTACCGCACAGCGCCAGCAGCACCGCCAGCAATCTCTTTGTCCTGCTCATTCCTTACCTCTCATGCCGTATACCTCACGGCACAACGCACTCTGTATGTCCTCCAGACAGTCCACCAGCAGCGGATCGAACGCGCCGCACTCGCCGCCCCGTATCATAGCCAACGCCTTCGCATGGGTATACGCCGGCTTGTACACCCGCTGGCTCACCAGCGCGTCATAGGCGTCCGCCAGGCCCACCGCCTGCACGGTCATCGGTATCTCGTCGCCCTTCAGCCCGTCGGGATAGCCTCTGCCGTCCACCCGCTCGTGATGCCAGCGGCAGATCTCCGCCGCAGCCTCCACCAATGGCTCGCTTTCCATCTCCTTCATGCCCCGCATCAGTTCCTCGCCGATCAGGGTATGCTTCTTGATCTCGTCAAACTCCTCCGGCGTCAGGGGGCCGGTCTTTCGCAGCAGGGCATCCGGCACGCCCATCTTTCCGATGTCGTGGAACATAGCCGCGGCGGCGGCCCGCCGGCAGTCCTGCAGGGTCAGGCCGTATTTATCCGTGCGTTCCAGCATTCTCTCCAGCAGCCGCTGCGTGATCTGCTCCACGTGCCGCCCGTGGTCCGCGCCCTCGCCGTTGCGGTAGCCCATCACCCGCGACAGGATATCCGCCGCGATGCCCATCATATGCTCCTGCCGCCGCAGCTGCTGCGTCATCACCGCTGCCAGCCGCCGCTGCCGCGCATACAGCTTCACGGTGTTCATCACCCGCTGCCGCACGATACGGATATCAAAGGGCCGTTCTATGTAGTCCGCCACGCCCATGTCGTAGGCCTGCCGCACCTTTTCTTCTGAGCCGTCCGCCGTGATGATAATGACCGGGATATCCTCGATAAACCCCCGATTATTCATCTCCTCCAGCACCTGCAGGCCGTCCATCTCCGGCATGATCATGTCCAGCAGCACCAGTGAGATATCCGCGCCGTAGGTCTCCAGCTGCGCCATACACTCCCGGCCGTCCTCCGCCTCCAGCACGTTGAAATCCTCCGCCAGCATCTCCCGCAGTATCGCGCGGTTCATAGCCGCATCGTCCACCACAAGAATATGCGGCTTGATCTCCTCCCCCTCCACGGGGGTATCCTCGGTGACCACGGCGTCCTTTCTTCGCTTGGCCCGGTACATCAGCCGGTCCGCCCGCTGCACCGCCTGGGCGATCGTCTCCTGCTGCGCCATGACGCAGCCCACGCTGATGGTGATATGCTGGCCGCCCTCGCAGCCCGGTATGCTCACTGTCCGCAGCCGCCGCTGAATGTCTCCCAGCACGGTGGCAAAGGCCGCCTGCTCCACGCCCGGCAGCAGCAGCAAAAACTCGTCGCCGCCGTAGCGCACCAGTGAGCCGCTGCGGCCCACTACCTCATAGATGGTATCCGCCAGCGCCCGCAGCGCGTTGTCGCCCACCTGATGGCCATTCATATCGTTATACAGCTTCAGATCGTCCATATCGATGAGCGCTACACCGCCGCGGTATACCTCATTGCTCATCTCCCGCTGGTAATGGTTGCGGCTCAGCGCGCCGGTCAGCGCGTCTATCTCCTGCTCCTGTGTATCCCGCCCGGAGATGACCAGCACATAGTCGTTGATCCGGTCGATGCGGATGTCATACTGCCGGCAGCCTACGCCGCCCTGCCGGAACCGCAGGCGAAAGCTCTCGTTTCGCTCCTTTTCGTAGAAAAAGCTCCGCAGGTTTTCGCTGCTGAGATAGCGCATCCACACGCTTTTTTCCGCCGACACACCGCCGTTGTCCCGGAAGATGTCACGCAGCTCCTCTACGGTGTACCATTTGTCCTCCAGCCCACTGGCCAGACTGGTTTTCCGGACCCGCAGCTTTCCCCGGGTCCTGTCATATTCACATACGGTGTCGCAGATCGGCAGCAGTGCCGCGATAAAGGCTTCCTTCTCGATCATGGCTGAGACCTCCGTTCCTATCATACCAGCTTTATTATAGCATCTTAATGCCGTATTGCAACGGCTTCCCCCTGAAACGCCGAATTTTTCGCCTGTTTTGCAGGCGGCGCGCCGGGGCGCGCTGTCGGTGAACGGCCCTGACCCGCACAGGCAAAATAAAACCGCCCGGACGGGCGGTTTTGTTTTGCCTTTTTGCGATCTAACTGCGGCGGCGTCGGCGGAGGGCTAAAACGGTCAGTGCCGAAATGGAAGCACCAACAATAAGCCATGCCCACGGACCGGCGGAGGGCGCGGCGGCCGGCAGAGGCTGCCAGGCGGCATACAGCGTCATATCCGCCGTGACCGGCGCATTGAAATCCCAGGGGCGGGTCAGGTCGTAGTCACTGTACCAGCCGGTGAAGCGATAGCCCGAGCGGGTGGGCGCCTGCGGCGGCGCCAGAGGCGTTCCACGGAGCACCTCCGCCGGCGCTACGCCGCTGCCGCCGTTACTTTGGAAGGTCACGCGGCACTGCTCTGACACCACCACCGTGACGTCCCGGGCAGCGGCGGCGTAGCGGCCCATGCCGTCCTCGGTGGACACCAGGTAATGGCTGCCGGTTATGGCGGACGCACCACCGTCGGCCAGGACCTTCAGCTGAAAGGAGCCGACGACCGTCTCATCCGCCCAGTCCGCGCCGTCGCCAAAGTCTACGTAGTTCATGTAGACCGCCTGACGGCCATCACGCAGCGTGACCAGCGTCGTCTTGACGCCCTCGCGGAGCAGGGTACCATCAGGCTGATAGGCGAAGAAGGCAGGATCGAAGCATATCTCGTCCTGCATGGCGAACATCGGCCCTGTGCCGGTGGTCCGGCACAGGGTAAGCGATACCGTTACGGTATCGCCGGCGGCGGCATGGTACGTCGCCTCTCCGTTGGCGGCAAGGCGGAATTCATAGTGCCGGCTGTCGTCGCCCCAGGCCAGGGACGGCGCCAGCAGCACCGCCAGCAGCGCCAGAACTACCCGCTTCATGGTCCGCCTCAGTTCAGGAAGTCCTTGAGCTTCTTGCTGCGGGAGGGGTGCCGCAGCTTACGCAGGGCCTTGGCCTCGATCTGGCGGATACGCTCACGGGTGACGTTGAACTCCTTGCCTACCTCTTCCAGCGTGCGGGTACGGCCGTCCTCGATACCGAAGCGCAGCTTCAGCACCTTCTCCTCCCGGGGCGTCAGGGTACCCAGCACGTCCACCAGCTGCTCCTTCAGCAGTGTGAAGCTGGCAGCCTCGCTGGGCTCGGATGCGGCCTCGTCGGGGATGAAGTCGCCCAGATGGCTGTCCTCCTCCTCGCCGATGGGCGTCTCCAACGACACGGGCTCCTGGGCGATCTTCAATATCTCGCGGACCTTGTCCACGGGCATATTCATCTCGGCGCTGATCTCCTCGGGGCTGGGGTCGTGGCCCAACTCCTGCAGCAGCTGGCGGGACACACGGATGACCTTGTTGATGGTCTCCACCATGTGGACGGGGATGCGGATGGTACGCGCCTGATCGGCGATGGCGCGGGTGATGGCCTGACGGATCCACCAGGTAGCGTAGGTGGAGAACTTATAGCCCTTGGTGTAGTCGAACTTCTCCACGGCCTTGATCAGGCCCAGATTGCCCTCCTGGATCAGGTCCAGGAACAGCATACCGCGGCCCACATAGCGCTTGGCGATGGACACCACCAGACGCAGATTGGCCTCGGCCAGCTGCTGCTTGGCCTTCTCGCCGGCCTTGATCTGCTTTTTCAGCTCGGCCATCTCCGCCTCAGGGATGGTCTCGCCGTCCGCCTCGGCCTGCGCCACACGCGCCTCGGCCTCGCGGCCGGCGGACATAACGGTGGCCAGCTCCACCTCCTGATCGGCGGTCAGCAGGGGCACCTTGCCGATCTCCTTCAGGTACATACGCACGGGATCGTCAATGTTGAAGCTGTCCACCAGCGTGTTAGGGTCGACCAGCTCCTCCTCCTCGATCTCGGCGATCTCATCCATAGCGGGCTCGCCATCCTCATCGGGCAGGTCGGCCAGGAAATCCTCGCTGCCTACCTCGATGCCCAACTGCTCCAGAGAGTCGTAGATGGAGTCCATCTGCTCGCTCTCCAGGTCCAGCTCGTCCAGCACGTCGGACAACTCACCGGCATCCAGCTTGCCCTTCTTCTTACCCTTGGTAAACAGGTCGCGCAGCTTCTCGTTGCCGTTCAGCAGCGCGGCCGCCGGCAGGGACGCGATGGTCTTTTCGTCCAGGCCGCCCTTGGCTGGCTTCTCCTGCGCCGGCGCGTTCTCCTGCAAAAGCTGGTCCGCCATCTGCTCCAACTGCTCCGCGGTGTACTTTTCTTCGGTCATGTTCGCTTTCCTCCGTAACCTTTTTTATCTTTATACGTCTCCATCGCCGCCGCCAGCGGATCCGTGCCGCCGGTGCGCTTGGTGTGTTCTTCCCGAATGATGCGTATGTAATCCGCCAGCGCCTGCGGCGCGTTGGCTGCGGATTCCGGTTTTTGCAGCAGCGCCGTCAGGTGGTTCATCTCCTCCGGCGTCAGCACCGCGGCCAGCGCCGCCATGCTCGCGTGCCCCCGCCGCTGCCACAGCTCGCCGTAGATGCGGCCCAGCAGCGGCGAAGAGAATTCCTCCGGCCGCACCGGCATTTCCGGCGGGAACAGGCTCTCGTCCTGCATCAGCAGACGGATAACGCCCTCCTCCGCCAGCGCGCTGCGTACATTCTGATAACGGATGCTGCGGTCCGCGGGCTGCAGGGCCGATATCGGGTTCATCTCCTGACGCTCCTGCGCCTTCCGTGCCTTGGCCTGCACCCGCTTGGCGGCCCGCTGGACCTCCATCCGCATGGCCTCTACCGGCAGGGACGCCGCCTCGGCGGCCCGGGTGGTATATACCTCCCGTCCCACAGGATCATTTAATTTACATAATGTTTCAGCAATCTCCCCCGCGTAGGCGATGCGGCCCTTGTCGTCCTTCAGGTCATACTTGGCCGCGATCTCAGACATCGTGAATTCAATGCCGTTTGCGCTGCCGGAAAGCAGCTGCTCAAACGCGTCCCTACCCTGGTATTTGATAAAGTCATCGGCATCCTGCTTTACATAATGCCCATCCACCAATCGCTGCGGCAGACGCAGGACCTTCACGGTGAACTCGCTGTTCTGCAGCAGCTCCAGCGCCCGGTCCGTGGCCATCTGGCCCGCGCCATCGTTGTCATAGCACAGCACCAGCTCCTTGGTGAAGCGGCTCAGCAGACGTATCTGCTCCTGGGTCAGCGCCGTGCCCATGCAGGCCACCGCGTTGTCGAACCCCGCCTGATGCAGCGTCACCACGTCCAGGTTGCCCTCGCACAGGATCATGTTGGGCCGCTTGGTCTTTTTGGCCAGGTTCAGGCCGTAGAGCACCCGGCGCTTGCTGTAGGCCACCGTTTCGGTGGTGTTCATATATTTCGGCTCCGACTTGTCGATCACGCGGCTGCCGAAGCCCACCACGTCGCCCCGCACATCGATGACCGGCAGCATCAGCCGGTTGCGGAACTTATCGTACAGCCCGCCGTTTTTCCCGTTGACCACCAGCCCGGAGGCCAGCAGCTCCTGCTTGGTGAAGCCCTTGTCCGTCATGGCGCGGAGCAGCGCGTCCCACTGGTCCAACGAAGCGCCCATGCCGAAGCGCACCGCGATGCCGCGCCGTATCTGCCGCTTGTCCAGATACGCCTGCACCGCCGCACCCTGCGGAAGCTGCAGCTGGTCGTAGTACCACCGCGCCGCCGCGCGGTTCAGCTCCAGCACCCGCCGCCGCAACCGGTCGGCGTTGCTGCGGGCCTCGTCCTCCGCCGGCAGCGGGATGTTGGCCCGCTTGGCCAGGAACTCCACCGCCTCCGGGAACGACAGGCCCTCGATCTCCATGATGAAATTGATGACGCCGCCGCCCTTTTTGCAGCCGAAGCAGTGGTAGATCTGCTTGTCCGGCGCTACGGAAAATGAGGGCGTTTTCTCGTTGTGGAAAGGGCACAGGCCGAACAGGTTGCCGCCCTTGCGCGTCAGCGTCACGTAGCTGGATACCACGTCCGCAATGTCGTTCCGCGCCACCACTTCGTCCAGAAACTGGTCGCTGAAATGCATGAAAAGCCCTCCTTTCCCCCGCCGAACCGCGGTGCAAAATAAATCTGACAATATACTATACCAAAAAACTTCCTCAAA
>OMDW01000406.1_pt1 | contig 12565 bp, 16 predicted proteins | sample 1673661 | NCBI WGS metagenome assembly OMDW01 (sample SAMEA103958118, study PRJEB25191) | human gut metagenome
CACCGAGATCTACACTCTTTCCCTACACGACGCTCTTCCGATCTCAAGTTTATCGTCGCGGATCTGGAAGGCAAGGCCGAGCGCGTCGGCATAGCGCTGCGCCGCATCCGCCTGCTCCGCCGTGCCGCCCGCGGCGGCGACGCCCATCAGGCAGGCCGCGCGGATGAGCGCGCTCGTTTTGCGCAGATGGATCGCCATCAGCTCGTCGCGGTCGAGGGAGCGGCCCTCCCATTCGAGGTCGAGCTGCTGGCCGCCGCAGATGCCGGCGTGACCCGCGGCGTGCGTCAGGATCTGCCCACAGCGCAGCGCGCGCTCCGGCGCAAGCGGCGCGGAGAGCACCGTTTCAAAGGCGAGAGCCTGCAGCGCGTCGCCTGCCAGCACGGCGGTGGCCTCGCCGAACACCTTGTGGTTCGACGGCTTGCCGCGGCGCAGATCGTCGTCGTCCATGCACGGCAGATCGTCGTGAATGAGCGAATAGGTATGCAGCAGCTCCACGCCGCAGGCGGCGGGAAGCGCGGCGTGAACATCGCCGCCGCAAAGGCGGCAGAATTCCAGCGTCAGGATCGGCCGCAGGCGCTTGCCGCCCGCGGTGAGACTGTAGCGCATGGCGTCGAGCAGCCGCGCGTAGGGCTCGTCCGCGGCGACGCATTGTGCATCGAGAAAGTCCTCGACCATCGTGCGGTATTCCTCCATGCGGAGGGCAAACAGTTCTCGTTCCATGTACTATTCCTCCGCAGCAAAGGGGGCTTCGACCGGCGCGCCGTCCGCGCCTTTGGTCAGGCGCACGACCTTCTGCTCCGCCTCGTCGAGCATTTTTCCGCAGGAGGTGACGAGCTTCGTCCCCTCCTCAAAGAGCTTGAGCGAGTCGGCTAACTTCGCGTCGCCGCGCTCAAGCTGCGACACGATCTCCTCGAGCCGCGTGATGTTATCCTCAAAGCTTTTTGCCATGGTTGTTCTCTCCTCTCGTTTCGTTGACCGTACAGGCCAGGCTGCCCCGTCCGAGCGTCACGTCGATCGTCTCGCCGACGGTCACCTCGTCCGCGCTGCGGAGCACCGTACCGTTCGCCGTCCGCGCCACGGCATAGCCGCGCGCGAGCACCGCGAGCGGGCTCATCGCGTGGAGCGACGCGCACAGCGCGGCAAAGCGCTGCCGCCGCTCCCCCACCTGCTTTTCCGCAAGCGAGGCGAGGCTCTTCTGCGTGTAGTCAAGCAGCAGGCGCTTGTCCGCGATGAAGGCCATCGGGTCGCGCAGCACGCGCTTCCGCTCCAAGGCGGTCAGCCGTTCGCGCAGCGCGGAAAGGCGGCTTTCCTCCGTTTTGGTCATGCCTCGCTCCAGCGCCGTGAGCCGGGCGCGGACGTCATTCCGGTCGGGCACGGCGATCTCCGCGGCGTTCGACGGCGTGGACGCCCGCGCGTCCGCGACATAGTCGGCGATGGTGACGTCCGGCTCGTGACCGACGGCGGAGATGACGGGGATCTCCGATTCATAGATGGCACGCGCCACGCGCTCGTCGTTGAACGCCCAGAGGTCCTCGATGGAGCCGCCGCCGCGGCCCGTGATGATGAGGTCCGCGACCTTATACCTGTTTGCATAGCGCAGCGCGCCGGCGATCTCCGGCGGGGCCTCGGTTCCCTGCACGCGCACGCCGAGGAGCTTGACCTCCGTCAGCGGCCAGCGCGCGCGGAGGATGCGGAGCATATCATGCACCGCCGCGCCGGCGGGCGAGGTGATGATGGCGATGGTCTTCGGGTACCTCGGCAGCGGCTTTTTGTGCGCGGGATCGAAAAGCCCCTCGCGCTCCAACTGCGCCTTGAGCTGCTCGAAGGCAGCGTGCAGGTCGCCCGCGCCCTCCGGCGAGAGCTCGGAGACATAAAGCTGATAGACCCCGTCGCGCGGGAACACGCTGATGCGCCCGAAGGCGATGACCTTCATGCCGTTCTCGGGACGGAAGCGCAGACGCAGGGCGTTTCCCTTGAACAGCACGCAGCGCATCGCGCCCTCGGCGTCCTTGAGCGTGAAGTAGTGGTGGCCCGAGGGGTAGAGCTTGTAGTTTGAGATCTCGCCGCGCACGAAGATCTCCTGCAGCTGCGGCACGCGGTCGAGCAGAGCCTTGATGAAGTTGTTGGCCTCGCTGACCGAGAAGATCATTTGCTGTTCCATGCGTTCTCCTGTGAAGCATTTTTCCTTTGCAGATGCCGGATATACAAAGCAGAGCGCCGCCGTGCGCGGTGCTCTGCTTCTTCGCTTATTCTGCGCTGATCTCCGCGCGCACGAACGAGCCGAGGATGCCGTTGATGAACTTCACGGTCTCGGGCGTTTCGTACTTCTTGGCGATCTCCACCGCCTCGTTGATGGCGACAGAGTTCGGCACGTCGCGGAAATAGAGAATCTCGTACATCGCCACGCGCATGATGGCGGAGGCCACGAGCGGGATGCGGTCAAAGCTCCAGCCCTTGGCGTACCTGGCGATGAATTCGTCCAGCTCCGGCGCGTGATCGGCCACGCCGCACACGAGCGCGCGGATATACTCCGCCTGCTTGGCGTTGGGCGCTTCGCTGTAAAGCTCATCCTCACCTGCCAGCTCGGCAAAGCCGTCGCGGCTCAGCCGCTCGGCGACCAGCTCCTCCGCCGTTTTGTCGGTGAAGCTCAGCTCATACGCCAGATGCACGGCAATCTCTCTTGCAGTATTGCGAACCATAGACGTTTCGTCCTTTTCTCTTTCTTGTTAGTTGAAGCTGATGCCGCCCACATGGACGTTGACCGCCCGGACGGAGAAGCCCGTCATCGTCTCGACCGCGCTCATCACAGCGTCCTGCACCTTGGCGGCGGTCTCGGGAATGGCGAAGCCGTATTTCACCGTCAGGTAAACGTCCAGCGTGATCTCGCCGTCCTGAATGTCCATGCGGATGCCGCGTGCGGGCTTCTTGCCCATGAACTGCTCGGTGAGCTGCTCGGTCATGGTGGTCATCATGGCGCCGACGCCCTCGATCTCGCCGATGGCCTCGGACGCGATCGCGACCACAACATCCTCGGAAATGTTGATGCTGCCGTCGCTCGCGGACTGCGTCAGATATTCGCGGTTTTCGCCCATTGCTGTCTCTCCTTGCTGTACGGTAGTGATACTCAGCATACGCTATGCTCAATTATTAGTATTCTACCATCTTTTGCCGCAAATTACAACAGCTAATTTACTTCTAATATTTTGATGCAGTCGGCGGTCAGCTCGGTCTCCTGCTTGACGATGTCGGTGATCTTCGCGATGTCCTCGGTCTGAAGTCCGTCCTCGCCCGCCGAGACCACCACGCTCACGCCGTCGTCGGCCATGAAGACCACGCAGTCCGTGTAGCCCTTGGCGGTGATCATGTTTTCGATCTGCGCTTCGGCGAGCGTGTAGGCCGCGAGCGTCTGGATGCTCTGCGCAGCCTCGGCTGCGGCCGCCTCATCGACCTCCGCCGCGCCGCTTGCCTCCTGCAGAAGGCTCAGCGCGCTGTCGCGGGCCTGCTGGCGCGTGAGCCGCGCGGTCGCAAAGTAGTCGCCCGGCAGCGCTTCGCCGGAGACCTCCTCTGCGTCGCCCTCCGTGCCGTCCACCAGCGTGGCCTGCCCGAGGATCTTGTCGGTCTCCTCTACCTGCTGCGCGTAGCGTCCGTTCAGAAAGATCGCCCCGCACACGAGCAGTAAGACCGCTCCCGCCACCATGTTCCGTTTCCACAGCTTTTTCATGTTCTTCCTCCCAAAAATAATGATTTTCATGGTTTCCCCTGTAATACGGTGATCTTGTCGCTCGGCAGCGCCGTCAGAGCGCTGACCGCCTGCGTCACGGCAAGGCGCACGCCCGCGCTGCCGCCGCCCTCGCAGACCACGAGCGCCCCGACGTAGCGCGGATAGACGCGGTTCGTCACCACGACCTCCTGCGTGCCGCCGCCCGTACCGACGACGACCGTCTCGCTCTTGCGCTTCATGTCCTCGCTCCCGCTGCGCTCGGCGGTCGTATCCTGCGCCAGCTCGCGCTTCGTGCCGGAGTCCACGGTGAGCATCAGCCGCAGCTCGCCCACGCCGTCGATGGCGCGCAGGATGTTCTCCATCTCCTCCTGCACCGCGGCGCGGTCGAACGCCTCGGCGTCCGGACTGCCGGCTGTTGGCTCGGCCTCCGTTTTTCCTCCCGGCAGCAGCATCAGCACGATGCCGAGGAGCGCCGCGAGCGCGGCGAGACGGTATTTTTTCAATCCCTCGAGCCACTTCCCCGCCCGCGCATCCTTCATCTCTCCGCCCTCCATTCCTGCTTCTCCGGCGCGATCCCCAGCTCCTGCGTGAGGAGCGCGGAGAGCTCCGCGTTTTCCTCGCCGAAGAGCACCGCGCGGTCGGGAATGAACGCGCCGTCCTCCTCGCGCACCGTGACCTCTGCCGTGACCTCAGCGCCGAGGGCGTGTGCTTTGTCCTCAATATATGCGCCCGTCCGCTCCGCTATGACCGCCGCGAGCGACTGCCCGCTCACGTCGCGGTATTGCTCCTCCAATGCCGCGCGGTCGGCGGAGAGACCGTCGAGGTCGAGCGCCAGCTCCCACGGCTCCGCCGTCCCGAGCGGGCGCAGCATACAGAGAATGAGCACCAGTCCGCCGGAAAAGCGCGCGAGCTTCCGCACGCTTCCCTCGGGCGTGAGCTGATCGAGAAGGCTCACGAGAAAGGCGCAGCTCACCACGCCGAGGAGCCATTGCCGTAAAAATGCCATCACATCACCACCATGGAAATGGATACGAGCAGCGCCGCGAGCAGCAGCGCCGCGCAGGCTGCCGTCATGCCGAGGACGAGGGCGAAGGCGTCGCCGAGCTGCTCGAGCAGCCGCTCAAGCGGCTTGACGCCGCTGACCGCCGAGACGAAGGCCGCCGCGCGGTAGAGCAAAAACTGCACGCTCAGCCGCACGAGCGGCGTGAGGCAGGCGAGCAGCACGCCCAGCACGCCGGCCGCCCCGATGGCCGCGCGCAGCGAATGGGCCGCGCTGAGCACCATCTCGGCGGACTCCGCGAGAATGCTCCCGACCACCGGCACCGCGCCGGAGACCGCCGTCTGCGCCGCCTTGACCGCCGCGCGGTCCGCGCTTCCGGTGAGCACGCCGCTGACCGACAGATAGAGCGTGAAGGCCGTCACCGCGCCGCACAGCAGCCAGGAGATGAGCTTTTTGAGTCCGTCCGCGAGCTTGTCCAGACCGCTCTCCGGCAGCGCCGCGCCCGCCGAGGCGAGAGCGATGTGGCAGTAGACCAGCGGGAGCAACAGCTCGTGGATGAGCGTTGTGAGCGCGTCGGCGGCAAAGAGCGTGCCGACCTGCCAGGCGCTCGCCGTGAACACGCCGCCGCAGCCCGCAAGCGCCGCCGCCATCGTCGGCAGCAGGAGCTTGGTGAGGTCGGCAAGATCCTGCATGGTCGCCGTTCCCAGTCCGATGAGCGAGGAAAGGTCGCCCGCCGAGAGCGTCGTCACGCACAGCACGCCGACGAGCGGCACAAAGCGGGAGGCGTTCTCGCCGAGCGAGGACGCAAAGCCGTCCGCGGCTCCCGTGAGCAGGACGGTCAGCGCGAGCAGCACCGCCCCGCGCAGCGAGCGGTCCAGCGACGCGCGCAGCGCGTCGAAGAAGCTTTGCACAAGGAGCTGTACGCCGCCCTCCGTGATGCCTTCACCCTCCGCAAGCGCCGCCGCTTCCTCCGGCAGCGCGTCGAGAAGCTCGCCCGGAAGCTGCACGGCGCAGACCGGAACGGTCAGGAGCGCGAGCGTGAGCAGAAGAAATACCGTCCTTCTCACAGCCAGCCCTCCACCAGCTCCACCACGGCGAGCAGCAGCGGAGCGGCTGCGGTCAGCGCACAGACCGCGCCGGCGGTCTCGAGCACGGAGGCAAGCGCGCCCTGCGCGGCGTCGCGGCAGAAGGCGCCGCCCACGCGCACCGTCAGCGCAATGGCGAGCACCTTCCAAAGCGGCGTGAACACCGCGCCCGAAAGGCCCGTTTTCTCTGCGAGCGTGCGAAGCAGCGCAGCCAGCGGTTCTCCTGCCGCGATGAGCAGAGCCGCCGCGCAGGCGGCGGCGCACAGCGCCAGCAGCAGCGCCAGCTCTCCCTCGTTTCGCCGCAGCAGCGAGGCGACCGCCGCCGTGATGACGCACAGCGCGAATACCTTCAGCAAAAGCTCCATCGCTCAGAACCCGAAGAGCGTTTTGACCAGCTCAAAGAGCGAGCTGATCTCCCGCACGAGCAGCATCATCGTCGTCACCAGTCCCGCAAGGCTCACGAGCATCGCCTGATCGGGCCGGTCCGAGCGCACGAGCAGCTGATTGAGCACCGCGACCACGATGCCGATGGCGGCGATCTTGAATACCAGATCAATGTCCATAGCGATCTCCTGTGTAAAGTGTTTTTCCTGTTCAGATAAGCAGTATCGTGACAAGGAGACTCAGGCTGAAGCAGAGCGTCGTCACGAGCCGGGTATCCCGCGCGCTCTGCCGCTCCCGCTCCGTGAGCGTACCGCGCAGCGCCTGCGCCGCCGCGCGCAGGGCGCGGAGCACCGCGTCCTCCTCCCCGCCGAGCGCGTCGGCAAGACCGGATAGCAACGCCTGCTCCCGCTCGCCGAGCGGCGTCCGGGCGGCGGCCTCGCGCCAGCCGTCCGGCAGCGGCGTCCCATTCTCCAGCTGCGCGAGCACGTCGGCGAAGAAGGCGTCGGCGTACTTCCCCGCGCCGCGCTGTCCGAGCAGCCGCGGCAGCGGCATGAGCGAGGCGCGTATCCCGCGCTCCAAGCCCTCCAATGCGGCGGAAAGATCCCGCAGGGCGGCACGCTCCTGCCTCCGTGCGCCGAGCAGCGCATGGCATTGGAGCGCCGCGCCGCAGAGGATCAGGGCGGCTCCGAGCAGCTTCATGGCAGCAGCTCCTCCACGCGGTACCGCCGCTCCTCGCCCATGCCCTCGATGACGACGGCGCGCCGGAACACGCCGGAATCCCGCAGCAGCGGCCAGAGCGGCTTATGCCGCAGCTCGTCAAGGCCGGAGGCGTGCATCGTCGCGAGCAGCGCCGCGCCGCAGTTGGCGGCGTGCGCCATCGCCGCAATGTCCTCGGCCGCCGTGATCTCATCGACCGCGATGACCTGCGGGTTCATTGCCCGCAGCACCATGCCGATGCCCTGCGCCTTGGGGCAGAGCGTGAGCACGTCCGTGTGCGTCCCCAATGCCATCTGCGCCTCTCCTCCGGCGCAGACGGCGATCTCTCCGCGCTCGTCCACCACCGCGACGCGCAGCGCCGCGCGGTTCTCGCTTCCGAGCGAGAGCGTGCGGATGAGGTCGCGCAGAAGCGTCGTCTTGCCGCCGCCCGGCGGCGAGAGCAGGAGCGTGCTCCGGAAGGCTCCCGCGCAGAACAGGCTGTCTGCCGTCGGCTCGGCCAGGCCGATCCGCTCGGTGACGATGCGCAGCGAGAGCGAGGAAATGTCCCGCAGGCTCGCGACCGCGCCGTTCCGCAGCACCGCCGTTCCGCATACGCCGAGCCGGAAGCCGCCGTGCAGGCACAGAAATCCCTGCCGCAGCGTCTCCGCGCAGGCATAGCGCGAGTAGTCCGTCACCGCGTCCACCATCTGCGCGAGATCGCGCGGCGTCACGCGGCTGTCCGCGCCGAAGTACGGCAGCGTGACCTCGCCCTCGGGCAGCAGTGCGGCGGGGGGCTGTCCGGCACGCAGGCGGAACTCCTCCGTGTATCGCTTGCGATGGTCCGGCATTTGCAGCGCCGCGCGTCGGAACCGGGGCGGCAGCAGCGCCGCCGCCTCCTCGCAGCGCGCAATGGCCTTGGCTTCGTTCATGCGCTCTCCCCCTTGTCCGTCAGATACCCCACTCTATGCGAGGAGTGGACAGGTCATGCCTGTTCGCCTGAAAAAATGCGGATGAAGAAAAAGCGGCGGGAGCTCCCGCCGCTTCGCGCTCGTAGCTTTTATTTGCCGCCGCAGCTGCAGCAGTTCGTCGGCGTGTCCGCGCCGCCCTCCGCGATGCCGGCGGGGAAGAAATCGTCCACCGGGAAGCAGACGCTCTCGAACATCTCGCAGGGATCGTCGCAGGAGCTGCACGAAATGCTGCCGACCGGCTGGCAGCTGCCGCTCGGGATGCAGTAGTCGAACACCGGAATGAGCAGCTGCGTGCCGCGCTCGAGCCGCACGATGGAGAACTGTCCGATGGAGATGCACACGCGCCTGGTCTGCGGCTCGAAGAGAATGGGCTCGTCGAAGGCTTCGGCAATGCCCGCGGGCACGCCCGTGACCGCTGCGCAGTCGCAGCAGTTCCCGCAGGAGCAGTCGACAATGCGCGCGCACAGCAGCAGCGGGTCGACGGCAGAGACCACGGCGGTCGGCAGGTTCGCCGTGAGGTCGATGGGATAGTCCGCGCCGCCGGGCACGGGATACGAGGAGAATACCTTCGCGCGGCTCTCGCCGCCGAAGAGCATCACGCGCTTATCGAAGGTCGCAAGGCCCTCGATCTCCGTTGCGCGCATCCCGTTGTTCACCGCCTGCAGGATCACGCGGTAGTAAAAGCGCATATCGACCGTAAAGAAGCCGCGGTTGAAGCTCACCGGCTCCACATCCACGCCGACGTGCAGCAGCTCCACGCGGCCGCCGCGGATGCTCTGCGAGGCGTCGATGACGCTCTGGGCCGTCGCCGTGGGGTAAAAGGTCAGGTCCTCGATGCAGTCCTTATCCTTGCAGGACGAGAAGATCTTTTTCGTATGGATACAGACCGCTTCGCGCACGCCGTTGGCGCTCGTGATCGGGCCTGCGGTCACTTTTTCAGCCATGGAAATACCTCCTGATCTAAGTACTGATGAAAGATTGGCTTTCTTTCAGTCCAGTCTATGCCGAGCGGCGGGAATGGTGAAAAATCCACTATACAAATTTAAGGAAACGCGCTATAATAAGGAAAATATCGGACAGGAGGGCTGCCCTATGGCGCGCATGGGCTTCATTCAGGATAAGCTCGAGATCAAATTTCTTCTTCTCTACATCGCCTCACGGCTCATCGAGCCGGTGCCGTTTGAGGCCATGCAGGAGCTTGCAATGATCGACGACGGCGTGGACTTCTTCGATTTCTCGGAGTGCATGAATGATCTCGTCACCTCCGGGCACCTGACGCTCTCGGAGGACGGGCTCTATGCCATCACGGAGAAGGGCCTGCGCAACGGGCAGATCTGCGAATCGAGCCTTCCCTACTCCGTGCGCCTCGCGGCGGACAAGAACATCACCGTGTTCAATCAGAAGCTGCGCCGCCGCGCACAGATCCGATCCGAGATCACGCCGCGCCCCAACGGCACCTACACCGTCTCCCTCGCCTTCTGCGACGAGCAGGACAGCCCGCTTCTGAAGATGGAGCTGATGGTGCCCAAGGAGGTCATGGCAAAGGACCTTGCCGACCGCTTCCGGAAGAACACCGAGCAGCTTTACGCGAGCGTGATCAATGCGCTCTTTGAAGCACCAAGGGAGAAAAAGGAATAAGGATGGAAAAAGGAGGACGTTGCCGTCCTCCTTTTCTCGTATGCCGTTTTATTCCAGCCTGAGCCAGTCCTCGTAGTGCGGCAGCTCGTAGTCGGCGAGAGCGCACATCCGCCGCCACTCGTCTTCCCCTGCCGCGCCGCCGACGGCGACCGCGCGGAAGCCCGCCTTCTTCGCCGTCTCCACGAGCGCGAGCGTACCGGTAAAGACCACGGTATCCGCCTTCTGCGACCGCAGCCGCCGCATGGCCTTTTCCAGCATCGTCCCGCTGCAAACGGCGCAGCCTGCCTCGCGCTCGGTCAAAAGACCGCGGAAGTCTCCCTCGATCCCCGCCGAACGCAGCAACGCCTGCGCTTCGGCTCGGTCGAGCGCCGTGACGGCGTAGAGCCACACGCTCTCCATTTTCAGAATGGAGAGCACCTTGTCCGCGCCCGGGCGCAGGGCACCGCCGTCCAGCAGGGCGTCGGGCAGAGTAAAGATCGCGCTTTGCAAACGCATGGAAATTTCGTCTCCTTTTTTATTTCAGCACTACATTCTCGTCGCCGAGCAGCTCGCGCATCGCGCGGACAAAAGCCGGGTGCAGCGCCGCGGTCGTGCCGATGAGCTTGCCGCTGTCGATGAGCCGGATACGCACCGGCTCCTTGCCCTCAAAGAGATAGGCGATGCGGCGGAACTGCGTCATTTCATGGCTGTCCATCGACGGCAGGCGCAGATAAAGCGTCTGCCGCTTCTCCCCCGCCGCCCCTGCGGACACATCGGCTGCGCTGCCGTCGAGCGGTCGCGCCGAATCGCACATGAGCTGCGGGGCCTTCTCGTCGCGCACGCTCAGGCGGCCCGAGGCCAGGATCGTCTGCCCCTCCTTGAGGTAGCTGCCGCTCGTCTCCAGCGTGCGGGCGAAGCAGAGCATTTCCATCGCGCCCGTGCTGTCCTCGACCGTGACGTAGGCCATGAGCGTATTGCTGCGCGTCGTTTTGACCTTGCTCGAGGTCACGACGCCCGCAATGCTCAGCTTCTGACCGTCAGCAAAGCTCGTCGGTCCGGCCTCCTGCGCAAAATCCTCCAGAATGCGGCCAATCGGCGCGGCGCCGAGCCGGCGGGACAGCTCCCGGTAAGCGTCCATCGGGTGACCGGAGAGATAGAGACCGGTGGTCTCCTTCTCCATCGCCATCCGCTCCTGCGCGGAAAATTCCGGAATGTCCGGCAGATGCAGCGGCTCACGCTGCGCGCTTCCGCCGCCCATGCCGAAGAAGTCCATCTGCCCCTCGATGTTCACGCGGTTGCCGTTCGAGATGCCGTCCATGACCTTTTCGTAGACGGCGATGAGCTGCGAGCGATGCACGCCCATCGAATCGAACGCGCCCGCGCGAATCAGGTTCTCCACTGCGCGCTTGTTCATGTCGTTCCCGTCCATGCGATAGCAGAAATCCTGAAAATCCGCAAAGGGACCGTTGACCTCGCGCTCGCGCATCATGCGGGCGATCAGGCCGCGGCCGATGTTCTTGATGGCGACGAGGCCGAAGCGGATGCCCTCCGGTTCGACCGTAAAGCGGTCATCCGACCGGTTGACGTCCGGCGGCAGGAGCGCGATGGCGCACTCGCGGCACTCGCCGATGTATTCCGCGATCTTCTCGCTGCTGTCGAGTACGCTCGTGAGCAGCGCCGCCATATATTCCTTCGGGAAATGGCACTTGAAATACGCCGTCTGGTACGCGATGACCGCGTAGGCCGCGGCGTGCGCCTTGTTGAAGGCGTAGTTTGCGAAGGCGTAGATATCGTCGTAGATCGCCTGCGCGGCGCTCTCGCTGATCCCGTTCGCGATGCAGCCCTTGATGCCCCGGCTCGGGTCGCCGTGCAGGAACGCGCCGCGCTCCTTTTCAATGTCCTTGACCTTTTTCTTGCTCATGGCGCGGCGGAGCATATCCGCCTGCCCGAGCGTGTAGCCGGCAAGCTGCTGGAAGATCTGGATGACCTGCTCCTGATAGACGATGCAGCCGTAGGTGATCGACAGGATCGGCTCGAGCTGCGGAATGAGGTATGTCACCTTGCTCGGATCGTGCTTGCAGGCGATGAACTTCGGAATGGAGTCCATCGGGCCGGGGCGGTAGAGCGCGATAAGAGCCGTGATATCCTCAATGTTCTGCGGCTTGAGACTGACGCACACACCCGTCATGCCGCTCGATTCGAGCTGAAAGACGCCCGAAGTCTTGCCCGCGGCGAGCATTTCATAGGTCTCGGGATCGTTCTCCGGGATGTCCGCCAGCTTGAAGCCGGGCTGCGTTTTCTGCACGGTCTTGACCGCGTCGTCAAGCACCGTCAGATTGCGCAGGCCGAGGAAGTCCATTTTGAGAAGGCCCAGCTCCTCGAGCGTCGTCATGACATACTGGCAGACCACCGCGTCGTCGTTCGTCGCCAGCGGGACGTAATCGACCACGGGGCGCTTGGTGATGACCACGCCCGCGGCGTGCGTCGAGGCGTGGCGCGGCATCCCCTCAAGGGCGCGCGCCGTGTCGATGAGCTTTTTCACCTGCTCGTCGTTCTCGTACTTTTCGCGCAGCTCGCGCGAGAGCTTGAGCGCGTCGTCGAGCGTGATGTGCAGATTTCCCGGCCCGCCGGGTACGAGCTTGGCGATCACATCGCAGTCGGCGTAGGTCATATTCAGCGCGCGGCCCACGTCGCGGATCGCGCCGCGCGCCGCCATCGTGCCGAAGGTCACGATCTGCGCCACATGGTCGTCGCCGTACTTGCGGCGGACGTAGTCCACGACCTCGCCGCGGCGGGTATCGCCGAAGTCCATGTCGATATCGGGCATGGACACGCGCTCGGGATTGAGAAAGCGCTCGAAGAAAAGACCGTACTTCATCGGCTCGATGTCTGTGATGTGCAGACAATAGCTCACGATGCTGCCCGCCGCGCTGCCGCGCCCCGGGCCGACGGGGATGCCGACGCTCTTGGCGTAGCGCACAAAATCGGAGACGATGAGAAAATAATCGACGAAGCCCATCTTCTCGATCATGTTCTCCTCGTATTCCAGCTGCGCCTTCTGCTTTTCCGTGCCCTCGCCGTAGCGCCCGGCAAA
>OMDW01000413.1_pt1 | contig 12434 bp, 7 predicted proteins | sample 1673661 | NCBI WGS metagenome assembly OMDW01 (sample SAMEA103958118, study PRJEB25191) | human gut metagenome
AAACCGAATCTGATGAAAGCAGCATACATAAAGCCGGAATTGGAGATACTCGTAATTGCGGCGGAAGCAGGGTTCGCGATTTCACAGCCGCACGGCGGCGAACTCGGGCCCAGCTCGGTGAATTATGCGGACGACGAGTACTGAACCAAAAACCGCCAATTCGAACCTGACGTTATGAAACACAAACCTATTTTCCGACTGTCGCTACTCGCGCTCCTGCTGGCCGGTTGCGGAAAGGATACGACAGAACTGCCCGAAGGGCCCGAAACTCCCGCGACAGGAGGCGATGCCATCGTCTGCCGGTTGTCGATCGGCAACGAAGCGCCCGACACCACGGACGAAACCCGCACGGCCTACGGCCCGTTACAGGACGGCTACTACCCGATCTACTGGCGCAACGCCGACCGGGTGGGGATCATCTGCCCGCAGACGACCCCGCAATGGGCGGAAGTCGAAGTCAGCGTCTCCGGGGCGACCGAAAGCGAAGCCGACCTGAGCAACACGGGGATGCAGTGGGGGAGCAGTCCCAGCTACGATTTTTACGCCTTCTATCCGGCAGACGCCGTGCAGACCAACAGCGGCTCGATCGTCGTGACGGGAATCCCGGCCGTACAGACCTACCACAACGGCGAATGCAACATGCAGTACGCCTATATGGCGGCATGCACCCAAGGGGTGGAACGCGGCGCGGAGGTACCCTTCAGATTCCGCCCGCTGATGACCACGGTTACGATCCAGGTGGGATTTTCGGAGGCCGCGGAGGTACAGAAGCTCGTGCTGTCGAGCGAAAACGGCCCCATAGCGGGCGGCTTCACGTTCGACATCGAAACCGACCGGTGCTCGGTTATCCCGGGCAAGGGATCGAACGTGCTGGCCCTGCACCTGATGTCGGGGGACGTCCCCTATATCCAGCTCAGCGCAGGGTCGAAGGTCGCGGTCACGGCGTTCATGCTGCCGCAGGACATCGAGGGGCTTACGCTCTCCGCCGTCACGACACAAGGGAAGACCTACAGCTACACGACCCCGGCAACGCTCAAGGCCGGACACCGTTATTCGTTCACGATCGGCGACATGCAGGCGCAGGCGCAACAGACCTCGGAAGGTTATTCCGACTGGATGGCCTACCTGCCCGACAACACCTACCTGTCGCAGGTTTCCATCCCTGGGTCGCACGACGCCTGCACGATCTACGGTTCGCATTACGAGTACAAAGACGGGATGCCCGACGATAGGTACCATTTCAAATGGTTGCAGAACGTCGTATTCGGCTATATGAACACGACCAAGATCATCAAGGCACAGGAGCTATCCATCGAAGAGCAGCTTGCGGCCGGGGTTCGCATGTTCGACCTGCGCCCCTCCTCGTCGAGCTCCTCGGTGCGCGACCTCCCGATCCATCACGGCATAGCCCCGCTGGGCGACCCGACGCTGGGCGGCTACGCCCCGGGCAGCTCCGGCCGCCAGGAGCTTTCGCCCTTCATGCTTTCGCACCTGCTCGACCGTTTCGTGCGATTCCTCGACGAACATCCGGGCGAGACGGTGCTCGTGCACATGAAATACGAGAACACCAGCACCAGCGCCAATAAGACGGGGTGGGACAAAAGCGTGGTCAGCCTGATCAACTCGCATTGCAGCGGGTATGTGGCCGACTTCCACCCCCTGATGACGCTGGCCGACGCCCGCGGCAAGATACTCTTCATGATCCGCGAGGATTACAAATCGTCGAACAACGGCCGGTATTTCGGCGCCTACCTGAACTGGACGGACGACAAGGTGGTTTTCGACACGACGCTCAGCGGCAACGGCGTGGGGCAGGCCCCGATCCGCGTGAACGACCTCTACAACATCAAGAACGGGGCATCGGACGGCAAGACCAAGTATGCGGCCATCGACGAGTGCATCGCCTATACCTATAATACGGACGACCCGACGCGGTGGTGCATGAATTATGTCAGCTGCTACGACACGGCCCATTGCAGCGTGTCGGGGATCAGCCTGTTCGGCGCCGTGGGCGACTACGACTACTGCGCGAACAAGTACAACAGGTATACGGCTGACAAGATCGACAGCTACGATTTCCGCGGGAACGTCGGCATCGTGCTGATGGACTTCGCGGCGGCATCGCACGCCACGATGACCTACGGGCAGACCTACTCGAACATGCAGGTCTACGGCGACGACCTGGTCAGGGCCGTGATCTGCAACAACAACAAGTGGAACCTGCGGCGCAACGAATAACCCCCGGAGGCTCCCGCCGCCGGCACGCGCCCCGGCAGGACGCCGGAACGACACCGAAGAAAAACCTCCCGGGCTTCCCGGGAGGTTTTTGCACACACAAACATTAACAATACAAACAACGCAATGGCTGAATAGATCTGTTGTTCCGGATACAAAGGTGGGGGTAATTTCCGGGTCGTACAATCGCCATAAATGAGTATTTTACGTCCGGGCACTCCCAATTTATGGTGAAAGCCCCGGCGGAAGGGCGTGATCTGCAATTTTTTATTTTGAATTTCGAAATAATGCACTATCTTTGCAGACAAATTCCAACGTCCCGGCGCCCGCCGGGGTTCTGAAAATCATTTTGAAATAGAAATATATGCAGGATTTGAAAGCGCTCGAAGGGAAAAGTCTCGTCGAACTGCGTGAAATAGCAAAAGCTATCGGTATCGGGGACACCACATTGAAGAAGCGCGAACTGATCGAGAAAATCGCCGGGTTCTCCGCTTCCGAAGGCGCCCCCGCAGAAAATAAAGAGAAGAGAGGACGGGGCAGAAAAAAGGAAGCTCCCGCAACGGAAATGCAACAGACGGCACCCGCAGCCGAACCTGCCGCCGCAAAGGCGGAAACCGCTCCCGAAACCGTTCCCCAGGCCCCGCGCAGCCGCCGGCCACGCATCACCAATACGAAGACCGAAAACACCGCTCCGGCACAGCGTCCGCCCGTAACGGTCGCCGCCCCCCCCGCCGAGCCGGAGCTCCCGATGGAAAGCGCCCCGGCACCTGCACCAGCGGCAGCGGCAGAAGCCGTACAGGCACCCCGCGAGGAGAAGGCGGAGCCCAAGCGCCGCGGCCGCAAGCCCAAGGCACAGGCACAGGAAGAGGCAGCAGAACCCGCCGCCGCGACACCCCCGGCTGCCCAGGCAGCCCAGGCTACCCCGGCAGCAGCAGCCGATGCGCAATCCTTCGACGGCGAGGTGATCACCAAGGACGATTTCGCCGGGGAGATCGAAGGCGAAGGCGTGCTGGAGATCATGCCCGACGGATACGGGTTCCTGCGTTCGGCCGACTACAACTACCTGAACTCGCCCGACGACATTTACGTTTCGCCGTCGCAGATCAAACTCTTCGGGCTGAAGCCCGGCGACACGGTGAACGGCGCCATACGCCCGCCGAAGGAGGGGGAGAAATATTTTCCGCTGGTACGCGTGAACGAGATCAACGGCCTGGCGCCGGAGTTCATCCGCGACCGCGTACAGTTCGAATTCATGACGCCGCTCTTCCCGAGCGAGAAATTCTGCCTTACGGGCAACGGACACAACAACATGTCGACGCGCGTGGTCGACCTCTTTTCGCCCATCGGCAAGGGGCAGCGCGCACTGATCGTAGCACAGCCCAAGACGGGTAAGACGGTGCTCATGCAGTCGATCATCAACGCCATCGCCGACAACCATCCCGAAGTATACATCATCGTGCTGCTGATCGACGAGCGTCCGGAGGAGGTGACCGAGATGGCCCGCAACTCCAAGGCCGAGGTCGTGGCATCGACCTTCGACGAACAGGCGTCGCGCCATGTGAAAGTCGCGGAAATGGTACTCGACAAGGCCAAGCGCATGGTCGAATGCGGACACGACGTGGTGATCTTCCTCGACTCGATCACCCGTCTGGCACGTGCCTACAACTCCGTCCAGCCCGCATCGGGCAAGGTGCTCTCGGGCGGTGTGGATGCCAACGCGCTCCACAAACCCAAGCGTTTCTTCGGTGCAGCCCGCAACACGGAGGAGAAAGGGTCGCTGACGATCATCGCCACGGCACTGATCGACACCGGTTCGAAGATGGACGAGGTGATTTTCGAAGAGTTCAAGGGCACGGGCAACATGGAGCTCCAGCTCGACCGCAAGCTCGCCAACAAACGTGTATACCCGGCAGTCGACGTCATCGCATCGGGTACGCGCCGCGAAGACCTGCTCCTGCCGCGCGACGTGATGAACCGCACGTGGGTGCTGCGCAAATACCTTTCGGACATGACGCCCGTCGAGGCCATGGAGTTCCTCCAGAAGCAGATGGGAATGACCAACACCAACGAGGAGTTCCTCGCCACGATGAACCATTAAACAACCACAAAACCCACTGATAGAATGAAAAACCTGATTATCCTGCTGTCATGCCTGCTGTTCGCCGGCAGCGTATACGGATGGGGACAAAAGGGGCACGACGTCACGGCCTACATCGCAGAGTGCCACCTCACGCCCGAAGCCGCCCAGAAGATCGACAAGGTGCTCAACGGCCATTCGCCCGTGTACTATTGCAACTGGATGGACATTGCCAGCCACACCCCCGAATACAATTACACCAAGACGTGGCACTACCTGAACATCGACGAGGGCCAAACCCTCGAAACGATGCCCCGGAACCCCAAAGGCGACGTGCTGACGGCCGTCACGGCGCTCGTCGCCGAGCTCAAGGCCGGCGGGCTGGCGCCCGAGGCGGAGACCGAGAAACTCAAAATGCTGATCCACTTGGTCGGCGACATGCACTGCCCGATGCACACGGGGCGCCTGTCGGATATCGGCGGCAACCAGCGCCCGGTGCTGATGTTCGGCCGCAAGACGAACCTCCACTCGGCCTGGGACTCGGCGATCCTCGAAGCCGGGCACAAGTGGAGCTACACCGAGTGGCAGGAACAGATCGACCGCCTGACGGACGACGAGGCGGCACTGGTACAGGCCGGGGAGCCGCAGGACTGGCTGAAGGAGACCCATGCGATCTGCGTCGGCATCTACGAGGACAGCCCCGAAGGGACGAAAATATCCTACGATTACGTGGACAAATACACGCCCGTCATCGAGCAGCAGCTCGTCCGGGGCGGTTACCGGCTGGCACGCCTGCTGAACGAGATTTACCGCTGACCGTAGGTGCAAAACAAAAGGGAACGGGCTTGCAGTCGCTGCAAGCCCGTTTTCCGTCCTGCGGCAGTGCGGCAAGGATGTATTTCGGCCGTTTCGGCTGCACAAAAATCCGGGGCTAAGCGCTAAGGGACAAGGCCGGGGTCTGCAGGGGAGCACTGCGTGCGGCGCAGGGGCACGACAACCGATCGGGCCGGGTAATTTTATCCGGTAAAATACCCGCGGAAATAAAAGTTATATTAATTTTGCAGGCATGAGATACCTAACCGCCATACTCCTCGGCCTGCTTGCTGCCGGATGCGGCAACAAGGCCGTGAACAACCTGATGTCCCAGGCTTCGATGCTCATAGAGGAGCATCCCGACAGCGCCTTGCTGGCTCTCCGGCAGATAGACCCCTCGGCCATTTCACCGGCGGCCGACGCCCGGCGGCGCCTGCTGCTCGCGCAGACCTACTCCCGCACAGGTGCCGAGGCTGACAAGGATTCGCTGACCGCCCCCGCACTGGATTATTACGAGCGCCACGGCTCCGGGGCCGAGCGTGCCTATGCCTGGTATTTCGACGCAAAGGTACACCACAATGCCGGCGACCTGGGACGGGCGATCAAAGGCTACACGCAGGCGATGCTCTATGCCGAACGCAACCGCGACAAGGCGGGAACCACAAAACTGCTCATGGCACTGTACCACACGCTGGGGCTGCTGTACCTCGAACAGGGATACGACACCGAGGCCGAGGAGGCATTCTCGAAAGCCGTCGCCGCGGCACAGGAGACCGGCAGTGGGGAACTGGAGGGATACAGCCGTTACATGCTCTCGTCGGCACAGTATGCCAACGGCCGCTATGCCGAGGCCATCGAAACACTCTCCCCGCTGGTCGGGGCGCGCGACACGATGGCATTCCGTTTTTTCGCCCAGCAGATCACCCTGCAAAACCTGATATACCACACCTTCGCCGAAGACTGGAGCCCCGGGCAGTTGCTCGAAGAGCGGGCGCACATCGACATGCACGAACTGCGGACAGCCCCGCTGACACACGGCCCCGCATCGGCCGACGACGAAGACCGCACGCTCTACGACATCGCTTCGGCCATCATTTTTTACCGGGCGGAGCAGCCCGATTCGGCGCAATACTACATAGACCGCTCGCTGGCGCACATCAAACGCTTCAACCAGAACAACATAGGGCTCTACACGATCGCCTCGGCCATACACCACCGTCGCGGGGAGGACGGCAAAGCCTATGCCTGTGCCATGCAGTACATCGGCAAGCGCGATTCGCTCGACAAGGCACGGCAGGGGGTATCGGTGGCCGAGCTGGAAAAGAGATACCGCACGGCCAACGAAACGGCGCTCCGCGAGGCGGGGCTGCGTTACCGAATCTGGATCGCCACGCTGGCATGCCTGTTGCTGGCCGCGGCCGTCACAGGGGCGGTGGTGGGCTACCGGCGCAAACTCCGGCACCGGGACGCGCAGTTGAGCGAATACCTCACGCTGCTGGAATCCTATCGGGAATCGCACGACAGCCTCACCTCGCGGCTCGATGCCTCGAACGAGCGCGAGGCCGCCGTCAAGGCTTCGCTCGAGGGGCGGTTCGCCCTGCTGCGCGACATCGCCGCAACCTATTACACCTATGGCGAAGGGGAACGGCTGGCGAGGAAGGTGAAAGAGCTGGCACTGAGCCCGGCGATGCTCGCGGACATCGTCCGCATGGCAGACCTCTACAACGACCGGGCGGTCACGCGCCTGCGCCGCCAACTGCCGGGGTGGACGCCGCGCAACTACGATTTCGCAGCGCTGGTCGTCGCCGGGTTCTCGGCGCAGGAGATCAGCGTGATGCTCGACATGACGCTGAACGGGGTCTACACGCTCAAATCGAAACTCAAACGCCGGATCGCCGAATCGGGAGCTGCGGACAGGGAGTTTTTCACCCGGTTTTTCGCATAGCAAGGGCGCCCGGCGCGCCGGCAAGAATCCGCGGGATCGCACCCTCTGTAAATCAACATTTTACACACAAACAAGCAAGAATTATTCCGTACCGGCAAGCCGCATCGGGGCTTAACTTTGCAGGGAAACCAAATGAAAAAACCAAGCAAAGTTATGAGACGGACATTTCTTTTACTCGTATGCGCCCTGGCGCTTTTTTCCGTGAAACAGACCTGCGGGCAAATTGTGTGGGGGAGGGTGGTCGACCAGGAGCGGCAACCCGTGGTCGGGGTCGCGGTAGTGATGCTCGACACCGACTCGACCTACCTCGCGGCCGCGGCATCGGATGCCGACGGGCGTTTCGCCATCGCATCGGAGGTACGCCCCTACCGGCTGCTGTTCCAGCACCTCGCCTATGAGATGCAAACGCTTACGTCGGAGCACGACGAAGCCGGCGAGGTCGTCCTGCATGAATATACGAATGCGCTCGACGCCGTGGTCGTAGAGGGCGAAAAACCCATCGTGCGGGTCGAAGAGGGGCGGCTGGCCTATGACCTGGAAGCCGTATCGAAAGGCAAGGCGGTGAACAATGCCTACGAAGCCCTCACCCAGCTCCCGGGCGTCAGCGAACAGGACGGCGGGCTGATGCTTGCCGGCGCCGGGGGTGTCACGGTGATCCTGAACGGGAAGCCCTCGACGATGAGCGCCGAGCAGTTGGCTTCGCTGCTGCGCTCGACACCCGTCGAACGGATCGAGAAGGCCGAAGTGATGTACAGCACGCCGCCGCAGTACCATGTGCGCGGCGCGGCGATCAACCTCGTCCTGCGGCGCAGCCACGACTACTCGTTTTCGGGGGAAGTACACGCCAACTATACCAACCGGTTTTACAGCAACTGGGATGCCGGGGGCAACTTCGCCTTCTCCTCGCCCGAGTGGTCGGCCGACGTAACCTATTCGGCCGGGCAGGCCAAGACCAAACGGATCATCGACCTCTACTCGCGGCATACGCTCGCGGACGGAGAGCATGAAATCGCCCAGAGACAGAATATCACCAGCAAAGGGACATGGCACCGGCTGAGGGCTGCCGCAGAATACGCCCCGCAGGGCAAAGGACGCCTGAGCATTGCCTATACGGGCGCATACACCCCGCATACGAGCGGCCTCGTACGTGCCGACGGCAACCTGGTCAACTCGGTCAGCTCGCCCGGGGGCGACAACACGATGCACAACGCTGCGCTGCGCTACACGTCGGCCTCCGGGCTCGACCTCTCGGCGGACTACACGCATTACAGCTCGTGGCAGCTGGCCGCCATGCGGAACAGGTACGCCGACGGCAGCCGGACAGCGTTCGACGTGGTTTCGGGGCAGTCCGTCGACCGGGTAAATGTCAGCGCCGACCAGTCGCACGACCTGGGCAATGGCTGGGGCATGACCTACGGCGGCATCTTCAGCTGGGCGGGCGACCACGACTACCAGCGTTACAGGCTCCACGAGGGCGACATCGCCACCGTCGATACCGATTCGCACCTCGACGAATACACGGGCAACCTCTACGCCGGGGTGAGCAAACAGTTCGCCAAGGGGAGCTTCTCGCTGTCGCTGGCCGGGGAATACTACCGCGCGGGGGACTACGACAACTGGTCGCTCTACCCGCAGGCGACCCTGCTCCTGACACCCGCAGAGAAACATCTCGTACAGATTTCGCTCTCGTCGGACAAGACCTATCCCTCGTACTGGGAGATGCAGCAGTCGACCTCCTACATCGACGGCTATTCGGAGATCCGGGGCACGCCCGGACTGCGGCCGTCGAAAAGCTACAACGGCCAGGCAATGTACATGTATAAGCAGAAGTATATCTTCATGCTGTTCTGGAACGAGATGCCCGACTACTTCGACCAAACCGCATGGCAGGCCCCTGATCGCCTGGCATTGGTCTACCAGACGCTCAACTGGAACACCAAGCGCCAGTGGGGCGCCAACGTCATCGTACCGCTGCGCCTGGGCAAATGGCTCGATTCCCGGCTGACGCTGACCGGGATGCGGATGACCCAGCGCTGCAACGCCTTTCACGACCTGGCGTTCGACCGCTCCAAATGGCTGGGGGTGGTGCGCATGGACAACACGATCCGTCTGAGCCGCAAACCCGACCTGACGCTCGACCTCTCGGGCTACTATCAGAGCGCGGCCATCCAGGGGACATACGACATCGACCCTTCGTGGAGCGTCAACGCAGGTGCCAAGTGGACGTTCGACAAGAGCCGGGCGAGCCTCTCGGTGCGCTGCAACGACATTTTCGAAAGTTCGCTCCCGTTCGCCAAAGTCCGTTACAAGGGACAGTACCTCGACATGGATTCCGGCACCTACACCCGTTCGGTGACGGTGCATTTCTCCTACCGTTTCGGCACATACAAGGAGAAGCGGCACAAGACGGTCGATACGTCGAGGTTCGGACATTGACCCGTCCGCGGCCGGGAAGGGCCGTAAAGGTAACATGCAGGCGGAATTCGATACGCAGCCCCAGTGCGGAAAACGAAGTCCGCAGGCTGCAGGGGGGGGGCAATGCGAAGCGCCGCCATGTCGATCGGCACGGCGGCGCTTGCGCACCCACGGCAGGGCCGCTATGGCTGCCGGCTCTGCTGCATCGCCTCGACGAGCCGCTCCAGCGACCGGAGTTCCCCGGGCGTGGGGCGGGGAGCGTCCATACTCACGATGCGGTGCTGCCGGCCGAGGAGGACATAACGGGGGATCGACTTGATTTCGAGGAACTTCACCATCGGGGAATCCCACTTTCCGGGACAGAGGTAGGAATTTTCAGTCACACCGTACTTCCCGGCCGCATCCTGCCATGCCTCCCGATCCTCGTCGATCGAAATACAGAGGTAGCCGACGCCGGCCTCCGACAAATATTTCCTGGCAGCCTCGGATTGCTGTATATCGATGATGCAGCCGCCGCACCAGCTGGCCCAAAAATCGAGGTACAGGGGGCGGCCTTCGTACTGCGCCAGCACGTCGGCCAATGTCATTTGCCGCTCCGAACCGAGTGCCTGCAGCATCGTCTGCCGCAGCGCCTCGTCCGGGAAGGGCATGTTCCGGTTACAGTAGAACTCCTTTGCCCGGGAGATGTAGTTCAGGTAGGCGGTATCGCGGATCGTGCGCCCGGCCCGGTCGATGGCTGCCAGCAACGCCTCTTCGTAATAGGGGAGCTGCTGTACGGCATAATACCCGACCATCAGGGCCGTCAGGTAGTCGCGCAGCTTGCGAGGGGCCTTGCGGATGCCGGCATACACCGCATCGAAATTCTTTTCCGGTTCGGGCACGGCGTGGCGTATGTATTTGTTCACCAGCGCCGTGGCATAGGAGGAGGTTCCCATCAGGCTGTCCGAAAGCCCGATACCGTCCAGGTATCCCGCAGGCAGCTCCGCCCCGGATTCCTTTTCGGCCGCAGTGCAAAGGCTGTTGTAGAGGTCGAGGTCGAACTGCAACCGCCGCAGGGCGACGTATTCGTCGGAAAGGGTCATCCGCATCCGGCAGCTGTCCAGGAAATCGCGTTTCCGCTGCCGGAAAGCTTCCAGTTCGGATTTGTACTTGCCGAGGTCGCCATCCGTCACGCGGGGATAGGATTTGTACGGGAATGCCTCTTCGAGCAGAAACCCGCAGGCGTTATCCTGCCGTCCGACCTCCGCCAGGCGGGGACGGACGCTGCTGAGTCCCGGGATCCGCGTGTCGGCCACCCTTTGCAGTTCCAGCGAATCGCCCGGCAGCAACAGGAAATCGCCGCTCCAGGCCATCGCGAACGTGGAATCCCACACAGGCATGACGGAGACCGTCGTAGGCTTGTTTATCTCCAGTTCGATCAGCGCAATGCCGTCGCTGTAGGCGGCTTCGGCGTAGTCGCCGAAGGGCGCTAATTTACTGTACGGGAAAAGCCTGTTCGAAGTGACCTGGTAGGAGGGGAGGCTTTGCCAGAGCGTATCGACCTGGCAATACAGATAGGTTTTTCGCATCGGGAGGGGCTTTTCAGCACATCCCGCCACCATGACGGACAGGATCACACCTGCCCAGAGAAGCTTTTTTTTCATCGCCGCAAGGTTTTAGGTTCCATAAAGTTAAGCGAAAAAATACGAACGGCCAAGGATTCTTCTAATTTTTTAGTAGTTCGACTGCAAAAAAAATCGTTCCCGCAGGGCACAAAAAGGGCCGTCGCAAAAGACGGCCCTGTACTCGGAGCGGGAATCGAACCCGCACGGCCATTGCTGGCCACAGGATTTTAAGTCCGGCGTGTCTACCTATTCCACCATCCGAGCAGCCGTCTTCGGAAAAAGACGGGACAAAAGTAACAAAAATTTACTGATTTACAACGTCCCGTCGATATATGCTATGATTTTATCAGTGTCGCCGGGTGGGGTCCAGAAGATTTCCGGGTCGCGGCGGAACCAGGTGAGCTGCCGTTTGGCGTAGCGGCGCGTGTTTCGTTTGATAAGCTCCACTGCCTCGTCGCGGCTGCATCGTCCGTCGAAGTAGGCGAACAACTCCTTATACCCTACCGTTTGCAGGGCGTTCAGGTGTTTGTAGGGATAGAGCCGACGGGCTTCGACCTCCAGTCCTTCTGCCAGCATTTCGTCCACGCGGCGATCGATTCGCCCGTAGAGTTCGGCACGGGGAACGTCGGTTCCGATTTTAAGGATTCGGAAGTTCCGTTCGCGTCGGGGCTTTGTCCGCTGTTCCGAATAGGGACGTCCGGTTTGCAGACATACCTCCAATGCCCGCACGACACGTGCAGGATTGCTCCGATCGACCTGCGCATAATAAACCGGATCGAGCCGCTTCAACTCTTCGCCCAGCGATTCGAGGCCTTCATTCGCAAGTCGCTGTCGGAGTGTTCTCCGCAATTCCGGGTCGGCTTCCGGCAGGTCGTCCATCCCCTCGCAAAGAGCCTTCACATACAATCCCGATCCTCCGACCGCGATTACCGTATCGTGCCGTACGAACAGTTGCCGAAGCAGTTCGAGCGCCTGCACTTCGTATTGCCCACAGTTGAAGTCCTGCTGTATGTCGAGTGTGGCAATAAAATGGTGTTCAATGGCTTTTAATTGTTCATTCGTGGGCTGTGCTGTACCGATCGGCATTCCCCTATACACTTGCCGGGAATCGGTCGAAAGGATCGGCGCCCGGTAATGCTTTGCCAGGCGAATGCTCAGATCCGTTTTACCCGACCCCGTTGCGCCGACCAAAACGACGAGCCGCTTGTCAGTCATCGTCGCTGTAATTGTCGTCGCCTTCGAACGAACTGAAGTCGCCCATCATCTCCTCGAAAATAGAGCCTTCCGACTCATTGGCGTCGGGATCGAACTGATCGGGAGCCGGGGCGTGCTCGAAAGCTACGCG
>OMDW01000416.1_pt1 | contig 12401 bp, 9 predicted proteins | sample 1673661 | NCBI WGS metagenome assembly OMDW01 (sample SAMEA103958118, study PRJEB25191) | human gut metagenome
TCGCCAGGTACTCCAGCGCCGTGTTCTGCACCGCCTTGGCACCCTCGGCATCCAGAGCGTTGTACCAGTGGTAGTCCTCGTGTAGCACCGTGCCAAACATGTCTCCGTTCCGGTCGCCAAAAAAGATGCGGCCCGTCTCGGTGTCCGCATAGGCTTTCACCCGCTCGCTGGGGCTTCCGTCCGGGCCCAGCAGCACGCTCTTCAAAATGGCGTCCGTGCCGGTTCCCGCCGCGTTCAGCCGGATCACCTGGGCTGCCACATCGTCCGCCGCGCGGTCGCTTCCCTTCCAGATCACCCGGCCCTCGCCTTTGGTGCTCTGGTCGGTCAGGGCACCGCCCAGGGCCCCGCGCTCCACCGTGCCGGCTTCCACTTCGCCCTGCCCCTGCAAAAAGGCCGCCCGCAGTGCCTGCTCTCCGCCGGGCTGCTGCAGTACATAGTTCGTGTTCGGGGCAAGGTTGTTCATGCCGCCCGCCAGCTCCAGCGCCTTGTCAAAGGTTTTCACCCCGTCCATCTGGCCCATGCGGTACATGCTGCTTGCTGCCGCCGTGTAGCGTTCCAGGTCTGCAATGCTGTCCGGCACCATCCGGCTGATGGTCTCCGCCGCGCCCTTGCTCACCTTCCAGTCCGTCAGGGTCCGCTGCACGGCCCGCTGCTTCTCAGTCAGGGTCTGCTGGCGCAGCCCCACCGTCCGCCGCAGGCCGTCCGGTGCTTCCCGGCTCTGCTGTGTCGTCTCCTGTGCTTCCTGCTGCGCAGCGGCCCGGCTTTCCGCCTGCGCCTGCTGGTGCAGCTGTTCCGGGTCAAACAGCATAGTCCTGGGGTTTTCCGGGTCTACCGTCCGCACCGCTTCCGTGCCGTCCGCAAAGCGCACCGTCATGGTGTCGTTGCTCATGCTCACGCTGTAGCCCTGCCCGCTTTCCACGGTTTCCCCGGCCTTTTCCACAGTGCTCTGGCGCTGATCGGCGGCAGGGTTCTTCACTTGCGCTGCCTTGTTCCCGACATTTGTGCCAGGAGCCTCCGCCTCCTGCCGCATGGCCTGCTCGGCAGTCTGCTGCTGGGCAAGCGTGCGCAGGGCTTTCCGGGTCTCGCTGGCCGTGGCAGGCAGCTCCATGCCGTACTCCTCCGCAAAGGCCGCCCGGTTTGCTTCGTTGGCCGCGTTCGGGGTGAACAGGTTGATGGTCTTGCCCGTCAGGTTGTCCGCCTGTAGGGCGGCCGCCAGCTGCTGCACCGCCGAGTTCTCGCTGCGCACCGCTGGGGCTGCATCCTTCTGGGCAGTTGTTTCCGCAGCGTCGGCATTGTCCGTCTGCTGCACGGCGGCGGCCTGGTCTGCCTGCTGCCGTGCAGCTTCTCCCGGCTCCATGGCCCGCGCTTCCAGCGCCCGCTGCGCCGCTGCGGCATCCGCCGCCCGGCTCTCGGTGTCCGCCTGCACCGGGGCAGCCGTTTCGGTTCCGGCCCGGGCGTCCAGCGTCCGGCTCATGGCACCCAGCCCCGTGCCCACGGCACCGCCCAGCGCACCGGAGGCACCACCCGTCAGGCCGCTCTGCAGCGCCTGCAAAAAGGTGTCGCTCTGCAGCAGCTCGTCGGCGGCCTGTTGGTCGCCGCCCAGCGTGGCATCAATGATCTTGTCCGCATAGGTCTCCACAAAGGCCTGTACCGCATTGTCCACGCCGCCGGAGATCGTGTTGGCGGCCAGCTGGCTGTTGCCCAGCCCGCTCACCAGCTTCGAGCTGCGCACAAGATCGGCCAGCTTTCCGGCCACCGTGTCCCGGGCATAGTCCACGCCCATGCTGCGGGCCATGTCCGCCACGCCCACGCTGTTGATGGCCCAGCCTGCGCCAAACTTTGCAAGGCCCACGCCCACAGCCTGGCCGGCGCTGGTGCCCTTCTCCGCGTCCTGGCCCATGCTCTCGGCCGCGCCCTGGGCGCTCAGCACCGGCAGCACCAGGTAGGGGCTCACGCCCGCCACGGCCAGGTTCTCCGCCGCGCTGGTGGCAACGCCCATGGCTGTTTTGGCCGCCGGGCTCAGGCCCGCCTGGGCCGCTGCCGTGCGCTGCTGGCCGTAATTGTACAGCTGGTAGCCAAGGCTCGTGTCTTTATCCAGCGCCGTTTTCTGCACCGTCCCGGCAATGCGGCTGCGCATGGTGTCAATTTCGCTCTGGCTGTAGCCCATGCCGCGCAGATCCTCGTCGGTGTACTGGGGGTTATAGTCCATGTCCACCGCCGTGATCCGGTCTTTCAGTTTCTTGCCGCGGGCATCGCCTTCCAGTTCCTTGTCCAGCGCCGCCTCGTTTTTCTGGGTAGCCCGGATGTCCTTCACGCCCTGGGTGGTCATCTCGCCCGCCATGGGCACCGCCGACGCCACCGTGGCTGCAATGCCCTTCGTGGTGTCCGCCGTGCGGCGCACCGCCCGGTCAGTCACCGGCAAGGCATCATATTCCCGGATGTATGCCCGGGCCTCGTTGATCTCCTGGGCCGTGTACCCCATCTTCAAAAGGTCTCCGGGGCTGTACCGTTGCTTTGTACCGGTCACCTGCACGGCCTGCTCCGGGGCAACGCCCTTGTCCTCCTGAGTGGTGTACTCCTTCTGCCGCAGCAGGTCCACCACCTCCCGGTGCCGGGGGCTTTCGTCCATCCACTGGTTCAGCTCGTCAAAGCGGTCGGTCTGCCGGTCCTTGGCAAGGGCGTTTCCCACCTTCTGCGCCGCCTTGGCGTAGCTGCCGTAGGTGCCCTGCGCAATGGCCCGCTGTTTCGGGGCGTTGTCGCTGCCAACATAGTTCCAGTCCGGTTCGTAGTCCTCCTGCCGGTCCGTGGCCACCGGGCTGCCCGTGTCGCTGGTCATGTCTGCCAGCACCTGCTTGCCCAGAGCGTCCGCGCTCACCGTGCCAAGCACCTGCCGCGTGCCGCCGGTCCAGGCCGGGGTACTGGCCGTCGTCTGCAGGCGGCTGGTGCTGGCGGGGGCAGCCGTCATCTGGCTGCGGATCTGCGCCACCTGGGCCACGCTCAGGCCCGTGCCGGCGCTCTTGGCTGCCGGTGCCGCCGGGGTGGTCTTGGCCGTCTGGGTCGTCGTCTTCTTCTTCTGGGCTGCGGTTTTTGCGGCGTCATTCGCTTTAATCTGCTCCCGCATCTGGCGCACCTGTTCTACACTCAGGCTCATGTTGCTCCTCCTTTACCATCCCATAGTCTGCGACACCTGACTGATGGTGCTGTCGCTGTAATTTTTCCGGATCAGATACTCGGTGATCTGGGCCATGTCATAGCCATTGTTTGCCATCTGCTGTGCTTCTCGCAGCGCCGTATTGTAATTGCCGCCTTTCGGGCTGGCCATGCTCACCGACGCCCCCGCCACGCCGTCCACCGTGCCGCTGGCGCTCCACGGCGTTTTGGTGGTCGCTGCCGGCAGCTTGCTGGTCGTGGTTCCCGCCTTTCCCGCTCCGGTTCCTCCCGCCGCGCTCTGGGTGCTGGCCTTGGTGCCGGTGTCTGCCTTGATCCATCCCGCATTGGTCAGGGTCCGCTTGTAAAAGTCGTACAGGGGCTCGGTGCCCTTCATGCTGGAAAATTTGTTTGCCATCTGCTGCAGCTGGCTGGTCGTGTAGCCGCCGCTCTTGCTTCCCGAGCTGCTCCCACCGCTTCTCGTGCTTCCGGTGCCCGTGGTCTTGTACCGCTGCTGCAGTCCCAGCAGCGCCTGCTGGTATGCAAGGTTCGAGCTGTTCAGCCGCCCGGCAATGGTGCCGTAGCTGTCCGTGCTGTCCCCGCTCAGTCCTGCCATCTGCAGGTAATTCTTTGCTGCCGTGTCGTTGCCGCTGCCCGCCAGGCTTGCGCCCTGCAGCAGGGCCGCCATCTTGTCCTTCTGGGTATCGCTCATGCCCTCCCAGGCGTCCAGCATCGTGCTGTCCAGTCCGTACTTGGTCAGGGTCTGGGCTGCCAGGTCATCAAAGCCCGCCTGCTTAAAGGCCTGCGCCTGTTCCATGGCGCTGATCTGGTCGCTCAGCTGGGTGCGCTGCAGGCTGTCCGCATACTGCTGCTTCTGTAGTTCAAACTCCTTGTCCCACTGGTAATAGCCCTGGTAGGCATCGTACCCGGTCTTCACCGCGTTGCCCACGCCCTTCACAACGTTCCACACATTGTTCCAGAAGTCGCTGTTCTCCTGCCGTGCCGTGTCCACCCGGCCGCTCAGGTAGTCCCGCCAGTTCTGGGCATTGCTCACGCTGCCGTCATACTCGCTGCGTTCCAGGCTCTGCTGGCCCAGCAGGTCGTCCAGCACGCTGGTGGTGTCACTCATCTTCTGCTTCCAGTTCTGCAAAGCGTCCGCCCGCAGGCTGCTCAGGCTGTTGTCCACGCCTGCGATCTGCTCCCCTGCCGCCTGGTTCGCCGCGGTCTTGGCCCAGTCCGCACCGTACCCGCCCGCCAGGGCATTGGCCGTGCCGGCAGCGGCCGCCGCGCCGTTCTGGGCGTTGGCCACGCTGTTTGCCCGGTACTGCTGGTAGGCGGCATTCAGGGCGTCCGTGTCCACGCCGGTGCTGCCGGTCAGGCTGGCATCCGCCAGCTGCACCAGCTTCTGGTTGATGCTGTCCGTGTAGTTGTTCTGGCAGGCCCCCGGCATAGCCTGTTCGGCCTGGGCCAGCTTCTTCTTTGCCGTGTTCAGTCTCGCAATGGTTCCCATGGTGTCCCCTCCTTACACAAAAAAGAACGGTAAGATCTGCGCCGCCAGCTGCACCGCGCTCAGGATGCCGTTCAGCCACCGGCTGGTGCGCTGGCTGCTCTCGCTGCTGGCCTTGTCGTACTCGTTCTGGCGGTACTGCAGCCCGTCCATCCAGTTGGCCATGTCCTTCTGGTAGTTCTGGTAGTCCTGCTGTTCGGCGTTCTGCAGTCCGCTCAGCCGGCTCTCCAGCCCGGTGCGCTTGGCCGTGTACTCGCTGCGGCTCTGGTCCTGCAGGCTGTTCAGCACGTTGTCCAGGTTGTTCATGGTGGTCGTGTAGGCGTTCTGGCCCGCCTGGGTGCCGTAGCTGGAGCTGTAGCCTCCGGTCTGGGCCGCCGCGTTGGCCTGGGCGTTCTGGTTCGCCAGCTTGGCCGAGCGGGCGTACTGGCTCTTGTACTGCTGGTAGGCCGTGTCGGCGTCCGGGTCGTAGTCAAATTCTTTCATGCCGTCCAGCTGGCCCATCACGTCCTTGATCTTCGGCTGGTACTGGCTCACATAGTCCGCCGGGCGGGTCTTTTCGTAGTTCTCCAGTTCCGTCCGGGCATTGCTCAGTCTGCTCATTCCGTCTCCCCCTTACTGCTCAAAAAATTCTCGCTCATGTTCTCGCTGTCCAGGTTGGTCAGCACGTAGCCCAGCTGTTCCTGCAGCTGGTACAGGTAGTTGCGCAGCGCCCGGGCGTCCTCCGGGTCCATGCTGCTGCCAAAGCTGGGCAGGCTGATGCCGTTCAGCCCCGCTAAACTCGCCATGTTCATCCCTCACTTTCTCGGCCCGGCCCCGGTCACCCGGCCGCCGGTGGTGCCTGCCAGCGTAAAGGCCATGCTCCGCAAAGCGATCTGCCCCGTGCCGCTCAGCTTCAGCCGCATGGTGTCGTGCCGGCGCGGCTCAAAGGGCAGGTTCAGCCGGGCATGGTCTCCCGTGGCGGCCGCCGTGCGCAGGGTCTCCCAGGGTCCGCCGTCGTAGCTCGCCGCCAGCGTCACCACACTGTGGGTCTGGGCGTCCAGCCGCAGGGTGATCCGGCTGATGTATTTGTCATCCGTCTCGGTCAGTCCAATGTCTCCGCTCACCGCTTCAAACTGCAGCGCCGCCTCGGCTTCCCCTTCTGTTTCCCGGTCGGGGTCTGCCGCCCACAGGGCCCGGCCATCCCACAGGTACAGCTGCTGGCCGGTGCTGGCCATCTCGTAGCCCACGGCGCTCTCTTCGTGCCACAGGCCCCGCTCCGTGTCGTACACCAGCAGCCGCCCGGCGCTGTCCCCCTGCCGGCGCAGGTACAGGTAATACCGCGCGTCCAGGCTTCCAGCAGCGCACCACGCGGCCCCCGTCAGCTTCCCGGTGTCCAGCGCGCCGGACACCTTGCTGGGCAGGCTGCCGTCCCATGCCATCACCCCGCCGGGCGAAAGGTAATACAGTGTCTCGTTCAGCACGCACAGGCTGTGGGCGGCGTTGGCTGCCACGCCCCGGCACCGCACGCTGGAAAGCTGGTAGTCGCTGGGTTTGGAGCCGTACAGCTTGTGGATGCAGTTCTCTTTGAAGAACAGCACATACCCCATGCAGCTGGCCGCGCCGGTAAAAGTGCCGTCGCTGCCCACGCTCACGGCATAGCTGTCCGCTGCAATGCCCCGGTAGCTGTACCAGTTGGTGGGGTCGCCCAGGCGGCAGGCGTAAATGGTGTTCTCCTTCTTGCTGCAGCCCCATACCCGGTTGCCCTGCTCGGTCACAAAGTCCAGATCCGGCACCCGCCGCTCCAGCGTGATGCTCACGGCCAGGCCCTCGTTCTCGGTGCGCGCCCCGTCCAGGCTGCGCCAGCTGGTGCCCGTGGCCGTCACCGTCCAGCTGCCATAGTACCGGCTGCTGTCCTGGGCCGGGGTCAGGCTGGCCACAAGGTCGTCCCCCTCCAGCGCCTGCACCACGATCTCCCCGTTCAGGTCTGCCGCCAGCGCGTCGCACACCGCCTGCGGCATGCCGGTCAGGGTCACTGTGTCGCCCTCCTTCAGCAGGCTCCCGATCCCCGGGCAGGTCATGCGCACCGTGTTCACCAGCACCTGCACCCACTTGCCGCTCTTGGCGCTCCACTTTTCCAGCACGCTCTCATAGTCGTACAGGTTCTTCGGGTCGCCCTTCAAAAACAGCTGCCCGTCCTCCGGCTCTTCCGGTTCCGTGTCGCCCGCACCGGTCACCTCGTATACCTTGCCCTCCGTGTCGCAGGGGCACACGGTCATTTTGCGGTCGCCCAGCTCCCACTTTGCCCCCAGCGGCTCCAGCTGGCCGGTCTCGGTGTCAAAGGCCAGCCTGTCCGGCCAGATCAGCACCTTGCTGCCCATGCCGGCCAGCGCCTTGCGGTCGTCCGTCAGCACATTCTCCAGCGTCACCGCCGCCGTGCGGCCGGTCTGCCCGTCCGGGGCATATTCCAGCCCCGTGCCCCGGCAGATCAGCAGCCCGTTCAGGTGGTACATGCCGCTTACTTTTTCCACATCCCGCACCTTCTTGCGCAGGGCCCGGGTCTGCAGCGCCGGAAATCCCCGGCCGGAGAAATTCAGCGCCGCCGAGAGCTCCGCCTCGCTGCAGCTGTACGTCTCGTTGATGCCCCCAAAGGCCCGCAGCAGCTGGCGGCTGCCGGTCAGCTGGTTCAGGTTCGTCCCGTCGATCATCTCTCAGTACCTCCACTGCACCCCGCCCGCCGGGGGGTATTTCTGCCGCATCCAGGCTGCAAACTCCTGGCAGTAGTCACTGTACATCTGCAGCTCGTTCACCGCCCGGGCCGTCTCGCCCAGGGCCAGGTCCATCTGGGCGCACAGCCAGTGCTGGTACAGTGCGCTGAAGGCATCCGGTGCCAGCAGCTGGGTGTCATACTCCAGCCCGTCCCCGGCCATGTCGGCGCCCACAGCGTCAAAATCGCCGCAGGCCGAGCGGTTCACCACCGTCTGCCGCAGCCGCGCGTCGCACTGGCGCATCCACATCTGCTTCATCTCGTCCCCAAAGTCGTTGTTCGGCCGCATCTGGTCGCAAAGTTCAATCGCCTTTCCTGCCGTCATACTCTGTCTCCCTTCAGGTCTCCAGCTCCACATCCTCGATCACAGCCCGCAGTTCCAGCTGTGCCAGATACAGCCCCATATATTTCTGCTGTGTCCGCAGCAGCTCTAGCGGGCAGTCATGTTTCGGCTGCTCCGTGCCTGCCATCGCCGCCGCTTCCACGCAGTTGCAAAAGGCTTTCAGCTTCTCGTAGCGGATCTTCGTCTGCTGATACTCTGCCACAAACCGTTCCTTGTAGTCCGTGCTCAGCATCCCGTCCACAGTGTCCTTCAGCTCTTTCATTCAGTTTCCCTCCTTAGCAAAAACACCCGGCACAGCAAGTGCCTGCCGTACCGGGTGTTCTCTTCACGTTGTTCTTACAGCTTCTGCAGTGCCGGCACGTTCTGCGCCGCCGCCTGGGCCGCCTCGATCTTTGCGTTGGCCGCGTTGTCCATCTCTTCGCTGTGGCGCAGCACCTCGGCCACCGCCGCAGGCACCTCCACGTCCACGCCGCGCTGGATCAGGTACGCCTCGCCGTTCACGCTCACAAAACGGGCGCTGGAGTAGCGGCCGTTGTCCTTGAACAGGTGGATCACCTCGGTGTCACGCTTTTCCGCCTGCACGTCCTTGGTGTCCTGGGTGGCTGCTTCTGCAGCCTGCTGGGCGGTTTCCTTCTTCACTGCCATTTTGTGTTCATCCTCCGTTCCTCAGTTTGCCTTCGCCTTGGCGCTGTAGCGTGCGCTGCAGCTCTCAATGCGCACCATGTACTGCTCGCTCAGGCGCTCGGCGGTCTTCACGGCCTTCCAGCCCACAGAGGCGCGCTGGTTCAGCGGGTCGTCGCCGTAGCCCAGCTGCTTCACAATGTGCTGCAGGCCGCCGCCTTCCAGCTCGGTGGTGGCGTAGGCGTGGGCGCCCAGCACCAGGGTGCCAAACACCGCAAGGCCGCTGGGGCAGCCGGTGCCCGTCCAGATCTTTGCCTCGCTGGTCTCCACAAAGCGCACGTTGCCGATCTTGCCGATCTCGCCCTCAAAGATCTCCTCGGGGCTGGCGTACTTGTGGGCCTCCACCCAGGCCGGGTCCTTCTTCAGGTCGTAGGCCGTGTACGGGTGGATGATGCACACATAGCTGCCGCCGGCAGAGCCGATGGGATCAGCATTCTGCACCTTCAGCTGGGCCACCGCCTGCTCAATCAGGTCCACCGTCAGCTGGGCCGTGGCGTCCAGGCCCGCACGGCTGGTCACGGGGGTCTCAACGCCGTCGCTCACCTTGGGGGCGTAGATTACGTTGGTGCCGCCGGCCAGAATGTCGCGCACGATGGTGTCCATGGTGCGGCCGCTCTGGCTTGCCAGCACGCTGGTGGCCTGCACCACGTTGTTGTCAATGGTGGTCATCTGCACCATGTCGGTCAGGGGCACCCAGCCGCCGTACTGGTGCACCTCAGCGGTCACCGTGGTCACGGTCAGGGCCTGGCCTTCCGGGGTCACGCCCTCGGTCAGGGGCGTGGTGGCCTTGGGCAGCGCGTCATACTTGCGGAACTCGATGGTCTTGCCGTTGTTGGCCGGGATGGGGTAGCTGTCGCCGAACTGGTCATGCACCAGCGCCGGCAGCGCTTGGTCGATGAGGCGGCGCTCGTAAAAGGTCTTCATCTCGGCGCTCATGCCGGAGCTGCCGGTGGTGTTCTGCAGCTGCTCGTGCGCATCCGCAAACAGCTGCAGGTTCATCTTCTTCCATTTCATGGTTTGGTCCTCCTTCAAAGGTTTATGTTCTCACACCCTCGTGTGGGAAGTCTTACAGCGTGATCTTCTCGCCCCGGCGTGCCCTGCGTTCCAGGTCTTCCAGCTGGCGGCGGCTCATGCTGGCCACGTCCACATGGGTGGTCACCGCGCCGCCTGGCCGGGTGCCGTTCTCGCCGGGTCTGCTGGCCCGCTGCTGAATGCGTGCCGCCACGCCCTGCTCCACCTTCTGGGCGGTCTGGGCCGTGGCCTGCTGCATGATGTGGTCAAAGTAGGCGGCCCGGTAAGCGTCCGGCAGGCTCACGCCCCGGCGCATCAGGTCGGCCACCTGCTCGTTGGCCAGCACCTCCTGCAGCTCAAAATCCGGGTACTGGGTCTTCAGCTGGGCGGCCTGGGCCTCCCACTGTGCCTGGATCTGGCTCACCCGCTGCTGGCGGGCTGCTTCCTGCTGCATGGCCTGCAGCTGGGCGTTGCGGGTGTTGCTGCGCTTCAGGTCGCTCTCCATCTTGTCCAGCTCCCGGGCCGTTTTCACGCTCACACCCCGCTGCTGGGCCAGGTCCTCGTAATATTTCTCGTCCTTCACGCGGCCGTTCTCCACCGCCTCGATCAGGCCGTCCATGTCCTCGGTGTCCACGCCGTAGGCATTGGCCAGTGCCTGGGTCAGCCGCGCCACCTGCGGATTCTGCCGGATGTTCTCCGTGGCCTTATCAATGGCCCGCTGCATCATCTCCTGGAACACGTCGCTGTATTCGCCCTGCACCATCTCGCCAAAGGCTCTCCGGCGCTCCTCCGGGGTCTTTTCGGCCTTGGGCTCCTTGGCAGGTTCCTGGTGCTTCTCCGCTTCCGCCGGGTCACTCTCACTGCCAGAGGCCCCCTCCTTGAGGGGGCTGCCGCCCGCAGGCGGCTGGGGGAGTTTCTCCCCGCCTGCCGCCTTCCCCTTCAGCGCCCCGCTGCGCCGTGCCAGCCGCTCCTGTGCCGGCCGCAGGGCAGGCTCCTGCACCGCCGGGGCGGCCGCTTCCGCCGCACCGCCCTCTGCAGCCCCTGCGCTGCCGTCTCCGCCTTCTGCGAAATACTGCAGGTTCATCTTGCCGCTCACCATGTCCGCCAGCTTGTCAGGTTCCAGTTCCTTGGTATCGGCATACACATAGTGCACCTCCAGTTCCACGTTCTCCGGGTAGCTCTCGGCCAGGGCGTCAATGCCGTCCTGCACCAGCTCCACCCAGGCTTCCACCATGTCCTGCGTCTGGGCGGTGGGGGTGGCCTCCACCTTCATCCAGCCGTCGCCGTGGGCCACAACGCCCACAGCCAGTAAGCCCGCCCGGGCAGCTTCCACCACCTCGTTGGCCAGCGTCTGCAGCAGCACACTTACCGCCGCACACACAATGTCCTGCCCGTACTCGCCTGCGCCGGCGTGGCCCTCGGCCTTTACCTCGTAGCCGGTCACGCCGCTGGCCCACACCGTTCTTGCAACTGTCGCTCTGATCATGCCGTTTTCTCCTTTACTCCTTGTTCGGGTTGTTCGCATTCATGGCCCGCTTGGCCGCCTGTGTCGAGAGACTGTTGTTCCCTTCGCCCACCGCAGCGCCCAGGCTGTTGGTGGTGCTGCGGGTCACATTGCTGCTGCCGCTGCCGCCACCCGTGCTGCCCGCCGCCTGCGCAGCCGCTCCTGCCGCCTCGCTCACGTTGGTGCCGTTCTGCTGGTCGATGATGGCCGCCATTTTCTGCATCTGCTGCGCCATCTGCTGGAGCTGCTGGTACAGCGTGCCGTTCTCGCTCACCCGCTGGCGCACCTTCTCAATGCCTTCAAAGTCCATCATGTCCAGCGCCGCCAGGGCCGCGTCGGCGTTGGCCGGCGCAAAGAAGCCCATCTGGTAGCACTCTTTCGCCGTCTCGTTCTGAGAAAGGCGGCTGAAGGTGCTCTTCTTGGCCGCACTCACCGTGATGTCAAACACTGGCTCATGGTCGCCCAGCTGCACCCCGCCGATCTCGCCGCCCGGCACGGCCCGCAGCTGCGCCGCGCTGAAGGGGGTGTACTCGGTCTGCCCCGTCTCTCCGGTAACGCGGAACACCCGCTGCTCGTCGTAGAACTGGCGCATCAGCTCAATGATCAGGTAACACTCCTTCGCAAAGGAGCGGTACGCGCTTTTCAGCATGTCCCGGCTCAGCTTGCTGCCCGCTTCCTGCAGGGCCGCAATGGCGCTGGCCGCGGTCAGGCCGCTGGTAGTGCCGCCCTGGCTCACGTCCCGGTTGCCGCTGACCTCCTTCAGCTCGTTCACCCGGTCGTCCCGGTAGGTGATGCAGTTGCCGCTCAGCACGCTGGTCTGCAGCGGCATAAAGGTGTCGCTGTTCAGCCGCCCCACCACATGCACGATGTCCCGGCTGAAGTCCGCCAGTTCTTCCTCGCTCACCCCGGCCGAGTCGCTCACCACAAAGCGCAGTTTGCTTGCCAGTTTCACGTTCTCGTCCATGGCGTGGTTCATCTCGTCAATGGCGGTCTGGGTGTCCTTCATCACGTCGATGTACCCAAAGCCCGCCGGGCTGTCCTCTTCCATGAACAACGGGTCAAACACAAAGGGGTATTTCCCGTGGTCGTAAAAGCCCCGCTCGGCCAGGGCCGGGTCGTTCTCGCTGGCGTACAGCACCACGCCGTTGCAGTACTTGCAGTAGTGCAGCACCGGCGCGCCCTGCGGCCGGGCCTTTTTGTAGTACCAGTCCACCACCACACTCTTGCCGGTGGTGTCGAGCTGATCGTCGTGGATGTACTCGGCCACGTCCAGGCTCTTTCCGGTGTGGCCTTCCAGCTGGGGGTATTTCGCCACCAGCTGCTCGTTGTCCTCCAGGCTCAGGCTGAACAGGTTCGGGCTCTCCTGAATGTCGCTCACGCCAGGGGCCCAGTACAGCATCAGCAGGTTCACGCTCTTCACGCTGATGTCGCCAAGGCCCCCTCGCAGCGTCGGGTCCCAGAACAC
>OMDW01000418.1_pt1 | contig 12373 bp, 12 predicted proteins | sample 1673661 | NCBI WGS metagenome assembly OMDW01 (sample SAMEA103958118, study PRJEB25191) | human gut metagenome
ACGGTCTGAAGGTCGCCGGCATCCAGATCAACCGCAAGATGCTGTCCGAGATGGCCATCAGCGATCCCGTGGCGTTTACCGCCCTGTGCGAGATCGCGAAGAAGGCGTAACTTTCTGCACAAACAGCGCTCTGCCGAAGGCAGGGCGCTGTTTTTCGCATTTCGGTGCTGGAAAAAGCTTGACAATACTGCTATAATACCCCTGAAAAGATCATGGAAAGGATGAATGACCATGTATTGCATCAGAAAAGTCAACGACGACTACACCTGGGTGGGCGCGGATTGCCGCCGTCTGGCCCTGTTCGAGGGCGTGTTCGGCGTGCCCGACGGCGTCAGCTTCAACAGCTATCTCCTGATGGACGACAAGACTGTCCTGTTCGACACGGTGGACAGCGCCGTGCGTACCACCTTCCGTGAAAATGTGGCCCACGTCCTGAACGGCAAAGCCCCGGACTATCTGGTGGTCCACCACATGGAGCCGGACCACGCCGCCGAGATGGCCGACCTGGCCCGTCAGTACCCGGATATGGCCATCCTGTGCAGTGCCGCCGCCAAGAACATGATCGCCCAGTTCTTCGACGCGGAGCTGGCCGGCCGCGTCACCGTGGTGAAGGAGGGTGACACCCTCTGCACCGGCCGCCATACCCTGCGCTTTATCGCCGCGCCCATGGTCCACTGGCCGGAGGTGTTGATGACCTATGACGAGACGGACAAACTGCTGCTGTCCGCCGATGCCTTCGGCAGCTTCGGCGCGCTGAACGGTACCCTGTTCGCCGATGAGGTGGACTTCGACCGGGAGGTGCTGGACGAGGCACGGCGGTATTATACCAACATCGTGGGCAAGTACGGCGCACAGGTCCAGGCGGTGCTGCAAAAGGCCGCTGGACTGGATATCCGTATGCTGCTGCCGCTCCACGGCCATGTCTGGCGGCAGGACCTGGGCTATATCCTGGGCAAATACGACCTGTGGAGCCGTTGGGAGCCGGAGGTCCGCGGCGTGATGATCGCCTACGCTTCCGTATACGGCAACACGGAGAACGCCGCCAATATCCTGGCCTGCCGTCTGGTGGAGCAGGGGGTAAAGGTGAAGATGTACGATGTGTCCGTAACGCCCAGCTCCTATGTGGTGTCCGACGCCTTCAAGTACAGTCACCTGGTGTTTGCCGCACCCACCTATAACGGCGGCGTGTTTATCACCATGGACGAGGTGCTGCGGGACATCGCCTCCCACGGCCTGCAGAACCGCGGCTTTGCCCTGCTGGAAAACGGTACCTGGGCGCCGGTCACCGCCCGGCAGATGGCCGCCCTGCTGGAGCCCCTGAAGGGCTGGCGGCAGGTGGGGGAGAGCGTGACCGTCCGTTCCGCCGCCCACGCGCCCCAGCTGGCGGCCATCGAGGGCCTGGCCGCCGCCCTGATTGCGGATATTTCCGGGGAAAAGCAGTAAAAAACTGCGGAAAACGGGCAAAAACTTCTTGCATTATGCCGTGCCGCGTGGTATTATATTGCGGTAAATCCGCACAGCTTCAGACTTTCGGTCGGTGCCGCAAGGTTGGCCGGAGGGCGGAAGAGGCTGGAGGTACAAACTAAAATAAAAGGAGAAACAAACCAACATGGCAAATCAGAACGTCGTATCCATGAAGTCCCTGCTGGAGGCAGGCGTCCACTTCGGTCACCAGACCCGCCGCTGGAACCCCAAGATGGCTCCCTATATCTACACGGAGCGCAACGGCATCTATATCATCGATCTGCAGAAGACCGTGAAGAAGCTGGAGGAGGCCTATAACTTCGTGCGTCAGCTGTCCGAGAGCGGCCAGTCCCTGCTGTTCGTGGGCACCAAGAAGCAGGCTCAGGAGGCCATCAAGGAAGAGGCTCTGCGCTGCAATATGTACTATGTCAACGCCCGCTGGCTGGGCGGCATGATGACCAACTTCAAGACCATGCGTACCCGTATCGACCGTCTGAACCAGCTGAAGACCATGCAGGCTGACGGTACCTTCGATATGCTGCCCAAGAAGGAAGTCATCAAGCACCTGGGCGAGATCGAGAAGCTGGAGAAGTACCTGGGCGGCGTGAAGGAAATGAAGAAGCTGCCCGGCGCCCTGTTCATCGTGGACACCCGCAAGGAGCGCAACGCCATCGCCGAGGCGCACCGTCTGGGCATTCCTGTTGTGGCTATCGCCGACACCAACTGCGATCCCGATGAGATCGATTATCCCATCCCCGGCAACGACGACGCCATCCGCGCCATCAAGCTGATCGCCTCCGTTATGGCCAACGCCATGATCGAGGGCCGTCAGGGTGAGCAGGTGGAGGAGGCCGCCGAGGCCAAGGACGCCGAGTAAGCCAACTCGATAGATACCGCGTAACGCACGGGGCAGGGAAGTGTCCCTGCCCCTTTTAATTCAACTTTTACAGGAGGAAATACAAATGGCTTTTACTGCTGCTGATGTGAAGACCCTGCGCGAGATGACCAGCGTGGGTATGATGGACTGCAAGAAGGCGCTTGTCGAGTGCGACGGCGATATGGACAAGGCTGTCGAGTGGCTGCGCGAGAAGGGCCTGGCCAAGGCCGCTAAGAAGGCCGGCCGCATCGCCGCCGAGGGTATGTCCTATGCCCTGACCGAGAACGGCGTGGGCGTCGTGGTCGAGGTCAACTGCGAGACCGACTTCTGCGCCAAGAGCGACCTGTTCGTGGCCTTCGTCAAGGACATCGCCAAGGTCATCGCCGAGCAGGATCCCGCCGATGTGGACGCCCTGATGAACTGCAAGTATGTCGGCTCCGACCTGACCGTTTCCGAGACCATGCCCGAGAAGGTCATGTCCATCGGTGAGAACCTGCAGATCCGCCGCTTCGTCCGCTTCTCCGAGAACACCAGCGTGGGCTACGTCCATGCCGGCGGCAAGATCGGCGTGCTGGTGAACCTGGCTGTGGACGGCGGCATCGACGCCACCGAGATCGGCAAGAACGTCGCCATGCAGATCGCGGCCCTGAACCCCCGCTTCTGGGACAAGTCCCAGGTCACCGATGAGGTGCTGGCCGAGGAGAAGAAGATCGCGCTGGCCCTGATGGACACCGATCCCAAGATGGCCTCCAAGCCCGAGGCCGTCAAGGAGAAGATCGTCATGGGCAAGATGAACAAGTTCTACGAGGAGAACTGCCTGCTGCAGATGGAGTTCGTCCGCGGCGACATCTTCCAGGGCAGCGTGGAGAAGTATATCGCCGACGCCGCCAAGAAGCTGGGCGGCTCCGTCAAGTTCGTGGATGCCGTTCGCTTCCAGACCGGCGAGGGCATCGAGAAGAAGCAGGAGGACTTCGCCGCTGAGGTCGCTGCGCAGATGAACATGGGCAAGTAATTGCAGATGCACAAAACACCCTTCGGCTCACGCCGAAGGGTGTTTTTTCGCACATAAAAAGGACCGCCGTGAGGCGGTCCTTTTTATGTGCGGATATGTCAGGAAACGAGCACGTGGATGCGCCCCGCGGGCTCGCCGTACTTGTCGGCGGCAACGGTGCCGTTCAGCACGGTGGTGATGTAGTCCATGACCACCTCGTCCATGGGGATGCCCAGGTCGTAGTTGGCGGTGGCGTTGACAAAGCGGTAGTAGGTGTCGCCGCCGCTGGCCATAAAGTCGTTGGTGGCGATGGTGTACGTGGCCGCCGGGTCAAAGTCCTTGCCGCCCACGGTCTTGATGGTCACACGGTTGATGGTCTTTGGGGCAAAGTAGGTGGTGCCGGGATACTCGTCGCCCTGGTCATAGCCCTTGGTGGTGTCCACGGTGAACTCGATGCCGGATACCTGGGGGAAGCCGCCGATGGCCTCCGGCGTGCAGAAGGTGGAGGCCTCCAGCACCTCCAGCAGCTCCTCACCGGTGATCTTGATGATGCTCAGGGTGTTGCCGAAGGGCAGCACGGTGTTGACGTCCTTCTTGGTGATGTCGCCGGCCTCGATGGTGGCGCGGATGCCGCCGCCGTTGGTGATGGCCGCGTCAACGGTCTCGCCCTGCTGCTCGGCGCCCCACACCAGCGCATCGGTGATCAGGTCGCCCAGATTGGTCTCCTGCGTGCGGTTGCCGGGGTCCTTCTCGCCGTTCAGCGTCACCTCGGTCTTGGCGAACACTGTGCCGTAGTCGGCCTCGATCTCGGCGATGATGGCGGCGGCGCGGGCGGCGATGGCGTCGTCGGCCGCCACCATGTCCTCGGTGGACAAGCACGTGGTGGTGATGGTGCTGTCCTTGATGGTCACAACGCCGATGTTCTCCAGCTTCGTGCCGGTAGAGGTCAGGATGGTGTCGCCCACCTTACGGTCCGTGTTGGTCTTTTCAACGATCTCCTCCTCAGTGGAGTGGGAGTGACCGTCGATGAACACGTCGATTCCGGTGACCTTGTTCAGCAGGTCGATAGAGCGGTTGCCGGTGGCGGCGGTCTCGTCGTCGATGCCCAGGTGGCCCAGGCAGATAACATAGTTGCAGCCCTCGTCCTCACGCAGCATATTCGCCATATCCTGCGCGATCTGATACAGCTCCTCACCGCCGGCGAAGGTCACGCCCTGGATCTTACCGGGGTGGGCCTTTGTGGCGGTCTCCGGGGTGTCCAGACCGAACACGCCGATCTTGGTGCCGCCGGGGGTGGTGAACACGGCCGCATCGTCAAAGGCCAGCTCGCCGTTGTACTTCACGTTGGCGGCCAGCACGGGGAACTGGGCGTTCTCCATGTTCTTCTTCAGCGCCTCAAAGCCGTAGTCGAACTCGTGGTTGCCCAGCGCCACAGCGTCGTAGCCCACCATGTTCATCAGCTCCACAGCCGTTGCACCCTCAGACACACTCACAGCGGTGTCGCCCTGACTGAAGTCGCCGGCGTCCAGGATCAGCACATACGCGCCCTCAGACTCATACTGGCTGGCCAGCGCCGCTACCTTGGCGTAGTTGGAAACAGCGCCGTGGACGTCGTTGGTGTGAAGGATCACCACGGGCTCCGTGGCGGTGGCGTCCTTGCCGGGAGCGGGCTTTTTTTCGCCGCAGGCCACCAGGGTGAACACCATGGCCAGGGCCAGCAGCAAAGACAGCAGCTTTTTCTTCATACTCCTTATTCCTTCCTTTCAGCGTTTTTGCACATTTTCTGCGCCTGCTGTATGGCCATTGTACCGTATTCCACGGCTGAACGCAAGCTTTTCCCGGTTTTTATTTTACATGGATTTTACACCAGCGGGATTTTTCTCTTTACATTGGGCACTTACAATAAAAACCGTACAAGGGAGTTATCCAAAACGACGAAAGAAACGAGGTAATACATATGAAGAAGATCATTGCACTGGTCCTGACCGCCCTGCTGGCCCTGAGCCTGGTGGCCTGCGGCAGCGAGACCAAGACCGACGACGCCGACAAGACCGAGGACAAGACCTCCACCGAGCTGACCGGCACCGTCTCCACCGACGGCTCCACCTCCATGGAGAAGGTCATCGGCGCCCTGAGCGAGTCCTTCATGGCGCAGAACGGCGGTGTCACCGTTAACTACAACCCCACCGGCTCCGGCTCCGGCATCACCGCCGTGCAGGAGGGCACCTGCGACATCGGCCTGTCCTCCCGTGCGCTGAAGGATGAGGAGAAGTCCGCCGGCCTGAAGGAGACTGTGCTGGCCTATGACGGCATCGCCATCATCGTTCACCCCGACAACCCCGTCAGCGACCTGTCCGTTGAGCAGATCGCCAAGCTGTACACCGGCGAGATCACCAACTGGAAGGACGTGGGCGGCAATGACGCCGAGGTGGTCCTCATCGGCCGCGAGGCTGCCAGCGGTACCCGCGATGGCTTCGAGTCCATCACCGGCACCAAGGACAAGTGCCAGTATCGTCAGGAGCTGACCTCCACCGGTGATGTGATCACCGCCGTCAGCCAGAACCCCGATGCCATCGGCTACGCCTCTCTGGCCTCCATCAAGGACACCGTCAAGGCCCTGAACGTGGATGGCGTCACCCCCGGCGAAGCCACCGTCAAGGATGGCAACTACAAGGTCCAGCGTCCCTTCGTGCTGGTGACTGTGGACGGCAAGGCCCTCTCTCCCGCGGCCCAAGCGTTCTTTGACTACGCCACTTCCTCCGACGCAGCTTCCATCATCGCCAAGGCCGGCGCTGTGGCAGTCGCAGGTTAACAAGTAAGGCACGGACACAGGCGACATCCCCGCGCGGGGTGCCGCCTTGCCCCGTATCTGCTGAGGTGCATATATGAAAGCAAAACGATTTATGGAGAACGCCATCCATGGCTTCTTTCTGCTGATGGGTCTGGTGACGGTGGGCTGCGTGCTGCTGATCTCCGTCTACCTTGTCGTCTCCGGCATCCCCGCTATCCGTGAGATCGGCCTTGTGAAGTTCCTCTTTGGCCCCGTGTGGAATTCCAACGCGGCGGAGCCTCAGTTCGGCATCCTGCCCTTTATCCTTACCAGTATTTACGGCACCGCCGGCGCGATCCTGCTGGGCGTGCCCGTGGGCTTTATGACCGCCGTGTTCCTGGCCAAAATAGCCCCGCCGAAGCTGAAGACCGCCGTCTCCGCCGCGGTGAGCCTGCTGGCGGGCATCCCCTCCGTGGTCTACGGTCTGGTGGGTATGCTGGTGCTGGTGCCGGGCATCCGTCAGGTCTTCCATATTCCCGACGGCTCCGGCCTGCTGGCGGCCATCATCGTGCTGGCGATCATGATCCTGCCCTCCATTATCAACGTGGCCATGACGGCCCTGGAGGCGGTGCCCCGTGAGTACGAGGACGCCTCTCTGGCACTGGGTGCCACGGAGACGGAAACATGGTTCAAGGTGTCTGTCCCCGCCGCCCGCAGCGGCATCGCCGCCGCAGTGGTGCTGGGCGTAGGCCGCGCCATCGGCGAGGCCATGGCCGTGATGATGGTCTCCGGCAACGTGCCCAATATGCCCTCTCTCTTCCAGAGCGTTCGGTTCCTGACCACCGCCGTGGCCAGCGAGATGGGCTACGCGGCGGCAGGTCTGCAGCGTCAGGCGCTGTTTTCCATCGCGCTGGTGCTGTTCCTGTTCATCATGCTCATCAACGCCGCGCTCAATTTCTTCCTCAAGCGAAGTAAGGAGAAGTGACCATGGACAAACGTGAATTCTCTGCCCGCCGCCGTATCTGGGGCGGGACCATGCGGGGCCTGATGCTCCTCTGCGCCGCCGTTACCTGCGCGCTGGCGGTGTTTCTCATCGTCTATGTGCTCGTCAAGGGCGTGCCCAACCTGAGCTGGCAGCTGCTGAGCACCAAGCCCAGCTATCTGGACGGCTCCATCGGTATCCTGCCGGATATCATCACCACCGTCTGCACGGTGCTGACCACGCTGCTGGTGGTGCTGCCCCTGGGCGTCTGCGCCGCCGTGTACCTGACGGAGTATGCCGCCAACAAGAGGGTAGTGGCCGTTATCGAGTACGCCGCCGAGACGCTGTCCGGCATCCCCTCCATTATCTACGGCCTGGTGGGCCAGATGTTCTTCTGCCAGTTCCTGGGCATGAAGAAATCTCTTCTCGCCGGCGCCATGACCCTGGTCATTATGAACCTGCCCACCATCATGCGTACTACACAGGAGAGCCTCAAGACCGTGCCCCAGTCCTACCGCGAGGGCGCCTTCGGTCTGGGCGCCGGCAAGTGGCGCACCATTCGCACGGTGGTGCTGCCCGGCTGTGTGGACGGCGTGCTCACCGGCTGCATTCTGGCCGTGGGCCGTATCCTGGGCGAGACGGCGGCCCTGCTGTACACCGCGGGCTTTGCCCACACGCTGTACAACAGCCTGCGTGCCACGCTGGAGGGCTCCGGTGCCACACTGTCCGTGGCCCTGTATGTCTACGCCAAGGAGCAGGGCGAGTTCGATGTGGCCTTCGCCATCGCCGCCATCCTCATGGCGCTGGCCCTGCTCATCAACCTGGCGGCTATGCTGACCGGGCGTTACTTCAAGAAACGGAGGAGCCTATGAGCGATATCATCACCGTAAACGATCTGAACCTGTGGTACGGTCCCACCCAGGCGCTGCACCACGTCACCATATCCGTGCCGGAGCACAGCATTACTGCCCTCATCGGCCCCTCCGGCTGCGGCAAGTCCACATTTCTTAAAACGCTGGACCGTATGAACGATCTGATCCCCGGCGTAAAGGTGGAGGGCCAGGTGCTCTACAAGGGACAGAATATTTACGCCCCCGGCGTGGACGTCAGCCAGCTGCGCCGTGAGGTGGGCATGGTGTTCCAAAAGCCAAATCCCTTCCCCATGAGCATCTACGACAACGTGGCCTACGGCCCCCGTACCCACGGCATCCGCAACAAAGCCAAGCTGGACGAACTGGTGGAGCAGTCCCTGCGGCGTGCCGCCATCTGGGACGAGGTGAAGGACCGCCTGAAAAAGAATGCCCTGGGTCTCTCCGGCGGCCAGCAGCAGCGTCTGTGCATCGCCCGCGCCCTGGCGGTGGAGCCCACCGTGCTGCTGATGGATGAGCCCACCTCGGCCCTGGACCCCATCTCCACCTCCCGTATCGAGGAGCTGGCGGTTGAGCTGAAGCAGCATTACACCATCGTCATCGTCACCCACAATATGCAGCAGGCCCTGCGTATCTCGGACCGCACCGCCTTCTTCCTGCTGGGAGAGCTGGTGGAGTACGGCGACACGGAGACCATGTTCTCCACGCCCAGCGAAAAGCGCACCGAGGATTACATCACCGGGAGGTTTGGATAATGCGTAGTCAATTCGATAAACAGCTGGCCCAGCTCCACCGCGAGCTCATCGAGATGGGCGCCCTGTGCGAGCAGGTCATCGCTCTGTCCTCTCAGGCCCTCACCAACCGCGATACCGCCCTGGCGGAGAAGGTCGCGCCCCTGGACCACGAGATCGACCGCAAGGAGCGCGACATCGAGAACCTCTGCCTGCGGCTCCTGCTTCAGCAGCAGCCGGTGGCCGGCGATCTGCGGCAGATCTCCGCTGCCCTGAAGATGATCACGGACATGGAGCGTATCGGCGACCAGGCCGACGATATTGCCGAGATCCTGCTCTGCCGCGCCGGCCGGCCTCTCAGCGCCGGCGACACCCTGCGGGATATGGCCCGGGCCACCATCCGCATGGTCAGCGAGAGCGTGGACGCCTATGTCCGGCAGGATGTGGACCTGGCCCAGCAGGTCATCGCCGCCGACGATGAGGTGGACGGCTATTTTGACCGGATCAAGGCCCATCTCATCGACCGTATCGCCAAGGACGTGGATGACGGTGAAGCCACACTTGACTTACTGATGATCGCCAAGTATTATGAACGTATCGGCGACCACGCCACCAACATCGCCGAGTGGGTGATGTTTTCTGTCACCGGCGTGCACAAGACCGAGGCCACTTGAGCCAAAAGGAGGGACCCCACATGATCTGGTGTGTAGAGGATGACGCCAGCATCCGCGATATCGAGCTGTACGCCCTGCGCTCCGCCGGGCTGGAGGCCGAGGGTTTTACCGACGGCGCCGCCTTCTGGCAGGCCCTGCAAAGCGAAAAGCCCGATCTGGTGGTGCTGGACGTGATGCTCCCCGGAATCGACGGCACGGAGCTGCTGGGCCGTATGCGCGCCTCCACGTCCCTGCGCCGCATCCCGGTCATTATGGCCACCGCCAAGGGCGCGGAGTATGACCGCGTCCGGGCGCTGGACGGCGGAGCGGATGACTATCTGACCAAGCCCTTCAGCGTCATCGAGCTGGTCTCCCGGGTCAAGGCGGTGCTGCGCCGCTGCCAGCCGGAGGGGGACAGCTCCGTCCTCCGCAGCGGCGAGGTGTCGCTGGATACCCGTGCCCACACCGTCCTGTCCGGCGGCGAACGTGTCGACCTGACCTACAAGGAATACGAGCTGCTGCGCCTGTTCCTCAGCCACCCCGGCACGGCCTACACCCGCGACCGACTGATGGAACTGGTCTGGGGCATGGATTACTGCGGCGAGAGCCGTACCGTGGATATGCACATCCGTACCCTGCGCCAGAAGCTGGGCAAGGCCGGCGCACACATCACCACGGTCCGCGGCGTGGGCTACCGTTGGGAGGAGACCATATGACAAAAAAGATATTTCGCTCCACCGTGGCGGTGGGGCTTGCGGTGCTGCTGGCCAGTCTGGTCATTATCATGGGCGCACTGTACACCTATTTCGGCCATGTCCAGGAGCAGCAGCTCCGGGATGAGCTGTCCATCGCCGCTGCGGCCATGGAGTCCGGCGACGGCGAGGCCTACCTGTCCAAGCTGCACTCCGACAATTACCGCATCACCTGGCTTCGCGCCGACGGCACGGTGCTCTATGATACGAAGGCTGACGCCGCGGCCATGGAGAACCATGCCCAGCGCGAGGAGGTCCGTCAGGCCCTGGCCAACGGTGCCGGCGAGTCCAGCCGTTACAGCGCCACCCTGCTGGAAAAGACCCTCTACTACGCCCGCCGCCTGCCGGACGGCACGGTCCTGCGCCTGTCCGCCAGCCGCGTCACCATGGGTGTGCTGCTTCTGAGTATGTTCCCCGCCATCCTGGCGGTCATCGCTGTGGCCCTGATCCTCTCCGGTATTCTGGCCGGCCGCGTGTCCCGCCGCATCACCCGCCCCCTGAACACCCTGGACCTGGAGCACCCCCTGGAAAACGACGCCTACGAGGAGCTTTCGCCCCTGCTGCGCCGACTGGAGCACCAGCGGCGTCAGATCGACGATCAGCTGCGTTCTCTGCGCCGCCGGTCCGAGGAGTTTGAACAGATCACCGCCAGCATGACCGAGGGCCTGGTACTGGTGGATAACGGCGGCACCATCCTCAGCATGAACCCTGCCGCCTGCGCCGTGTTCCACACCGATGCGGCCTGCGTGGGCCTGCCTCTGCTGACCGTGGAGCGCGGCAGCGCCGTCAGCCACGCCCTCCACGATGCCATGGACACCGGCCACGGCGAGACCCGTATGGAGCGCGACGGCCGCGAGTACCAGTTCGACATGACCCGTATCCAGGCCGACGGCGAGGTGGTGGGCGCGGTGCTGCTGACCTTCGACGTCACCGAGCAGGCCTACGCCGAGCGCAACCGCCGCGAGTTCACCGCCAACGTCTCCCATGAGCTGAAGACCCCGCTTCAGGGCATCATCGGCAGCGCCGAGCTGCTGGAGAACGGCATGGTCCGGCCTGACGATGTGCCCCGCTTCGTGGGCCATATCCGCAGCGAGGCCCAGCGCCTGGTGACGCTGATCAACGACATCCTCCGCCTGTCTGAGCTGGACGAGGGCGGCAGCCTGCCCACCGAGCCGGTGGAGCTGCTCTCCCTCTGCACCGACACGGTCAAGTCGCTGGAGAGTGCCGCGCAGCAGCGCCAGATCACCATGACCGTCACCGGCGAGGCCGTTACGGTTCCCGGTGTTCGCCGTCTGCTGACCGAGACGATCTTCAACCTCTGCGACAACGCCATCAAGTACAATAAGGACGGCGGCAGCGTCGCCGTCGCCGTGGGCCGTGACGGCCCCGACGCCGTGGTCACGGTGGCCGATACCGGTATCGGTATCCCGCCGGAGCACCAGGGCCGCGTCTTCGAGCGCTTCTACCGCGTGGACAAGAGCCACTCCAAGGCCTCCGGCGGTACCGGATTGGGCTTGTCCATCGTCAAGCACGCCGTGGCTTATCACCACGGCACCGTCACGCTGGACAGCCGTGAGGGGGAGGGCACCACCTTTACCCTCCGCCTGCCGTTGGAAGCGTAAACGCGAAAATGCCCGCCTCTGCGGGCGGGCATACAAAAAGACCACCCGATAGGGTGGCCTTTTTTGTCACAAATGCGCCTTTGCGTGGGCACAGATGGCGTCAAAGGTCTTCTGACTGATATCGTGTTCGATCTTGCAGGCATCTGTCTCCGCCGTAGCGGCGTCGATGCCCAACGCCATCAGGAATTTCGTCAGCGTGTGGTGCCGGTCCAGCATACGCTCGGCGATGGCCATACCGCTGGCCGTCAGGGTGATGAGTCCGTCCTTGTCCATCGTGATATAGCCGTTTTCCCGCAGTTTTTTCATGGCAATGCTGACGCTGGCTTTGGTATAGCCCAGCTCATTGACCACATCAATGGAGCGCACCCGGCCCATCCGCTGGGTCAGCATCAGGATAGTTTCAAGGTAATCTTCCGCGGACTGGTGGATCTGCATGGTTTGTTCGGCCTCCTGCCTTTTCCCCGCAGGGAATTTGTTCGCCGGGCATAACAGCCCGGTTAGTATATAATAGGATATCACATTCGGCAGGATGTTGCAAGCCGTTCTCAGTAGGTTTGTATAAACAAACCAAAATCATTCTTCGATTTTGTGTTATTTCACGGATTGCCCTTTGAAAAAGCGCTCGCCCGGCAGCACCTCTCAGGCGCTTTGCGCCAGTCGTC